>JAESFR010000296.1_pt1 | contig 14135 bp, 13 predicted proteins | sample 9266191 | NCBI WGS metagenome assembly JAESFR01 (sample SAMN14503063, study PRJNA617104) | algae metagenome | isolation source: Pleurocapsa minor HA4230-MV1 and co-occurring heterotrophs from cement on... | place: USA: Nuuanu Pali Lookout, Hawaii | collected 2009-07-20
CGTCGGTGGCGAGGCGGCCCCGAGCAGGGTGAGTAAACCCGGGGAGGATGCGGCGGGGGCTGCGTGACGAGTGGGGGTCGCGGACGGGTCAGTGAGTGGCCGGGGCGGGTGCGGCCGGGGCGGGTGGGGACGAGGCGGGTGCGGACGGGCCGCCGCTCATCGCGGCACCATCGTCGCCGTCCCGTGCGCGGCGGCTGCGTTCGGCCTCGCGGCGCAGTTCCCAGCGAACCGGACCCACCGCCGTCAGTGACTGGGATAATCGCGGTGGAATCTGCACGTGCGTGGAGGAGACATGCCGTACCGGACCATCCAGACCCTCGAGGCATGGTTGCGCGAGTTCGAGCAGCGTGGCCGCGTCGGAGCCAGCACCATCCGCGTCGTCCCCCAAGACGGAGCAGATGGGGCGGACACGGGCCTCGTCGTGATGCAGCTGCCCAACTCCCCAGCGGTGATCTATGTCGAACCACCGACCGGCGACCAGGCCGAGTGGACCGTCATGTTCGAACCGCGCGAGCAGGCAGTCCGACTGGTCGGCTCACAAGTGCAGAGTATGGCGGTCGAGATGGCGGCCCTGGCGCAGCTGTGCGCCTTCCTGCAGGAGAAGTATGAGAGGTACCGGTACCTCGCCGAGCACGGGTGATCGGCTGACAGCACTCTGCGTCGCGGATGCGTCGACAGGCTCAGCGACCGGAGGGATCACTTACCGTGGTCGGCGTCGTCGAGGGCGGCTCGAACGAAGTCCGCGACGATGCGACGGCGATCGTCGCCACGCCAGGCGATCGCGAGCGTCGCAGGCTCGATGCCTCCAACCGGGATCGTCCGGAGGTTCTCGCGCGAGTACAGCTGCGCGTTGCCGGCGGCGATGAGCATCACCCCGAGGCTCGACGCCACCGCCTCGAACGCCTCATCGGGCGTCGCGGCGACGGCGCCGATGCGGGCGGGGCGGCCGCCACGGGCATCCGTCGCCAGCCAGTAGTCCCGCAGCTCGCCCGCGTCGTCGGGGAGCGCGACGAAGGGTTCGTCGGCGAGGTCGGCCATCGTCACCTCCTCGCGCGTCGCGAGCGGATGACTCGCCGGCAGCACGGCCAGTCGTGGTTCGCTCGCAAGGGGGAGGAAGTCGATGTCGTCGCCGATGACCGGCGCCCACACGATCGCGACATCGCTCGAGCGATCGGCGAGACCGCTCGTCGGATCCTGCCAGTCGACCAGTCGCAGCACCGGCCGCACCTGCGGGTGCATCTCGGCGAACCTCGCCAGGAGTCCCCGGTGCAGCAGACGCCCGACGGCGGTCTGGATGCCGATGACCAGTCGCTGGGCGTCGGCGGCGCGACGGGATGCCTCGCGCCCTGCCTCCCAGCTCGCCACGAGCGCCCGGCCGTGCTCGAAGAACGCTCGACCGGCGTCGGTCGGCTGGGCGCCGCGCGGCGTTCGATCGAGGAGGGCGACGCCGAGATTGCGCTCGAGGGACTGCAGTTGGCGGGTGAGGGCGGGCTGCGCGACCCGCAGTCGTGCGGCGGCGCCGGTGATCGTGCCCTCCTCGACGACCGCGACGAAGGCAGCGACATCGCTGATGCGCGGCTCCACAGCCAGAGCGTAGCGGTATGCGATTTCAGCATGGCAACGAGTATTCGACGCCGGGGGAGGGGCGGCGGGAGCATCGAAGAACAGCGAGCCTCCCCGACATCCGGGCCAACGGAAGGACAACCCCATGAACGCTTCGCAGCCCCTCCCCACCCGCCAGCTCGGCGACCTCACCGTTCCCGCGATCGGGTACGGCGCGATGGTGCTGAGCCCCGGGATGTACGGGGAGATCGACGACGACACCGCCGCCGCAACGCTGAACGCGGCGGTGGATGCGGGCGCCTGGTTCGTCGACACCTCCGACGGGTACGGCGCCGACGGACACAACGAGACCCTCATCGGCCGCGCCCTCCGCTCTCGCCGTGACGAGGTCGTCATCGCGACCAAGTTCGGGTTCCGGATCCCCGAGGGGGAGGAAGCGCACCGCTTTCCGGTCGGATACGCCTACGGCGAGCTGGCGGTGAATGCGTCGCCCCGACTCATCCGCGGGTACGCCCTCGAAAGCCTTCGGCGCCTCGGCACCGATTACATCGACCTCTACTACCCGCACTTCCCCGACCCGGAGGTGCCGTTCGAGGACACCGTCGGCGCCGTCGCCGAGCTCGTCGAAGAGGGCATCGTGCGGCACATCGGGTTGTCGAACGTCACGGCAGAGCAGTTCGCGCGGGCGGCCGCGGTGCACCCGATCGCCGCCGTGCAGACGGAGTGGTCGATGTGGACGACGCCCGACGCGGCGCTGCTCGAGGCGGTCCGTGCGCACGGCGCGGGTGTGGTGGCGTGGTCGCCGCTCGGCGGCGGATTCCTCACGGGCCGAGTGCAGCAGCTCGGCGAGGGCGACTTCCGTCACAACGCGCCGCGCTTCAGCGGCGAGAACCTTGCGCAGAACAACGACCGGTACGCGCCGGTGCGGGCGATCGCGGCCGACCTCGGAATTCGTCCGGGGCAGCTGGCGCTCGCATGGCTGCTGGCGCAGGACCCGGCCGTGGTGCCGATTCCGGGAAGCCGGACACCCGGGCACATCCGCGACAACCTGGATGCGGCGCGTGTGGAGCTGCACCCCGACACGCTGGCGCGGGTGGATGCGGCCCTCGGCGGGATCCAGCCCGTCGGCGGGACCCTGCTGTAGGGACGGGCTGCGGCGGGCTCCGTGACGCGGGCTCGGGGAACAGTGCCAGCACCGGGGAGCGGAGCGCCGCATAGGGGCTGGGGGTATAGTGGAGACTAAGCACATACCCCCCGGCCCTATCGAAGGAGCGCCATGAGCACCACCACCGAGTTCGCCGTCACGGGCATGACCTGCGGACACTGCGAGATGTCGGTCCGTGAAGAAGTCAGCGAGATCTCGGGCGTCACCGACATCCAGGTCTCCGCCCAGACCGGACGTCTCGTCGTCTCTGCCGACGACACCATCGACGACGCCGCCGTCATCGCCGCTGTCGAAGAGGCCGGCTACCAGGCTCAGCGCGTCTAACATGAACGTTCCCGCCCGCCTCGGCCTCTACGCCGGAGGACTCGCCCTCGTCTTCGGCGCCTCCTTCGGCGTCGCCGCGCTCGTCGCACCCGACGCACCGTCAGCGGCGAGCGAGGCGGTCGCGGACGATCACGGCGCCGGCGAGGAGCACGGCTCCGCCGGACCACAGGGCGGGAGCGACACGCACGGCGGGAGCAGCGACCCTGGGTCATCCGATGCCGCGACGACTGTCGGCGTGAAGGGCGTCACCGCCAGCGAGCAGGGCTACACCCTCATCGCCGTCGACGCGCCCGCTGCGGTCGGCGACGCAGGCACCCTGTCGTTCGCGATCACCGGACCGGCGGGCGATCCTGTCACCGACTACGAGGTGACGCACGAGAGAGACCTGCACCTCATCGTGGTGCGCACCGACGGGGCGGAGTTCCGCCACGTGCACCCGACGCTCCAGGCCGACGGCACCTGGTCGATCCCCTGGACGTGGGATGCCGCGGGCGGCTACCGCATCTACGCGGACTTCGTTCCGGCCGACCTCGGTGAGGGGCTCACCCTGACGAGCTCGGTCCTGGTCGGGGGAGACGTCGAATCGGGCGCCGGACCCACAGTCACCGAGACCACCACCGCCGGCCCCTACGAGGTGACGATGAGTGGTGCGCTGACGGCGGGGGCCGAGTCATCCGTCACCTTCTCGGTCACCCGCGACGGCGAGCCCGTCGCGCTCGAGCCCTACCTCGGCGCCAACGGCCACCTCGTCGCCCTCCGCACCGGCGACCTCGCCTACCTGCACGTGCACCCCGCCCACGACGACACCGCCGGCGGAGGGGACGCCGACTCAGCCGAGGGGCACGACGACTCCGACGCGCACACCGCCGACGGCGGTCACGCCGAGAGCTCGGTGTCGTTCCTCGCCGAGGTTCCGACCGCGGGAACGTACCTCTTATATGTGGACTTCCAGGTCGACGGCATCGTGCGCACCGCTGCCTTCGAGGTGACGGCATCATGACCGCACTGCAGCCGGCGCCGACCGAGCGCGTCGAACTCGAGATCGGCGGCATGACCTGCGCCTCGTGCGCGAACCGCATCGAGCGGAAGCTCAACAAGCTCGACGGCGTCACCGCCTCGGTCAACTACGCCACAGAGAAGGCGCACGTCGAGGTGCCCGCCGGCACCGACCCCGCGACCCTCATCGCCGAGGTGGAGAAGACCGGCTACACCGCCGTGCTTCCCGCGCCGCCCGAGCCCGACGGTGCGCGGGGCGCCGAGGCCGACGACCCCGAGCTGCGGTCGCTCCGCCAGCGGCTCGTCGGCAGCGTCATCCTGAGCGTTCCCGTCATCGTGCTGTCGATGATCCCCGCCCTGCAGTTCACCTACTGGCAGTGGGCGGTGCTCGCCCTCGCCGCCCCCGTCGTGGTGTGGGCGGCGTGGCCGTTCCATCGAGCGGCCGCGATCAACCTCCGCCACGGCGCCGCGACGATGGACACGCTCATCTCCGTCGGCGTCTCGGCGGCCTTCCTCTGGTCGCTCTGGGCGCTGTTCTTCGGCACCGCCGGCGAGCCGGGGATGATCCACCCCTTCACGCTCGCGATCGCTCCGAGCGACGGGTCGGCGAACATCTACCTCGAGGTCGCTGCGGGCGTGACGATGTTCGTGCTCGCCGGCCGCTACTTCGAGAAGCGCTCCAAGCGCCGGGCGGGAGCCGCGATGCGAGCCCTGCTCGACATGGGGGCGAAGGATGTCGCGGTGCGCCGGGCCGGCTCGGAAGTGCGGGTGCCCGTGGCCGACCTTCGCGTCGGAGACGAGTTCATCGTGAGACCGGGCGAGAAGATCGCCACAGACGGCGTGATCGTCGAGGGGCAGAGCGCCGTGGATGCCTCGATGCTCACCGGCGAGTCGGTTCCGGTCGAGGTGTCGACGGGTGACGCGGTCGTCGGGGCGACGGTGAACGCCGGCGGCCGGCTGGTCGTTCGCGCGACGCGCGTGGGCTCCGACACGCAGCTCGCGCAGATGGCGCGGCTCGTCGAAGACGCGCAGTCGGGCAAGGCCGAGGTGCAGCGCCTCGCCGACCGGATTTCGGGCGTCTTCGTGCCGATCGTCATCGCGATCGCGGTGGGCGTGCTCGGTGCGTGGCTCGGAGCCGGGTTCGCGCCCGAGGCGGCGTTCACCGCGGCAGTCGCGGTGCTCATCATCGCCTGCCCGTGCGCGCTCGGGCTCGCCACACCGACCGCGCTCCTCGTCGGCACGGGCCGCGGCGCTCAGCTCGGCATCCTCATCAAGGGACCCGAGGTGCTCGAGCAGACCCGCCGGGTCGACACGGTGGTGCTCGACAAGACCGGCACGGTGACGACGGGACGGATGACCCTGGGCTCCGTGTACCCGAGTGCCGGCGTCTCGGCGGACGAGGTGCTGGCGCTCGCCGGGGCCGTGGAGGATGCCTCGGAGCATCCGATCGCCCGCGCCGTCGCCGCCGGTGCGCGGGAGCGGGTCGGCGCGCTCGCGCCGGTGGAGTCGTTCCAGAACCTCGAGGGCCGCGGCGTGCAGGGGATCGTGGACGGGCACCTGGTGTTCGTCGGTCGGGAGTCGCTCCTTCGGGAGTGGGCGCTCACGCTGCCGGAGGAGCTCGCCGCCGCGAAGCGCGAGGCCGAGGCCTCGGGCGGGACTGCGGTGATCGTCGGATGGGACGGCGCCGTGCGTGGCGTGATCCTCGTCGCAGACCAGGTGAAGCCGACGAGCGCCGAGGCGGTGGCGGCCCTGCGTGAGCTGGGTCTCCGCCCGGTGCTCCTCACCGGCGACAACGAAACCGTCGCCCGCCGGGTCGCCGCCGACGTCGGCATCGACGAGGTCATCGCCGAGGTGCTGCCGGTCGAGAAGGTCGACGTGGTGCGGCGTCTGCAGGAGGAGGGCCGCGTCGTCGCCATGGTCGGAGATGGCGTCAACGACGCCGCCGCGCTCGCGCAGGCCGATCTCGGCCTGGCGATGGGGACGGGGGCGGACGCTGCCATCGAGGCATCCGATCTCACCCTCGTCTCGGGCGATCTTCGCGTCGCTGCCGACGCCATCCGTCTCTCGCGCCGCACGCTCGGGGTCATCAAGGGGAACCTGTTCTGGGCCTTCGCGTACAACGTCGCCGCGATCCCGCTCGCCGCGCTGGGCCTGTTGAACCCGATGCTCGCGGGTGCGGCGATGGCCTTCTCGAGCGTCTTCGTCGTCAGCAACAGCCTGCGGCTGCGGGGATTTCGATCGCGGTTCCGCAGCGGGGAATCCCGAATGGTGCAGGAGCGTTCTTCCTGATACCCCATGGGGGTATCAACGGAAGGAGAGGGCGATGGACCACCAGGACCACGGGGAAGTCCTTCGACCGGTGCGCGAGCCGGACCTCGCCGCGCCTCACGAGCCGAGCGCAGAGCATGGGCACGCCGGGCACGCGAGGCACGCCGGCCACGCGGACGGTGGCGACGCTCACGGCGACCACGCGCACGGTGGTGACGCCCACGGCGACCACGCGCACCGCGATCAGGGGCACGGTGAGCACGGGCACGGTGAGCACGGGCACGGTGGGCACGGCGACCACGTCGCGGTGTTCCGGCGGCTCTTCTGGGGGAACCTCCTCCTCGCCGTGCCGGTGGTGACGTTCTCGGCGATGTTCGCGATGCTCCTGGGGTACACCCTTCCCGACCAGCCGTGGGTCGCCTGGATCTCGCCGGTGCTCGGCACCGCGATGTACGTCTGGGGCGGGCGGCCGTTCCTCACGGGCGCCGTCGATGAGGTGCGGACCCGCCGCCCCGGCATGATGCTCCTCATCGGCCTGGCCATCACGGTCGCTTTTCTCGCGTCGTGGGGGGCGACCCTCGGCGTGCTCGATCACGAGCTCGACTTCTGGTGGGAGCTCGCCCTCCTCATCGTCATCATGCTGCTCGGCCACTGGATCGAGATGCGGTCACTCGCGCAGACCACCTCGGCGCTCGACTCCCTCGCCGCTCTCCTCCCCGATGAGGCCGAGCGTGTGGAGGGGGAGACGACCGTGAGCGTCGCCCCGAGTGCGCTGCGCGTCGGCGATGTCGTCGTCGTCCGGCCCGGCGGGCGCGTCCCCGCTGACGGGCGGGTGGTCGCCGGCTCGGCGAGCGTCGACGAGTCGATGATCACGGGCGAGTCGAAGCCGGTGCGGCGCTCGATCGGCGACCCCGTCGTCGCCGGCACCGTCGCAACCGACTCCGGGCTCCGCGTCGAGATCACAGCTGTCGGGGAAGACACCGCTCTCGCCGGCATCCGTCGTCTCGTCGCCGATGCGCAGAACTCGTCGTCGCGCGCACAGCGGATCGCCGATCGCGCCGCCGCTCTGCTGTTCTGGTTCGCGCTCGTCGCAGCCGTGCTGACGTTCGCGGTCTGGGCGCTCGTCGGCAATGTCGACGAGGGCGTCGTCCGCACGATCACCGTGCTCGTGATCGCCTGCCCGCACGCGCTCGGGCTCGCGATCCCGCTCGTCGTGTCGATCGCGACGGAGCGCGCCGCGCGCGGCGGGGTGCTGGTGAAGGACCGTCTCGCGCTCGAGCAGATGCGCACCGTCGACACCGTGCTCTTCGACAAGACCGGCACGCTCACCGAGGGGCGACCGGCCCTCATCGCGGTGGAGCCTGCGGCGGGGCAGGACGCCGACCGCGTGCTGGCGCTCGCCGCTGCGGCGGAGACCGACTCCGAGCACCCGCTCGCGCGGGCGATCGTGGCGGCCGCCGGGGCACAGGGGCGGGCGGTGCCCGTGGCATCCGACTTCGACTCCTCGCCCGCGGTCGGCGTGACCGCCACGGTCGACGGTGCGCGGGTGCGCGTGGGCGGGCCGAATCTCCTCGCGGAGGAGGGCGCGAGCGAGTTGCCGATCGCCGATGCGTGGCGGTCCGACGGAGCGATCATCCTCCACGTCATCGAGGACGGCCTTGTGATCGGCGCGGTGAAGCTCGCCGACGCGGTGCGGCACGAGTCGCGCGAGGCCGTCGCCGCGCTTCACCGGATCGGCGTCGAGGTCGTCATGATCACCGGCGACGCCGAAGCGGTCGCCCGGTCGGTGGCCGGCGAGCTCGGCATCGACCGCGTGTTCGCGGGCGTGCGGCCCGAAGACAAGAGCGCGAAGGTCGTGGAGCTTCAGCGCGAGGGCAAGAAGGTCGCGATGGTGGGTGACGGCGTGAACGACGCCCCGGCGCTCGCGCAGGCGGATGTCGGCATCGCGATCGGTGCCGGAACGGATGTCGCGATCGCGTCGGCCGGAGTCATCCTCGCAAGCGACGATCCGCGTTCGGTGCTGTCGGTGATCGAGCTCTCGCGCGCCAGCTACCGCAAGATGACGCAGAACCTGTGGTGGGCCGGCGGCTACAACCTGATCTCGGTACCGCTCGCGGCCGGTGTTCTCGCGCCGATCGGGTTCGTGCTGCCGATGTCGGTCGGCGCGATCCTCATGTCGCTGTCCGCCATCGTCGTCGCGCTCAACGCTCAGCTGCTGCGGCGGCTCGATCTTCGTCCCGAGGCGAGCGCCGCAGCGCTTCCCGGCGACGCGCCCGTGCACAATCATTCCGAGAGGATCTCCCATGACTGACACCGTTCCGGGCGAGGCCGCCCACGACCACCACGACATGGACGCCGGGGCCCACGGCTACATCAGCGACAAGCAGCGTTACCTCAACCGGCTCCGACGGGTGGAGGGGCAGGTGCGGGGCATCCAGCGGATGGTCGAGGAAGAGCAGTACTGCATCGACATCCTCACGCAGATCTCGGCGCTCAGTTCGGCGCTCGAGAATGTCGCGCTGGGCCTTCTCGACGATCACCTGAAGCACTGCGTCGTCGATGCGGCCGCGCGCGGCGGAGACGACGCGGCGGTCAAGCTCAAGGAGGCCTCCGACGCGATCGCGCGCCTCGTGAAAGCGTGACGGCGGGCGCTTGCGTCTCGCGATCCGGGGTGAGTCCGCGGCATCCCGCCACCGGCCGTCGCGAGACGTGGCCTGTCATCGGTCGCCCACCCCGCGCCGATCCGCGACGGGGAACGACCCGGACGCGGAATCAGCGCAACCGGTACAGGCGCCAGAAGCCGAACTCATCCAGCACCGTCTCGGCGCCGGCGAAACCCGCCTGGCGAGCGTAGTCGGCGAGGATCGCGGGACGGATGACGGTACCCGTCGCTGCGCTGTCGGGGTGCGACATCGAGTCGGGCAGGCACACGAACAGGCTGTAGCCGTACATGAGGCGTTCGAGGTCGCCGGCGTCGGGAGTGAAGCTCTCGCCGACCGCCTCATCGAGCACGAGCACCGCGCCGTCCTCGCGAACGGCCTCGCGCATCGCGGCGAGCACGGGGACCGGGTAGGGCATGTCGTGGACGCACTCGAGCGCGATCGCGACATCGAACGAGCCGTGGGCGGCGAGGTTCGCGGCGTCGTCGTGCACGAACCGCACCCGGCCCTCGACCCCTGCCTCGGCGGCGTTCCGCTCCGCCATCGCGATCGAGGGCGCGTCGATGTCGATGCCGACGACCTCGAGATCGGGATAGGCCTCAGCGAGCGCGATCGCCGACCAGCCGGCACCGGTGCCCACGTCGGCGAGACGGGCGCCGGGGCGAGCGAGCAGGGCATGGATGTCGGGCAGCGTCGCCATCTCGGCGGGCAGCGTGTCGAACCACGGCCGGTTGACGTCGGCCTGTGAGGTGCGGGCGAGCTCGCCGAGCTGCTCCCAGCTGACCCCGCCGCCGGTGCGGTACGCACCGACGAGGGCCGGCATCTGCGCGGCGGATGCCGCGACCATGGTTGCGAGCGGTCCGGCGAACGCGAGGCTGTGTCCGTCGAGGAGCACCTCGGCGCGGTCGCCGGGCAGGGAGAACCGACGTTCGTCGGCGGGCCGGCTGGCGTCGTCGACGGTGAGGATGTCGTACGCGGCCTGCTGCTCGAGCCACTCGCGGGCGTATCGCGAGCTCGTTCCCGTCGCGACGGCGAGCTCCTGTGCGGTGCGCGGCCGGTCGGCGAGGGCGGCGTACCATCCGAGCTCGAGGCCGAGGTGGATCGACATGGTCTGCATCCAGCCGAGCACCCCCTCGACCACCCGGTCGGCGAAGGGGCCAGGGTCGGTGGCAGGAGGGGAAGGGATGTCGGGGAGCGAGGTCATGACGTCTCCTTCTGCGACAAAGCTGCCCCTCGCGCACGCGCACCACGACAGCCGAGCGGGCACGCCGGAAGCACGCCTCATGTTAGCGGCGCCCCTCCGGGACCCGGAAGGGGCGGGCGGCGAGCGGCGTCGGATGACCTCGGGGTTTCCGTCGCCGGGTGCCTGCCTCCTGCGACGCGTGCGGAGCGTGCGAGCCGTCAGGGCACGAGGATCGCGCGGAGGGCGGCACTGAGCCGCGGCTCATCCAGATGCCCGGGGGGCGCCCAGAGGTCGGATGCCGCGTGCAGCGCCACGCCGTCGATGACGGCGATCGCGAGGGAGGCGGCGCGCTCGGCGTCATCCGTCGTCCACCGTGCGTCGACGGAGGCGAGCAGCCCCGACAGTTCGGAACGGGCGCCATCGAGCGCGTCGCGCACGACAGTGTCGACCTCGGGGTGAAGCTTCATGCCGACGATCACCTGGGTGAGGAGTGCAGCGGCCGTGCGGTCGGATGTCGCGCCAGCAACGCTCCTCGCCAGAAGATCGGCGACCGCGTCGAGGTCGGATGCCATCGCAAGTGTCGCCATGGCGGGAACGATCAGGCGGTCGCAGGTGTGGGCCGCGATCGCGGCGCGGAGCCCGGCGAGGTTGCCGAAGTAGTACTGCACGAGGCCAGCGGGCGACGCGGCGCGGACGGCGACTTTGCGGTGAGTGATCCCTGCCCAGCCGGTGTCGGCGAGCAGGCCCATGCCGGCGGAGAGGAGCGCGTCACGGCGCCGATCGCCCCGGAGGTGGCGGGCGTCGCGCCCTTCGTTCGTCGCATCGGGTGCGGGCTTCGAGTGGGGGCCGCGCTCGGTCATCCTCTGATCGTAGAGAGGTGACGGAAATCGGTTCGCTGAGGTAACTTGTACATATGTACAAGTTCAAGCACGGCGTCGTCGATTGGAGTCCGCCGTCGGCTCGGGGAGACGCCCTCTTCGGGGCCGGAGCGACACGCGCGGAGGTGGCGTTGGCCGTCGGGGCGGGCACCGTCGGCGCGCTCGTGGTGATGATGTGGGCGGTGATCGACGGGTCCGGATGGGCGGGATGGCAGGTCGCATTGGCCGCGGTGATCGCCCTTGATGTCGTCGGGGGAGTCGTGGCGAACGGCGTGAACGCGGCGAAGCGAGACCACTTCGGGCCACCGTCGGCGACCTCACGCTCGTTCGGCGGATTCGTCGTGCGTCGGCCGGTGCTGTTCGCAGCGATGCACCTCCACGCCATCGTCGTTGCTCTCGTCTTCGCGCCGGCGCTGTGGTGGTGGGGGGTGCTGTGGTGGGGTGCGGTTCTCGCGTGCGTGATCGCGGTGCGCACGAGTCCGCTGTATCTCGAGCGTCCCGTGGCGCTTGCGGCGCTGTCAGGAGGGGTGCTCCTGGCCGCGATCCTTCCCGCGCCGGCGTACTGGGGATGGCTGCCGGTGATGATGATGCTGAAGCTCGTTCTCGCGCACGCCGTACAGGAGGAGCCCTATCGACCGAGTGTCGACGTCAGCGGGGATCCGCCGAAGGGTCGCTGACGAGGGCGGCGTCGGGCTCGGGCACGACGTACATCCCGTCGATGCTGTTGGCCGATCGCGCCAGGGCATCGAGGCAGGCACGGTTCAGGGGCCCGCGATGCGGAGCGCGGAACTCGAATTGGATCGGGATGTGGGCGGAGAGCCAGTAGCTGATCGTGCCGGTGCCGTGCGGAGACGACACGGGGAACATGAAGGGTTCGCTGCGGCGCAGCTTGGTCATGATGACGACGCGGACATGCGCGAGTGTTCGGTCGTCGATCTCGACGCCATAGAGGGGTCCGGGGTAGGCGAGGCGTCCCACCGCCGGAAGTTCAGTGGCGAAAGGAGGGGGGAGGGGCGGTTCGCGAGGAGAGTGGGGCAGGCGCCGGGACCGAGGGCGGGGGTGTCGGAGTCCCGGCGCCTGCTCTCAGGTGGCCGGCAGCTCGGGGGCGCTCCGACCGGACCTACCGGGAGCGACGAGCGCTTGATGACGCCACCTCATGGTGAGCGCCGCGGTCGTCGACACAGTTCTCTCCCGGGTGTTTCATCGGGTGGAAACCCGCCGGGACTGGCGGGTCGGCGCGGCCCGCCATCGGGAGGCGAGGCGCACGCGGGGAGTGGATGGCTCCCTCACTGAACACTATTGGGCAGCCGGAGGATCATCCCTGATGTTCGGGGTTTCTCGCCCACGGTTTCGGGGATAGGGGAAACCGCTCCTCCGTGCCGTCCGGGGTTCGGGTGGCTTCATCGCACGTTCATTGCGAAACCCCGTACCGGGTCGCCCCCCCGGAGATCTTCGCGGTGCGCGAGCGCTCCGTCGACGGCGACGCGGGCAGCGCGGAACTATGGATCGCCCTCGAGCAGGAGGGGTGATCGCGCCTGTACCCTCTCGCCCCTTCACCCGCAGCCGCCCTGCCCCGCGAACCCGCCGTTCCCTGCTCAGCCCACCCTGACCTGCCGAGCCCACCCGCCGTGCACGCATGCGGGGTGCGCTCGGGCGGAGGTGGGTTGGGCTGTGGAGCCGACCCTCGCAAGAGGGCCGAAGAACGGCACCGGCAAGGTCGACGCCGAGGTCGCGTCGTCAGCGGACGCGATCAGCCCCCGGCGGCGTGTGCGGGCGGATGCCGACGGTGTACTCGACGAGCGGGAACGGGGGCGCCGCGCCGCGAACTCATCGACTCTGCGTCAGCACCACCCACGACTCGCCCGGGTACTCGCTCGCCAAGAAGGCGGACAGCCGCGCCTGGAGGGTGGCGAGGTCGCGGTCGCCTTGGCCCCATCCCGTCCACTCCGTACCGTCGACGGTGTGCACGTAGGAGAAGGGCAGCGCCGTGGGCTCGCTGGTGACGACCCACCACAGCACGCTGTTCGGCGAGTCGGACTGGTCGTCCGGAAAGCCGACATACGTCGGCCGGATGAGTGCCACTTTCGTGCCGAGCTGCGACGCCGCGTAGACGGCGAGCGCGTCCGTCTGCGCGTACCGCTCGCTGTTGCGGGCCGGGTCGTCGCCGGCCGCATCCGATCCAATGGCGTCGAGCGAAGCCTGCGCGTCCGCGGCAGAGTACGGCGGTGACGGGGCTTCGGTCTCCGTCTCGCCCGGAGGCGGTGAGTACATGGGAGTCGGAGTCGCGGTGGCTGTCGGCTCCGGAGTCGGGGTCGGGGTCGGGGTCGGGGTCGGGGTCGGCGTCCGCGCCGGTGTGGGGGTCGACGTGGCCGACGGGGTCGGACTGGACGCAGTGAGCTCGGGCGCTCTCCACAGCTGAGAGCTCAGCGCGGCCGCCGTCACTCCCGAGACGAGGACGACCCCGATGGCGGCGGCGCCGAGCCGCCCGCGTCGTGCGCGCGCCGCGGAGAGCCGCTCGGCGCCGCCCACGACACGGTCGGTGATGTCCTTTAGTTCGTCGTCGCGGAGTTCGTCGTCATTCACCATCTCAGGCCCCCTGCAGGTGTGCGAGTTCGCCGCGGAGTCGTACTTTCGCGCGAGCGATTCGGGATTTGACCGTTCCGATCGGAACCCCCAGCGCGGTCGCAGTCTCACGCTCGGTGAACCCGGCGAGTACGGTCAGGACGATGACGCTGCGCTCACGCGCCGTCAGCCGGTCGAGGGCCGCCAGGGCGCCGGTCTCATCAGCAGCCCCGACGGCGTCGATCGTGTCGACTCGGGGCTCTACCCGGTCGAGGAGTGCGCGGTACCGGCGCGCCGAGCGTTCAAGATTCCGAGCCGAGTTCGTGACTGCGTTCACGAGCCACGGAAGTGGGGACCCGTCGACCAGGCGCACCGTCTGGCGGTGCCGCCACAATTCGAAGAACGCGATCGTCACGGCATCCTTCGCGTCTTCCCGCGTGCTCACGAGGCGCGACGCGTGACGGAAGAGGCGCGGACTGTGGCGCGCGAGGAGGGGACCTAGCGCAGCCGCTTCTCCAGCGAGCACGCGCACCCAG
>JAESFR010000297.1_pt1 | contig 14121 bp, 12 predicted proteins | sample 9266191 | NCBI WGS metagenome assembly JAESFR01 (sample SAMN14503063, study PRJNA617104) | algae metagenome | isolation source: Pleurocapsa minor HA4230-MV1 and co-occurring heterotrophs from cement on... | place: USA: Nuuanu Pali Lookout, Hawaii | collected 2009-07-20
AGGCTATCGGGCGCAGCGCCGCCGTCGGATCGTCGGGCCCCCACGAGGTCGGCGAGCACGGCGCGCGCGGCCCGATCGCCCGACATGAGCGCTCCTTGGATCGACGCGGTGGCGCGGTGGTCGCCCGCCACGTACAGGCCGTCGCCCATTCTCGACGCCGTGGTGACGCGCAGCGGCGGCGGCTGAGCCGGAAGGGCGTCGTGCACGTCGTCGCGTCGGAGCAGCTGCCACCGAGCCGCGTCCGCGTGCCAGATCTGCGAGAGCTGACGACGCACATCGCCCTCGGCGGGAGTCGCGTCAGGGTCGGCGCGTGCTGTCGCCGGGAGAAGACAGGTCGCCTCGATCAGGTGCATTCCGTCGGGCGCATACGAGCGGGCGGCATGCGACATCACGACGGTGTTGACGATCGGTCCGCGTCGCCGCCCGTCGACCGACAGCAGAGCGGATGCCGAGGGTGCGGCATCCGTCGCGAACCACCATGTCTGCAGGCCGTGGGTGGTCGGTCGCGGCACGGGCAGGAGGTCGGCGACCGCGCCGGGACCCACCGCGACGACCACCGCGCGTGCGCGCAGCGTGTCGCCGTCCGTGTTCGCGACCTCGACGTCGCGCCCTCGCGCACGCACGGCGCGCACTCGGGTGCCGACCCGCACGTCGGCGCCGGCCGCCGTGGCACGGCGGGCCAGCTGGGTGGGGAGGGCCGCCATGCCGCGAGCGGGCACCCCGGGGGCTCCGAGGGCGAACATGCGCACGAGAAGGCGCACGAACGCGTCGGAGGTGCCTCCGGCGTCCTCCGCGAGCACACCCGCGAGGAACGGCTCGAGCACTTCGGTGCGCAGCGGTCCGCGCAGTCCCACGCGATCCCACCCTGCGCGGAGTGCGCGATCGGGTCCGGCGATCACGGCACGCGGGCGCACGATCGCCGGAACGGCCCAGCGCAGAAGGGCGGTGAGATCCCGCGGCGAGAGCAGCCCGCTCCGCAGCGACGACGGGATGCCGCCCGGATGCCGCAGCGGGTGTCGCAGCTCGACGGTTCCGTACTCGCGCGTCACGCGCACGCCGACCGGGAAGGGCTGCATCCCGAGCTCGTCGAGCTCGACCCACCGCCGGACCGCGGGATAGGCAGGGTTGAGCACCTGGAAGCCGTGGTCGAGGAGGAAGCCGTCGACCTGGTCGGTCGCCTGCCGTCCGCCCACTCGATCCGCGGCCTCGAGGACGACGACGCTCCGACCCGCCTCCGCGAGCACGAGCGCGCAGCGCAACCCGGCGAGACCGGCACCCACGACGACCGCGTCCGGAGCATCCATGCCCCCACGCTAGGCGGCAGGACGGCATCCGAGGCCGCGAGGGCGAACTTCGCACGAGCTCGACGGCGTCTGACACGCTGGGACGATGCCGCAGGGGATCGTCGAGGACATCGTGGCGGCCGCCCGCCGGAGCACCGTGGCAGGGGTGCGGCTCATCGGCATCGACGGACCGTCGGGCGCCGGCAAGTCCACGCTCGCGCGCCCGGTCGCCGAGGCCCTCGGCGCCCCGATCGTCGAGGTCGACGACTTCGTGTCGTGGGCGGACTTCGCGGGCTGGTGGCCGCGCATGGACGCGCAGGTGATCCAACCGCTGCTGGCCGGACGGGATGCGACGTATCAGGTGCGGGACTGGCAGCACGACGAGTTCGGCACCGGTCTTGCGGGCTGGAAGACCGTGGAGGCAGGACCGTTCGTCGTGCTCGAGGGCGTCACCAGCACGCGCCGCGCCGTCGCCGACCTGCTCGCCGTGCGCGTGTGGGTGGACGCGCCGGCCGCCATGCGCCTCGAGCGGGGCATCGCCCGCGACGGCGAGAGCCATCGCGCGCTCTGGGAGCGGTGGATGCGGCAGGAGCGGGCGTTCTTCGCGCGCGACGGCGCCCGCGAGCGCGCCGATCTGCTCGTGGACGGCACCGGCGGGCACTCCCCGGGCGCCGCGTAGACTGGAGCCATCCCTCCTGCGTCTTTCGCAGCCGTTTCGCGCCAGGAAATCGTCGTGACCAAGAGCCCCACCTCCCGCAGCTTCGAGGTGCGGCACGTGCAGCTCGCCCGTGCCGTGTTCGCAGCGATCGCGGCGATCATGGTGACCTTCTCCTCCGACCACTCCGCCGCGATCGGCCTGTCGATCTTCAGCGGTTTCGCGCTCGCGACCGGGCTCGCGCTGCTCGCGGCCGGCTGGCTCGTCTACACCGTCGACACCCGATGGCCGACGGTGGTCCTCGGCACGCTCTCGGTCATCGCCGGGCTTCTCGCCGGTGTCGCCCAGCTGCGCTCGGTCACGATGTTCTTCGTCATCCTCGTCATCTGGGCGCTGCTGACCGGCCTGGTCGAGACGGTCGCGGGCGCGCGCGGTCTGCGCGCGGCGCGCGGACTCGCCAAGACGGATGCCGCCCGCTCCGAGTCGCGTGACGCGCTGACCGTCGGCATCCTCACCCTCGTCCTCGGGCTGTCGCTGCTGTTCGTCCCCACCCGGTACGCGCTGCAGTACACGATCGAGGACGCGAACGCGACGTTCACCCTGACCGGGATCATCATCGGCGTGGGCGTCTTCGGCGGATACGCCGCCATCCTCGCGGTGTACCTGGCGATCGCCGGGTTCTCCCCCCGCAAGGCGGCCGCCCCCGTCGAACCCGCCACGCAAGAGAAGGGCACGGCATGACCGAAGAGAAGCCGACTCGCCGCGACCTCATGAAGCCCATTCAGCTGCTCGGGCTCGCGTTCGGCGCCGCCCTGTTCGCCGGCGTCGTGACCCTCGTCTCGATGGGCTTCTTCCAGCAGCGCAGTCCCGCGCAGGCGCCCGCGGCGCTCCAGCTCGCGCTCATCGTGGCCGGCATCACCTTCATCGGCGTCCTCGTGATGGTCGCGCTGATGCTGCTCGCGGTCGACCCCGCGCAGGTGAAGAAGCAGATCGATCGGCCCGTGCTGCTGCCCGACGAGAAGCCCGGCGACCAGAGCGTCGCTCCGACGACCGGCGCGACCGGCGCGACCGACGATCCGCCGCCGGCGAAGCCCGACATCCGGTCCTGAGCGTCAGATCTCGTCGACGAGGCGGGAAGCCAGGCCCGTGTAGGTGGCCGGCGTGAGCGCGAGCAGGCGCTGCTTCGCGGCATCCCCGATGTCGAGCCCCTCGACGAACTCGGCGAGCTGCGCGCCGCCGACCCGTCGCCCACGCGTGAGGTCCTTCAGGAGCGCGTAGGGGTCGGTGATCTGCGAACGCCCCGCGGCGATCTCGGCCCGCACGACGGTCTGGATCGCCTCGGCCAGCACTTCCCAGTTCGCGTCGAGGTCGGCATCCAGCACCGGCTGCGCCAGGGAGATCTCGCCGAGCCCGCGCCGCAGGTTGTCCAGTGCCAGCAGCGAGTGCCCGAGGGCGACGCCGATGTTGCGCTGCGTCGTCGAGTCGGTCAGGTCGCGCTGCAGGCGCGAGGTCACCAGCGTCGCGGCGAGCGTGGTCAGCAGGCCGCCGGCGATCTCGAGGTTCGCCTCGGCGTTCTCGAACCGGATCGGGTTGATCTTGTGCGGCATCGTCGACGAGCCGGTCGCGCCGGCCACCGGGATCTGCGCGAAGTACCCGAGGGAGATGTAGGTCCACACGTCGGTCGCGAGATTGTGCAGGATGCCGCCGGCATGACGGATCCGGTCGTAGAGCTCGACCTGCCAGTCGTGCGACTCGATCTGCGTCGTGAGCACGTTGAACCCGATGCCCAGGCCCTCGATGAACGATCGCGAGAGCGCCGGCCAGTCCACGTCGGGGTCGGCGGCGACGTGGGCCGACCACGTGCCGGTCGCGCCGGAGAACTTCGCGAGGTACTCGGATGCCTCGACCTGCGCCGCGACGCGCTCCAACCGCCAGACGAACACCGCGAGCTCGCGTCCCATGGTCGTGGGCGTCGCCGGCTGGCCGTGCGTGCGCGAGAGCATCGCGGCGTCGCGGTGCTGCTCGGCCAACTCGCGCAGGGCGGCGATCACGTCGCGCAGCCGCGGAAGCCACACACCGGTCACCGCGCGCTGAACGGTCAGCGCGTACGACGCGGAGTTGATGTCCTCGCTCGTGCACGCGAAGTGGGTGAGCTCGGCGATCCCGTCGAGCCCGATGCTCGCCAGCCGATCGCGCACGAGGTATTCGACGGCCTTCACGTCGTGGCGGGTGACGGCTTCCTTCTCGGCGAGCCAGTCGATCTCGACCTGCCCGAAATCGCGGTACAGGCCGCGCAGGGCGCTCTTGTGCGCATCCGAGAGCGGAGCGGAGCCGAACAGCGAGCGATCGGTGAGCGCGATGATCCACTCGACCTCGACCTCGACGCGCGCACGGTTGAGGCCGGCTTCGGAGAGGTAGTCGGCGAGCGGTCCGACCGCCGCGAAGTAGCGGCCGTCGAGCGGGCTCAGCGGCTGAGGAGGAAGGGAGGTCACGGGACTCGATCATACCGAGCGCCCCTCCGCGCCCGCCGTTCGGCTAACCGCAACCGGCCGGTCAGCACAAGGTCTTCCCAATGTCGCCGCTCCCGCATAGCCTGGCGGGACGTCCGATGTCCCCCCCTCGATCGGAGTCCTTCCGTGCGCCGTCTCACTGTCGTCTCGGCATCCACCGCCCTCGCCGCCCTGCTCGCGACCGGCCTGACCGCACCCGCGGTCGCCGCGCCCGGCGGCGTGGTGATCAACGAATTCTCGGCGAGCACCGCCGGCACCGACGTCGAGTACGTCGAGCTGCTCGCTCCCCCGGGCACCGACCTCTCGGGCTATCGCGTGCTCGAGATCGAGGGCGACGCGCCCGTGTTCGGCGTCGTGGACGAGGTCATCTCGTTCCCCGCGCCCGACGCGTCCGGTCGGTCGCTCGCGAGCCTCCCGGCGAATGCGCTGGAGAACGGAACGCTGAGCCTCCTGCTCGTCACGGGCACCGCCCCCGCGCTGGGAACCGACCTGGATGCCGACGACGACGGCGTGATCGACGCCGCAGCCGGCCTGACCGTCGTCGACGCCGTGTCGGTAGGCGACGGCGGTGCGGGCGACCGCACGTACGGCGGGGTCACGCTCGCCGTCGGCTACGACGGACAGGCGTTCGCGCCCGGCGGCGCCTCGCGCATCCCCGACGGGACCGACACCGATGCGTCTACCGACTGGGTGCGCAACGACTTCGACCTCGCCGGGATCCCGAACATCACGGGGACGCTCGTCGAGGGCGAGGCGCTCAACACGCCGGGAGCCGTCAACACCCCCTGGACCGACCCGGGCACGCCGCCGGTCGACGCCGACTGCGACGCGGAGACCGTGACGATCGGCTCGGTGCAGGGCAGCGGCCCGGCCTCCCCCGCGGTGGGGCAGATCGTGCGCGTCGAGGGCGTGGTCGTCGCCGACTTCCAGGCGCCCGGCGGCCTGAGCGGCTACTACCTGCAGGATGCGGGAGACGGGGACTCCGCCACCTCCGACGGCATCTTCATCTATTCGCCCGGTGCCGCGGTCGACGTGTCGGTGGGCGACGTCGTGAACGTGGCGGGCGCGGTCAGCGAGTTCGCCTCGGCCGGCGGCTCGCTCACGGAGATCACGGTGGGCGGCGTCGAGGTGTGCGCCACGGGCGCGACCGTCCCGACTCCGACCCCGGTCACGCTCCCCGCGACCGACGAGCAGCGCGAGGCCCTCGAGGGCATGCTCGTCACCTTCCCGCAGCCCCTGGCCGTTCTCGAGTACTTCGAGTTCGGGCGGTACGGCACGGTGGACGTCGGCCTCACGCGTCAGATGCAGCCCACTGCGGTCTACGAGCCCGGATCGGCCGAGGCGACCGCCCTCGCGGCGCAGAACGCTCTCGAGCGGATCACCGTCGACGACGGGCGCGGCATCCAGAACCCCGATCCGCTGATCCACCCGGACGGCGCGGAGTTCACGCTCGCGAACTCCCTGCGCGGCGGTGATCTGCTGACGAACGTCACGGGCGCCCTGGACTACCGCAACGGGGGCTGGGCGGTGCAGCCGACCGCTCCGGCGCAGTACACCGCGGCCAACCCGCGGCCCGACGTGCCGGAGGTCGGCGGCGAGGTGACCGTCGCGAGCTTCAACGTGCTCAACTACTTCACGACCCTCGGTGACCGCGGAGCGAACACCGCTGAGGAGTTCGCCCGTCAGCAGGCCAAGATCGTGAGCGCGATCGCCGAGATCGACGCGGACATCGTCGGTCTCATCGAGATCGAGAACAACGGCACGGCCGTGACTGCTCTGGTCGACGCGCTGAACACCGCCGTGGGACCCGGCACGTACGCCGCGATCCCGACCGGGCGGATCGGCACGGACGTCATCACGACGGCGCTGATCTATCAGCCGGCGCGCGTGCAGCCGCAGGGCGCGTTCGCGACCCTCACGTCGGCGGTCGATCCTCGGTTCCTCGACATCAACCGTCCTGCGCTCGCGCAGACGTTCGCCCAGGTCGGCGGCAGCGAGCCGGTCACGGTGGTCGTCAACCACCTGAAGTCGAAGGGCTCGGACTGCAACGCGCTGGGCGACCCGGATCTCGGTGACGGTGCCGGCAACTGCAACATCACCCGCACGCAGGCCGCGATCGCGCTCGCGGAGTGGCTGGCGAAGGACCCCACGGGTCAGGGCGCCGGACGCGAGCTCGTGATCGGCGACCTGAACTCGTACGACAAGGAAGATCCGATCGACGCGCTCCGCGCCGCCGGCTACACCGACCTCGTGCACGAGTTCCAGGGCGAGAACGCGTACTCGTACGTGTTCGACGGTCAGCTGGGCTACCTCGATTACGCGCTGGCCGGCACCGAGCTGGCCGAGGACGTGACCGGCGCGGCGCACTGGCTGATCAACGCGGATGAGCCGCCGATCCTGGACTACAACGTCGAGTTCAAGTCGGCCGATCAGATCGCCGAATGGTTCGCCGACGACCCGTACCGCTCCAGCGATCACGACCCGGTCGTGGTGGGTCTCGACCTCACGCTGCCCGACACGACCCCGCCGACGCTCGAGGTGAGCGCGGATCCCGCGAAGCTCTGGCCGCCCAACGGCAAGATGCGGACGGTCCAGATCGACGTGACCGCCGCGGACGATTCGGGCGACGTGCGCGTCGAGCTCGTCTCGGCCACCGCCGGCGGGCACCGCAATGCCGCCGTCCAGAGGATCGACGACACGACGTTCCGCGTCGTCGCCGCGAATCGTGCCGTGTACACGTTCACCTACCGGGCGACGGATGCTGCGGGCAACGCGACCACCGAGACCGTCCGGGTGTCGGTCACGCGCTGACGACGAGCCCGATCCGCCCCGCCGTCAGACCGCGGCGGGGCGGATCGCGGGTTCGAGCTGGCGGAACAGCGACCTGCTGCCGCTCTCGATCATCGCGAGCACCTCGTCGAACATTCCCGGTCCGGCATAGTACGGATCGGGCACGTCGAGCGACCGCGCGCCGCTGTCGAACGACATGAGCAGTGCGATCTTGTCGGCGTCCGCGTCGCTGCGCGCCCACCCGCGCAGAATGCGTTCGTGGCTGCGGTCGAGCGCGACGATCAGGTCGTTGCGCGCGAAGTCGGCCAGCGTGAACTGCCGGGCGCGGTGGCGCGTGCCGTCGTAGCCGTGGCGGTCCAGAGCGTCGATCGTCCGCTGGTCCGCACGTTCTCCCACGTGCCAGTCGCCGGTGCCCGCGCTGGTGGATGCCACGCGGTCGCCGAGGCCCGCGGCATCCGCGAACCAGCGGAAGACGACATCCGCCATCGGCGAGCGGCAGATGTTGCCCGTGCAGACGAACACCACGTGGAAGGGTTCCACGGCGCTCGCACTCATGGGTACATTCTGCGACGCCACCCCGGTTCCTGCACAACAGCCGGAAGCGCGGGACGATCCCCCGGTGGTCGGTGTCCGGGGTCGTCACGGCGCACGCGGCGGAACGATGGTGCGCATGACGATTCCGGTCACTGCTGACGCGGCACGCGCGCTCGACGCGCTGGCCGCGATCGACCGCCAGCTCGGCGACGCGACCTCGCAGCTCACCGACGTCGCGGCGCGCGCCGTCGGGATCGCGCGTCAGACGGACTGGCGCACCGGTTCCGCGCGGAGGTTCCATGCGCAGGCCGACGACTGGAGCCGCGACGTCGCTGCGCTCGTCGGCACTCTCGACCAGGCCCGCACCGAGCTGCAGACCGTGCGTCACGGTCTGCAGCTGAACGCCTGGGGCTGGGGACTGTGAGCGACGACCAGCTCGACATCCGCGGCGGCGGCGCGGTCGCGGTGGACACCGAGACGCTGCGGGCCGCGGCGACGCGGTACGCGGTCGTCGCGTCCGACCTCGAGGAGATCGCCCGAGCCGTCGGGTCGGCGGCGCTCCGGGCGTTCGAGGTCGCCCGCACGGCCCTGCACGCGACGTACGCGGTCGAGACGGCCCGCCGTCGCATCCTGTCAGCCGCGGATGCCGCGACCGGCATCGCCGCGTCGCTCCACGACGCCGCGGCGGTGTACGAGATCGTGGAGCTGCGTGCGGAGCGGGCGGCGGCGGCGGCGGGCGACACCGCGGCGCTCGCGCGCATCGACGTCCGGCTCGACGTCCTGTCGCGCGACCATCCGGACGCCGCACGCCGCGCGACGACCGACGTGGCGCAGCATCAGCTCCTGTGGCCGAGCGGACTCTCGCTTCAGGCGCCGGGCGCGGTGTGGTGGCTCGCCCCCGGCATGCACTCGCTCGCGGTCCCCATGGCGTGGACGATCCAGCGCGCGCTCGCGGCGGGCGGTGCGGGCACGGTGCCCCGCAGCGCGCGCCTGACCGGGCCGACCACCGGCGTCGTCGTCACCGCCCTCCCGAGCGCGACGTCATCCACTCCGCCGGCATCGCTCGCGGATGCCGCGGCTCGGGTTCCCGGTGACGGAGCGGCCCGCATCCGCGTCGAGCGCTACACGATGCCCGACGGGTCGCGGCAGTTCGCGGTATACGTCGCGGGCACCCGGACCGTGGCGAAGGGATCCGGCGACCCCTTCGACATGACCTCGAACGTCGAGCTGTACACGGGCGAGCGGTCGGCGTCGTACGACGCGACAGTCGCGGCGCTGCGACAGGCGGGCGCCGAGCCCGGCGACGTCGTGCACGCCTTCGGGCACTCGCAAGGGGCCATGATCGCGAGCCGACTTGCTCTCGAGGGAGGCTTCGACACCCGCACGCTGGTCACGTTCGGGTCGCCGGTCGAGGCGGACGTTGGCCCGGGAACGCTCAGCGTCGGAGTGCGGCACAGCGACGACCCGGTCGCCGCGCTCGCGACGGGCGGGCATGCGGGCGGGGTCGGCGCCCCGGGGAGCTTCATCGCGGAACGCACCGCCGATCCGCTGCCCGGCGTCCACGATCTGCGCATGCCCGCACACGGCATCGACGAGTACACCCGCACCGCCGCGCTGCTGGACGGATCGACCGATGCGCGGATGGGCGCGGTGCGCGCGGTCTTCGCAGAGCTCGGCGGTGCGGCATCCGTCGAGGTCACCGAGTACGCCGCGATGCGGGCGGACGAGCCGGCGCTCGCCCCGGGGCCCGATCCGCTCAGTCGTCTTTCCGCTGCGGCCGCAGGATGATGCCGAAGATCCAGTTGATGAGCGAGATGATGATCGCCGCGACCAGACCCCACCAGAAGTCCTCGACACGCAGGCCCCAGCTCCAGAAGCTCGTGATCCACGCGGTCAACCAAAGCAGGAAGGCGTTGATCACGAGGCCGATGAGGCCGAGCGTGAGGATGTAGATCGGGAACGCCAGGATCTTGATCACCGTGCCGATGATCGTGTTGACCAGCGCGAAGATCGCCGCCACCACCAGCAGGGTGATGATCAGCTGGAGCGTCTCGCCGGGCGGGAAGGCGATGATCGTGACCTGCAGCGTGGGGATGAGCGTGACCACCCAGATCGCGAACGCATTGATGACGACACGGATGAGGAAGCGCATAGTGCGGCCAGTCTGCCAGAACCGGTTCAGCCACGGATACCGCGGGATTCCGGGTCGCCCGGCCCCGGTCGGGCGACGGAGAGAGGCCTAGACTCTCGAAGGTGAACGACGTGCCCGAGATCCCCGTGCGGGTCCGCCCCGAGATCGCCGCCCTCCCTCCCTACAAGCAGGGCAAGCAGGCGGGCGAGGACGCCTACAAGCTCTCGAGCAACGAGAACCCGTTCGACCCGCTGCCCGGAGTGCTCGAGGCCGTGCACGCCGCATCGGCCCTCAACCGGTATCCCGATGCGACCGCCGGGCGACTCCGACGCCGGCTCGCCGACCGGTTCGGGGTGGACGAGGACTCGGTCCACGTCGCGGCCGGAAGCGTGTCGATCCTCGCGCAGCTGGTGCTGGCGACATGCGAGCCCGGCGACGAGGTCGTCTTCGCGTGGCGCTCGTTCGAGGCCTACCCGTGGCTCGCCGTGGTCGCCGGCGCGACGCCGGTGCAGATTCCCCTCACCGACGACGCGCGTCACGACCTGCCGGCGATGGCGGCCGCCGTGACCGACCGCACCCGCGCGATCCTGGTGTGCAGCCCCAACAACCCGACCGGCCCGATCGTGACCCAGACCGAGTTCGACGCGTTCGCCGATGCGGTTCCCGCGGACGTGCTGATCATTCTCGACGAGGCATATGCCGAGTTCGTCACCGATCACGCGTCGGTCGACGGCCTGCGCGTCCTGGGCGCCGAGGGCCGCGCGAACGTCGTCGTGCTGCGGACGTTCTCGAAGGCGTTCGGACTCGCCGGCCTGCGCGTGGGCTATGCGATCGGGCATCCGCGCATCCTCGATGCGGCGCGCAGCACCAGCATCCCGCTGTCGGTCACCGCCCACGCCGAGGAAGCCGCGCTCGCGAGCCTCGACCAGGAGGAGGAGCTGCTGCACCGTGTGCACGTGATCGCCGAACGACGCGACAGGCTGGCGGCGGCGCTGCGCGCCAGCGGATGGCGCATCCCGCAGGCTCAGGGCAACTTCGTGTGGCTGCCCGCCGGCCGGGAGACCCTCGACCTGGCCGGAGCATTCGACGACGCGGGACTCATCGTCCGGCCGTTCGCCGGAGACGGTCTGCGCATCAGCGTAGGGGAAGAGGACTCTGTCGAGAAGGTCCTACGGATCGCGGCATCCGTTGTGAAGGACCTCCCAGAGGACCATTCGGGACGCGGGCTAGCGTAGAACGGTGACTTCGCCTTTCGACGCCGTGCCGGGCGATGCGCCCGAGCTCGTCCGCGTCCTCGACGCCGACGGATCGTACGCGCCGACGGAGGCCGCAGCGCCGTATCTCGCGCTCGTGGACGCCCTGACGGATGCCGAGCTCGAGGGCTTCTACCGCGACATGGCCGTGATCCGGGCGTTCGACCAGCAGGCGACCAACCTGCAGCGACAGGGGCAGCTCGCCCTCTGGCCGCCGAGCTTCGGTCAGGAGGCCGCGCAGGTCGGCTCCGCGCGCGCGGCCCGGACGCAGGACCATCTGTTCCCGTCGTACCGCGAGCACGTCGTGTGCACGATCCGCGGGGTCGACCCGGTGGACATCATCCGCGTGATGCGCGGACTCACGCACGGCGGGTGGGACCCGTACGACCCGAAGAACGGCAACACGCACATCTACACGCTCGTGCTCGGGTCGCAGACGCTGCACGCGACCGGGCTCGCGATGGGTCTCGTGTTCGACGGCAAGAGCGGCTCGGGCGACCCGGAGCGCGATGAGGCGGTGATCGTCTACTACGGGGACGGCGCCTCGAGCCAGGGCGACGTGCACGAGGCTATGGTCTTCGCCGCGAGCTACCGCACACCGGAAGTGTTCTTCCTGCAGAACAACCAGTGGGCGATCTCCGTGCCCGTCGCGACGCAGTCCCGCTCGCCGCTGCATCGCCGCGGCGCCGGCTACGGCATGCCCAGCATCCCGATCGACGGCAACGACGTGCTCGCAAGCTACGCCGTGACGCGCGTCGCGCTCGACGAGGCCCGCGCGGGCGACGGTCCGCGGGCGATCGAGGCGATGACCTACCGGATGGGCGCGCACACGACCAGCGACGACCCGACCAAATACCGCACGTCCGACGAGGAGGCCTCCTGGGGGCGGCGCGACCCGATCGCCCGCATGGGGGCGTTCCTGCGCTCACGGGGCGCTTCCGACGCGTTCTTCGCCGAGGTCGACCAGCACGCGGCATCCGTCGCCGACGACGCGCGCGTGCGCACCGTCGAGCTCGGCGGGGTCTCCACCGACCTCATGTTCGACCACGTGTACAGCGAGCCGCATCCGCTGATCGACCAGCAGCGCGACTGGCTCGCGTCGTACGAGGCGTCTTTCGAAGAGGGGGCCTCGTGAGCGACGCGACCGCAGCCGGCGGCGCGGCCACCGACCCGTCGATCGAGACCCTGCCCTTCAGCCGCGCGCTGAACGCAGGGTTGCGGCGCGCGATGGCCGAGAACGACCGCGTGCTGCTCATGGGCGAGGACATCGGCGCGCTCGGCGGCGTGTTCCGGGTGACCGAGGGGCTTCAGGCCGAGTTCGGCCCGCAGCGTGTGCTGGACACCCCGCTGGCCGAGTCGGGGATCGTCGGCACCGCGATCGGTCTCGCGATGGGCGGCTTCCGGCCGGTGTGCGAGATCCAGTTCGACGGCTTCGTCTTCCCGGCGTTCGACCAGATCACCTCGCAGCTCGCCAAGATCACGAACCGCCACGAGGGATCGTTGTCCATGCCCGTCGTGATCCGCATCCCGTACGGCGGCCACATCGGCGCCGTCGAGCATCATCAGGAGAGCCCCGAGGTCTACTTCAGCCACACGCCCGGCCTGCGGGTGGTGAGCCCGTCGACGCCGAACGACGCGTACTGGATGATCCAGGACGCGATCGCCTCGGCCGACCCGGTGATCTTCCTCGAACCCAAGAGCCGGTACTGGCAGAAGGGCGAGGTCGACACGAGCGCGCGTGCCCTGCCGCTGCACGCGAGCCGGCTCGTGCGCCGCGGCACCGACGTCACCCTGGTCGGGCACGGCGCGATGGTCGGGATGCTGCTGCAGGCGGCCGCGCTCGCCGAGTCCGAGGGCACGTCGTGCGAAGTGATCGACCTGCGCTCCCTCTCCCCCGTCGACTACGGTCCGATCCTGGACTCGGTCCGCCGCACCGGACGCATGGTCTACGCGCAGGAAGCACCCGGATTCGCCTCGCTCGGCTCCGAGATCGCGGCGACCGTCATGGAGCGGGCGTTCTACGCGCTCGAGGCTCCGGTGCTGCGTGTGTCGGGCTTCGATGCGCCGTTCCCTCCGGCCAAGCTCGAGGGCACCTACCTGCCCGACGCCGACCGGATCCTCGAGGCGGTCGACCGCGCGCTGGCGTACTGATGCGCGCCCGCCCTTCTTGCGTTCTCGCGCTGCTGCGAAAGGATCGAGCATGAGCACTCAGACGTTCCTCCTCCCCGACGTCGGCGAAGGTCTCACCGAGGCCGAGATCGTGTCGTGGCGCGTCGCCCCCGGCGATGCGGTCGCGGTCAACGACGTGCTCGTCGAGATCGAGACCGCCAAGTCGCTCGTCGAGCTGCCGTCGCCGTTCGCCGGCGTGGTGGGCGACCTGCTGGCGGCCGAAGGCGACACGGTGAACGTCGGCGCGGCGATCATCACGATCGCGAGCGCGGACGCCTCCGCACCGCCCGCGGCGGTCGGGCAGAGCGAGCACGGCGAGCCGCACGAGGCCGCCGGCGGCGAGGGTGCGGTGCTCGTCGGCTACGGCACCGGCGGTCACGTGCAGTCGCGACGCCGCAAGCCGGCCGAACGTCCGGTGCGTGCATCCGTGGGGGTGGTGGCCAAGCCGCCGATCCGCAAGCTCGCGCGCGATCTGGGTGTGGAGCTCACCGACGTGGTCCCGAGCGGGCCGGCCGGCGAGGTCACTCGCGAGGACGTGATGGGCCGAGCGTCCCAGGCGAGCGTGTTCCGCAACATCCAGACGCCCGAGTGGGGGGCCGTGCGCGAGGAGACCATCCCGGTGCCGGTTCCGGATGCCGCGGCATCCGTCCCGCCCGCGCCCGCCCGTCAGCCCGCCGCGTCCCCGGAGGGGCGCGAGGAGTCGATCCCGGTGCGCGGCGTGCGCAAGGCGACCTCGTCGGCGATGGTGCAGTCGGCGTATTCGGCCCCGCACGTGTCGGTGTGGACCGATGTCGAC
>JAESFR010000298.1_pt1 | contig 14110 bp, 11 predicted proteins | sample 9266191 | NCBI WGS metagenome assembly JAESFR01 (sample SAMN14503063, study PRJNA617104) | algae metagenome | isolation source: Pleurocapsa minor HA4230-MV1 and co-occurring heterotrophs from cement on... | place: USA: Nuuanu Pali Lookout, Hawaii | collected 2009-07-20
CATGCACCCGTGGGAGGACTTCGCCGAGACGTTCGCCCACTACCTGCACATCACCGGGACGCTGCAGACCGCCGCGGTCATCGGCATCCACCTCGACGCTGCCGTGACCAGCATGCGCGACACCGACGTCGTCCCGCTCGAGTCGTACGAACGCGAGCCCGTGCAGCGCCTGCTCGCCGACTGGGAGTGGATGTCGCAGGCGTTCAACCGCATCAATCGATCGATGGGCTTCGGCGACCTGTACCCGTTCGACATCGTCGCGCCGGTGCGCAGCAAGCTGAGTTTCATGCACGACATCATCACCAGAGCACCCCTCACCCTCGAAGAGCAGGCTGCCCTCGCGGTGCCCTGGGATCAGGAGCGCACGTGACTTCCGTCTCACGCGGCCAGCGCGTCATCGGCGCGGCCACGCACTACGTCGAGAACCAGCCGCCGGTGCGGACCGACATCGACGAGTACGAGGCCAATGCGCCGCTCGTGAGCGCGGTCTCCGCGTTCGGCGCGTCCTGGGCGCACGACGCACTGCACGAAGCGGGACAGCTGGTCGGCACGCCGTCCTTCCAGCGTGACGCGACGCTCGCGAACGTGCATCCGCCCGTGGCGCTCGCACATGACCGCTGGGGCTTCCGCCTGGACGAGGTGGAGTACGACCCGTCGTATCACCGCATCATCGCCGATGCGATCGCCCGGGGCGCGCACACATCGGCGTGGGCCGACCCGCAGCCGGGAGCCTCGGTCGCCCGCGCGGCCATGTTCATGCTGTTCGCGCAGGTCGAGCCCGGTCACGCGTGCCCCGTGTCGATGACCCACGCCGCCGTGGCGGCGATCCAAGATGCGCCATGGGTCGCCGACGACTGGCTGCCGCGGCTGTACTCGCGCGAGTACGAACCGCGCCTGCTCCCGAACGAGGAGAAGTCCAGCGCTCTGATCGGCATGGCGATGACCGAGAAGCAGGGCGGCTCGGACGTCCGCGCGGGGACATCGGTCGGCACCTACATGGGCGGGCACGCGTACCAGATCACCGGTCACAAGTGGTTCTGCTCCGCGCCGATGTCCGACGGCTTCCTCGTGCTGTCGCAGACTCGGCGCTCGAATGTCGACGAAGGGCTCTCGTGCCTGTTCGTGCCACGGATGCTGCCGCGCGGCATGCGCAACGTCTTCCGTATCCAGCACCTGAAGGACAAGCTCGGCAACCGGTCGAACGCGTCGGCGTCGGTGGAGTTCGACGGCACGATCGGCATGCTCGTGGGGGAGCCCGGGCGCGGCGTCCGCGCGATCATCGAGATGGTGCAGCGCACGCGCCTGGACTCGGTCCTCGGCGCGGCGGCGGGCATGCGTCAATCCGTCGCCGAAGCGGTGTGGCACGCTCGGGGCCGATCGGCGTTCGGGCGACTCCTCGTGGATCAGCCGGCGATGACCGCCGTGCTGGCCGACCTCGCACTCGAGTCCGAAGCGGCGCTGCTCACCGGCCTGCGTCTGGCGCAGCTGTTCGACGTGTCGGCCTCCGACCGCGACATCGCCCTGCGGCGGCTCGCGACACCCGTCGCGAAGTACTGGGTCACCAAACGCGGACCGCACCATGCCTACGAGGCGATGGAATGCCTGGGGGGCAACGGGTACACCGAGTCGTTCCCGTTGGCACGGCGCTACCGCGAGCAGCCGGTCCTGGCCATCTGGGAGGGCTCGGGATCGGTCATGGCGCTCGATGTCGTGCGCGCCCTGACGCGGGATCCGGACTCCGGCGCCGCGTTCGCCGACGAGCTGGCCACGACCGCAGGAGCCTCGAGGATGCTCGATGCCCACGTGGAGCGGACGCTGGGTCTCCTCGACGAGCTCGCACGCGCGGACGCCGACGACGCGCAGGCGCAGGCGCGGCGTGCGAGCGAGATGCTCGCGCTCGCGCTGCAGTCCTCGCTCATGCTGCGCCACGCGCCGTCCGATGCGGCGGAGGCCTTCATCGGTGCGCGCCTGGGCGCCGACCGCGGGGCGCAGTACGGCGTGCTGCCGCGCGGGACGGATGCCGCCGGGCTGATCGCCCGGCACTGAGCAGCGGTTCGCCGCTCAATCCTCGACGGGCTCGAGCAGCTCGGGGAAGTTGTTGCGGACGTTGCCGACCGCCTTCGAGACGACGTGGCCGTCGAGGGTCTCGGCCACGGCCGGAGCCGCATCGATCGCGGCATCCAGCACGTCGCGCACGTTGTCGGTCGTGGGGTCGAGCCACGCATCGGCGTGGTCGGGATCGAGGAACAGCGGCATCCGGTCGTGGATCGAGCCCAGCCGGCCGATCGAGTCGCGCGTGAGGATCGTGAAGCTCAGCACCCATCGCGACGGATCGTCGTCGGCGACGGCGGGATTCTTCCACCACTCGTAGAGTCCGGCGAAGAACAGCGGCGAGTCGTCGGCCGGGTGGATGTAGTGCGGGATCTTCGCTCCGTCGACCTGCTTCCACTCGTAGTAGCCGGATGCCGGGACGACGGCGCGGCGCTTCTCGAGCGCGGAGCGGAACATCGGCTTGGACTCGAGCTCCTCCGACCGCGCATTGAACGCCCGGGATCCGATCGAAAGGTCTTTCGCCCAGGCGGGAACGAGCCCCCACCGCGCCGTCTCGAGCCGCCGGGTCGGGGGCTCCGTCTTCGCCGAGTCCAGCACGATCGCCACCGACGCGGTCGGCGCCACGTTGTAGGACGGCTCCGGGAGGTCATCGCTCTCGAGATCGACCCGCAGCACACCCACGAGCTCGGAACCGACGTTGGCCACGACGAAGCGTCCGCACATGCCCGAAAGCCTACGCGCGGCCGCCGACAGCCTCGGCGTCAGGCCTCGAGCACTCCGACTCCTTCGAGCCGCTCGACGAGCCCTGCGCCGTCGGACTCGGTGACCCACGGCACCGCCGACGCCGAGTGGTCATCGACCACCGTGCGGCCACCCGCGAGCACGGCCTCCGCCGGCGAGAGCCGCCGGATCGCCACCGCCTCCACGTTCGACGGGTTCTCGATCGCGAACGTCGTGTAGATCTGGTCGTCGTGCTGGCCGTCGTCGCCGATGAGCAGCCACTTCACGTGCGGGAACTCCACCGCGAGGCGGCGGAGGTTGGTCAGCTTGTGGTCCTTGCCGCTGCGGAACCAGCGGTCGTGCGTGGGTCCCCAGTCGGTCAGCAGTACGGAGCCCGGCGGGAACAGATGCCGGCGCAGGAAGCGGATCAGGGTCGGGGCGACGTTCCACGCCCCGGTGGAGAGGTAGATCACCGGGGTGCCGGGCTTGTCGCGCACGAGGCGCTCCATCAGCACGGCCATGCCGGGGACGGGCTGCCGAGCGTGCTCGTTGACGACGAAGGAGTTCCACGCCGCGAGGAGGGGTCGTGGCAGGGCCGTCACCATCACGGTGTCATCGACGTCCGACACGACGCCGAAGGTGACGTCCGGGCCGACCACGAACACGCGGGTCTCGACCGGTTCGCCGCCCTCGACCGACATCTCGAGGGTCTGCCACCCGGGCTCGAGCTGGGCGGGGATCTCCCGATCGATCACGCCGCCGCGGTCGGCGACCACCTCGTGCGTCTCGGATCCGATCGAGATGCGCACCTGCGCGAACCCGACGGGCACCGAGGCGAAGCTGCGCCATCCGCGCACGCTCTCGTACTCGCCGCCGGTCGTGGGGACCGGCGGTGCGATCAGCACGCGACCGAGCACGCGCACCCAGCCGGGGCCGCCGTAGCCGGGGAACGGCGCGACGGTGGGTGTCAGGCCGCGCGCCCGCGCGCGGCGCTCCCGCCACGCGTGGAAGCGGTACTCGAGCCTCGCGAACCACAGCACTTTCGGGCGCGCCGGTGACGTCTGGATGGGGGGCATCCCTTCAGTCTCCCATGTCGTCCGCGGTGGTCACCGATCCGGAGGACGGCGTCGACGGCTCGTCGGACTCGGTGAGGTGCTTGCGCTCGGCGCGCTCGATGACCTTCTTGCTCACGTACACCAGCAGCAGGAACACGATGATGATGCCGACGAAGATGTACCCCGCGTAGTGCAGGGTGTCGGCCAGTTCGCGGTACGTCCCCGCCGCCAGGGCCGCGACGGTCACGTACAGGCACGACCAGATGATGCACGCCGGAACCGTCCAGGCGAGGAAGCGCCGGTACGAGTAGCCGCTCATGCCGACCGTGAGCGGCACGAGCGAGTGCAGGACTGGAAGGAACCGCGAGACGAAGATCGCGGGGCCGCCCCGACGCCGGAGATACCGCTCCGAACGCTCCCAGTTGTCATCGCCGATGCGCTTGCCCAGCCGCGAGTGACGGATCCTGGGCCCGAGGAACCGGCCGAGCCAGAAGCCGATCGTCTCGCCGGCGAGTGCCCCGAGCACGACGGCGATGACGAGGAGCACGCCCTCCAGCGGCGAGGCGACGGCCGTCCCCGCGATGATCACGACGGTGTCGCCCGGGACGAACAGCCCGATCAGCACGCTCGTCTCGAGCATGATCGCGATCCCGGCCAGCACGGTCCGCAGCACGGGATCGACGCTCTGCACGGCATCGAGGAGCCACGTGAGGAACTCGTTCACCCTCCCAGGGTAGAGCGGGCCCGCTCGCCCCTACCCTGGGAGCATGCCCGAGTCGCCGACCGCCGTGCTGCTGGCGGGCTGGAAGGAGCCGGCATCCGTCTTCGCGGCGATCGCGCAGCCGCACGAGGAGTTCTTCTGGCTGGATGCCGGTCCCGACGCGACCGCGGGCTGGAGCTGGGTCGGAACGGGCACCGTCGAGACGCAACCCGGACGTGTGCGCGCGGTGGGCCTCGCGGGCGCCGGGCGACCATCGGACGCTGCGGAATCGGGCCCGTTCCGCGGAGGGTGGATCGGCTGGTGGGGCTACGAGGAGGCCGCCCGCCGCGCGGGTGCGCCCGTCGATCCGACCGACGCTGACGCACCCGTCGATCGCTGGCTCCGGGTGGATCGCTTCGTCGCGTTCGATCACTCGACGCGCCGCGTCTGGGCTCTTGCACCCCGCACCGAGGTGGAGGCGTTCGCCGCCCGGGTCGCCTCCGCGCCCGACGACGTGCCCGACCCGGCCCGGCCGCTGCGCACCACCGCCCGGGGGAGGCACGAGCCGTCGCACTACGCGGCGCTCATCGAACGGTGTCGCGACGCGATCCGGGAGGGCGACGCGTACCAGCTGTGCCTCACCACCCGCTTCAGCGTCTCCGGGCGCATCGATCCGGTCGCGGCGTACCGGCGGCTGCGGGCGTCGACACCGGCCCACCACGGCGGCCTCGTGCGGGCGGGGGAGGTCGCCCTCGCGAGCGCGAGCCCGGAGCGCTTCCTCGAGGTGCACGACGGAGTCGTGCGCACGCGGCCCATCAAGGGCACGCGGCCGCGAGGCACCGACGCCGACGCCGATCGTGCCCTGGCCCGCGAACTGCGGGAGAGCGAGAAGGAGCGCGCCGAGAACGTCATGATCGTCGACCTGATGCGCAACGACCTGTCGCGGGTGTGCCTGCCCGGTTCGGTCGGGGTGGACGGGCTGCTCGAGGTGGAGTCCTACCCCGCGGTGCACCAGCTCGTCAGCACGGTCTCCGGCACGCTCGTGCCCGCCACGACGGTGGGAGACCTCTTGGATGCGACCTTCCCGGCCGGCAGCATGACCGGTGCGCCCAAGCTCTCGGCCATGACGATCCTGCACGGGCTCGAGCGCGGCCCGCGCGGGGTCTTCGCCGGGTGCTTCGGCTGGGTCGGCGACGACGGCTCACTCGATCTGGCGATGGTGATCCGATCGATCGTGGTGCGACCGGGCGCCGCCTACGTCGGCGCCGGCGGAGGGATCACTTGGCGCTCGGATGCCGCGGCCGAGGTCGCGGAGGTGGGGGTGAAGGCGCGCGGCCCGCTCGCCGCGATCGGCGCCGACCTGCCCCTCGGCTGGTGACGGCGGCGGTCCGGTAGCCTGGATGACGCGCTCCGCGCGGCATCCTCCTTCCACGATTGGTTTCGCTTCCGTGTCCCAGACCCTCCCGCCCGACACCACCGCGCCCGCCGAAGGGGGCGGTTACGACGCGCACGCGATCCAGGAGAAGTGGCAGGCGCGCTGGGCCGAGTCCGACCCGTTCCGTGCGGGCGGCGCGGGGGACTCCCGGCCGCGCAAGTACGTGCTGGGGATGTTCCCCTACCCGTCCGGCGACCTGCACATGGGGCACGCCGAGAGCTACGCGTACGTCGACGTGGTTGCCCGGTTCTGGCGCCACCGGGGCTATAACGTCCTGAACCCCATCGGGTGGGACTCGTTCGGCCTCCCCGCCGAGAACGCGGCCATCCAGCGCGGGGCCGACCCGCGTGAGTGGACGTACGCGAACATCGAGCAGCACAAGAAGAGCTTCCGGCAGTACGGCTCGTCGTACGACTGGTCCCGCATCCTGCACACCAGCGACCCGGAGTACTACCGCTGGAACCAGTGGCTGTTCCAGCTCCTGTACGAGCGGGGCCTGGCCTACCGCAAGGAGAGCCCGGTCAACTGGTGCCCGAACGACCAGACGGTCCTCGCGAACGAGCAGGTCGTGGACGGCCGCTGCGAGCGGTGCGGCGCGGAGGTGGTGAAGAAGAAGCTCACGCAGTGGTACTTCAAGATCACCGACTACGCGGATCGGCTGCTGGACGACCTCAACCAGCTCGAGGGCTTCTGGCCGCAGAAGGTCATCCGGATGCAGCGCAACTGGATCGGCCGGTCCGTGGGCGCCGACATCGACTTCGAGATCGAAGGGCACCCCGAGAAGGTCACTGTCTTCTCGACCCGCCCCGACACCCTGCACGGCGCGACGTTCTTCGTCGTCGCTCCCGACAGCGACCTGGCCTCCGAGCTCGCCGCCGGCGCATCCAGCGAGGTGCGCCTGCGCTTCCAGGACTACCTCGCCACCGTGGGCCGTTCGAGCGAGATCGAGAGGCAGAGCACCGACCGCCCGAAGACGGGCGTGTTCCTCGAGCGGTACGCGATCAACCCGATCAACGGGGAGCGACTGCCGATCTGGGCGGCCGACTATGTACTGGCCGACTACGGCCACGGAGCCGTGATGGCCGTGCCCGCACACGACCAGCGCGACCTCGACTTCGCCCGCGCGTTCGATCTGCCCGTGAAGGTCGTCGTGGACACGACGGCGCCGATCACCGGGGCGATCCCGGTGATCGAGCTCGACGAGAACGGCGAGCCCCTCGACTCCGCGGTCACCGAGTCTCTGAACGACCTCGATCCCGCAGTGACGGGCATCGCGCTGACCGGCGAGGGTCGGATGATCAACTCCGGGTCGCTGGACGGACTGTCCAAGCGCAATGCGATCGCGCGGATCACCGAGCAGCTCGCCGCGGCCGGCACCGGCCGCGCGTCGAAGTCGTATCGCCTGCGCGACTGGCTGATCTCCCGACAGCGGTTCTGGGGCACGCCCATCCCGATGATCCACACCGCCGACGGGCGCATCGTGCCGGTTCCGGCGGACCAGCTGCCGCTCACCCTGCCCGACGCGGAGGGCCTGGATCTGACCCCGAAGGGCACATCGCCCCTCGGTGGCGCGACCGAGTGGATGGCGACCACCGATCCCGACACGGGGGAGGCGGCCCTGCGCGACCCCGACACGATGGACACGTTCGTCGACAGCTCGTGGTACTTCCTCCGCTTCCTCGCGCCGAACGACGACGCCGAGGCGTTCTCGACCGCCGAAGCGGCGAAGTGGGCACCGGTCGACTCGTACATCGGCGGCGTCGAGCACGCGATCCTGCACCTGCTGTACGCCCGTTTCATCACGAAGGTGCTCTTCGACATCGGCCTGATCGACTTCACCGAGCCGTTCTCGTCCCTGGTGAACCAGGGCATGGTGCTCCTGTCGGGCTCGAAGATGTCCAAGAGCAAGGGGAACCTCGTCGAGTTCGCCGCGAGCATGCTCGATCCGGGTGCCGACGCCGTGCGCGTCGCGATCGCGTTCGCCGGGCCGGTCGAGGACGACATCAACTGGGAGGACGTGTCGACCACGGGTGCCCAGAAGTTCCTGGCCCGCGCGTGGCGCGTGGCGCACGATGTGACGAGCGAGCCGGACGTCGTGTGGGCGGAGGGCGACCAGAGCCTTCGTCGTGTGACCCATCGGCTCCTCGCCGACGCGCCCGGTCTGGTCGAGCAGACGAAGTTCAATGTCGTGGTCGCGCGACTGATGGAGCTGGTCAACGCGACGCGCAAGACGATCGACACGGGCGCCGGCCCGGCCGATCCGGCCGTGCGCGAGGCCGCCGAGGTCACCGCGATGGTGCTCGACCTGTTCGCTCCGCACACCGCGGAGGAGATGTGGGAGATGCTCGGCTACCCGGCGTTCGTCGGGCTCGTGCCGTGGCGTCAGCCCGATCCGACGCTGCTGGTCGAGGACTCCGTCACCTCCGTCGTGCAGATCGACGGAAAGGTGCGCGCGACGCTCGAGGTGTCGGCGCGCATCGATGCGAAGGAGCTCGAGGCCCTCGCACGGGCCGACGCCCGCGTGCAGCGCGCACTGGGCGGCAAGGAGATCACCCGGGCGATCGTGCGGCCGCCCAAGGTCGTGAGCTTCAGCACGCACTGATGCTCCTCCCCAGGTCGGCGCCTGGGCCGTCTCGTCCACCGGGCGGTCGCTGAAGCGGAGGGACCGGTCGGCACACGCCTAGCGTCGGCGTGTGTCGTCGGCAGAAGAACCTCGGCGGGGCGCGGCCGGTCCGCGCGCGCGGCTCGGGCTCGGCGCCGCGATCGTCGTGGTGCTGCTCGCGCTGACCGCGACGGTGGCGATCGGCATCCTGCGCGGCGCGGCGTCCCCGGTCCAGAGCGTGACGATCGACGAGCGGACCATGCCGGATGCCGAGGCATCGGCATCCGTGTTCGTCCACGTGTCCGGCGCGGTCGCCCGGCCCGGCCTCTACGTCCTCGCGGACGGCGCGCGAGTGCTCGACGCCGTGGCGGCCGCGGGGGGATTCGCCGCCGGAGCAGATGAAGCGGGCGTCAATCTCGCGCGGCCGCTCAGCGACGGCGAGCAGCTCCACGTGCCCGTCGCGGGCGAGGTGTCCGACGGAGGTTCGACCGACGGTGCGGTGGCCGGCGACGGACGGGTGAATCTGAACACCGCCGACGTCGCGGCGCTCGACACGCTGCCGCGCATCGGACCGGCGATGGCGGAGCGCATCATCCAGTGGCGCGATGCGAACGGGCGCTTCACGAGCGTCGAAGACCTCCTCGCTGTGCCGGGCATCGGCGACAAGATGCTCGAGACGCTGCGCGATCTCGTGACGATATGACACGGCGGCGGCGCGGCCAGGCGCTCCGGCTCGTACCGGTAGCGGCAGGAACGTGGGCCGCCGCGCTTGCTGCGACCATGCTCCCGGCCGCATCCGGCGCGCTCTCCGCCGTGCTCTGGGTGATCGCGCTGATCGTTCTCGCGGTCCTCGTGCGAGGCGCGGGCGGTCGCCGAACAGCGGTGCGCGCCCCGGTGGTGCTCGTGCTGATGGTGGCCGCCGCGGCCGCGGCCTCCTCGCACGTCGCACTCGCACAACCGGCGCGCTCCGCCGCCGAGCAGTACGCCCGCGGCGACGGGCGCGCGATCGTCGTGGAAGCCCGCGTGACGGGCAAGATCGAGCGGCGTGCGAGCGGCGAGTGGGAGTTCGACGCCGTCGCCACGAGGATCGCGGCCGGACACGACGGGTCGGCGGTGAGCATCGAGGTGGCCGTGCGGGTGGACCCGTCCGAGGTGGATCATCCGGAGCGCCTCGACGTCGGCGCGCTCGTGCAGATCCGCGGCACGGCGCGAGCCGCGCCGGCGGGCGATCGGGCGGTGCTGTGGGTGCGGGGATCGCGCGGCGTGGAGGTGCTCGCCCCCGCCGACGGCGTGCTGGCGGCGGCCGCCGCGCTGCGCCGCGGGCTGATCGACTCCACCGTCGGGCTGCCTGCTCCCGGGGCAGGCCTCATCCCCGGACTCGCCGTCGGTGACACCTCGGCCGTCTCGGTCGAGCTCGACGTCGCGATGAAGCAGTCCTCGCTGTCGCATCTGACGGCGGTGTCGGGGGCGAACTGCGCGATCGTCGTCGGCCTGGCGTTCGCCGCCGTCGCAGCGATGGGCGGCTCGCGTCGGGCGCGGGTGGCCGGCGCGTCGCTCGCGCTGATCGGATTCATCCTGCTCGTCACCCCCGAGCCCAGCGTGGTCCGCGCCGGGATGATGGCGGGGATCGCCATGCTGGGAGTGCTCCTGGGGCGCCCGGGCGCCGGCATGGCGATCCTGGCGCTCGCGGTGTCGATCCTGCTGATCGCCGACCCGTGGCTGGCGGCGTCCCTCGGCTTCGCGCTGTCCAGCGTCGCGACCGCGTCACTGCTCGTGCTCGCGCGTCCGCTCGCCGCGGGGCTCTCCCGACGCATGCCGCGCGCGCTCGCGCTCGCGCTGTCGGTGCCGCTCGCGGCGCAGCTGGCCTGCGGGCCCCTGCTGGTGCTCATCAGCCCGACCGTGCCCCTGTACGGCGTCGTCGCGAATCTGCTCGCCGGGCCGGCGGCGCCCGTCGCGACGATCGTCGGTCTCGCGGCGTGCCTTGCTGCGCCCCTGCCGTTCGTGCAGGCGGGGCTCACGGCGATCGCGTGGCTTCCCGCCGCGTGGATCGCGGGCACGGCGCAGACCGTCAGCGCGCTGCCGGCCGGCCAGGTGCCGTGGCTGGAGGGGTGGATCGGCGCCGGCGCACTCTGCGCGATCGGGGCCGCGGTCGGCGTGGTCGTCATCGTCCCGCGGCGAGGGCGCGTGCCCGAGGCGACCGAGACGCCGCCGGAGCGCGTCCGCGTCCGCCGCCCGGCTCTCACGACGGTGCGCTCGGGCGCCGTCGTCGTGCTGTCGATCGCGATCGGGGTGGTCGCCGGCGGCGCCGCCCTCACGTCGGCCGCCGGCCGCCTCACGCTCCCCGCCGACTGGAGCGTGCTCGCGTGCGATGTCGGACAGGGGGATGCCGTGCTGGTGCGCTCAGCGGGGGCGGTGGCGCTGATCGACACCGGACCGACACCCGACGCCGTGTCCCGCTGCCTGGCCCGGGCCGGCATCGATCGGATCGACCTGCTGGTGCTCACCCACTTCGACCTCGATCACGCGGGCGGTGTGCCCGCGGTGGTCGGCAGGGTCGCCACGGTCCTGCACGGCCCGGTCGGCACGCCGGAGGGCGCCGGTGCGCTCGCCGCCCTCGAGCGCAGCGGCGCCCGGACCCTCTCGGCATCCGCGGGGGTGAGCGGAACGCTCGGCGCGGCATCCTGGCGCGTCCTCTGGCCGATCGCGGACAGCCGGGCGTACCCGCCCGGAAACGATGCGGGCGTGGTGTGGGACGTGCGCGGCGGCGGGCTCCCGACATCCCTGTTCCTGGCCGACCTCTCGGCCTCGCCGCAGCGCGCCCTCGCTGCCTCCGGCGCCCTCGAGCCGCCCTACGACCTCGTGAAGGTCGCGCACCACGGGAGCGCCGATCAGTCGGCCCGGCTGTACGAACTCGCCGCTCCTGCCGTGGCGCTGATCACGGTCGGCGCGGGCAACACGTACGGGCATCCGCGGGAGGAGATCCTCGACGTGCTCGAGCAGCTCGGCGCGGCGGTCGCCCGCACCGACACGCAGGGCGTCCTCGCCGTCTGGGCGGCGGATTCCGGGGTGCGCGTGTGGCGCGAGCGGGAGGGCGAGGTCGTCCCTGCTGGATAGGCTGGAGGTATGGCCCCGACCGCGCGACGCCCCCCGGCCGGCCGCACGCGCAGCGCCATCCCGCAGGTGTCGTGGCGCGATCCGCAGCCGGCCCCGATCGTGCTGGTCTCCGGCCCGGAGGACGTGTGCGCCGAGCGGGGCATCGCCGGCGTCCGCGATTTCCTGCGCGCGGAAGACCCGAGTCTCGAGGTCACCGACGTACGTGCCGACGACTACACCGCCGGGACGCTCCTGGCCGTCACCTCGCCGTCCCTGTTCGGAGAGCCACGCCTGGTGCGCGTCACCGGGGTGGAGAAGTGCTCCGACGCCTTCCTCTCCGAAGCCCTGTCGTATCTGGACATGCCGCAAGAGGGGGCGACCGTCGTGCTCCGGCACACCGGTGCGACCGTGCGCGGCAAGAAGCTTCTCGACGCGATCCGGGCCGGCACGGGCGGGGGAGTCGAGATCGCGTGCCCGGCGATCAAACGCGATTCCGACCGCTTCGACTTCGCGGCCGGCGAGTTCTCCACCGCGGGCAAGCGCATCGCCCCCGCGGCGCTGCGCACACTCGTCTCGGCGTTCGCCGACGACCTCACCGAACTCGCCGCGGCCTGTCAGCAGCTCATCGCCGACGTGCCGGGCGACGTGACCGAGCAGGTGGTCGAGCGCTACTACGGCGGCCGCGTGGAGACTTCCGCATTCGCGGTCGCCGACACGGCGATCGCCGGCCGCTACGGCGAGGCACTGCTCGCGCTGCGCCACGCGCTCGCCTCGGGTGCCGACCCGGTGCCACTGGTCGCGGCGATCGCGTCGAAGCTGCGCACGATGGCGCGTGTGGCCGGCAATCGGGAGCCCGCTGCGGCCCTCGCCGGCCGCCTGGGCCTCAAGGACTGGCAGGTCGACCGCGCGCGCCGTGACCTGTCGGGCTGGTCGGACGGCACGCTCGGGATGGCGATCCAGGCGACCGCGCGCGCCGACGCCGAGGTCAAGGGCGGGTCGCGCGACAGTGTCTTCGCGCTCGAGCGGCTGATCACCGTCATCTCCACCCGCGCCCCTTACGGTTCCTGAGGAGGCGCGTAGCGCCGTATCGAAGGACGGTTCCTGAGTCGGTGCGAAGCGCCGTATCGAAGGACGGTTCCTGAGGAGGCGCGAGCGCCGCATCGAAGGACTCAGGCATCCTTCACGTGCTTGAGCGCCTCGCGGCGCGAGAGCGGGCTCAGCGGATGCGCCTCCACGAATCCGCGGACCCAGACCGGATCGGCACGCGCGTGGTCGCGCAGTGCCCAGCCGATCGCCTTCCGGATGAAGAACTCCCGGTCCTGCGCGTTCGGCGTGATGACGTCGGCGAGAAGCGACCGGTCGAGGCGATCACGTCGCCCGAGCTGCGAAAGGATCGCGATGCGGCGGATCCACATGTCCTCGTCCCGAGCCCATTGCCGCACGAGCGGAGCGATCTCGTCGAAGCGGTCGTCGAGCGCGTCCGCCAGACGGTGCGCGAGCTCATCCGTGATGTCCCACCAGCGCCCGGTGCGCACCATGTGCTCCGCGAGGCCCAGCACCCTGCGGTCATCCCTGAGCGGCTTCAGCGTCAGGAGGGCCATGGCGGCGTACCGCTCTTCGCGGAACGCGGCAGCATCCCACAGGTCCGTCGCCGCCTCGAGCAGCTCGTCGGGGTCGGTCATCCCCACAGCGGCGGCGAGCGTCAGACGTCTCGTCTCGGGGAGGGTCACTCCCCGGAAGGGCATCGCGGACTTCATGTACGCCTGCTGGCCCACGGCGCGCTCCGGATCGGACGCGGTGCCGAGTGCGTGACGGATGCTGTCGGCGAGGTCCGTCATGGCAACACGCTAGTCGGCGGTTCCGACCCGACGCAGGGGTGCGTAGGGTCGGGGTGGTGAAACGCGAGCGCCTCGAGTCGAGCGTCATCCGATCCGTCGGATACGACGCGTCCGTGGGCGTGATGGAGATCGAGTTCGGCTCCGGCGAGGTCTATCGGTTCTTCGCGGTGCCGCCGTCGACGCACCGCGCCCTGCGCGACGCGCCGAGTGCGGGGCGGTTCTTCGCCGAGCGCGTCCGCCCCGTATACCCGTCGGAGAAGCTCGACTGAAGAGGCCGCAACGACGAGAGCCCGCCCCGCCGAAGCGGAACGGGCTCTCGGAGACGATGTCTCGGTGCGTCAGAGCGCAGCGACCTGCTTGGAGATCGCCGACTTGCGGTTGGCGGCCTGGTTGGCGTGGATGACGCCCTTGCTCGCAGCCTTGTCGAGCTTCTTGGTCGCCTTGGCCAGTGCCTTCTCGGCGGCGGCCTTGTCGCCGGCGGCAACGGCCTCGCGGGTGCGGCGCACCTCGGTGCGCAGCTCGCTCTTCACGGCCTTGTTGCGCTCGTGCGCCTTCTCGTTGGTCTTGTTGCGCTTGATCTGCGACTTGATGTTTGCCACGTTTGTCGTCGGTCTT
>JAESFR010000299.1_pt1 | contig 13965 bp, 18 predicted proteins | sample 9266191 | NCBI WGS metagenome assembly JAESFR01 (sample SAMN14503063, study PRJNA617104) | algae metagenome | isolation source: Pleurocapsa minor HA4230-MV1 and co-occurring heterotrophs from cement on... | place: USA: Nuuanu Pali Lookout, Hawaii | collected 2009-07-20
GACCTGGCTCGCGACGAGGGACGCACGGAAGGCGGCATCCGGCGCGTCGATCCGGGTGGCGATCCGGCCGATGAGCTCGCGCTGCAGGAAGCCCGCCAGCAACGGGGTCGTCAGGCGGTTGCCGATGCCGGAGCGCAGCAGCGTCACGCCGCGCTTGCGGGTCTCGGGCCGCTCCCACGCCTCGAGCACATAGCGGATGATGCGCTCGCCCAGGGCGTCCTGCGGGCCGTCCAGCAGAGCCGGGAGATCCAGGTCCGGGCGCATCGGAGCGCCGATCGTCTGCGCGAACAGATCGGCCTTCGTCCCGAAGTAGTGGTGCACGAGCGCGGCGTCCACGCCCGCGCGGGCAGCGATCCCCCGCATCGTCGCACCGTCGTAGCCCAGCTCGCCGAATTCGTCGACGGATGCCGCGATGATCCGCTCCTGCGCATCGGACTCGCCGCGGCGGGGCCGCCCGCGACGGCGCTTGGGCGTCGGCACGGCGTAGTCGGGCATGCGGAAAGCCTAGACCTGGGGCGGATGCCGGCAGCCGGCATCCGTCGCCCCCGGGGCAGCCGGATGCCAAGATGAGGCATGGCACTGGGGATGCGGCGCAACGTGCTGCGCCCGAGCGACTCGGCGCGGGCCGACCGGGTGACCTACATCGAACTGTTCTTCGATCTCGTCTTCGTCTTCGCGCTGACCCAGCTCTCGGCGTATCTGTACGAGAACCAGACGCCGGTCGGTGCGCTCGAGGGCGTCATCATGATCTGCGCGCTGTGGTGGGCGTGGGTGTCGACGACCTGGGTCACGAACTGGCTGGACCCGGTGAAGCTCCCCGTGCGCGGGGCGGTCGTGACCCTCGCATTCGTGTCGTTCGTGATGAGCGTCGCGATCGCCGAGGCGTTCGGCGACCGGGCGTGGACCTTCGCCGTCGCGTTCGTCGTGCTGCAGGTGGGCCGCACCGGCTTCATCGTGTGGGCGACCGCGCGGCACGATCGCGCGGTGTCGCGGGACTTCCTGCTCATCCTCCTGTGGACTCTCGCGGGCGCGGCGCTGTGGATCACCGGCGCCCTGCTCCCGCTGTCGCTGCAGCTGCCGTTCTGGGCCGCCGCACTCGCGCTCGAGCTCTTCGGCACCGTGTTCGGCTTCCCGGTGCCGGGTCTCGGGCGCGTCGAGATCGCGGCGTGGGACGTCTCGGGTCCGCACATCGCGGAGCGCACCGCGCTGTTCGTGCTCATCGCGCTCGGCGAGGGACTGCTCGTCACCGGGTTCGCGTTCGTCGCGATGGAGTCCTCGCCGGACGGCGTGATCGCGATGATCGCGGCGTTCGTGGCTGCGGCATCCGCCTGGTGGATCTATTTCGACCACGGCGAGCGCATCGGGGCGGAGGCGATCGAGGCCGCGGACGAGCCCGGCCGCCTGGTGCGCACGGCGTACACCTGGATGCACCTGCCGATCATCGCCGGGATCGTGCTGCTGAGCGTCGGCGACAAGGAGGCGCTCGGGCATCCGCACGCGCACAGCATCCCCGCGACGGTGGTCACCCTCGGCGGGCCGCTGCTGTTCCTGGTGGGCACGGCGCTGTTCCGGCGGGTGCTGGAGCGGCGGTGGGCGGGGGCGCACGTCGCGGGTGTGATCGGCATCCTGCTCCTGGCGCTCGTCTCGCCGCTGCTGGATGCGCTCGGAGAGGCGGTCGCCGTCGCGCTGGTGCTCGCCGCCGTCGCGGCCGGCGAGACCGTCACCCGCGTGCGGAGGGGCCGCCGCGGCGGGGGGTGAGATGGGCGCGGGGCGGGTCCGAAACGACGCAACGTGTCGTCCGCCCTCGCCTCAGACGACAGAGTGCGTCGTCTCAGCGTGGCAGGACCGCCACCTCAGCACTCGATGACGTTCACGGCGAGCCCGCCCTCGCTCGTCTCCTTGTACTTGTGCGACATGTCGATGCCGGTCTGGCGCATGGTCTCGACCACGGCGTCGAGCGACACGTAGTGGCTGCCATCGCCGCGCAGCGCCAGACGGGCGGCGGTGACCGCGGTCGAGGCGGCGATCGCGTTGCGCTCGATGCACGGGATCTGCACGAGGCCCCCGACCGGGTCGCACGTCAGGCCCAGGTGATGCTCCATCGCGATCTCGGCGGCGTTCTCGATCTGCCGGTTCGTCCCGCCCATCACCGCGGTCAGGCCGCCGGCGGCCATCGCGCACGCCGAGCCCACCTCGGCCTGGCACCCGCCCTCGGCGCCCGAGATCGACGCGTTCGCCTTGAACAGCGAGCCCAGCGCGGTCGCCGTCAACAGGAACCGACGGATGCCGCGGCGCCGGTTCGCGTCGGCGATCAGCTCGTCATCCACGACCTCGCCTATCGCCTCCGGCACGACCGGATCGAGTTGACGACCGGCGAACCCCAGCAGCGCGCTGCCCACGAGCTCGCCGTACGGTGTGACGGCGTTGCCCGCTCCGAGGCCGGAGTCGGCGAGGAAGCGCCACCAGTACATCGCGACGGCGGGCAGGATGCCGGCCGCGCCGTTCGTGGGAGCCGTGACGACCCGCCCGCCGGCGGCGTTCTCCTCGTTCACCGCGAGCGCGAACGCGCCGAGCCACTCGCCCGGCAGCTCGCGGTGCCCGCCCGCTTCGGCCTCCTCGAGCTGCTCGCGGATCGCCGCAGCCCGTCGCTTGACGCGCAGCATCCCGGGCAGCTCGCCATCGGCATGCAGACCCGCCTCGACGCACGCCGCCATCGCGTCCCAGATGCGGTCGAGACCGGCGGCGAGCTCCTCACCCGGCCGCAGGGCCTCTTCGTTGATGCGGGCGGCCTCCGCGATCGTGATCCCGCGCTCGTCGCACAGCTCGAGCAGCGCCTCCGCGCTGTCGAACGCGAGCGGGTACGCGTGCGCAGAGACGCGGGGCGGCTCGCCCTCACGGCGGATGAAGCCCCCGCCGACCGAGTAGTACGTGTCTTCGGCCAGGAGAGCGGCATCCGCCCCCCACGCCTGCAGCGTCATCGCATTCGGATGCCCGGGAAGCCGGGTGCGGGGTGCGAACACGACATCCGTCTTCTCGAAGGGGACATGGTGCGAGCCGTCCAGGTCGAGCGACGAACCTGCCGGCCACGAAGACCACGCGGATCGCACGATCGCCGGGTCGACGGTCTCGGGCGAGAGTCCGCGCAGCCCGGCCACCACCGCATCGGGGGTGCCGTGGCCGATTCCGGTGGCGCCGAGCGAGCCGTACAGCGTGCAGCCCACGCGGGCGATGCGATCGAGCACGCCCTCTTCGCGCAGGCGGATGGCGAAATCGCGGGCCGCCCGCATGGGGCCGACCGTGTGGGAGCTCGAGGGTCCTACTCCGATGGAGAACAGCTCGAACGCCGAGACGTATGCGCTCACCGGTTCAGGCTACGCCCCGGCCGCCGCGGGACCGTCACTGGATGCGGGCGACCTGCACGCGGATCACCGTCGAGGGATCCGGATGCAGCTCGGCCAGCCGATCGGCGACCCGACGCGCGGTCTCGCGCACCGGGCGGTCGGAGGCGGCAGCCAGACGGGCCGTGACGACCTCGCCATCGCCTTCGGTCGCAACCACGACGGACGCCGACGCACCGCTGCCGGTCACCGCAGCGAGGATGCGGTCCGAGACGAGGGCGAGCGGCCGCTGCGCGGGGAAGAGCCCGGCGACGCCGTCGACGGCGAGCACGGCCTCGTCGAGCGGATCGAGCGGATCGGGGATCGCGGTGGCGGGGTCGAGCGCGCTCATCCTTTGTCCTTCGCAGGGTCGTAGCCGTGGACGTCTTCCACGGTGACATCGACCGATGTCACGTTCAGGTCGGTGTGCTCGGCGAGCACGCGGCGCACCAGCTCCTGCAGCCGCGCCGAGCGCTCGTGCATCGGCATCCCCCACGCGACGCTCGCGGTCAGACGGATCTGCATCGGTGCTCCTGGGACTTCGGCGTCGCCGAGGATCTCGGTGCGCCCGACGTAGATGCCCTCGACCGAATCCCCGGTGGCCCGCAGCAGCGAGCGCACCGCCCCCTCGGTCACGGTGATCCGCACGCGCGGATCGGGATGCCGGAGCGGGAACTCGCGACCGGCGCGCAGCTCCGCGCGGACGGAGTCCATGATCGTGGAGAACCAGCTCTCCGGCGGGACCGGGAGGGATGCCGCCTCGTCGGTGAGCAGGTCACGGGAGAGCGCCCCGACCCGAGCGAGGGCGTCGAGTGTGTTCAGGCACGCCGGGCAGTCCTCGATCGAGGGGTCGCGCGGAGTGCGACCGCGCTCGAGGTAGTCGCTGAGCTCTTCGAGCGTCTTGCCGCAGTCGAGGACGTCGGCGTCGTCGGATTCGCTCATCGCCATTCCTCCATTCGGATCGTGATGCTCGTTCGTGCCCTCGCGAGGTTTCCGCGGACGGTGCTGACCGGCAGATCCATCTCCTCGGCGATCTCGCTGTAGCTCAGCTCCGCCATCTCCCGCAGGAGCCAGCACCGGCGCTGCGCCTCGGGCAGTTCGTCCAACGCGAGCGACAGCGCCTGCAGCTGCGCGTTGCGGATCGCGCGCGCCTCGGGCTGGGTGTCGACGGCGAGGGTGGCGACGTCCCAGCCGTCCAGCGGTGCGTCCGAGGGTCGCCGCCTGACGTGGAGCAGGGCCTCACGACTGGCGATCCTCATCAACCAGGCTCTCACAGCAGAGCCGTCGCGCAAGGTGGGCAGCTGCCGCCACGCGACGAGGAACGCATCCTGCACGACGTCATCGGCCGCCGACAGCGACCCCACGATCCGCGACACGTACGCCCTCATCAGCGGCGCGTGGCGCCGCACCAGTTCGCCGAACGCCTCGGCATCCTGGTCGACGGCGCGCGCGACCAGGATCCGGTCGGAGATGGCGGCGGGCGACACCCTTCCGGCAGGCTCCGCGTCGGACATGAAAGATCCCCCAAGAACTTTTTCGTGACGATCCGACGCGCGAACGCCTCTTATCGGTAGAGCGAACGTAACGCTCGCGGATCGGCCGCTCACCTGGTTGATCCGGCCCTACGAACGAGGTAAAGGACCGAACATGGCTACCGAAGCCCAGAACATCTCCCCCGACACGTCGAGCGCGCCCGCGACGGCGAGTGCGAAGGCCTCCGCGGGCGCCCGCGTCGACCGCAGCTTCGCGTCGAGCCGCGTCGTGGACGAGACCGCGGCCGGCCGCACGACGATCGCCGACGGCGTCGTCGCGAAGGTCGCCGGGATCGCCGCGCGTGAGGTGCCGGGCGTGTACGCACTCGGCGGCGGGGGCGCCCGTGCGCTCGGTGCGATCCGCGACGTGATGAACGCCACCGACCTCACGCAGGGCGTGAAGGTCGAGGTCGGCGAGACCCAGGCGGCTGCCGACCTCACGATCGTCGTGGAGTACCCCGCGCCCATCCAGGAGGTCGCCGCGAACGTGCGTTCGGCGGTGGCCGGCGCGATCACGCGCCTCGTCGGGCTAGAGGTCGTCGAGGTCAACGTCGAGGTCAACGACGTGCACCTGCCCGGCGACGACAGCACGACCGACGAGTCGCGCGTCTCATGAGCCCGACCGTCTCGGGCGCGCTGATCGGAGCCCTGCTCGCCCTCGCGGCGCTGCTGTTCGGGTTCTGGGGCTTCCTTCTGGTCGCGCTCTTCATGGCGATCGGCGCCGTGGTCGGCCGCATCGCGTCGGGCAAGCTCGATCTGCGTGAAGTCGCGAGCGCCTTCTCGGGTCGGCGCACGTCGTAATGCGCGTCGACCAGATCGGATCCGGCGGTGGCGCCCTCACGCGGGGCGCCACCACGGAGACCGCGTACCCCGGCCGCATCGACGTGAAGGAGAAGGCCCTGCGCAAGGTCGCCGAAGAGGCGTCCGCACGCACGATCGGCGTGGACCGCGGCGATGTCTCGGTCGAGGTCGGCGAGTACGCGGGCGGGATAGCCCTGCGACTGGCGACCCCCCTGCCGATCCCCGATCTGAACGACACTGCCGCGATCACCGCGAACCCGCCCGTCCTCGAGCGGGTCGCCGAGCTGCAGCGCACGCTGCAGCAGACGATCGGCGGCATCGTCGGTCGCGAGGTGACTCGCGTCAACATCACGATCACCGGCGCCACGGTGCCGGTCAGGAGGAGAGTGAAATGAGCAGTCCGGCCCTGCGCCGAGTGGTGCGTCGCGAGACGCACTCGCCGCGCACCGTCGCGATGTTCGCGGCGCTGATCATCCTGATCGCGGCCCTGGTCTACGTCGGGATCGAGATCACCCTCCGACTGCTGTCGCAGCCCGCGCTGCTGCTCGGCCCCGCTGCCGGGTTCGCGTGGCTGGTCGGCCTTCCGACCGCACAGCCCGTCGGCCTCGTCGTCTTCGGAGGCGTGGTCATCGCCGTGCTGGGTGTGGTCTTCATCGTCCTCGCGCTCACGCCGGGACGACTGTCAAAGCACGAGATGCAGTGGGACGATCGCGCAGTCGTCGTGGACAACGGTGTGATCGCCTCGGCGCTCGCCCAGCACCTGAGTGATGAGACCGGGCTCGCGCGCGACCGCATCACGGTGGGCGTGGCTCACCGCAGCGTCGACGTGACGGTGCGGCCGGGAGCCGGCGTGCCGCTGGATCGCGACCGCGTGCGGGAGATGGCGGATGCCGAGATCGCCCGGTATCGGCTGGTCCCCACGGTCAAGACCCGGGTGCGCGTCCAGCAGTCCGCGGAAGGAGAGCTGGCCTGATGAACAACACGAACCGCGTCGCCAACCGGATCTTCGTCCTCATGGTCGGCATCGCGCTGCTCGCGCTCGGAGCCGCGACGATCGCCGCGGCATCCTGGAATCCCGCCCGCGATGTGTGGTCGACCGCCGGCGGAGACGCGCAGGCGTGGCTCGAGCAGGCGGCCGCGGCGACGCGCGTCGGCGCGACGGCCATCTCGTGGCTCGCCCTCGGGGTTCTGGCCGTGATCGTCGTCCTCGTCGTCCTGATCGTCGTCGCGATCGTGCGCACGGTCTCGGGCCGCCGCACGAAGACCGTCGTGCGCAGCAGCGGGGCCGAGAACCCGCTCGGGCGGGTCACGGTGACCGAGTCCTTCGCTTCCGATGCGATGAAGAGCTCGCTGGCTTCCCGAGATGAGATCCTCTCGGCTGCCGTGACGGCCAACGACATCAAGCGGCAACCCGTGATGCACGTCAGCGTCACGCCGCGCCAGAACACCTCCCCGCGTGATCTCGCGGAGCACATCGACGGGCTCGTGGGCAACCTGGCCACCCTGACCGGTCAGGACCTGCCCACCTACATCTCGATCCATACCGGTCTGCGCGCCCGGCTCGCGCACGACAAGCAGCGGCTCTCCTAGACCTCGCCGCAGCCGCACCCTCAGACCCCGGGATCCCGACGGAAGACGGATCCCGGTGACCCGGAAATCACCGACAGGAAGGACAGGCCATGGGCATCGGAGACGACATCAAGAACAAGGCGGAGGAGCTCACCGGCAAGGCCAAAGAGGCCGTCGGCAAGGCGACCGACAACGACAACCTGGTCGCCGAGGGCAAGGCCGACCAGGCCAAGGCTCACGTGAAGCAGGCCGGCGAAGACGTCAAGGACGCGTTCACCGGCGACAAGTGAGGCATTCCGCCTGACGGACGAAGGCCCCCACGGCATGCGCGCACCGTGGGGGCCTTCACCGTGCGCTTCGCGAACGGGTTCCGAGCCCTGGGCCTCGTCACCCCATCTGCCGCTCGGCGGTCGCGAATGCCGCCTCGTGCACCCGCTCGAGGGCCGCGGCGCCGTCCAGGCGCTCCCACCCGTGCGCGCTCGACTCCAGCGCGAAGGCGAGGCCGATCGCGTAGCCGAAGTCGAAGTCGTCGTCGGGCTCGTCCCCGAGACGCCACGGCACCGGCGGCCACGGGATCGGCGGCCACCGCAGAGGCGGCGGGCAGATGTCGTCGGTCGAGACGTCGAACGGCACGTGCAGCATGTGGGCCATCCCCGCGGCGCGCACGAGCTCGGACCCGACCAGCGCACCGTACTCGACGCCGGGAGGGATCGGCTGCGGATTCAGCGCCACCCTCGCCACGGGCGGCAGGGGCTGCGGGTTGAGCGCAACGGCGTCGAACCGCCGAAGCGGGCCGAGGGGGCCGATGATCTCCTCCCAGATGCTGGGATTCCTCCGCGCGACGATCGCGACCAGGCTGCGATTGAGAGCCATGTGCTCTTCTCCTTCCGACCCGGCGGACGGGTCACCGCGAGAAGAGGCGGCGGCGCCGGCGGCTGATACGCCGGATGCCCCCGATGCGTGAATCGGGGGCATCCGAGAGTCGGGCTGATTACTGCTCGACGGGCTGCGGAGCGTCGGCGCTCTCGTGAGCGCGGATCACCGGCGCGTCGACATCCGTCGCGACCTCGATCTTGCGCGGCTTGGCCTTCTCGCTCACCGGGATCGTGACGCTGAGCACACCGTTGCTGTAGTTCGCCGCAATGCGCTCGGTATCGACCCCCTGGCCGAGGTTGAGCTGGCGCAGAAAGCTCGCCGCCTCGCGCTCACGGGTGATCCACTTGACTCCCTCGCCACCGGCGAGGGTGCGCTCGGCACGGATCGTGAGCAGCTGACCGTCGACGTCGATGTCGACCGAGCCCGGGTCGATCCCGGGCAGATCGGCGGTCAGGACGTAGTGGTCGCCGTCGCGGTAGAGATCCATCGGCATGCGGCGGGGCCCGCGGCGCGTGTCGAAGAGCGTCGAGGCGAAACGGTCGATCTCACGGAACGGATCGTAGGTGGCCATGAGTAATCTCCTTCGTTTTCGAATCCGGATGCTGCCCCGGAGGTGATTCAAGAGTTGAGCGTCCACGACTCAACTACGACCAGATTAGCACTCTACCGTTGAGAGTGCCAACAGTTCGCTGCCGGCGAAAAAGCCCGGTCACGGGTCGATCCTGCTTCGCTGAAGGCGGGAGGCGAACGGCGGCCGGACAGTGCGCTCAGACCCGCGGGAACGACACCAGGCCGACGGTGTTGCCTTCCGAGTCGGTGATGAACGCCTGCCACTCCTCATGACCGTCGGGCCCGAGAGTGTCGTCCTCGTGGACGAAGATGCGGTGCGGCGGACCGACCACGTCGGCGAGCCCGGCCATTCGGTCGAGGGCGTCGTGGACGTTCTCCACCTCGAGGTAGAGGAGGGATGCGGGGGCGTTGCGATCCAGCAGCAGCCGGACGCCGTCCAGATCGAAGAACAGCAGACCGGGCGGATCGAACCGCGCGGTCGGGGTCGATTCCAGGAGCACGGTGTAGAAGTCGGCCGCGCGATCGAGATTGTCCGCGTGCAGCGCCACCTGGACCAGTCTCATGGCGCGACCTCCCTGTCGAGTGGGAACAGTCTGTCAGCCCTATTGTGAGACGTGCCGTGCGCAACGCGCGCGACGATCGGAACGAGTGCAGCCCGCCGCACGAAGGAGTGCCATGCCGAGACTCACCGCCGAATGGACGGGAGACATCGACGAGGTCCGCCGCCTCGCCTGCGCGCACGCCGGCGAGTTCGATGCCGCATTCTCCCGACGGTTCGCCGAGCACTTCCCGACGCTGCATCCGCTGTTCGTGCAGCTCTACGGCGAGCGCGAGGACGGCCTGGAGCAGCTCGCCTCGGTCGTGGCCGAAGCGGCGACGTCGTGGAACGAGCGGCCGCTCGAGCTCAAGGCGCGCGACGACCTGCGCGAAGGCGATCCGGGGTGGTTCCTGTCCAACCAGATGCTCGGCGGCGTCTGCTATGTCGATCGGTACGCGGGCAACCTGCAGGGCATCCGCGACGGCATCCCGTACTTCCAGGAGCTGGGACTGACCTATCTGCATCTCATGCCCCTCTTCGAGAGCCCCGAGGGCAATTCCGACGGCGGGTATGCGGTGTCGAGCTACCGCCGGGTCGACCCCGCGCTGGGAACGATGGAAGAGCTCTCGGCGCTGGCCGCCGACCTGCGGCTGGCGGGCATCTCGCTCGTGGTGGACTTCATCTTCAACCACACGAGCAACGAGCACGAGTGGGCGCGCAAGGCCGTCGCGGGCGAACCGGGCTATGAGGACTTCTACCTGATCTTCCCCGACCGCACGCTGCCCGACGCGTACGAGAAGACCGTGCGCGAGATCTTCCCGGACGACCACCCCGGCTCGTTCGTGCAGCTCCCGGACGGACGCTGGATCTGGGCGACGTTCTACCACTTCCAGTGGGACCTCAACTACGCCAACCCGGCGGTGTTCCGCGCGATGGCCGGCGAGATGCTCTTCCTCGCGAATCAGGGCGTCGAGATCCTGCGCATGGACGCGGTGGCGTTCATCTGGAAGCGCCTGGGCACGGCATCCGAGTCGCTCCCCGAGGCGCACCTGCTGCTGCGCGCCTTCAACGCCGTGCTGCGGATGGCCGCGCCGAGTCTGCTCTTCAAGTCCGAGGCGATCGTGCACCCCGACGAGGTGATCGAGTACGTCTCGCTCGAGGAGTGCCAGCTCTCGTACAACCCGCTGCAGATGGCGCTGACGTGGGAAGCGCTGGCCACGCGGGACCCGCGGCTGCTGCAGCAGGCGCTCGAGCATCGTCATGCCCTGCCGGCAGGAACGACCTGGGTCAACTACGTCCGCAGCCACGACGACATCGGCTGGACTTTCGCGGACGAGGATGCCGCGCAGTTCGGCATCGACGGCTACTTCCACCGCCGCTTCCTCAACGACTTCTACGTCGGCCGTTTCGCCGGGAGCTTCGCGCGCGGCGTGCCGTTCCAGGAGAACCCCAAGACGGGCGATGCCCGCATCACGGGCACGACCGCGTCGCTCGCGGGCGTCGAGGCGGGGGATGCCGGGGGCGTCGACCGGGTACTGCTGGCGCACTCGATCGCGATGTCCACCGGAGGGGTCCCGCTCGTGTACCTCGGCGACGAGGTGGCGCAGCTGAACGACTACGGCTTCATGGACGACCCGGCGAAGGCCGGCGACAGCCGGTGGGTGCACCGGCCCGCCCGGCCCGCGGATCGTTACGCGCAGCGATCGGATGCCGCCACGGATGCCGGGCGGGTGTACCAGGGTCTCACCGCGATGATCCGCGCTCGGCAGGGAGCGCCCGAGTTCGCCGGCGGACAGCTGATCGGCTTCGACGCGAAGCACGCCGCGGTGCTCGGCTATCAGCGTCCCGGCGACCCGCAGACGATCCTGGTGCTCGCGAATGTGGGCGATGACCTGGCCCTGATCGATCCGCTGACCCTCAGCGGCTTCGCGCACGCCGCGACCGACATCGTGACCGGCGAGCCGGTCGATCTGATGCACGGGCTGGGGCTGCTGCCCCACGGGTTCGTGTGGCTGCGGGTCACGCCGCTCTGAGCGGCGCGGCGGCGGGGATTCTTGCGCAACCGGCGTGGGCGGCAGGTGCGAACGGCGCAGGCGTGCGCAACCGGTGCAGGTGATTTCACCGGTGCAGGACGATCGCGTGCGAAAAGTCCTGCGCCGATCACATCACCTGCGCTCGTCACCGCCGCTGTCAAGGTCCTCGCTCGTGCGGGCGGCGCGCGAGTAATGTCGGCAACGGCCCGACCGGGCCGCATCCCCGACCCCGGAGGTCACACATGAGCATCGACGACGACGACATCAGCACGACCAGCTCACCCGGCGGCGAAGGACCCGCCGACGGCGGCGCGAACCCCGGCGGACACGACGGCGGCGCGGACGGATCGGCCGACGGGGAAGGTCCCGCGGACGGCGGCGCGAACCCGGGCGGTCACGACGGCGGGGCGGACGGATCCGCGGACGAAGGCGAGGGCACCGCGGACGGCGGCGCGAACCCCGACGGGCACGACGGCGGCGCCGACGGATCCGCTTGAGCGAGTTCGATGAGCGCGGGCCGAGCGATCGGCCCGCGCTCACCCGGTTGACCGGCATCCCCACCGCCGAGTTCGCCCGGGATCATTGGGGTGAGCGGCCTCTGCTGCGGCGACAGGCGGAGGGCTTCGACGACCTCTTCTCGGCGGATGCGGTCGACGAGCTGACCGCGACCCGGGGTCTGCGCACGCCGTTCGCGCGCATGGCGTCAGACGGAGCGGTCCTCGCGCCGTCGCTGTTCACCGCGTCGGGCGGGTACGGCGCCGAGATCGGCGACCAGCTCGACTCCGAGCGCGTGCTCGAGCAGTTTGCCGGCGGTGCCACTCTCGTGCTGCAGGGGCTGCACCGGACGTGGGCGCCACTCGCGCGTTTCACGCGGCAGCTCATCGCCGACCTCGGTCATCCCGCGCAGGTCAACGCCTACATCACCCCCGCATCATCCCGGGGGTTCGACCCGCACTACGACACGCATGACGTGTTCGTGATCCAGATCGCCGGGGCGAAGCACTGGACGATCCACGAGCCCGTGCATCGGCATCCGCTCGCCGACCAGCCGTGGAGCGACCACCGCGATGCGGTCGCCGAGCGGGCCCGGCACAACCCCGCGATCGACGCGGTCTTCGAACCCGGCGACGTGCTGTACCTGCCGCGCGGCTGGATCCACTCGGCCGTGGCCCTGGGCGGCACCTCGATCCATCTGACGATCGGTGTGCGCGCCGCCACCCGCGCCGACGTGCTCGAACGACTGCTCAGCCGGGCCGGTGAGGATGCGCGGCTCCGCGCGCCGCTCCCCCTCGGCGTCGACTACACCGACCCCGCGTCGCTCACCGCCGATCTCACTGCGACGGTCGCCGCGGCCCGCGAGCTGCTCGACGGCGCGCACGACGACGCGGCGATTCTGACGGCGCTGCGCAGCAGGTTCGACGCTGCTGTCCGGCCCGCGCCCGTGCGCCCGCTCGCGACCGTCGCGCTGATGTCCGAACTGACTCCCGACACCGCGGTCGGCTGGCGCGACGGCCTCGCCGCCCAGATCGAGGTCACCGGCGAGCGGGTGCACGTCGCGATGCCGCGGAAGACCGTGTCACTGCCGGCGGAGGCCGCACCGGCGGTGCACGCCCTGCACGACGGAGACCAGCGCGCCGGGTTCCTTCCCGGACTCGACGCCGCTTCGTCCCTCGTGGTGACCCGTCGGCTGCTGCGCGAGGGAGTCGTGGTGCCGCGATGAGCAGGCGACCGTGAGCGCGACCGTCCTGCCGGCCACGAGCGAGCCCGGCGGTCCCTGGGCGCCATGCAGCGACCGCTCGCTCGAGCGCGGCGACCCGCTCGAGGGGACGAGCGGATACGGCGCGCGCTGGCTGATGGTGGAGATCGACGGGGCATGGGGCACGCATGCGTTCTTCCAGTCCCGTCTCGACCCCGCGATCGGTCGCGCCCTCGTGCGCCGCGCGGAGGGGGCCGGCATCCGCCCCGTTGCGGTCCGTCGGTACGGACGCCGGGCCGACGAGCGGCGTGCGCAGACGCGGTGGCGCTGGGCTCTCGCGGATGCCCGACCCGGGCGGGAGCACCTGCGCTGGGGCGAGGTCGCGGATCCGGCCGAGCTGCTCGACCTTCCGCTGGACGGATCGGCGGGAGTCGCGTCAGACGAACCGGTCTACCTCGTGTGCACGCACGCACGGCACGACCAGTGCTGCGCGGTGCGTGGCCGCCCGGTCGCACTCACCCTCGCTCGCGCCTTTCCGGAGCAGACGTGGGAGTGCTCGCACCTGGGCGGTGACCGGTTCGCGGCCACGATGATCCTGCTGCCGCACGGACTCTCCTACGGGCGGGTGACGACGACGGATGCCGTGGCCCTCGTCGAGCAATACCGCGCCGGCGAGATCGTCGAGGAGTTCTACCGCGGGCGCAGTTCGCTGACCAATGCGGCGCAGGCGGCGCAGTCGTTCGCGCGCCGCGCGGAAGGCGAGACGCGGATCGACGCGCTCGCGCCCCTGCGCGAGGAGCGACGCGACGACGGCACGTGGGCGGTCGATCTCGCGCACAGCGGCGGCGCGCTGCGGGTCGTCGTCCGCGAGACCCGCTCGGCGCCGATGCTCAGCACGTGCGCAGCGACGCGCGCCGCGCCGGTTCGGGAGTTCGACCTGGTCTCGATGGAACCCGTCGCCTCACTCTGAGCC
>JAESFR010000300.1_pt1 | contig 13870 bp, 12 predicted proteins | sample 9266191 | NCBI WGS metagenome assembly JAESFR01 (sample SAMN14503063, study PRJNA617104) | algae metagenome | isolation source: Pleurocapsa minor HA4230-MV1 and co-occurring heterotrophs from cement on... | place: USA: Nuuanu Pali Lookout, Hawaii | collected 2009-07-20
GCGAGTCCTACCGCATGAAAGACGCGCAACACCGAAAGGACCGCCCCTGAAAAACCGGAAACATCAACACGGGGCCGGGGACTTTCACCTGGCCACCAGCGGGGACTTCAACTTGGCCATTGACACGAGAACGGCTTGGCCGCTCTGTTCGCCGCCAACACGTCTGCGGGTAGATTCGTATCGAGGCGTCCGATCAGGTTGGGTGGAATCGTGCAGATCAGGTAGTCGGCGTCGATCGATTCCGCTTTTCCGTCTTTCGTGTATTCGACGGCGACGCGCTCGCCGGCGTTCTTCATCGACGTGACCTCGGCTCCGTAGACGATGTTGTCGACGCCGATCGACTCCTCGAAGGCGTAGTAGATTCGGTCCATGCCACCGACAGGTGAGAACATCAACATCGCTTGGTCGTAACCGAACTCGAAGCTGAAGTTGCGGCCTATCCCGCTGCGAATGACGTCGGACATGCTGTGCGGCTTCGTTTCGGCACCGAAGTCGACACCTGCGCCCGGTTCGGACGAATAGCCGCGCCGCGTCGATCCGAGATACCGCCCGTCATCGGACAGGTCACCGAAATCGCTGAGGAACTCGGACAGGGCGTCCTTGTCGTCGCGGCTGAGCACGTCGTCCAGAGCACCCCGGTTTGCGGCTTTCTGAAGCAGTTCCGACATGTATCCGTACGTGTCTGCTTTCGCCGCTCGGTAGCTCACCGACTGCTGATTGAGCGCCGTGTCGCTCTTGTAGTTGACTACGGTGTTGGCATTTTGATTGCCGAATGTCTGGAGCTCGACACCGAGCTCCTTGCAGTAGTCCATCGTGATGTGGCTCTGCGGTATTCGGGTCGCGCCGACGTTGTAGAAGTGGCCGTCGGAGAACGTGCACGTTTGAGTTTCCCCGTTCAGATCCGTCTCCTCGGCACCACCGCGAACAGACCACACACGGCCGCCCGGCCGGTTCCTCGCTTCGAGAATCGTCACGGAGTATCCCGCTTTGCGGAGCTCGTAACTCGCACACAGTCCTGCAGGACCACCGCCGAGCACGACCACCGAAGGACTTCCCTCGACCCTCCCGATCAGGTCGGACCTCGCCGGCGGTCTGAACCGTGTGGGCACCGCCTGAGCGGATGGAGCGAGGCCGATCGTCGACATCGCTCCATAGGCGAGCCCGGCCCCTCCCGTGACTCCGAGACCTCGCATGAACGATCTCCGTGTTACTGGCAATTCATGCTCCCATTCGTGCTGCCCGGTGCCTCGGTGGTCCGGGATCGAAAAGTTTCGAGTGCAATCCTGAACGGCAGGTAATTCGGGAAGATCAACCTCGGGAAACCATCGAGAAAGCGCGAGTGAGAACGGACAGGATTTCGGACGAGGAATTCCCACTCGTACGGTTCCAGCCGATTCATGTTCGCAATGCCCGTGCAACATGCGCCCACTATTTTCGGCAACCATGTCCGCACTCGAGCACGCGATCGCCAGGTCGTTCTCTGCCGGTGAGCCGGCGCAGCCCGCACTGTCACCTCTCCGCGCGCTCGGAAGGCGACAGCTGTCCGGGGTCGAGGTACTCGCTCAGTCGATCGCCACTACTGCACCCGCTGCATCGATGGTGGTGCTGCCCATCGCCATGCTGACGAACGACACAATGCTCGGAGGTGTGTTGACGATCGCTGCCGCGACGATCGTCGTATCGCTCATCGCATTCTGTATTTCGCAGTTCACCCGCAGGCTCGCCGCATCCGGAGGGCTGTACAGCTTCACCTTCCACGGCGCGCGAGCTCGCGCTGCGCTCACCGTCGGTACTGCCATGCTCGTGAAGTACTGCGCCAGTGGAGCGCTGACTCTCTACAGCGGCGGCCAGGCCGTCATGACTGTGCTCGACCAGTTCCACATCGATGCGCGCGGAGGCATTCCTACGATCACCATCTACCTGCTGATCGCCGCATCGATCCTGGCCTGTCTGCTGCGCGGTGTCAGGTTCGCCGCAACGGCGATACTCGTCGTCGAAGTATGTTCACTGGTTTTCATCCTCGTACTGCTGATGATTCCCGATGGTGCGGGCCGCGCAGTCGATGTGGAGACCGCAGAGTCGTCACACGGGCTACTGCTGGTCGCGCTGGCGGCGATGTTCTCACTGGCAGGCTTCGAGAGCGCCACGTTCTTTGCTCCCGAGGCACGTCGCCCGCTCGTCAACGTCACTCGCACGGTGATGCTCACCCCCATCATCTGCGGAACACTGTTCACCTTCGCTGCGTGGGCTGTGTGGTCCGGCCGAGGCAGCACTCTCATCGAGGCGTACCTGCACGGTTCGTCCACCGGCATCGATCCGTCGCTCGTGATCGCGGTGAACGTAGGACTGAGTTGCTCGTGGCTGGCCTCCTCGATGGCCTCCTCCAATGCGGCGTCTCGCTTGGTCTACACGCTGGGGATCGAAAGGGTGATACCCCGAATATTCGGCTCTGTTCACCGACGATTCCGCACTCCGTCCGTGGCGCTGGTCTGTGTTGTCGTCGGCTTCGCTTCGGCCAGTATCCTGTTCTCGGTCGTGTCGGAAGGGCCGCTGATCGACAACGTGAAACTTGCTGCCCGCGCCGCCCTGATCGTCGGATACGTACTCGTCGCGGTCGCCGCCGTATTGTTCCTTCGCCGCATCGGTGAACTCGAGACACCTGTTGTCGTCGCAGCCGCGCTCGCCTCGGGCTGCGGCGTCGGGGTCCTGATGCTGCTGTTGTTCACCGACGGGATCACCGACAACCTCGTTCTGATCTCGGTGTTCTCGGTCATTGCACTGTCCGGAACGATATGGGCCTCGTGGCTGCGTACGCGCTCACCTCTCGGCCTTCGATCCATCGGTGTGTTCGACAGCGCGGAAACCACGGACGTGCTGCCCGGTTCCGCGTCCTACGGTGAGAACTCCCGTGGCGCTGTCGCTTTGGTCAAGCAGCCGCGCAGGGAGCGATGACAGTGGCCGTGCGTACACCGCGGGTCGCCGAGGTCTCGGGTCACGAGCCGCGCGCAGTACAGAAAGCGCTCGCTCTCCTCGAAGCCGTCGCACACATCGGACCAGGGGCGAGCGCCAAGGAGATCGCACAGGCAACAGGGGTTGCGCCCGCAACTGCATACAGGCTGCTCAATCTGTTGGTCGCAGACGGGTACCTCGTACGCATCGACGACCTTTCCGGGTTCGCGCTCGGTCGACGTACGCGCGAACTCGCGGGACCCGATCCCGGTCACGATCCCGATTCCATTCGCCGCGACGTGTTGGACAGTCTGCGATCCCACATTCGATTCGGTGTGTACCTCGCGTCGTACGAAGGCGGCCGCATCAGTCTGGTGGATCGAGATCCGGACCACGATTTGGTCGCAGAGAGCGCCATCTTGATACATCCCCATGCATCGGCCATCGGAAAAATGATGCTGGCACGTCGCTCCGAGACCCTCCCGACCGGGAAACTGCGGGTTTTCACGTCACACACCATCGCCGACAGCAACGCACTGTCCGCGGAGCTGACCCGAGTTCGCACGTCGGACCTCGCCACCGAAACCGACGAGATGAGAATCGGGCGTTCGGCCATTGCGGTTCCACTTCGAGACGAATCGGGCTCGGTCAGTGGATGTCTGGCAGCGATCGGCAAGACCGGACGACTACGGACGGACGACTCCGATCTGATCGATCTGCTCCGAGCATCAGCGGGGAGGCTGCGCCCATGACAGTCCAATTCAGCGACGAACGGACGCGATCGTGTAGCCGATCGCTCCGCCGGCGACCAGCACGCCGACGAGCAGCAACACAACCTGCAGAGCAGTCGACATCGAGTCCTCGAACGACGCTACGTAGACCACGACACAGGACGCAACGATCGCGATGAGAGCAGACAGTGTCGGGGGGACCTTCGGAGACTTGTCGGTCATGGTGCCAGTACACCATCTCCGAGTCCATCAGGTCTCGCACAACCTCCGATAGGGAACACCGGGTAGGTACTGTGCCCATTCGGTTTCCGTCACCACCGACCCCCCGGATTCGCACAGCTGAGTACGAACCTCGTCGGGGTCGGTCCGCCAGATGCGGACATCGCGAGCCGTGCCACCGCCGAACAGCACTCGTCCGTCCGCGGCGAACACAGCATCGTTGACGCGCATGCCATACGCGGTGAGGGCAGCGTACTGCGATGGCGCGGCACGGTCCGTGACATTCCACAGCCACACCGAGGATCCCCCGTCGCCCGCGGCCAACCGCGTGCCGGACCGATCGAACGAGAGCGAGTAGATCGGGCTGGAGGGTCCGACGATGCGAGATAGGTGTTGCGGGGCAGCCGTATTCGTCATGTCCCACAGTCGAATGGAACGATCCGCACCGCCGGCGGCGAGAGTTCGCCCATCCGGTGAGATGGCCACGGCCTGAACGGAGCCTCCGAAGCCGCCGAGTGTGGTCGTGCGGCGCGGGTCGGTCGGGTTACTGATATCCCACAGTTCGACCACGCCCCCGACACTGGCGATGGCCAGTACCGAACCGTCGGGAGACAGCGCCATGCCCGCCGGATAGTTCCCCGCCTGCAGGGTCGACATCTTCATCGGGGCAACCGGATCCTCGAGCGACCACACCGACACGTCGTTCGAGTTCTGACCGGACGCGACCAACATCGTCCCCGAGCGATCGAACGCCAGCACCGCGGTCAGGCTGCCGGTCGCCTCCCGAACGAAACCCAGGGCCACCGGATCGGCGAGATCGGTTGTGTCCCAGAGCTGAAATCCCCCAGTTGCGGTGCCGACCGCGGCCAGAGTGCCGTCGGCCGTGAGCGCCACCGCACCCGTCTGCGCCATTCCGTCACCGAGGACCAACGGCTTCGACGGCACCGGATGCTCCACGTCCTCGACATCCCAGAGGGTTGTTGCGGACGCGCGACGACCTGCACCGACCAGTAGCCGGGTGCCCGCTGCACCGACAGGATTCTGGAAGATCGTGTCTCCGGCGTCCGCGAGGGCCGGACCCGGAAGCGGCCAGATTCGGGTTGTGCCATCACCACTGGCGGTCACGATCGACGAGCGATCCGGCGTGAATGCCAGCGAACTCACCTCGATCGAACCGGGAAGCGTGAGCTGCAGCGTCCCCGATGCGGCGTCCCATACCTTGGACGAATTGTCCGAGCTCGCCGCAGCGATCTGGACTCCGTCGCCGCTGAACGCGACATCGTTGACGTAGCTGGTGAATCCCGTCAACGCAGGCAGAGGAGAAAGTCCGCCCGCGTCGACGGCCCACCGCAGAACCTCACGACCGGTGGTACCCGCTGTCAACGTCCTGCTGTCGGGAGAAAATGCCAACTGCAGTGCGGTGTAGGTGGATCCGTCCGAGGGGACGTCGATCAACGGGACGGTGGGGGCTGCCGGAGACGAGGTCAGCTGCCTCGCGTCCCACAATCGCAGCGCGCGGCCTGCACCGACCGTCACCAGGAACCGGCCGTCCGGGCTGAATTCCGTGGCCGACGGCGAACCTGGTTGGGCGATTTCACCGACCGTGCGGGGCGTGGCGGGTTCTGCCACGTCGAGAAGAGGCAATCTGTCGTCCTGGGTGCCGACGAGCAGAAATCGTCCGTCCGGCGAGAACGACAGGTTCCCTACACCGACCACATCCGTGCTCGACAACTTCGTCGGTGTCGCCGGGTCCGATACATCCCACAGCTCGACACCGAAGGTTCCACCGACAGCGATGACTCCTCCGCGCGGATCGAACGTCAGCACCCGCGAGTCACGCGTGACCATCTCACCGAGCCGCGCATGGCCGTCGGCGAGCGACCACATCCGCACGTGCCCGTCGGAACCGCCTGTTGCCACCATGACTCCGCGTGGGTCGACCGCGGTCACGGCATTGCCCTCGACACCGAGCAGCCGCACCGGAGTATGAATCGCCGAGGAATCGAGCAGTGCCGATCGCGCCTCGGACGTTCGGTCCACCTCGTAGGACGCCAGCGCGAAGTAGGCCGCCAGGCCGGGATCCTGCGTTCGTAATTGCTGCGTGACGCCGGCGATCTGACGCGAGACGGCTTCGGCCTCAGCGTGTTCGGCCTCGAGCCGTCCGGCGTTCGCGTCCGATCGGGCGACGAACGCCGTCACTGCCAGTGTCACCGACAGTACGGTCAGAATCGCCAGTGCGGTGACGAGCGTTTCCAGGGTGCGTCGTCGACGTCGGTCGTTTCTGTACTGTTGCTCGACTCGATTCGCGCTCGCTTCGAGGTAGAGCTTCTCGGTGGAGTTGAGGTCGCGCCGACGCACCGGTCCGACGGATTCCTGTACCACCAGCAGCCTGGACTCCGGCAACAGCGAGCCCTCATCGCGGTCGTTGTTCTCCCACAGTTCGGCCGCCTGGGTGAGCCGACGGTGTTCGACCAGCCACTGACGGTCGTCGTCGAGCCACTCACGCAGCCGCTTCCATGCCGTGAGCAACGCCTCGTGCGTCACCTGGACCGTCTCTTCGTCGACGGTCAGCAGTCTGCGCGCGGCGAACCGTTCGATGACGACATCGACGTCGGTGACCACGTTCATGTCGTCGTCTCCGTGGAACAGCTCGACACGATCGACGCGGCGACGAGTGACCACGTCGTCGTCGAGATTGACCAGACGCATGAAGATGCGGCGTGCTTCGCGCTGCTGCTCGAACGTCAAGGCGGAGAACACTTCCTCGGCGCTCTGGCCGACCGCTCCGCCGATTCCGCCGGTTGCGAGATAGTCCGCGACGGTCAGAGTCCTTCCGCTCGAGACCTGCCACGTCGTCAGCAATGCGTGCGAGAGCAACGGCAGGGCACCCGAGTCGTGGGCGAACTGCGATCCACGCGGACCCAACTCCCCGACCAGTACCTGTACGAGGGCATCGTCGACGGTGATTCCCGCCTTCGCTGCAGGCGAGACGATGACTTCCCGCAACTGCGATTCGGTGAGGCGGCCGACGACCACAGGGTTGTCGGACAGTCCGGCCAGCAGTGCATCCTCCGACACGGCGTTCTGGTAGAAGTCGGCCCGCAGACCGATGACGAGGACCGACCCGGAGTCGGTCGAGTCGGAGGCCGCACGAAGAAAGTTCTCGCGCTCGCGCGCTGTCGCCAGCGTCCACAACTCCTCGGCCTGATCCAGAACGACGACCGATCTCGACGCGAACGACCCGACTCGTTCGGGAAAGGCACGGATATCGCCCACGCCCGAACAGATTTCCGAACCGGCGAACCTCGATGCCAGGCCGGCGTTCAGCAGCGAGGACTTCCCCGAGCCCGATGCACCGACGACGAAGACGATGCCTCCACCGTTGTCGAGAACACCGCGGACGCGCGTACTCAGACGGTCGATGACGTCGTCGCGTCCGAAGAACCACTCCGAATCGGCGGTCCCGAACGCCTCCAGGCCCTTGTACGGTGGGCTGCCCTTCGCCGGGTCGACCGTGCGCCTGCCCGAGACGGACCGCACCCTCGACACCGCGTCCCACCACCGCGCCCGCTCGTCCTCGTCGTCGACTCCGCAGGCGACCAGGACCGCGGCGAACATCTCGGCGCTGGCCTTCGTGGGTACGTGGTGACCGGAGAACCAGCCGCTGATCGTGCCGTGCAGGCCACCGGAACGCTCGACGATGTCGCGGACCGTGGCATTCGCCTGGATCCTGATCGCACGCAACGCCGCGGCGAATTCGGTGCGATCCGAGATCGACGAGGGATCCGGGCGATCGGAGGTCATGGGCGAAAACTATAGAGCCGGCAGATCATGCACCGATGCCTCCAACAGCCCACTGAGCAGGACAAACAGTAAATTGCTGCGTTTGAATGACGCACACGTGGAACCCGGAGTCGTCCGTATTGACCTTGTATGGACTTGCGCGCACAGCTGGATCCGCGACGCCATTGCTTCGACGATGGACGCTGAGGTCGGGGATGGACGGATACACGAGGGGGAGAATTTTCGTGCTCGAGCAGACGTCGGCATCGGCGGTATATCACCCGTTTCGAAGGCCGAGAGAGTCGGCACCCACTGCACTCCCGACACCGACCGACACTCGTCGCCCCAAGCCTGCGTTGAGCGCGCGCGAGATCGAGGTCATGCTGGCCTGGTTCGCCTCCGACTCGAAAACGGTCGCAGCTCGGTCCGTCTACATATCGGTGGGCACGATCAACACACACATCACCCGGGTCCGACAGAAGTATGCGGCAGTGGGCCGCAGCGCGCCGACGAAGGCGGCCCTGTTCGCCCGCGCCCTGCAGGACGGTCACACTCAACTGTCCGATTGGTGACCGCCGATGCGGCTGCCCCTCGCGCGGGATGGCCGGGCGCGAATCACCGGATGGGTTGTGCCGTCCTCGTTCGCATCGGCGTCGGGTATTCCGGAACGGGGAGTCGATCGGCGCGAGCGAAGTCGGTCGGTAGTACGACATCGGATGGTCCGAGCGTGTGCACCGATGCATGCCCGAGACCGAGTACCGCGGAATCCAGTCCGCCGCGGAGGATGTCGAGCACGTTCTCCACTCCTGCTCGACCGTTCGCGGCCAACCCCCATAGATAGGCCCGACCGATCAGCACTGCCCGCGCACCCAGCGCGAGCGCTTTCGCCACGTCGCTTCCCCGCCGGACGCCACCGTCGAGGGTGATCTCGACCTGCTCTCCCGCTGCCTCGGCGATGGACGCCAACACCCGAATCGACGCCGGGGAACCGTCGAGATTGTTGCCACCGTGGTTGGACACCGAGATCGCGGTGACGCCGGCGTCGACGGCCCGTAACGCGTCGTCGACCCGCGAGATGCCCTTGAGCATGAACGGACCGTCCCACTGCTGACGTAGCCAGGCGATGTCCTCCCACGTGGGTAGCGGCGTGGACTTCCATTCGCGATATGCGGCGAAAAACGTCGGCGCGGGCTTTCCGGGCGGAGCGAGGTTGGGTGCCGTCAGATCCGGGAGGGTGCCCGTGCGTGCCCATCGCGCAAGCCATCGCGGATGCGCGAGTGCTTCCGGTGCGAATCGGAGCATCGCCCTCGGATCGAGGCGATCGGGAATCACCGGACTCCCCCAGTCTCGCCCCTCGGAGAACGACCAGTCCATCGTCACGATCAGCCCGACGGCACCCGCATTGCGTGCCCGATCGAGCATGTGCAGCAACAACTCCCGTGATCCGACCCAGTGAAGCTGAAAGAACGTCTGCGGGTTCGCTGCGACGACCTCCTCGATGGGTTTGCTCGCGAACAACGACAACCCCATCGCCACACCGCGTGCCGCTGCCGCCCTCGCGACGGCAACCTCGCCGTCGGGGTGCACCGCTTGCACGCCCGTCGGGGAGATCATCACCGGAAACGACAGCGGTTGCCCCATCAGCGTCGTCGACAACTCACGGGTGTTCGACAGCCCTGCCACGTGCGGGGCGAACCCGAGTTCGGCGAACGCAGCGGTGTTGTCCGACGCAGTGATTCCGCGTTCCGATCCTGCCACCAACGCCGAGTAGACGGACTTCGGAAGACGCTTCTGCGCGCGCCGCTGGGCCTGCGCGACGGACTCGAACCAACCGGACTCGGTGAGCACGCAGCGCTCTAGACGCCGAGCCTGCGGTCGAACCCGGCCGGCATCACCACATCCGACGGCGAGAGGTCCTGTACCGAGGTGTGCCCGAGCCCGAGGACAGCGGAATCGACTCCGCCGCGCAGGATGTCGAGTACGTTCTCGACGCCCGCCTGACCGTTCGCCGACAGGCCCCACAGATATGCCCGCCCGATCAGCACCGCTCGCGCACCCAACGCCAGCGCCTTCACCACGTCGCTGCCGCGCCGAATCCCGCCGTCGAGGGTGATCTCGACCTGATCGCCCACAGCCTCGGCAATCGCGGGCAGCGCCCGGATCGGTGCGGGAGTCCCGTCGAGGTTGTTGCCTCCGTGGTTGGACACCGAGATCGCCGTGCACCCGGCGTCGACGGCTCGTTTGGCGTCGTCGACGCGCATCACGCCCTTGAGCATGAACGGCCCACCCCACTGCTCACGCAGCCACGCCACGTCCTCCCACGTCGGCAGCGGGGTGCCCATCCATTCGCCGTATGCACCGAAGAACGTCGGGGCCGGACCGCCCGTGGGCGGGGTCAGGTTGGGGGTCGTCAGATCGGGGATCTTGCCGGTCTTCGCGAACTCCCACAACCACTTCGGCCGCATGATGCCCTCGGGAGCGAACTGCACCATCGCCTTGAGGTCCATCTTCTCCGGGATCGACGGGCTACCCCAGTCGCGGCCGTTGGAGAACGACCAGTCCAGGGTCATGATCAGCCCGACCGCCCCGGCTGCGCGTGCGCGCTCCATCCGTTGCAGCAGTATCTCGCGCGATCCGACCCAGTACATCTGGAAGAAGGTCTGCGGGTTCGCCGCCGCGACCTCCTCGACGGACTTGCTGGCGAACGAGGACAAACCGATCGGAATCCCACGCGCCGCAGCAGCTCTCGCGACAGCGACCTCACCGTCGGGATGAACCGCCTGCACGCCCGTCGGCGAGATCATCACCGGGAACGACAGCGTTTGCCCCATCACCGTCGTCGACAGGTCACGCTTATCCGATAGCCCGGCCACGTGCGGGGCGAAGCCGAGTTCACCGAACGCCGCCATGTTGTCATCGATCGTCAGTCCGCGCTCCGAGCCTGCCACCAGGGCGGCGTACACGGACTTCGGTAGACGCTTCTTCGCACGCCGTTGCGCTTCGGCAACGGTCTCGAACCACGCACTCTTCGCCATCAGCTTTCCTGTTCCATTCCTGCGAGCGGGTTCTCGTCACAGATCTTCGCCGGCGGACGCATCATCAACGTGAGCGGCACCGACTTTCGTGGGGTTTTGCGTTGCCCGGTCCGGGAATGGTCGACACTGGATTTGGGGATCTCCCCCGCCGCTGCCAACGCCATTTCACCGTTCCCGATGACGCATTCGGGGTCCGGTCCGTCCATGGGCAGACCGGTGAAGAATTTCGCTGCCATGCAGCCACCACGGCACGCGTCGAAGTGGGCGCACTTGGTGCACGCGCCCGAGGTCTGCGGCGAGCGCAGATCCTGGAACAATTCCGATGTTTGCCATACGGATTGGAACCCGCCCATGCCATCTTTCGCGTCACGGACGATGTTGCCGGCGAGGAAGTTCTCGTGAATGGCGAACGGGCAGGCGTACACGTCGCCGATCGGATCGATCAGGCACACCACTCGTCCGGCACCACAGAGGTTGAGCCCGGGCAGAGCGTCACCGAATGCCGAGAGGTGGAAGAACGAATCCCCGGTCAACACGCCCTCACCGTTGGCGACGAGCCAGTTGTACAGCTCGCGCTGCTGACCGGCCGTCGGGTGCAGATCGTCCCATACATCCGCGCCCCGGCCCGACGGCCGCAACCGGGTGATACGCAGTGTCGCAGCGTATTTGTCGGCCAACGCTTTGAAGTCGTCGAGCTGACTCACGTTGTGCCGGGTGACGACCACCGAGATCTTCGCGTCCCGAAAGCCGGCCTCCTTCAAGTTCTCCAACGCCCGGCACGCCATGTCGAACGAACCGGGTCCGCGGACCGCATCGTTGACCTCGGCGGTTGCGCCGTCGATGGAGATCTGGACATCGACGTAATCCGACGCGGCCAACCGCGCCGCCACCTGCTTGTCGATCTTGACTCCGTTGGTGGAGAACTTCACGCCCACCTGGTGCGCGGTCGCGTAGTCGACGAGCTCCCAGAAGTCCGAGCGCACCGTCGGCTCCCCACCACCGATATTGACGTAGAAGACCTGCATCTTCTGCAGCTCGTCGATGATCGACTTGCACTGTTCGGTGCTCAACTCGCGCGGGTCACGGCGACCCGACGAGCTCAGACAGTGCACACACGACAGATTGCAAGCGTAGGTCAGCTCCCAGGTCAAGCAGATGGGCGCGTCGAGTCCGAGTTCGAACTGGTCGACCAATTTGCCTACCGGAGCGGGCCTTTCGAGGGTGGAGGTCATGGGCGGAAGTCCTCTTCTACTAATGGGTCAGGCTCTACGGGCGAGTGATCATGCTCGAGTCGGCCAACGTTGCGAGGGCCTTCACGTATGGGGCCGACTGCTCTTCGGTGATCCCTGCGGCCTCGATCGCCGACCGCATGTCCGGATGATCGGGAAACGAGGTGATGATCGCCACGATCGTGCGGTTCTTCAGAAACGAGAGCTTGCGAGTTCCGAAGTGATAGAGCAGAGCCCCGAAAGACTCCGGACGCAACGCCACCTGTGGATGCAACACCCAACGCGAATCCAGATCCAGCCCGACCGCATCGAGGTCGTCGCGCACTGCAGTGGTCATGATCAGTACACGCCGCACATGCCGTCGATCGACACTTCCTCGACCAACGACTCTTCGATCAAGTCGGATTCGACGACAGCCGTACCGACCACAGCGTTCTCGTTCTTCTTCGACATCTGGAACCTCCTGCGAAATATGCTCGGTCACAATCCGATTGGTTGTGTCTCGGATCACCACGCTAGCGGCCGATCACGACTCGGAAGCGGCGTGAGAGCAGAACTGGTCGGCCGTCGCGATCAACCGTCCATATGGGTAGGTATCGTCCCGTCCGGCGTGCGGGGCCAGCATCGTCCGAGCGGCCCGACCTGGTCGGGAGTGGCCGATTCGTCGACCGATGTGTGGAACGCTCGACCTCACCGAAGGGGCGGCCACGCCGAGTGGACGTGCGACGAACAGAAATGACATCGATGACCGAACTGGATGCACTCGCACCGAGCCCCGATGGAGTCTGGGCGCACGAGAACGTGGTGGTCCGACACCTGCATGGACTCGAGTTCGACGCGGTCCGAACCGGATCGACCGTGCAGGTGTGTCATGGCCTGACGTCGGCCCAGATCGGTGAGCGCCTCATTCCGATCGTGACCGCACAGGCACGTCATGTGGGTCTTTCGCAGCGGGAATTCGAGTTGGTGCTGGTCGGGATCGTCCGCACCACCGTCGCCGATCCGGTCGACGCCTGGGCCACCTACTATCGCAATTCGCTCGACGAACTACTATCCGGCACTGCCGATTTCGCTCCCGTCCACGATCACGCAGAAAACCTGATCGTCGGATCGGTGCTCGATATGGGATCGTGTTTCGGCTTCTTTCCGCTCCGACTGGCAATGAAGGGGCACTCGGTGACCGCAACGGACCTCTCCGCCGGCACCATGCGGTTACTCACCGTCGTAGCCCCGCATCTCGGGATCACACTCGACACCGTGGTGTGCGACGCTGCGAACGTTCCCGTCGCAGACAGCAGCGTCGACACGGTGACTGCACTGCATCTCCTCGAACACGTCGACACAGAGACAGGATCTCGCATCGTGAGAGAGGCACTACGCATCGCGCGCACCCGTGTCGTTGTTGCAGTGCCCTTCGAGACCGAGACCACCGCCTGCCACGGACACGTTCGCACGTTCGACGAATCATCGCTGGTGGAATTGGGTCGGTCGACGGGTTCGATGTTCGAGACCTCGGAGCACCACGGCGGGTGGCTCGTGATCGACAAGACCAGGGCACGCCAGTTCACCTGAACAGGTTTCGCATCCGAGGCGTTACCCCAGCACACCTAGAACGGCGGCTCGCCGGTGTCTTCGGCGGTCGGTTCTGTTATCGACTCATGGTTGTCCGGTGGGTCGGGGTAGGCGATGATGCCGGAGTTTCTCGGTTGGGTGGGGATGTGTGGTCTGAGGTCGTTGCCGAGGATGGGGACGGCGGTGCTGTTGGCGGGAAGGGTGATTCGGGTGGTCTTCGATGTCGATGTCCACAGGATCGCTCCGCCGGGGAGCATGACGGCTTTCCAGTAGCCGGCGGTCTTGACGCAGTGGTGGTAGTCGCAGAGGCACTGCAGATTGTTGACGGTGGTCCAGCCGCCGCCGACGGGAT
>JAESFR010000301.1_pt1 | contig 13758 bp, 12 predicted proteins | sample 9266191 | NCBI WGS metagenome assembly JAESFR01 (sample SAMN14503063, study PRJNA617104) | algae metagenome | isolation source: Pleurocapsa minor HA4230-MV1 and co-occurring heterotrophs from cement on... | place: USA: Nuuanu Pali Lookout, Hawaii | collected 2009-07-20
CGGATTCGGATCACTGGACGTGCGGCGTCCGAATCTGCCCCTCGGCTCCGAGTCCGCTTCGTCGACGCGGCGCCATGACCAGGATGTCAGCGACCGGCGGAGCGCCGCACCGATGCCGAACTCAGGCTGAGAGTGCCGGGCATCACGCCGGTGCGCGGAAACACGCGGATCCCGCTGGCGGTCTGCGACGATGAGCCTGAATTCGGCATCAGGAGTGCCCGAGCACCGGGCACCGGGTACCGGGCACCGGGTACCGGGCACCGGGCACCGGGTACCGGGCACCGGGCACCGGGGCGGGGAGTCGACGGCGGTCAGCGACCGGCGGAGCGCCGCACCAGGAGGGCGAGGTGCAGGGCGGTCTGGGTCTCGCCGTCGTCGAGATCCACGCCGAGCAGGTCCTCGATGAGGGCGATGCGCTGGTAGAAGACCGAGCGCGACAGATGAGACGCGGATGCCGCCGCCGTGCGGTTGCCGGGATGCGCGAGCATCGCCTCGAGCACGTCGAGCAGGTCGCCGTCGCGCTCCAGGTCGTGCACGATGAGGGGCGTCAGGACGCGTTCGCCGTGCTCGAGCAGCCGGTGGTCGTCGCGGAGCGAGGTCACGAGCTGGACCAGCGGCCGGTCCTCCGCGCGGCGCAGCACGGGCCCCCGCGCCGCGCGCCGGCGGCGCCCGCGAGCAAGGTCCACCGCCTCCTGCAGCGACACGAGCGCCTCGTCGAGCCCGACCGCCGCGCTGCCCACCGACGCGACCGCGCGGTCGACCTCCTCGCCGCACAGCGCGCGCACGAACTGCAGCGCGATCTGGTCGTCGAACACCGCGTCGTCGGGCAGCGAGAGCAGCAGGGTCGTCGCGGGCGCCGGCACGCCGTCCGGCCCCGATCCGGCGAGCGCGCGCCCACGCAGGCCGCGGGCGGCGGCATCCGCCGATTCGGACGTCACGCGCGCACCCGACACCACCACGCCGTACAGCCGCGAGCGCGCGAGGGGCAGGCCCGCGGCCTCCAGGCGCGCCGACGCGGCGGCGACTCCCGCGAAGCGTCCCGCGAGCAGGCCGTCCAGCAGCCGGCGCCGACCGATCCGCGCCCATTCGTCGGACTCGCCGTCGGCCAGCCGACCGATCGCGAGGGCGATCGCGCCCTGCTCGAGCACCGCGGCGCGGCCCGCGGGGTGCGGCGGTCCGGGAAGCGCGATCAGGCTCCCCCACCGGATGCCGCGCGCCTCGACCGGCACGATGAGCCACTCGCCGGACGCCGAGCCGACGCCGGCATCCCGTGCGCGATGCGCCGCACGCGAACGCAGCTCCCACTCGGTGAAGAGCTCCTCCTCGATCGCGGGCGGCGTCTCGCTCGCCACGATCTCGTGCGCGAGGTTCTCGAGGATCACGGGTGCCCCGAGGGTCTGCGCGAGCTGGTGCACGATGAAATCCGCCGGGGCGCCGCGCAGCGACAACGCGGTGAACCGCTCGCGCGCCTCGTCGCGGGCGCGCAGCGCCTCGGTCTGCGCGGAGATGATCCGCCCGTGCACCGCTTCGGTGAGCGAGACGAACTTCACCTCTCGGTGCAGCACGATCAGAGCCAGCCCGCGCTCGCGCGCCTCGGCGGCCACGACCGCCGGCACGTGCCCGTGGGCGCTGCCGAGTTCGAGCACGAGCCCCGCGAGGCCGGCATCCACGAGCTCGCCGACGAAGCGGCGCAGCTCTTCGTCGGCGCGGGGCCACGCCGACCCGGTCGACAGCAGCAGCTCTCCGCCGTTGAGGAGCCGGGCCACACCGCCGCTGTCGGACGAATGCACCCACCGCACGCGCGCATCCAGCAGCTCGCCGCCCACGACGACCTCGGGGCGTCCGGCGGCGACGTCGTCGAGCGCCAGAACCTCCCGAATGGTGGGCAGCGTCTCGTGCCCGTCGTCCCCGACCGAACGATCCGTCCGGGGCGTTGCCGACCGCCGAGGCTCGGGGATCATGACGCACGCTCCAGATCGGGAAATCGGGGGATCCGCACAGCCTAGACGAGGTTCGGTCGATCTGTCCGGACGGCGACCGGCCCCCACACTCGCGCGGCAATCCGATCGCGCTACGCCATCGAATACCGATTGCGCAAGTAGGTGCATCCAAATGGACCGATGCGCGGGAATGAAAGAGCAAGAGATCAGGTTGTTCCTGTACTCGGCACAAATCGGGCCGCAGGAGGGGATCGTGGGCAAGAACTACGTCGACATCGAGAACGACAGCGGGGAATCGCTGCGCTACCGCAAGCACTCCAACGGGCGCGGGTTGATCGCGCACGGCGCGAAGGTCCACCCGAGCGCGATCGTGGAGGCCGGTGCCTATGTCGAACCCGGAGTCCAGATCGCCGCGGGCGCCCACGTCGGACGAGGCGTGTGGGTCGAGGCGGATGCCGTCATCGGTCCCGAGGCCGACATCGCGCCGCACGCTCACATCGGGTCCGGTGCCGCGATCGGCGCCGGAGCGAAGATCGGCGTGCGCACCTATGTCGGCACCGGCGCTCGCGTCGCGGTCGGATCGCTGATCGGCGACGACGAGACCATCGGCGACGGCGAGCGCGTCGCGACCGACCGCCGCGGGCTGCGCCTGGCCGCCTGACCCCGTCGAGGACGCGGCGCCGGATGCTGTCGCTGGAGGCCTCTAGGCTCGCACCGTGATCAGACGCGCGGCGATCGGCATCCTGTGCCTGGCTGCCGTCGCGATCGCGATCTGGTGGTTCGTGCCGCGAGAGGCGCCCGTCCCTGCTCCCGTTGCCCCGCCGACGACCGCGGCCGTGATGCCCGGCATCCCGGCGGACGCGTTCGAGATGACGGTCGAGAGCGTGCACGACGGCGACACGCTCCGCGCCCGGGTGTCGACGCCCAACGCGATCGTGACCGATCTCGAGTCCACCCGCGTACGGCTCATCGGGCTGGACACCCCCGAGATCTCACCGGTTCCCGAGTGCTGGGGCGCCGAGGCGACCGGGCGCCTGACCGCGCTGCTGCCGCCGGGCTCCACGATGTGGGCAGCGGCCGACCTCGAGGTGGTCGACCAGTACGGCCGCCACCTGCTCTACCTCTGGACCCCCGACGGCCGGTTCGTGAACGCCGAGCTCGTCGCTCAGGGCGACGGCGCGGTGATGGTCTTCGCTCCGAACACTCTCCACGAGCCGCTGCTGCGCGCGCTCGAGGCCGAGGCGGCCGCCGCGGGCCGCGGCCTCTGGGGCGCGTGCTGAACACGCCGCGCCCGGTCACGCGAACAGCAGCAGCACGAACCCGATCAGCGGCAGGGTCCCCTGGATGAGCGCCGGCCGCAGATACTTTCCGCCGCTCGTGAGCAGCACGAGCGACGCGGCGAGCATCGAGCCGAGGCTGAACAGCACGAGCGTGAAGCCGGCGACCCGCAGCGGTGTGCCGTCGGCGCCCGCCCAGTACAGGATCAGCCCGAGCACCGCGCCGATCGCGAGGAACAGGTTGTAGAACCCCTGGTTGTAGGCCATCGGCTTCGTCGTGTCGGCCGCGGCCTGGTCGGTCACCCCGAACCGCTTCCACACCCGCGGCTGCGTCCACTGCACGCTCTCCATCACGAAGATGTACACGTGCAGGAGCGCCGCGAGCGCGGCGACCACGGTGGCGAGGATCGCGATCATGAGCGAACCATATCGCCCCGGCTACGCTGGCGGAATGGCGAAGGTCGGCGGTTCACGGGGCCGGGCGAGCGGTCCGCGCCGCGCGGGCCCCGCCCACCCGTCGAAGACGAAGCGGGATGCGGCGGCCAGACCAGCGAAGAAGCCCGCGAAGCAGCCCGCGCCGCCGCCACCGCCTCCGAGCCCTGTACCCGAGCCGATGCCCGCGCGCTTCGTGCTCGGCGTGATCCCCGGCGCAACCCCCGGGCGATGGGTCGATACGTGGCGCGAGCGGATGCCGCTCACGGAGCTCGAGCTGCAGCCCATCGCGTTCGCGACGCAGCGCGAAGACCTGGTCGACGGCGGACTGGATGCCGCGCTGGTGCGCCTGCCGCTGGACGCAGACGGCCTGCACGTGATCCCGCTCTACGACGAGACACCGGTCGTGGTCTGCTCCGCCGAGTCGCACCTGACCGCCGCGGACGAGCTCGAGCTGCGCGACCTCGCGGGCGAGCTGCTGATCGTGCCGGGCGACGATGTGCTGGCCCCCGAGGTGCCGGGCGCGGTCCCGCCGTCGTTCGATGCGCCCGGTGACACCGAGCAGGCGATCGCGACGGTGGCCGCCGGTGTGGGGATCGTGATCGTGCCGATGTCGCTCGCGCGTCTTCACCGGCGCAAGGATGCGGCATCCCGGCCGCTGCGCGACGGACCGGTCTCGACGGTAGCCCTCGCGTGGCCTGCCGAACGCACGAGCCCGGCGGTCGACGCGTTCGTCGGGATCGTGCGCGGACGCACCGCGAACTCGTCGCGCTGACCACGAAGACGGGGGATGTCGCCGACCTGGGTCTCTGCGACATCCCCCGCGGTCGGGTTCGCCGGGATCCCCGCGCCCCGATCGCGCCCCACGGATCCCGGGCCCCCAGTGTCCGGCACCCCCCGGTACCGACTGCTGCGAACCCTTCCATGTATCGGGAGGGCGCAGCCGGGCTCCTGATACACGTGGCGCGGAGAAGTTCAGAAACCCGATCCGTGGGCCTGGAAGGGCGCGATGATGCCGGTGCGGGCGGATGCCGCGGCCAGGGCCTCGCTCGGGGTCTCGCCGGCCGCCAGCCCCTGATGCATCGCGCCGAGGAGCTCGCACGCGTCGTCGTCCGCGACGACGACGGGGGAGGCGATCACGCTCGTCGTGCCGGCGTGCAGCCAGGCCCGGGTCATGCCGACCGCCTCTTCGCCCCACCGCACCGATGAGCGTCCCGCCTCGCACGCCGACAGCACGACGGTCGCCGGAACCGACGGCATCCGGTCGATGTCGTAGCCGAAGAGCGCGCCGTCCGACAGTTCGAGACCCGAGAACATCGGGGTGTTCGCCGAATGGCGTCCGTGCGCGGCGATGTGGAGCACGTCCACTCCCGAGGCGAGCGCCGCGACGTCATCGACCGATGCGAGCGCCTGCACATCGGCTCGCGGCCAGGCGGCCGCCGCGGCGGCGACCTCCTCCTCGGCCCGCGCGACGCCCGGGCCGATCGCGAATCCGGCCGAGGTCGCCGGAGTGAGCTCGGTGCGCTGACGCACCCAGCGCGACGCCGACACCGCGAGCGTGAATGCGGCGCCGCGCAGCGCAGGCAGCATCGACCACGGGATTCCGCCGAGGATGCCGGGGACCGTGATCACGTACCGTTCGGCACCGGCTTCTGCGACCGCCCGATCCAGGAGCTCGCGCGAGAGGGCCGCCAGGCGCGAGTCCAGCGACCGCCGCACGACCTCGCCCATCCTCCCCCGCACGGACGCCGCCATGTCCAGGTCGGCGCGCAGGCCCGGTATCGCGTCGCGGACCGCGAGCCATCCCGGCACCGGTACGAGTGCGACGCGGTCGGGGGACACGACAAGCACCGTCAGGGAGTCGCCCGAGAACACGAACGTGAGCAGGGCCGTGCGCTCGTCCAGGGCCGCGCGCAGGTCGTCGAGCGTCGCGCGCGGCTGCACGGATGCCGCCCCCGTCGAGGACCACTGCCGCTCGCGCACGCGCTCGCGGAGCTCTCGCGCGCGCGGATCGGACTGCCAATCGCCGCCCTCGCTGCGCAGCACGCGCAGCTCGGCGAGGTCCTCGGCGAGTTCAGCATCCGGCGGCGGGCGCAGCGGGACGACCTGCGAGTTCATGTGCCGGGCCCATTCGGACCACTCGAAGACGACGTCCGGCCGACCGGAGCGCACCGCCGAATCCAGGCCCACGCGCATCAGGCCGTTGCCCTGCATCACCGCGGCGGTCTGCAGGTCGAGGCTCCCGAAGTCGCTCAGCCATTCCGCGAGCTCACCCAGCCCGCGCGCGGCATGCCGGCGCGCCTCGCTGTGGCGTCCGCGCGCGGACGCCCGCGTCGCGCGCACCTCATGCGCGAGCAGTCGGACCTCCAGCGGCGCCGCCGGAGGCACCCGGATCGCCTGCGCGCCGCGATCGCCGATCAGATCGGCGCGCGCGCGCCACAGCTCGTGGGTCATGCGCAGCGCGGCCGCCTCGCCGCCGAAGCCGAAGCGCTCCAGGTCGCCCGAGGTCCGCTCGACATCGCTGCCGGCCGGCACGTGCCGGGGCCTCGGCACGTGATGGCCGGTGCGCGTCACCTGGCCGCCGCTGAGCTCCGCCCGCATGCGCACGGCCTCCGCACGTGAGGCCCACGATTCGTTGCCGACGGTGCGGAACCGCCGCGCGGCCTTCGCGGCCACCGGCCGAGCGCGCGTCGGGTCGTGCGCGAGCAGCGAGCGCGCGAGGCTGAACTCCGCTTCGGCGCGCGACTGCGGCATCCGCTGACGCCCGAACGACGTGGCCACCTGCCCGAGGATGCGCTCGGCCTCGGGAGTGTGGCCCGCATCGCGCAGCACTTCGGCGCGATCGATGTCGCACACCGCGGCGAAGACCGGTGACACGTCCACGAGGGTGCGCCGCGCGGTCGACATCGAACGCATCGCGCTGACGAGATCTCCGCCGAGGAGCGCCATGTACCCCTCGTTGTGCAGCGCCTGCGCTTCGTCGATCGGCCGACCGAGCGCGTGGTAGATCTGCGACGCGCGGGCGGCGTCGCTGGATGCCGCGGCCAGACGCAGCCGTCGCATGTTGACCAGGCTGCGGTTGACGAGCAGGTTGGCCAGCTCCTCGGAATCCTGCGGGAGCGCGGCGATCCCCTGCGTGAGCCACTTCTCGGAGTCGTCGTAGCGCCCGCCCTGCTCGGCAACGGCACCGAGCTGACCCGCCAGCAGCGCGTAGGTGTGGGCGTCGATGCCGGGCTCGGACATCGCCTCGAGAGCCAGCTGCTCGCCCTCTTCCGGTGAGCCGGTGCGCGTCTTGATGTAGGCGAGCGTGCCGGCGATCCGGGCGCGCAGATTGACGTCGTCGGTCAGATCGAGCGCTCTCAGCAGCGTCCGGGCGGCGGCGGCGTGACGCCCCTGATTCGCGAGGCGCACCGCAGCCTCGTGAAGTTCCCCCGCGGAACGCGCCATTCCCCCATCATGGCGCGCTCCGCGGCGCTTCGCTCGGGCGCGGGATCAGGCCGAGCGCTGCACGCGGCGCGCGAGTTCGTCGAGCAGATCATCACGCGCGTCGCTGAGTGCGCGCGCGCACTCGTCGGCGCCCAGACCCGTCGCCGAGGACAGCGGATCGACGAGTGCCCGAGCCAGGCGCCCCGCGACGTACGGCGCCGCGAAGGACGTGCCGCTCCAGAGGGCGAAGCCTCCGCTGAAGTCGTCTGGGTCGATCGTCTCGCGCCGCATGCCGAGGCGGTCGGACCGCGTGCCTGCCTGCACACCCCCGTTGAGCGGCGGCGAGGTGCTCAGCACCGCCGAGCCCGGCGCGTACGTGTGCACCCAGTCGCCGATGTTGCTGAACAGCGCGACGCTGTCGTTCGGGTTGAGCGCGCCGACCGCGACATGGGGGGCGGCATCCGCGGGTTCGTCGACGGCGAAGTCGGAGCCCTCCCAGTTCCACAGCGCGGCGGGGAATGTCGGCCGATCCGTCGCCTCGTTGCCGGCCGAGCAGACGACGGCGCACCCGTTGCGGCGGGCGAGCGTGAGCAGCTCGCTCAGCGTACGGTCGAACAGCACGTCCTCCGGCGTCTCGTGGTAGTAGCCGAGCGACAGGTTCATGACGTCGACCCGACGCCCGCCCTCGTCGGCCGGGAGCAGCATCCACTTCACGAGGGTGCGGACCGCGTACAGGAAGTGGCCCTCCAGCAGGGTCCCCTGGCTGTCGGCCACGCGCACGGCGACGATGTCCGCATCCGGACACACCTGGCGGACGATGCCGGCGATGAACGTGCCGTGGCCGGCCGACGCGTCGAGCTCTCCGTCGTACTGCCCGGAGACGTCGCCGATCACCTCGGGGTCGGTCGCGTCGTCGTGGACGCCCAGACGGACGCCGTCGACGACCGGGGTGCGGGTGACGATGTCGTCGGGGAGCCAGGGGTGATCGCCGCATCCGGTGTCGAGCACCGCCACGACGGGTCGCCGGCCACCCTCGATCGGATCGGCCCCACGAGCGGGCGCGGGGCCGACATAGCCGATGACCTGCCGCCCGCCCGCTCCGGGTTCGGCGTAGCTGTCCACTCCCGGCGCGTTCGTCTTGCCGAACGGATTGGTCTTTCCGAACGGATTGGTCTTTCCGAACGGATTGGTCTTCCCGAACGGATTCGTCTTCCCGAACGGGTCCACCGACAGCACATGGTCGAGGCTGACGCCGCGGATGTCCCGGCCGCTGCGCGCCCGGGCACGCTGGAGCAGGCGCCAGGCGTCGATCGGTGGGACGGGCTGATCGTCCCGATCGGGACTGGGCGAAGGGTAGATCTCGATGCGGTAGATCGTGGGCAGATCGAAGCGCTCGCGGCCCCGCCGGGCCCGGTCCTCCGCGTCGGCCGGATCGACCGGTGACGCGTCGAGGTTCTGCAGCTCGAGACCCCACCCGAAATCGGCCGCCGCCGGTCGCAGGATGTCCAGCACCGGCCCGACGTCCTCGCCCGAGGTCAGCAGCAGATGGTCGGGCGCGTACGCGGTCGGGTACGCGCTGACCCCCCGCACCGGCTCGCTCGTCGGATCGAGCGGAACCCCCTGTGCGCGCGCGGCGTCGTATCTGCGTCGCCAGTTCGGTGCACCGCTTCCGCCGGAGGCGGAACCGCGCGCGGGGTCGTCGGGGGGTAGGTCACTCACTCGCACTCCCTACATCGGATGGTCAGGTACTCAACATCGAGCATGCCGCGTCCGCCGCGTCCCTCAGCGCACTCGCATGCTCAGCCTCGGTGCCGGCCTTGCCGGCCATCACAGCCGCGGCGATGTGGTGGGCGATCGTGCCGGCCACGTAGGGCGCCGCGAACGACGTCCCGCTCCAGACGGCGAATCCGCCGGTGAAGTCGTCGGGGTCGATCGTGGCCCGCGAGAGCTGGATCTTCCCGAGGCGCACATCATCGCGTGTGCCCGCCTGCACGGCGCCCTGAAACGCCGGAGTCGTGCTCAGCACCGACGTCCCCGGTGCGTACGCCTTCACCCAGGCACCGATGTTGCTGAAGAGGGCGACGGTCGCGTTGTCGGGGTTGAGCGCACCGACCGACACGTGCGGCGCCCCGTCGCCGGGCTCGACGACGGCGTACTCGGCGCCCGGGTACTGCCACAGGGCGGCCGGGAAGGCCGGCCGATCCGTCGAGTCGTTGCCGGCGGAGCACACGACGGCGCAGCGGAGTGCGCGGGCGTCTGCGAGCAGCAGGCTCATCGTGTCGTCGAACTCCACGTCGCGTGGAGTCTCGTGGTAGTAGCCGAGCGAGAGGTTCAGCACGTCCACGGCCTTCGGCGTCCCGTGATCGCCGCGGATCCATTCGACGAGCTTGCGCACGGATTCGAGGAACTCGCCCTCGAGGCAGAGTCCCTCGCTGTCGGCGACCCGGATCGCGATGATCTCCGCCTCCGGGCAGCGCTGGCGGATGATGCCGGCGATGAAGGTGCCGTGCCCGGCGGCGTCGTCGAGGAATCCGTCGTACGGGCCCACCTGATCGCCGTAGACCTCCGGGTCGGTCATCGGGTCCGTCCGCCCGATCGGCCCGAACGGCTTTCCGATGTCGTTCACGACGTGGCCGTCGAGCCACGGATGCCGACCGCATCCGGTGTCCAGCACCGCCACGACCGGCCGACGCCCGCCCTCGGACGTGTCCGGCTCTCTCGTCGAGACCGGTGCGGCCCCCGCGAACGTGATGACCTCGCGGCCGCCGCTGCCGGGCTCGGCGTAGTTGTCGGGTCCGGGGGCGTTCGTCCGCGGGAACGGGTTGGTGCGCGGGAACGGGTTGGTCCGCGTGAAGGGATTCGTGCGGGGGAACGGGCCGACCGAGATGATGTGATCCAGCCCGACCCGCCGGGTGAGCACCAGTCCGCGCGTCACCTGGAGCGCGCGCGCCGCCTCGAGCAGTCGCCACGCGTCGATCCTCGCCACCGGCTCGTCATCGACGTCGGGTTTCGGGTCGGCGACGATGCGCGCCCGGTACAGCGGGGGCACACGGCCCTCGACGCGCATGCCCAGCGCCTGGTCCTGTGCGGCCGCGCGATCGGAATCCGTGGGCACCGGCTCCCCCTCGAGGGTGCGGATCTCCACACTCCAGCCGAACGGCAGCGCGGCGTCGTTGAGGATCTGATAGATCGCGCCGAGCTCGTCCGAGCCCGTGATGAGAAGGTGATGCGGCGCGTACCCGGTCGATTGCACGGCGTCGCGCCCGCGCGCGACGTCGGCGGTCGGCTCGAGCCGCACGCCGAGGGGCTGGGCGGCGTTCGTGCGCTGCCACCACGCCTGGTCGGGTGGGCGGCGCGGCAACGGGGCGCGGCGGATCGGATCGTCGGTCATGGCTCCTCCTCAGGGCCTCGGGCGGCCTCTCGTTCTCACCGCGGCCGGCGGTGACGCACACTCACACTTCGAACTGCGGGGTCTGGAATTCGTGCAGCTGGTCATCGTCTGCGCGCACGACGAGGCGCACGCGGGAGACCCCCGGGCGCACGTCGGAGAACGCGAACCGGCCGTGCTCGCCGAGTTCGGCGGTCGCTTCGCGGTCGCCCTGCACGAGCTTGACGGCCAGCGCGGCGGCATCCACCCATCCGTCGATGCGGCGCCTGCCCTCCTCGGTCGCCGAGACGTGCAGCAGCACGCTCGTGTCGCCGTCGCTGAACTGCAGCGTCGCGGTGTCGGCGTCGCTGCGCACGGCGGCCAGCTCACCGGAGACGAGCGTCAGCAGCGCGTACTCGCGCGACAGGTCCTCGACGGCGACGGCGGCGACCATGCGGTCGACCAGATCGGCCGGCACCGGATCGATCTCCTCCCACATCGCGCGCATTCGGGCGAACAGTGCTGCATCCGCAGCGAAGTCTTCAGTCTCCATGAGTATCCCCTCCCCAGCCGTCACCCTCCAGGAGGGTGCGGAGCTTGCCGAGGCACCGCTGACGCGTCGGCCCGATCGAGCCGATCGGCATCGCCATGTCCTGGGCGATGCGCGCGTAGTCAGGGCGCTCCTCGAATGCGACGATGCGCAGCAGGCGCTGGCACCGTTCGTTGAGCTGCGCGACGGCGAGCCACAGGCGACGGGATTCGTCGTCGGTGGCGGCGGTCTGCTCGGCGGACTCCTGGGCGGGAAGACGCACCTCGAGGTCTTCGGCCTCGGTCGGGTCGGCACGCCGTTGCAGCTTGCCCACCCGCCATGCCTCGCGGCGGGCGACCATCGTGAGCCATCCCGACACGGCCTGCGGCTCGGTGATCGTCTCGTGCCTGCGCACGAGCGTGAGCCACGTCGTCTGCACGACATCCTCGGCGAGCGCGCGGTCGAGACCGTACGCGCGCACGACGTGCCAGAGCAGCGGCGACATGAGGCGTACGAGATCGTCCATCGCGCGCGCATCGCCGTCCCGCCATCGCAGGAACAGCGCCGCAGCGCGCTCCCACCTGGTCGGCTCGGCGGAGTCGACGGAGGCTTCGGCGCTCTCGTGCGTCATAGCGCCCATTTTGTCCACAATGCGGGGAGCGCGAAAGAAGCCGCCTGATACACCCCCATCGAGCGAATCCTGGATCGGTAAACTCGCGGCATGACGACGGCGCCGCTCATGTACGTCTGCGTGCGACCGCAGCAGGGGGCCGCCGCCGCCGAGTACGAGTCGTTCCGGGCGGCGGCGCGGCTCGAGGCCGATCAGCTCGCCCGCATCGACCTGGTGCGCGAGCCGCTTCCGGCCGACGCCTTCGAGCGGTACAGCGGCTTCCTGATCGGCGGCAGCCCGTTCAACGTCACCGACCCGGAGACCTCGAAGACCGACGTGCAGCGCCGGCTCGAAGCCGACCTGCGGCGGATCGCCGCGGGCGTGATGGATGCCGGTTCCTCCGCACAGCCGGCCGCGCTGTTCACGTGCTACAGCATCGGCGTCCTCACGCGCCTGCTCGGCGGCGAGGTGAGCCGCGGCTACCCCGAGGACACCGGACCGGTCACGATCGATCAGACTCCGGACGGCCAGGCGGACCCGCTGCTGGGCACGCTCGCCCGCCGGTTCACGGCTCTCACCGCGCACAAGGAGGGCGCCGCCGACGTGCCCCCGGGCGCGGTCCTGCTCGCGACGAACGAGGCGTGCCCGGTGCAGGCGTACCGGGTCGGCGAGCGGCTGTATGCGACCCAATTCCATCCGGAGCCGACGACGCGCGCCTTCACGGAGCGGATGGCGGTCTACCGCGACGACGGCTACTTCCCCGCCAACGACTTCGACACGGTCGCGGGGCGCGTGCTCGCGGCATCCGTCACCGAGCCGGTGCGCCTCATCCGGGCGTTCGCGCGCGCCTTCGGTGCGGACTGACGCTCACGCGCCGGCCGGAGGGTTCCGCAGCAGCTCGATCCGCTCGGCCAGGTAGGCCTCCAGCGGCACGAACCCTCCCCCGGCGCTCCAGCGCACGCTGGGCACTCCGTCCCGCAGGGCGAGGGGGCCGGATGCCGCGCCGGCGTCGACGGCGTCGGCGTCCAGCTCCTGCCAGCCGATGTGCACCGCCTGGCCCTCCGCGAATCCCCCGCGACGGGCGGCCGCCGCCGTCTCGGCCCGCCGGCGCTGGGACTCCGCCGCGTACCCGCGGCGCACCTCCTGACGCGCCCGGACGATCTCGCCGGTCGCGAGCACGGCGTCGTCGGTGAGCAGCAGCACGCCGAGGTGCCACGCGCTGCCGCGGGGAACGATCCGCGGCGAGCGACCGATCCCCAGCACGCGTCGGGGCACGACGTATTCGCCGAGCGCTTCGCGCGGGGCCTGCGCGAGGGCGGCGCGCGCTCCGTCGAGCACGGTCCGGGCGCTCACGCCAGGTCGTCCTCGAGCGGCGCGCTCACCCGCACGCGGCGCTCGCCGCGGATCGTCATGGCGATGAGCGGGAACAGCAGCACCGACAGCATCCCCGCCCCGACCAGAACCGACGCCTGGGCAGTCGTCAGGATCTCCTCGTCCACGCCGATCGCGGTGACCGCGACGATGATCGGCAGGGCGGTCGCCCCGAAGAACGCGACGGCCCAGCGATCGCGTCGCGACGAGCCCGCGGGTGCCGCGAGCATCGAGGGGAGCCCGCGGACCACGAAGAGCACGAGCAGCAGCACGGGCAGCGCCAGGAACAGGATCGGCGTCTCCAGGAGCGCGGACAGGTCGAAGGTGACGCCCGTGTAGACGAAGAACACCGGCACGAGGAAGCCGAAGGCCACCGCCTCGACCTTGCTCTCGACCGCCTTGCGGTCGGGCTCGGCGGCGTCGCGCATGAGCAGGCGCCACACGATGCCGGCCGCGAATGCGCCGAGGAGCATGTCGAGGTCGAGGATGATGCTGAGCGCGACGAGGGCCGAGAGGATCAGGAACACGACGCGGATCGCGAACTGGCCCGACGTGTGCAGCGTTCCGTTGACCACGCGGTGCATCGCGCCCCGCGGCACCCGGAACGCCAGCCAGATCGCCAGGCCCGCGACCGCGATGAAGATCGCCAGCACGACCGTCTCGAACCCGGGGTCACGGGTCCCCAGGAACAGCGAGATCGCGATGAGCGGACCGAACTCGCCGACCGCGCCGACCGCGCCGATCGCCTGACCGAACGGAGTGCGCAGCTCGCCCGCATCCCGGAGGATCGGGAGGATCGTGCCGAG
>JAESFR010000011.1_pt1 | contig 13745 bp, 9 predicted proteins | sample 9266191 | NCBI WGS metagenome assembly JAESFR01 (sample SAMN14503063, study PRJNA617104) | algae metagenome | isolation source: Pleurocapsa minor HA4230-MV1 and co-occurring heterotrophs from cement on... | place: USA: Nuuanu Pali Lookout, Hawaii | collected 2009-07-20
AAAGGAAAACATCATGGCAAAAGGCAAATTTGAACGTACCAAGCCACACGTGAACGTTGGTACGATTGGTCACGTTGACCACGGTAAAACAACATTGACAGCGGCGATCACCACTGTATTGACTAAGAAATTCGGTGGCGAAGCGAAAGCCTACGACCAGATCGATGCTGCTCCAGAAGAAAAAGCACGTGGTATTACCATTAACACAGCACACGTTGAGTACGAGACAGCGACACGTCACTACGCTCACGTTGACTGTCCAGGTCACGCTGACTACGTTAAGAACATGATTACCGGTGCTGCACAGATGGACGGCGCGATCCTGGTATGTTCCGCTGCTGACGGTCCTATGCCACAAACACGTGAGCACATCCTGTTGGCCCGCCAGGTTGGCGTTCCATACATCGTTGTGTTCCTGAACAAGGCTGACATGGTTGATGATGCTGAGTTGCTGGAGCTGGTTGAGATGGAAGTGCGTGACTTGCTGAGCAAGTATGACTTCCCGGGTGACGACACCCCGATCATCAAAGGTTCCGCTAAGCTGGCACTGGAAGGTGACCAATCAGAAATCGGCGAACCAGCGATCTTCGCATTGGCTGACGCATTAGACAGCTACATCCCGACACCAGAGCGTGCTATCGACGGTACATTCCTGATGCCGGTAGAGGACGTATTCTCTATCTCTGGCCGTGGTACTGTAGTAACAGGCCGTATCGAGCGTGGTATCGTTAAAGTCGGCGACGAAATCGAAATCGTAGGTATCAAGCCAACACTGAAAACAACTTGTACCGGTGTTGAAATGTTCCGTAAACTGCTGGACCAAGGTCAGGCAGGCGACAACGTAGGTGTACTGTTGCGTGGTACCAAGCGTGAAGAAGTTGAGCGTGGCCAGGTATTGTCCAAATCAGGTTCTATCAAGCCACACACCAAGTTCACAGCTGAGATCTACGTGTTGGGTAAAGATGAAGGTGGTCGTCATACACCATTCTTCAACGGCTACCGTCCACAGTTCTACTTCCGTACAACTGACGTGACTGGTGCGGTTGAATTGCCGGCAGGTACAGAAATGGTGATGCCTGGTGACAACGTATCCATCTCAGTGGCACTGATTGCGCCAATCGCGATGGAAGACGGTCTGCGCTTCGCTATCCGTGAAGGTGGTCGTACCGTTGGTGCTGGCGTCGTAGCCAAAATCATCGAGTAATTGATTGATTGATCGAGTAAAGCCTGCACTACAACCCGTGCAGGTTTTACGTTAAAGAGTACAGGCCAATAGCTCAATTGGTAGAGTATCGGTCTCCAAAACCGAGGGTTGGGGGTTCGAGACCCTCTTGGCCTGCCAAACACCCAGTTGCTAATGTCTAGTGAGTGTGGTGTAAAAAACATAAAGTTAAGTATATGATCGATAAAATCAAACTGGCTTTATCCCTGTTGTTACTAGCTTTGGGGATTGCCGGTTTTTATCTTTTTGAAGATAAAGCAATGGTTGTTAGAATACTTGCCGTTCTGGCAGGTATTGTCGCGTCTGTGGCGGTAGCATGGACTGCGCCGCAAGGAAAGCAGGCGCTGGGCTTTTTAAATGAGTCCATTGCAGAAGCCAAGCGTGTGGTTTGGCCGACACGTCAGGAAACCATGCAGACTACACTGGCGGTGATTGTGCTGGTCGTGATCATGGCTGCCTTCCTGGCGTTAGTGGATATCAGTTTCGCCTACATGGTGCAATGGATTATGGGTCGAGGTGCTTAATGTCAATGCGTTGGTATGCAGTTCAAGCTTTCTCCGGCATGGAAAAATCCGTGAAAGCCGGTTTGGAAGAGCGTATTACAAGATCTAACCTGCAAGATCAGTTTGGCGATATCCTGGTGCCGGTTGAAGAGGTGGTGGAGATGAAGGGTGGTCAAAAGACCATTTCCGAACGCCGCCTGTATCCTGGCTATGTCCTCGTGCAAATGGATATGACGGATGAAAGCTGGCATCTGGTGAAAAGCACGCCGCGTGTGACCTCTTTCATCGGTGGCACAGCGCAGCGCCCGACGCCGATCAAGGATAAGGAAGTTGAGATCATCCTGCGCCGCATGGATGACAGCAAATCCAATCCGACCCAGAAGATGACCTTTGAAAAAGGTGAGAGTGTGCGTGTGATTGACGGCCCATTCAAGGATTTCTCAGGCAGTGTGGAAGAGATCAATTACGACAAAAACAAAGTACGCGTTTCTGTGGTGATTTTCGGTCGTGCCACGCCGGTCGAACTCGACTTCGCACAAGTCGAAAAAGAAGTTTAAGTACTAACGTCTTAGCAGTAGTTTTTTCAACGGGGAGCCCGTAAGGGCGCTTGTACCCATTTAAGGAGTCAAAAATGGCAAAGAAAGTCATTGGCTACATCAAGCTGCAGATCCCTGCAGGTAAAGCCAACCCAAGCCCACCAGTTGGTCCAGCTCTTGGTCAACGTGGTTTGAACATCATGGAATTCTGTAAAGCGTTCAACGCCGCAACTCAGGGTGTGGAACCAGGTCTGCCAGTACCAGTAGTGATTACTGCGTTTGCTGACAAGAGCTTTACCTTCATCATGAAAACCCCGCCAGCAACGGTGCTGATCAAAAAAGCAGCCAAGCTGGAAAAAGGTTCTGCACGTCCTCATACGGACAAAGTTGGCAAGATCACGCGTGCGCAAGCTGAAGAGATCGCTAAAACTAAACAGCCTGACCTGACGGCTGCTGACCTGGATGCCGCTGTGCGTACCATCGCCGGTAGTGCACGCAGCATGGGTATCGAAGTGGAGGGTGTATAACATGGGTAAAAGAATTGATGCGTTGCGCGCGAAAATCGATCGCAACAAACTGTATCCGGTGAGCGATGCACTGAATCTGGTTAAAGAAGGCGCTGCTGCCAAATTTAACGAATCTGTTGATGCGGTGGTGAACCTGGGTATCGACCCACGTAAATCCGACCAGCTGGTGCGTGGTGCGATCGTATTGCCTAACGGTACTGGTAAATCCGTACGCGTAGCGGTATTTGCACAAGGTGCACAAGCTGAAGCGGCTAAAGCGGCTGGTGCTGAGATCGTTGGTTTTGAAGATCTGGCCGAGCAGGTTAAGGGCGGCATGCTGGACTTTGACGTAGCGATTGCAACCCCTGATGCGATGCGTATCGTCGGTGCTTTGGGTCAGGTGCTGGGTCCACGTGGTCTGATGCCAAACCCGAAAGTCGGTACCGTGACCCCTGACGCAGCGACTGCTGTTAAAAATGCCAAAGCCGGTCAAGTACAATACCGTACTGACAAAGGCGGTATCGTTCACTGCACTATCGGCCGTGCTTCTTTCACGGTTGAGCAATTGCAAGCTAACCTGGCTGCATTGCTGGACGCATTGAACAAAGCCAAGCCAACAAGTTCAAAAGGTGTATACCTGAAGAAGTTGTCTGTCTCCAGCACTATGGGTCCTGGCGTTCGTATCGACCAGGCTTCAGTCACAGCTTAAGAATTAAATCCTGACCCCGCAAGAGGTCAGGTAAGTACTTTGGGCTTGAATCAGATAGCTGTATCGTCTGATTCAAGAGCATCAAAGACCGTTGGTGTTTTACTTAATTGAAAACGCGAGCAAATGGGTGAGAAATCCTCTGTTTGCAGATGTTTGAAACCAGCGCAGATGGCGATCCCAACACAGGATATATCCATGCCCTGAACAAGGACGCCGTGAGTGGCCCGATGCAAGTCGGGCTTTCATTAACGGAAGGAGAACAGACCTTGAGTCTTAATCTTACAGAGAAAAAAGAAGTCGTAGCTGAGGTAAGCGCCCAAGTGGCGAATGCACAGTCAATCGTACTTGCTGAGTATCGTGGTATTGGCGTTGCCGATATGACGAAACTACGTGCTGATGCACGTGAAGCAGGTGTGTATCTGCGTGTGCTGAAAAATACCCTGGTTCGTCGTGCAGTAGAAGGTACGCCTTTTGCCGCATTGGCTGACGACATGGTTGGTCCGCTGGTGTACGGCATTTCTGCTGACCCGGTGGCTGCTGCTAAAGTATTGAACAACTTTGCCAAAGGCAATGACCTGTTCAAGCTGAAAGCAGGCGCGATGCCTAATGAGCGTCTGGATGCTGCCGGTGTGCAGGCACTGGCCGCTACATTGAGCCGCGACGAGTTGCTGTCCAAACTGGCTGGCATGCTCAACGAAATCCCAACCAAGTTCGCTCGTGCCGTTGCAGCAGTTCGCGATGACAAAGAAAAGCAAGCGGCTTAATTTTAATCAAATTTATTTAGGAAATTTATATCATGGCAATTTCTAATGCTGACATCTTAGATGCAATCGGTGGCATGACCGTAATGGAGCTGACCGCTTTTGTTAAAGAAATCGAAGAGAAGTTTGGTGTTTCTGCTGCTGCTGTTGCAGTTGCTGGTGGCGCTGCTGCCGGTGGCGCTGCTCCTGCTGCTGCTGAGCAAACTGAATTCAACGTTATCTTGAACGGCGCTGGCGACAACAAGGTTAGCGTGATTAAAGCAGTGCGTGAGTTGACTGGCCTGGGCTTGAAAGAAGCTAAAGACGTAGTTGACGGCGCACCTAAAGCAGTTAAAGAAGGCGTAAGCAAAGCTGACGCTGAAGCTGCTGTTAAGAAATTGATCGAAGCGGGCGCTACTGCTGAGATGAAATAATTCACAATTGTGAATCTGGCTGGGCTGACGGGAGACCGTCGGCCTTCGCCATTTCTGGCGTTGCAGATTGTAAATAAACTGTAATTGCCGGTGCAGGTGTTGTAAAAGGTGTGTTGTGGCCACATATAGTCAAACCAGTCGGTTAATTAAGTGGCTGATTTTTAATGCGAAGTTAGATGTCAAAACATTGCAGTGGATGAAAAGTGTTTTGTCTTCTACCCTCAAAATATCTCAGGAGACGCTATGAGCTATTCCTTTACCGAAAAGAAACGCATCCGCAAAAGCTTTGCCAAGCGCGACAGTGTTCAAGAGGTTCCTTATTTGCTGGCCATGCAGCTGGAATCTTATAAATCATTCCTGCAAGAAAACGTAGCTGTAGACCAACGTAAAAATGAAGGTCTGGAATCTACTTTCCGCTCTATTTTCCCTATCGTCAGCCATTCTGAAAATGCACGTCTGGATTATGTGAGCTACCAGTTGGGCGCTGAGCCGTTTGACGTCAAAGAATGTCAGCAGCGCGGCCTGACTTATGCCGTGCCTTTGCGCGTTAAAGTACGCCTGACCATCATGGACCGTGAAGCTTCCAAGCCAACAGTCAAAGAGGTCAAGGAACAAGAAGTGTACATGGGTGAATTGCCACTCATGACTGAAAACGGTTCTTTCGTGATCAACGGTACCGAGCGTGTGATCGTGTCCCAGTTGCACCGTAGCCCGGGCGTGTTCTTTGAGCATGACCGTGGTAAAACGCATAGCTCAGGTAAGCTGCTGTTCTCGGCACGTATCATTCCTTACCGTGGTTCATGGCTGGATTTTGAATTCGATCCTAAAGATTACCTGTATTTCCGCGTAGACCGTCGCCGCAAGATGCCAGTGACTATCCTGCTGAAAGCATTGGGCTATACCCCGGAACAGATCCTGGAAACTTTCCATGACACCGACACATTCCACATCGGCCCTAAAGGCCTGGAATTCGAGTTAGTGGCTGACCGCCTGCGCGGTGAAGTAGCAAAATTTGATATTGCCGACAAAGATGGCAATGTGCTGGTTGCTAAAGACAAGCGTGTAACGGTGAAACATATCCGTGATATCGAAAAAGCCGGCATCAAAGCTATGGCAGTACCTACCGACTTCATCATGGGTCGTGCTGTTGCCAGAAACATCATTGATACCGATAGCGGTGAGTTGATTGCGAATGCGAACGACGAAGTCACCCCGGCTTTGCTGGAAAAACTGGTTGCGGCCAAGATCAGCGAAGTAGATACCATTTACACCAACGACCTGGATCACGGTGATTTCATTTCACAAACTTTGCGTAGTGATGAGATCCCTGACCAGTACAGCGCACGTGTAGCGATTTACCGCATGATGCGTCCTGGCGAGCCGCCAACCGAAGATGCGGTACAAGCTTTGTTCAACGGCCTGTTCTTCTCTGAAGACCGTTATGACCTGTCAGTGGTCGGCCGCATGAAGTTCAACCGTCGTGCTTACCCGACCAAGCTGGAAGACCGTTCTGCTGCATGGATCCGCCGTTTCTACGAGAATGTCGGCCCACAAGGCGATACCGGTGCGAACGTGTTGTCTAACGAAGACATCCTGGCTGTGATCGGTGTATTGATCGAGTTGCGCAATGGCCGTGGCGAGATCGATGATATTGACCACCTGGGTAACCGCCGTATCCGTTCCGTTGGTGAATTGGCTGAGAACCAGTTCCGTGCCGGTCTGGTGCGTGTAGAGCGTGCAGTGAAAGAGCGTTTGTCACAGGCTGAGTCAGAGAACCTGATGCCGCATGACCTGATCAATGCGAAACCAGTGTCCAGCGCGATCCGTGAATTCTTCGGTTCCAGCCAGCTGTCACAGTTTATGGACCAGACTAACCCATTGTCCGAGATTACGCACAAGCGTCGTATCTCTGCATTGGGCCCAGGCGGTCTGACGCGTGAGCGTGCCGGTTTTGAAGTACGTGACGTACATACCACCCATTACGGCCGTGTATGTCCAATCGAGACGCCTGAAGGTCCGAACATTGGTTTGATCAACTCACTGGCATTGTATGCGCGTACCAACGAGTATGGTTTCCTGGAAACCCCATACCGTCTGGTAGAGGGCAACAAAGTCAGCGACCAGATCAACTTCCTGTCTGCTATCGAAGAGAGCCAGTATGTGATTGCCCAGGCGAACACAGAAGTATCTAAAGATGGTGGCTTTAAAGAAGACCTGATTTCTGCGCGTTTCCACAATGAATTCACAATGACGCAACCTGACCGCGTGCAGTATATGGACGTGGCACCAGGCCAGATCGTGTCGGTAGCGGCTTCCTTGATTCCTTTCCTGGAACACGATGACGCGAACCGTGCATTGATGGGCGCCAACATGCAACGCCAGGCCGTACCATGTCTGCGCGCTGAAAAAGCCGTGGTCGGTACCGGTATTGAGCGTACTGTAGCCGTTGACTCCGGTACTGTGGTTACAGCACGCCGTGGCGGTGTAGTGGATTACGTGGACTCCGGTCGTATCGTGATCCGTGTACACGATGCTGAAGCGCAAGCGGATGAAGTCGGTGTGGATATCTACAACCTGACCAAATACACACGTTCTAACCAGAACACCAACATCAACCAGCGTCCGTTGGTTAAAGTGGGTGATGTGATCTCCCGTGGTGATGTGGTCGCTGACGGCGCATCTACCGACATGGGTGAATTGGCCCTGGGTCAGAACATGCTGGTAGGCTTTATGCCTTGGAACGGTTACAACTACGAAGACTCGATCCTGATCTCCGAGCGCGTGGTTGCTGATGACCGTTACACTTCAATCCATATTGAAGAGCTGTCAGTGGTTGCTCGTGATACCAAACTGGGGCCTGAAGAGATTACCCGTGATATTTCCAACCTGTCCGAGCGTATGCTGGGCCGTCTGGATGACTCCGGTATCATCTACATCGGTGCTGAGGTTGAAGCGGGTGATGTTCTGGTTGGTAAAGTGACACCAAAAGGTGAAACGACTCTGACACCTGAAGAAAAATTGCTGCGTGCGATTTTCGGTGAAAAAGCTTCTGACGTGAAAGACACTTCCCTGCGCGTGCCTTCAGGCATGACAGGTACCGTGATCGACGTACAAGTCTTCACCCGTGAAGGCATTGACCGTGATGCGCGAGCCCAGCAGATTATCGATGACCAGTTGTCTCACTACAAAAAAGACCTGGGCGACCAGATGCGTATCGTGGAAGACGATACCTTTGGCCGTATCAGCCGTCTGCTGGCTGGCAAAGCTGCCACCGGTGGCCCTAACAAGCTGAAAAAAGGTGACAGCGTGACTGCTGAGTATCTGGAAACAGTAGGCCGTTATGACTGGTTCGATATTCGCCTGAGCGACGAAGAAGCTGCACGCCAGCTGGAGCAGTTGAAAGACAGCTTGAGCCAGGCACGTGTTGAATTCGACAACAAGTTCGAAGAGAAGAAGCGTAAACTGACCCAGGGTGACGAATTGCCACCTGGTGTGCAGAAGATGGTCAAGGTGTACCTGGCAGTGAAGCGTCGTATTCAGCCTGGTGACAAGATGGCGGGTCGTCACGGTAACAAGGGTGTGATCTCCAAGATTTGTCCGGTTGAAGACATGCCACACATGGCTGATGGTACCCCATTGGACATCGTGTTGAACCCTTTAGGCGTTCCTTCACGTATGAACATCGGCCAGATTCTGGAAACCCATCTGGGTTGGGCAGCAAAAGGTCTGGGTAAACGCCTGGGCGATATGTTGCAGGCAGAAACCAAAGTCGCTGAAATCCGTGGCTTCCTGGACAAGATCTATAACAGCAGCACAGGCAAGAAAGAAGATATCGCTGGCCTGACTGACGTTGAAGTGATTGACCTGGCAACGAACCTGAAACATGGTGTGCCATTTGCAACGCCGGTGTTTGACGGTGCTGCAGAGTCCGATATCAAAGCCATGCTGGACCTGGCTTTCCCGGATGAAGACGAACACACCAAGAAACTGCAGTTCCACGCAGGTAAAACACAGGTGAAACTGTTTGACGGCCGTACCGGTGATGCTTTCGAGCGTCCGGTCACTGTAGGTTACATGCACGTGCTGAAACTGCATCACCTGGTTGATGACAAGATGCATGCACGTTCTACCGGACCTTACAGCCTGGTCACACAGCAGCCGTTGGGTGGTAAAGCCCAGTTCGGTGGCCAGCGTTTCGGTGAGATGGAGGTTTGGGCACTGGAAGCTTATGGTGCGTCATACACCTTGCAAGAGATGTTGACTGTGAAATCAGATGACGTGAATGGCCGTACCAAAGTGTACGAAAATATCGTCAAGGGTGAGCACAAAATTGATGCGGGTATGCCTGAATCATTCAATGTGTTGGTGAAAGAGATACGTTCACTGGCTATTGATATTGATTTGGACCGTAACTAATCCCCGCCATTAAGGAGAGTCTCTATGAAAGCGTTATTAGATTTATTTAAACAGGTTACGCAAGAAGAAGAGTTCGACGCAATCAAGATTGCGCTGGCTTCACCTGAAAAAATCCGTTCATGGTCCTATGGCGAAGTTAAAAAGCCAGAAACCATCAACTACCGTACCTTCAAACCTGAGCGGGACGGTTTGTTCTGCTCCAAGATCTTTGGCCCGATCAAGGATTACGAGTGTTTGTGCGGCAAATACAAGCGTCTGAAACACCGCGGTGTGATTTGTGAAAAGTGTGGCGTTGAAGTCACTTTGAGCAAAGTGCGTCGTGAGCGTATGGGCCACATCGAGCTGGCTTCGCCAGTGGCGCATATCTGGTTCCTGAAATCCTTGCCTAGCCGCTTGGGTATGGTGCTGGATATCGCTCTGCGTGACATCGAACGCGTGTTGTACTTTGAAGCATTCATCGTGATCGACCCGGGCATGACACCACTGACACGTGGTCAATTGCTGACTGAAGATGACTATATCGCCAAAGTTGAAGAGTACGGTGATGAGTTCAACGCTGTGATGGGTGCTGAAGCGATTCGTGAACTCTTGCGCACGATGGACATCAACCGCGAAATCGAAACCTTGCGCAGCGAATTGTCTGCGACCGGTTCAGAAGCCAAGATCAAGAAGATCGCCAAGCGTCTGAAAGTGCTGGAAGCATTCCAGAAATCCGGCATCAAGCCTGAGTGGATGATCCTGGAAATCCTGCCGGTGTTGCCACCAGAATTACGTCCATTGGTACCACTGGACGGCGGCCGTTTCGCAACGTCTGACCTGAATGATCTGTATCGTCGCGTGATCAACCGTAACAACCGTCTGAAGCGTCTGTTAGAGCTGAAAGCACCGGAAATCATCGTACGTAACGAAAAACGTATGCTGCAGGAAGCGGTGGATTCACTGCTGGACAACGGCCGTCGCGGTAAAGTGATGACGGGTGCTAACAAGCGTCCGCTGAAATCACTGGCTGACATGATCAAAGGTAAAGGCGGTCGTTTCCGTCAGAACTTGCTGGGTAAACGCGTGGACTACTCCGGTCGTTCCGTGATTGTGGTTGGTCCACAATTGAAATTGCACCAGTGCGGTCTGCCTAAGAAAATGGCGCTGGAACTGTTCAAACCATTCATCTTCCACAAACTGGAAGTGTTAGGTTTGGCAACCACTATCAAGGCAGCGAAGAAGAAAGTTGAAGAGGAAGGACCGGAAGTCTGGGATATCCTGGAAGACGTGATCCGCGAGCATCCGGTTCTGTTGAACCGTGCGCCTACGCTGCACCGTCTGGGTATCCAGGCATTTGAGCCGGTACTGATCGAAGGTAAAGCGATCCAGTTGCACCCATTGGTGTGTTCAGCATTTAACGCCGACTTTGACGGTGACCAGATGGCTGTTCACGTACCATTGAGCCTGGAAGCGCAAATGGAAGCACGCACATTGATGCTGGCATCCAACAACGTGCTTTCTCCAGCCAACGGCGAACCAATCATTGTGCCTTCACAGGATATCGTGTTGGGTCTGTACTACATGACCCGCGAGAAAGTGGCTGCACGTGGCGAAGGCATGATCTTCAGCGACATCAAGGAAGTACAACGTGTGTATGACCAGGGCCTGATTGATCTGCATGCTAAAGTCACTGTACGTATTAAAGAGTTTGAGCTGGATGTTGCCGGTGAGAAAACCGAGAAATTCAATCGCTACAATACAACGGTAGGCCGTGCTTTGCTGTCCGAGATCCTGCCACCAGGCTTGCCATACAGCTACATCGACAAAGCGTTGAAGAAAAAAGAAATCTCACGCCTGATCAATGCCAGCTTCCGTAAAGTGGGCATCCGCGAGACAGTGATTTTCGCTGACAAATTGATGTATACCGGTTACTCATATGCAACCAAAGCAGGTATCTCTATCAGCATCAACGATATGTTGGTGCCCCCAGAGAAAGAGCAATTGATCGCTGCTGCCGACGCTGAAGTGAAGGAGATTGAAGACCAGTACGTCTCCGGTCTGGTGACACAAGGCGAGCGTTACAACAAAGTGGTCGATATCTGGGGCCGTGCCGGTGACAAAGTGGCTGACGCCATGATGAAACAGCTGCGTGAAGAAGATGTAAAAGACGCTGAAGGTAACGTAGTGAAGAAAGACGGTAAAGTTGTACGTCAGGAATCATTCAACGCGATTTACATGATGGCCGACTCCGGCGCCCGTGGTTCTGCGGCGCAGGTTCGTCAGCTGGCTGGTATGCGTGGCCTGATGGCGAAACCGGATGGTTCTATCATTGAAACGCCGATCAAGGCGAACTTCCGTGATGGCCTGAACGTGTTGCAATACTTTATTTCTACCCACGGTGCCCGTAAAGGTCTGGCTGATACGGCGTTGAAAACAGCGAACTCAGGTTACCTGACCCGTCGTCTGGTAGACGTGACGCAAGATCTAGTGGTAACACAGATTGATTGTGGTACAACCGACGGTCTGGTGACTAAAGCCCTGGTCAAAGGTGGTGAAGTGGTTGAGCCATTGCATGACCGTATCCTGGGCCGTACTTCCGCTTTGGATGTGCTGCATCCTGAAACACAGGAAATCGTCTATCCGGCCGGTACATTGCTGGGTGAAGATGAAGTCGAAAAAATCGATGCCCTGGGTATCGATGAAGTCAAAGTGCGTACTGCACTGACTTGCGATACACGTTACGGTATTTGTGCCAAGTGTTACGGTCGTGACCTGGGTCGCGGCAAGCTGATCAGCATCGGTGAATCTGTCGGTGTGATCGCGGCGCAGTCTATCGGTGAACCAGGTACACAGCTGACCATGCGTACGTTCCACATCGGTGGTGCGGTATCACGTGCAGCGTCTGTATCACAGGTAGAAAGCAAGTCCAACGGTATCGCCAGCTTTACTTCCACGATGAGATATGTGACTAACTCACGTAACGAGCAGATCGTGATCTCCCGTAATGGTGAAGTGGTGATTTCCGAAGACAATGGCCGTGAGCGTGAGCGTCATAAAGTGCCTTACGGTGCAACGCTGACCATTGCCGATGGCAAGACAGTGAAAGCCGGCCAGGCATTGGCGACATGGGATCCACATACCCGTCCTATCATTACCGAATACGCTGGTAGCGTGAAGTTCGAGAACGTTGAAGAAGGTGTGACCGTAGCCAAACAGGTAGATGAAGTGACCGGTTTGTCATCATTGGTGGTTATCGATCCTAAGCAACGTGCCGGTTCATCCAAAGGCTTGCGTCCGCAAGTGAAATTGCTGGATGCCAACGGCGTGGAAGTGAAGATCGCAGGTACCGATACACCGGTAAACGTGACCTTCCAGTTGGGTTGTATCATTACCGTGAAGGATGGTCAGGAAGTTGGCGTGGGTGAAGTGCTGGCACGTATCCCGCAAGAATCTTCCAAAACCCGTGATATTACCGGGGGTCTGCCACGCGTGGCCGAACTGTTCGAAGCCCGTTCACCAAAAGATGCCGGCATGCTGGCAGAAGTGACCGGTACCGTATCGTTCGGTAAAGACACCAAAGGTAAGCAACGTCTGGTCATCACTGACCTGGATGGTGTGACCAGCGAGTTCCTGATCGCCAAGGACAAGCACGTGACCGCGCATGATGGTCAAGTGGTCACCAAAGGCGAGTCTATCGTTGACGGCCCGGCTGACCCGCAAGACATCCTGCGTTTGCAAGGCCGCGAAGCATTGGCCCGCTACATCATCGACGAAGTGCAAGACGTTTACCGCTTGCAGGGCGTGAAAATCAACGATAAGCATATTGAAGTGATTGTGCGTCAGATGCTGCGTCGTGTGCGCGTGACCGATGCCGGTGACACTGGCTTCATTACCGGTGAGCAGGTCGAACGTGCGGATCTGTTGACAGAAAACGAACGCGTGATTGCCGAAGACAAACGTCCGGCAACTTTCGAGTACGTGTTGCTGGGTATTACCAAAGCATCGCTGTCTACCGATTCGTTCATCTCGGCGGCGTCCTTCCAGGAAACCACTCGCGTCTTGACCGAAGCAGCTATTTTGGGCAAACGCGACGATCTGCGTGGCCTGAAAGAAAACGTGATTGTAGGTCGCTTGATCCCAGCCGGTACCGGCCTGGCTTATCACGAGTCCCGCAAGCGCGCAGCAGTAGCGTCATTAACGCCGGGTGTTGCAGAACCTTCCGAAGCCATGCTGGCTGCTGAAGCGATGTTTGCACCTGAAGAAGTAGCGGTAGAAGAGACTGCAGCAGACGACAACACGGCCGAATAATTCGATCATCGTTGTTTCTGTGTTCAAGGGGTGTCGGGCGGAATAATGCTTGACACCCCTTGACTCATTTACTAGAATGCTGGGTTTCTCAGAATGGCCTTATTGTCTCAATAGGGCATTATTGTTGATATGCCACCAAAACCTGAGTCTTCCTGCTCAAATTGGTGGTTCTTAAAAAAGGTGAAGAGGTTAAGGCAATGCCAACCATTAATCAGTTAGTCCGTAAACCACGCGTTAAAGTGGTTACCAAGAGCAAGGTTCCAGCTTTGGAAGCTTGCCCACAGAAGCGTGGTGTATGTACTCGTGTGTACACCACAACACCAAAAAAACCAAACTCAGCGTTGCGTAAAGTTGCCAAGGTGCGTTTGACCAATGGCTACGAAGTCATTAGC
>JAESFR010000302.1_pt1 | contig 13705 bp, 10 predicted proteins | sample 9266191 | NCBI WGS metagenome assembly JAESFR01 (sample SAMN14503063, study PRJNA617104) | algae metagenome | isolation source: Pleurocapsa minor HA4230-MV1 and co-occurring heterotrophs from cement on... | place: USA: Nuuanu Pali Lookout, Hawaii | collected 2009-07-20
CGACCTTCGCCGCCTTGTCTTCGGGGCGCACCCCGGCGAAGACCCGGTCCACGCCGAGCTCTCCACCGACCGCATCCGCCACCGCCTGCGCATCGCCCGTGATCATCACGACCTGAACGCCGAGCGCGTGGAGGGCCTCGACAGCCTCGCGCGATTCCGGGCGCACCTCGTCGGCGAGCTTCAACCCCCCGATCACCGCACCGTCGCGGACGACGTGCAGGATGATCGCGCCGTCGCTGCGCCACGCCTCCGACTCGGTCACCTCGTCACCGCCGACCTCGTCGAGCAGTCGCGGGCCCCCGACGCGGATCTGCCGGCCGCCCACCGTCGCGACCACGCCGACCGCGGGCGACGAGGTGAAGCCCGTGGATGCAGGGACGACGAGGCCCCGATCTCCTGCCGCGCGCACGATCGCCTGCGCGAGCGGGTGCTCGCTGTCGGCCTCGGCGGCCGCAGCCAGCGCGAGGACGTCGTCGTCGTCGACACCCCCGGTCGCGGCGATCGCGACGACCGTCGGCTCGCCCTTCGTGAGCGTGCCCGTCTTGTCGAACAGCACCGTGTCGATCGTCCGCATGCTCTCGAGCGCAAGGCGGTCCTTGATGAGCACCCCGCCGCGCGCGGCGCGCTCCGTCGCGATCGCGACCACGAGCGGGATCGCGAGGCCGAGCGCGTGCGGGCACGCGATGACCAGCACCGTGATCGTGCGCACGACCGCCTCATCGGGCTCGCCGAGCAGCGTCCACACGACCGCCGTGAGGGCGGCGGCGCCGAGCGCGAACCAGAAGAGCCATCCGGCCGCGCGATCGGCGAGGCGCTGGGCACGGGAAGACGAGTTCTGCGCCTCGGCCACCAACCGCTGGATGCCGGCGAGCGCCGTGTCGGCACCCGTCGCGGTCACTTCGACCCGCAGCGCCGAATCGATCGCGACGGTGCCGGCCGTGACGGCATCCCCGATCCCGCGGCCGACGGGACGCGACTCGCCGGTCACCATCGACTCGTCCACATCGGCGCGCCCGTCGACGACTCGTCCGTCTGCGGGGATGCTGCCGCCGGGGCGGACCAGGACCACATCGCCCACCCGCAGGTCGGACGGTGAGACGGGAACGGTGCGGTCTGCCTCGACCCGCTCGGCCTCGTCGGGGAGCAGGGCGGCGAGCGAGTCCAGCGCCGAGGTCGTCTGGGCCAGCGACCGCATCTCGATCCAGTGCCCGAGGAGCATGATGACGATCAGCAGCGCGAGCTCCCACCAGAACTCGAGTTCGTGGTGGAGCAGGCCGAGGCTCGCGCCCCAGGACGCGACGAACGCCACAGTGATCGCCAGACCGATCAGGAGCATCATCCCGGGTGTTCGCGCGCGCAGCTCGGCGACCGCGCCGGTGAGGAACGGCCATCCGCCCCAGAAGTACATGACGGTGCCCAGCACGGGTGAGACCAGCTGCGCGCCGGGGAAATCCGGGACCGGATAGCCGATCAGCATCGCGAACATGCCCGAGAACCCGATCACGGGAATCGCGAGGATCAGATTGAACCAGAACAGCCGGCGGAACCGCGCGACGTGATCGCCATGGCCGTCATGCCCGTCGTGGCCCGCAGAGCCACCATGTCCCGCGGGCATGGCGTGCGGGGCGTCGGTGTCGTGGGGCGCGTGCGCGTTGTGGTCCATGGTCAGGTGAACCGAGATACCCCCCGTGGGTATTCCTTCCGCACGCGACCTGGGTCAGGCGGCGGCAGGCACGGTCTTGCGCATGACCGTCTTCCGCTTGCCGATGTGACGCTCGAAGGTGAAGCCCGCCTTCTCGAACATCGCGCGCGTGCCGTTGTGCAGAAAGGACGACGACGTCTTCTTGTCGGGCACGAGCTCGTTCGGAAACGAGACGACCTCGCCGCCGCCGGCCTGGGCGATCAGCGCGAGGGCACCGTCCAGCGCCTCCCGCGCGACGCCCGAGCGCCGGTGGTCGCGGTCGACGAAGAAGCACGTGATGCGCCACGGCGCGGGGTGCTCCTCGCCCGCGTCGTACTCCTTGCGGTGGTAGATGCCGGGCAGTTCGTCGGGGCTGCCGTACTCGCACCACGCGATCGCGGCGTCGCCGTCGAACACGAGAGCCGCGTGCGCGACGCCCTCGCCGACCAGGCGGCGCTTGAAGGTCGCCCGGTCGTACTCGTCCTTGACGGTGTGCTCGGTGTCGGAGTGGAAGTACGAGCAGTAGCACCCGCCCCACACCCCGTTGTGCTTCTCGGCGAGCGCGAGCCACGCCGGGAAAGTCTCAGGGGTCAGCGGCTTGATCACATGCGGCACGGCCGCCTCCTCGCGTCACGGTGCGCCCAGTCTGCAGGCAGCCTCCGACGCCCGACAAGGGACCGTGCAGCACGCGGCGTGCGATCAGCCGGCGGAGTGCTGCCCGTTGCCGGAGACCGCGTGCGCTCCGTCGGCGATCCCGCGACCGAGCGCCTGACCCTGGATGACCGCCCCGAGGTCGAGCCCGGTCGCGGCCTTGACGCTCTCGAACGTGGCCGCGAGACTCGCGGACTGTTCGCGGGCGAGGTGGGATGCCGCGCTCTCGCCGCCGATCAGGGTGATCTCCCCGACCCGCTCGTAGCCCTTCGCGAATTCGGCCATCAGCGCCGGCAGCTGCACGATGATCTCTCGCGCGAGGATCGCGTCCTGGTTCTCGCGCAGCGCCGCAGCCTCGGCCGCGATGGCCTCGGCGGTGGCGGTTCCGCGCAGCCGGATGGCCTCGGCCTCGGCTTCGGCCTGCACGCGCACCGCGGCGGCCTCCGCGGAGGCGGACGCCTCACGGGCCTGAGCCTGCTTCTGCACCGCGTACGCTTCCGCGTCGGCGCGCTCCTGCGCGACCCGGCGGTCGGCCTCGGCGTTCTTCTGACGCGCGTAGGACTCCGCATCCGCGGCGCTCTGCTGACGGTACTTGTCGGCGTCGGCGACCTTCTGCACCTCGGAGTCGAGGCGCGCCTGGGTGTTGTTGGCCTCCTGCACCAGCACCGCCTGCTCGGCTTCGGCGCGCGCGAGGTTCTCGGACTGCTCTGCCTGGGCGTTCGCCCGGCCGACCTCGGACTTGGCCGCGGCGCTGTTCTTGTCCAGCGCGGTCTGCTCGATCAGGTTGGCCTCGTCGGCCGCGAGCTGGCGCTTCTTGACCTCGCGCAGCGCGTCGATCTCGGCGACGTCGGCCTCGCGCTTGACGCGCTGCACCTCTTTCGCACCGAGCGCCGAGATGTAGTTGTTCTTGTCGGTGATCCCCTGGATCGCGAACGAGTCGAGCACGAGCCCCTGCGCGAGGAGGTCGCCCGAGATGCCCTCGGCGATCTCGTCGCTGAGCTTCTGGCGGTCCTGCATGACCTGCTCCACCGTGAGCTTGGCCACGACACCGCGCAGAGCTCCTTCGAGCTGCTCGGTGGTGAAGATCACGATCGCCTCGTCCTGCGAGGCGAAGCGCTCGGCCGCCCGGCGCACCTGGTCGGGCGTCGAGCCGATCTTCACGAGCGCGACACCGGTCAGGTCGATCGTCACGCCGTTGATCGTCTGCGCGGTCGGCTCGAACTTGATCTGGCGCGAGCGCAGCGACACCTTGTCGGAACGCTGCGTCAGCTTGTTGACGAACGCACCCCGCCCGCTGATCACGGTCATCTTGTTCGCTTCGCCCTCGGTGCTGTCGCGGGCCTTCTTGCCGACGATCACGATCGCCTCGTCGGCCTTGGGCACCTGGTACCAGGCGCGGAAGAGCAGGAAGCCGAGAAGCGCGACCAGAAGAGCGGCGGCGATGCCGATCGCGAGCCCGATGAGCGAGAACAGATCCATGAACGAGGGTCTCCTTATGGGGCTGCCGTGTGTGTCCCCTCCTTAGAACCTATGCGTTCTGGGGAATGCGTGCTTGGCTGACCGCATGACCGACGCTCCGAGCTACACCGTCGCCGACTACCTGCTCGATCGCCTCGCCGAGCAGGGCGTGCGGCACCTCTTCGGTGTGCCGGGTGATTTCACCCTCGCGTTCCTGGATCACGTGGAGCGGCATCCGCTCGTCGATTGGGTCGGGTGCGCGAACGAGCTGGGGGCCGGCTACGCGGCCGACGGCTACGCGCGGCTGGGCGGACTCGGGGCGCTCAGCACGACCTTCGGCGTGGGCGAGCTGTCTGCGATCGGCGCCGTCGCCGGCAGCTTCGCCGAGCACGTACCGGTCGTGCACGTCGTGGGGGCGCCCGCGCTGGCGACCCAGGCGGCGCGGCGTGCCACGCATCACACGCTCGGCGACGGCGACTTCGGACACTTCGCCCGCATGAGCGCGGAGGTGACGGCCGCCCAGGCGTCGCTGACGGTCGAGAACGCGACCGATGAGATCGACCGGGTGGTCTCCGCCGCACGCGACCGCCGCCTGCCGGTGTACGTCGTGATCCCCGCGGATGTCTCGGAGGCTCCCGTCGCGCCTCCGGCCGAGCCGCTCCCCCGACCCGCGCCGGTCACCGACCCCGCTGCGCTCGACGCGTTCCGCGCTGCCGTGACCGGGCTCGTCCGCGACGCGCGGACCGTCTCGGTGCTCGCCGACATCCTGGTGCACCGTCTCGCGGCCGAAGACGAACTGCACGAGCTGATCGGTCTGGGCCTCCCGCACGCGACCCTGCTGTGGGGCCGCCGCGTGGTCGACGAGTCCGCCCCGGCGTATCTCGGCTCCTACCTGGGTGCATCCAGCGCGCCCGAGGTGCGCGCTGCGATCGAGGACGCCGACCTGCTCGTCCTGGCGGGTGTGCAGTTCACCGACCTCACGAGCGGCTTCTTCTCCCAGCGGCTCGACGCCGGCAAGACCCTCGACATCCGCGGCGAGACGGCGCGGATCGGCGACCGCGAGTTCGCGCCGCTCGCGATGGCCGACGCGCTCCGCGCGGTCGCCGAGGCCGTGCGCGCCGGGCACGCCGTTGATGAGGGCGCGGACCGCGACGCGATCCCGGATGCCGCCGCGCCGGCATCCGGTCTCCCCGACGACGCGCCGCTCGGGCAGGCGGCCCTGTGGGACGAGGTCACTGCCGCCCTCCGACCGGGCGACACGGTGCTCGCCGACCAGGGCACGTCGTTCTACGGGATGGCCGACCACCGGCTGCCGCACGACGTCGTCTTCGCCGGGCAGCCGCTGTGGGCCGCGATCGGCTTCACGCTGCCCGCCCTCCTCGGCGCCGCCCTCGCGCGGCCGGACCGCCGGCCGGTCGTGCTGATCGGCGACGGTGCCGCCCAGCTGACGATCGCCGAACTCGGCACGCTCATCCGCCACCGCATCCCGGCGATCGTGATCGTCCTCGACAACGGCGGGTACACGGTCGAGCGGGTCATCCACGGCCTGCACGAGGAGTACAACGACATCGCCCGCTGGGACTGGGCCGCTCTCGTCCCGGCGATGGGCCCCGCTCAGCGCGCCGTCGGCGTACGGGTCGACACGGTGGGCGCGCTGCGCCATGCGCTCGAGGCCGCGCGGTCCGATGATCGGCTGACTCTCATCCAGGCCGTCGTGCCCGCCGACGACGTGCCGCCGGTGCTGCGCACTCTCGCCGAAGCGGCCGCCGCCGCGAATCGGAGGCGCTGAGCGCACACCGCGTCAGGCCGCGGTGGGCGCCTCGCGCAGTCCGAGCACGCCGTCGAGCCAGCCGAACGAGCGCGCGAGGTAGAGCTGACGCGCACCGACTTCGCAGTGCTGCCCCGCCCCCTCGGCCTCGGTGAAGAAGATCAGCTGCTTCTCGCACGTCAGGGCGGCGAACAGGTCGGGGGCCTGGGCGGCGACGTCATCGCCTTCGGCGTGACAGATGAGCGTCGGGCACGTGATCTTCTCGGCGTAGCCCTTGAGCGTGTAATCCTTCGACTGGCGGATGTAGTCCATGATCGAGTCGACGCCGTTGACATACAGCACCCGCCGCAGCGCCCAGCCGTCGGTCGGCTTCTTCATCCGGGACTCGATCGTCGACTCGACCATCCGCACCGCGGTGGCGTTGCCGTCGGGGATCTGCCCCCGCAGCGGGGCCGGAACCCGGGCGAGCACCGAGTCGAACAGGTCGTAGAAGCCCGAGTCGGCGATGCACGCCGCCAGCCGGTGCTCGCCGCTCGCCGCGCGCGGCGCGAGATAGCCGCCGAGGCTCGCGCCGATCAGCACGATCCGATCGGGGTCGACCGATGGCCGCTCGATCAGCCAGTCCACGACCGGTGTGACCACGTTCTCCCAGTCGGGCCGCAGGTGCACTCCCTGCTCGACGAGCACCGAGCCCTGGCCGGGTCCGTCGAACGCGAGGACGTCGTACCCCCGGTCGAGCGCGGCCTGGCCGTTGAAGAAGTACGTCTCCTCGACCGTTCCGTCGTAGCCGTCCACAAGGATGACCGTCGGCCGCCGGACGCCGTCATCGGCCACCCGGAAGTGATACCCGGGCAGGGTGATGCCCTCGAAGGGGATCTCGACGATGTCGACCGGGGTCGAGGAGTTCGCGATCGCGCGTCGGAACGCGTCGCGCTGCCGGGCGATGCTGTCGGTGAGCCGGGGGTCGACCGGCGCCTCGAGGTACATGGCTCCCGCGGTGCGGAAGTACGTGCACGCCCGCAGGAACGCCAAGCGCGCCGTCTCGGATTGACCCGCGGCTTCGGCGGTCACGCCGATCGAGTATGCCGCCTCGGCGGCGCGCTTCCACTCGTCGTGCCAGCTGGACAGATCGTCGCCGTCGACGCGACGAGCGATCGTGATGCACTCGTAGACATCGGCACCGCCGAAGATCGCAGCGGATGCCGCGCGCAGCGTCTGCGCGTCGAGCAGTTCGTCTTTCACGGCGAAGGAGAGGGTCATGTCGCCATCGTAGGGTTCTCGCACGGCGGGAGTCACGCATGAGCGGCATCCCGCCTCAGACCCGCAGCGAGGCCATCCCGCCGTCCACCCTGAGGATCGCCCCGGTCGTCGCCGACCCGACGGGAGAGGCGAGCGACGCGATCGCGAACGCGATCTCGTCGGCGGTGACCAGCCGGCCGATCGGCTGTCGCGCACGCAGCGCGACCGCGGCGGCCGCGGGATCGTCGGCCTCGGCGAGCAGCCTCTCGACCCACGGCGTCTCGGCGGTGCCGGGTGCGACGGCGTTGACCCGGATGCCGTCCGCGACGTGGTCTGCCGCCATCGCGAGGGTCAGGGCGGCGACGGCGCCCTTGGACGCGGAGTACAGCGCCCGGTTCTTCACACCGACGTAGGCGACGGCCGACGACACGTTCACGATCGCGGCGTGCGCCGATGCGCGCAGGTGCGGGAGGGCGGCGCGCGCGACGCGCGCCATCCCCACGACGTTGACGTCCCACACCCGGTGCCACTCGTCGTCGTCGTTGGCCGCCACATCGCCCGATGCGCCGATTCCGGCGTTGTTGACCACGACGTCGATGCCGCCCAGCAGCCCGGCGGCCGCTGTCACGGCGCGTCGCACGGAGGCGTCGTCGGTCACGTCGGCCTCGAAGGCGGGATGCGGCGACTCCGCCGGCACGACCCGGTCGAGGATCGCGACCCGGGCCCCGCGCGCGGCGAGGTGGTCGGCGGTCGCGGCGCCGATCCCGCTCGCTCCCCCTGTCACGATCACGGCGATGTCGGCGAAATCCTTCATGCGTACTCCTTCGAGGCGGGCGGGGGGCCCGCCGGATCAGTGGGATTCACGCGAGACCTGCGATCCGCTCGATCCCACGAGGAAGTCGAGGTCGGCGCCGGTGTCGGCCTGCATGACGTGGTCGACATAGAGGCGCTCCCATCCGCGCCGCGGGTCGGCGAAGGCCCGCACGGTGGCATCGCTCACGCCCCGGGCGTCGAACTCCTCCGGCGGGACGTCGACGTCGAGCCGCCGACCCTCGACGTCGAGCTCGATCCAGTCGCCGGTCCGCACGCGCGCGAGCGGGCCACCGGCAGCGGCTTCCGGCGTGACGTGAAGGATCACCGTCCCGTACGCGGTGCCCGACATGCGGCCGTCGCAGATGCGCACCATGTCGCGCACGCCGCGTTCGAGCAGCTTGCGAGGAAGCGGCATGTTCGCCACCTCCGGCATCCCCGGGTATCCCATCGGCCCGCATCCGCGCAGCACCATCACCGAGTCCTCGTCGATGTCGAGCTCGGGGTCGTCGATGCGCGCGTGGAAGTCCTCGATCGAGTCGAACACCACCGCGCGGCCGCGGTGCGTCAGCAGGTGCGGCGAGGCCGCCGCGGGCTTGATGAGCGCGCCGCCCGGAGCCAGCGATCCGCGCAGGACGCTGATGCCGGCAGCGGGCAGCAGCGGCGCGGAGCGGGACGCGATGACGTCGGCATCCCAGATGCGGGCGTCGTCGAGGTAGTCCACGAGCGGCCGGCCGGTGATGGTGAGCGCGGTCGGATCCAGCAGGTCGCGCACTTCGCGCAGCACCGCGAGGAACCCGCCCGCGCGGTGCAGGTCGTCCATGAGGTACCGGCCGGCGGGCTGCAGGTTCACCAGCAGCGGCACGTCCGCGCCGATGCGGTCGAAGTCGTCGATCGTGAGGTCGATTCCGAGGCGCCCGGCGATCGCGAGCAGATGGACGACCGCGTTCGTGGATCCGCCGATCGCGGCGAGCGCGACGATCGCGTTGTGGAAGTTCGCCTTCGCGAGGAACGTCGAGGGCCGACGGTCGGCCGCGACGAGCTCGACCGCCAGGCGGCCGGTCTCGTGCGAGGCCTCGAGGAGCCGGCTGTCGGGCGCGGGCGTCCCTGCCAGACCCGGCACGATCGTGCCCAGCGCCTCGGCGACCAGCGCCATCGTCGACGCCGTGCCCATCGTGTTGCAGTGGCCCTTCGAGCGGATCATCGACGACTCCGATCGCGCGAACAGCGCGTCGCTCAGCGTGCCCGCGCGCACTTCTTCGCTCAGACGCCACACGTCGGTGCCGCATCCGAGCGCCTCACCACGGAAGTGGCCGGTGAGCATCGGTCCGCCGGGGATCACGACAGCGGGAAGATCGACGGATGCCGCTGCCATGAGCAGCGCGGGGATCGTCTTGTCGCACCCGCCGAGCAGCACGACGCCGTCGATCGGGTTCGCCCGCAGCATCTCCTCGGTGGCCATCGCCATCATGTTGCGCCACAGCATCGCGGTGGGACGCACCTGGGTCTCGCCCAGCGACACGACCGGCAGATTCAGGGGGATGCCGCCGGCTTCGTACACGCCTTTCTTCACCGCCTGCGCGACCTCGTCGAGATGGGCGTTGCAGGGGGTCAGGTCGGACGCGGTGTTGGCGATCGCGATCTGCGGTCGGCCCCGGAACGCCGAATCGGGAACTCCCCGCCGCATCCAGGCACGATGGATGTAGGCATTGCGGTCATCTCCCGCGTACCACTGCGAACTGCGGAGGTCGCCGGTCATGCTTTGCCAACTTTCGGAAAATGCGTCTACCTGACGGAATATGACTATAGTGAGTGCGGCGGCGGTCCGCCACGCACCCGGCGCCTCGTCCGACCGCTCCCGCTCGTCGGAAGGATGCAGGCATGACGACTGATGCGGTGATCCCGGCGAACCCGACCGTCTGCGAACTCGGCGAGGGGCCGGTGTGGGATCCGGTGCGCGAGCGCATCCTGTGGCTGGACATCCGCCGCGGTCTCGTCTTCACCGGACGACTCGAATCCGACGGCACCGTCGCCCTCGAGGATCAGACCGCGTTCGCCGGCACGGTCGGAGCGATCGCCGTCAGCGCGGACGGCTCGTGGATCGTGGCGGCGAAGCACACGCTGATTCTGCACCCGCCCGGCGGTCCGGATCGCGAGCTCGCCAGAGTCATCGACGACAGCGCCCCCAGGCGCACGAACGACGGCAAGCCCGACCCCGCGGGCAGGTTCCTGATCGGCACGCTCGCACTCGGCGACGACTCCGACCGCGAGGTGCTCGTGCGCCTCGAGGACGACGGCCGGCTGACCGGCATCGACAGCGACCTCGGCCTGTCCAACGGGCTCGCCTGGAGCGCCGACGGGCGCACGATGTACTCCATCGACACGGCGCGTCGCACGGTCTTCGCCCGCGAGTACGACCCGGAATCCGGCGAGGTCGGACCGCGGCGAGCGCACATCGTGATGACCGACGGCTTCCCCGACGGCATGTGCATCGATGCCGAGGGGCACCTCTGGATCGCGATCTGGGGCGGCGCCGAAGTGCGGCGGTATCGTCCCGACGGAACGCTCGACCGCGCGATCGCGGTCCCCGCTCCCCACGTCACGAGCGTCGCGTTCGCCGGCCCGGAACTGCGCACGCTGGTCATCACGACGGCCACGCAGGACCTCACCGACGAGCAGCTGACGCGGCATCCGCTGTCGGGTCGGCTCTTCACAACCGAGCCCGGCGTGCGCGGCCTGCCCGTGCCGCTCTGGCGCGGGACACCCGACCTCACCACCGCCTCGAATGGAGCGATCGCATGAAACTGGTCCGCCTGGGCGCCCACGGATCCGAGAAGCCCGCCGCGCTCGTCGGCGACGACGCCTACGTCGATCTGTCGGATGTCGTCTCGGACTTCGACGAGCGCTTCTTCGGCAGCGGCGGACTCGAGCGCGTGCGGCCGATCATCGCCGAGCGCACCGCGGCAGGCTCCGCGCGCCCGCTCGGCGGCCGCCGCATCGGCGCGCCGATCGCCCGGCCGCACCAGATCATCTGCGTGGGCCTCAACTACCGCGACCACGCGGCCGAGACCGGCCAGTCCGTGCCGGACGAGCCGATCCTCTTCACGAAGTCGCCGAACACGCTCGTGGGACCGTACGACGACGTCCGCATCCCGCGCGGCTCGACCAAGCCCGACTGGGAGGTCGAGCTCGGGATCGTGATCGGCTCACGCACGAGTTATCTCGAGTCTGCCGAGCAGGCCCGCGCGCACATCGCGGGCTGGGTCGTCGTGAACGACGTGAGCGAGCGCGCGTTCCAGCTCGAGCGCGGCGGGCAGTGGCTCAAGGGCAAGTCGGCCGAGACCTTCAACCCCACCGGCCCGTGGCTCGTGACCCCGGACGAGGTCGCGGACGTGAACGACCTCGCGATGCGCCTGGACCTCAACGGCACCCGCCGGCAGAGCGGGTCGACCTCGACGATGGTCTTCGATCCGTTCTTCATCGTCCACTACATCAGTCAGTTCCTCGTCCTCGAGCCCGGTGACCTGATCAACACCGGCACTCCGCCCGGCGTCGGGATGGGCTTCGTCCCGCCCGTGTGGCTGCAGCCCGGAGACGTCATGGAGCTCGAGATCAAGGGCCTGGGCGCGCAGCGGCAGAGCGTGGTCGCGCCGCGATGAGGGCGTTCGTCATCACCGGGCCCGGGTCGGCATCCGTCCAAGACGTCGACCCGCCCGTCGCCGCCGCGGGAGACGTCGTTGTCGACGTCGCCCGCGCCGGCATCTGCGGAACCGATGTCGAGTTCTACACCGGCGAGATGCAATATCTGCACGACGGGTACGCGGAGTATCCGATGCGCATCGGACACGAGTGGATGGGCACGGTCAGCGCCGTGGGCGACGGCGTCGATCCCGCCTGGGTCGGCCGGCGCGTGACGGGCGACACGATGCTCGGATGCCGGGAGTGCGAGAGGTGCCTGGCCGGGCTGCATCACGTCTGCGAGTTCCGCACCGAGCTCGGGATCCGCGGGGGCCGCCCGGGGGCGCTCGCCGAGCAGGTCGCGGTGCCGGCGTGGTCGCTGCATCCGCTGCCCGACGACGTCGACGACGCGGCCGGTGCGATGGTGGAGCCGGGCGGCAACGCGTGGCGATCCGTGGATGCCGCCGCCCTGCGCCCCGGCGACCGCGCGCTCATCCTCGGACCCGGCACGATCGGCCTGCTCTGCGCCGCGTTCGCCCGCGCGGCGGGCGCCGAGGTGCATCTGCTGGGTCGCCCCGGCCGATCGCTCGAGTTCGCGCGGACGTTCGGGTTCGACGGGGTCTGGACCGAGGACGACCTCCCCGGGCTCCCGTGGCACGCGGTGATCGACTCCTCGAACGCGCCGCACCTGCCCGCCCGCGCCCTCGAACTCGTCGAACCGGGGCGGCGCATCGTGCACGTCGGCCTCGCGGGAAGCCCGAGCATGGTCGACACGCGGATGCTCGCGCTGGGAGACGTCACCGCCGTCGGCATCCTGGGCGCGTCCGCAGGCCTGGACCCCGCGATCGAGGCGTATGCGAGTGGAGCCGTCGACCCGCGCCCTCTCATCGCCGCCACCGTGGGTCTCGAGGATCTCGCCGGAGTGCTCGCGGGCGAGCGTCCGGCCGGGGCGGGCGACGGCCCGAAGGTGCACGTCGAGATCAGTGCGCGCACGAGCGCGGAGGCCCGGGCGGCCTAGCTCTCCGCGCCGGCTCCGCCGCGGACGATCGCGGCGATCGTCGCGGCTTCCGCGACCAGACGCTCGACGGGCATCCGGAACGCCAGCGCGCTCACGCTGACGGCGCCCGACAGCGGCCCGCCGGTGACCGGCTGCACCGGCACCGCGAGGCAGTTCACGCCGATCTCGTTCTCCTGATCGTCGACGGCGTACCCCTGCTCGGCGATGCGCTGCAGCTCCGCCCACAGGCCGCCCAGGTCGGTGATCGTGTTCGGCGTGCGCTGCTCGAACGGACCGGGGCCGACGATCGCGGCCAGCGCGGCTTCGCTCCTGGCCCGCGAGCTCAGCAGCAGGCGACCGACCGCCGTCCGGTACGCAGGATTGCGCCCGCCCACCACCGAGGTGAGCCGCACCGCCCCTCCGGGCGGATCCGTCTTCGCGCGGTAGACGACTTCGTCACCGTCGAGCACGGCGTAGTGCGCGGTCTCGCCGTACCGCCGGGAGAGCTCTTCCAGCGCCGGAGTGATGCGCGCGGCATCCGGCCGCTCGGCGAAGTTGCGGAACGCGAGCCGGAAGAACTCGTCTCCGAGCGCATAGGTGCCGCGGCCGAGCTGGGTCGCGAGGCCCGCTTTGCGCAAAGAGGTGAGCGCCCGGTGCACCGTCGACTTCGGGCTGCGCATCGCGTGAGAGAGTTCGTCCAGGCTCGCGCCCTGCGGGTGCTCGCCGAGCTCGATCAGCACGGCCAGCACGCGATCGGCGCCGACGACGCGCGCGTCGTCCGTGCTCGCGTCCCTCGATGCCACCGGCTCTCCCGCTCCCATAATCCGACTATCGGCATCGTAGTCCGACATGGTGAAAAGCGGTCAGCCGAAGAAGTCCACGCCCAGATCCGCGTGATCCACGAAGACCCCGTCGATGCCGGCATCCCGGATCACCGCCCACTCCGCCGCGTAGTCGCCGAACTCGGCGGCGCCGCCGCGCGTGCGGTACTGACCGATGAGGAACGCGTTCTCCGGGCGGCACGTCCAGGTGAAGACCCGCAGTCCGCGCTCGTGCGCGTCGGCGATCACCGACGACGGACCCGTCATGCGCCCGAGCTTGTCGGGAGCGAGGATCATGCGCTTGTCGACGCTGATGCCGTCGACGACTCCGACGAGCCGATCGAGCCCCGCCGGGCGTGCGGTGTCCTTGTACGTCGGGGCGGCTCTGCCGAACGCCGCGATCATGTCATAGGGCCGGCCCGCGGCCTCCAGCAGGTACACGTACGCCGCCGGGATGCCGCGCTCGCGCAACCGCACGAGCACGCTCGATTCGAACGACTCGATCGTGAGCGGGAGGTCGCCCGTCGCCCAGCCTGCGTCGGCCAACTCGCGCTCGACCAGGTCGGCCATATCCCAACCGAGGCCCCCGAAGTAGGTCGCGT
>JAESFR010000303.1_pt1 | contig 13702 bp, 17 predicted proteins | sample 9266191 | NCBI WGS metagenome assembly JAESFR01 (sample SAMN14503063, study PRJNA617104) | algae metagenome | isolation source: Pleurocapsa minor HA4230-MV1 and co-occurring heterotrophs from cement on... | place: USA: Nuuanu Pali Lookout, Hawaii | collected 2009-07-20
CCGACCGGGGTGGCAGCCCGACGGGACATCGCCCTGCTGTTGATGGGGTTCGCCGGCGCCAGCCGCCGCAGCGAACTCGTCGCCCTCACCGTGGCCGACGTGACCCTGCACAAGTCGGACGGTTTGCACGTGCGGTTGCGGTCCTCGAAAACCGACCAGGAAGCGCACGGGATGGTGAAGGCGCTGCCGTTCGGTCGCGACCCGCAGACGTGCCCGCCTTGCGCGTACGTGCGGTGGCGGCAGGTCCTGTCCGCGTGGGACACCGCCCCCGACGGTGCCGGCCGCCGCGCCGTGATGGCGGTGCTCCGCCGACAAACCGCCATGACACAGAACAAGGCATCCGAGGGTGATGGGCAGGTGGTGCTGCATGTCTGCCGCACCACCCGGCTCCCCGAACCCCCCGACCCCAACCGGGTGTTGTTCCCATCGGTGCACAAAACCGGGGCGGTCGGATCCAGGGCGATGACCGGGCATGCGGTGAACGAGATGATCAGGCGCCGCACCGACCAGGCCGGGTTCACCCCCGCCCAAACCCAGCGAATGGGGGGACACTCGCTGCGGTCGGGTTTCGTCACCGAGGCCTTCCGGGCCGGCGCGGACGCCCACGCCATCATGCGGCAAACCGGCCACCGCAGCCCGGCGATGCTCGAGGTTTACGCCCGCGAACACGCCCCGCTCGTCGGTAACGCCGTCACCCGCATCGGCCTGTAGCGGCCAACCGTGCACGAGCCACCCGAATGAACGCCATCACCGACACTGTTGCCGCGCGCCAGCTCTCGCCGCCGACGGTGCGTGCGTACACCGTGGATTGGGCGTTGTTCACCGACTGGTGCCACACGGTGGGGGAGTCGGCACTCCCCGCCGACCCGGACACCGTGCTGCGGTTCCTCACCGACTGCCCCGCCAAACCGGCCACCCAGCGGCGGCGGGTCGCCGCCATCGACCACCACCACGCCACCGCCGGTCACCCAAAGCCGGGGGAGTTCCCGGTAGTGCGGGCAACCCTCGGCCGACCCGTCGCCGACTACACCGCCGGACAACGGATGTCGGATGAGGTGGCCGCCGCGCTGCGCGGGTTGCCGTCCCACGGGTGGACCCGGGGGATGTTCGGCCGCCGTGACCGGTGCCTGCTCGTGCTCTCCGAGGTGGCGGGCGTGCCGTACAAGCACCTCGCGACATTGACCGCCGGCGACGTCATTTTCGTCGACGGCAACGCCCGGGTCGAAACCCCGGCTGGCGCATGGATGGTCGCGCCACAGGAGGACCCAGTGGTGTGCGCGTCGTGCGCGCTGGTCCGGTGGATCCGCGTCCTGAACCTGGAGGTGACCCGGCCTAGCACCCGAGTCCTCGCCGGTGCCTTGAAGGAAGCGAAGGCATTGACCGGAGATTCGCCGCACCTATGCCGGTCCACCCGCACCCTCGACCCCGCCACCCTGCCCGTGCCGTTGCTGCCACCGATCGACCAATGGGGGTACGTCCCGTTCCCCGTGCAGCGGCTGACGCCGCACTCGCTGTCCCGTCGCGTCCGGGACCTGCTCGCCGGGGACCTCGGCGCGCACCGCGACCTGCCCGTCGACACCGACACAGAACCGGAAACACCCGCGCCGGTGCCGGTTCCAATGCCGCGGGCGGTGTACACGAAGACGGATGCACAGCGGGCGTGGGAACGACGCCGGGCTGACCTGGCCGACCTCGGCGCCGTTGAACAGATGCTGGCCGACGTTGACGCCCGAGCCCGGGAACTGCACGCACGCTCGGCAGCGATCCTCGCTGCGGAAACCATCAGGTGAACCATGGGAAAGCCCCTCCACAGGGGTGCTTTCCGTCGTCGGTGGGTCCATCCTTGGGTGGGAGAGTGACCGATGGTTGCGATCGTTGAAGGCGCGTGGTGATCGCCGACTCAGGGGCCGTGGAGCGGCATGGGTGTGCGGTGCTGTCCTCGGAGGAGCAGGGCTGGGAGGTGCTGGCGGAGTTCATCGCCGAGGGCGTCGAAGCCCAGGATCAGACCGTGGTCGTGGGTTTGCGGGCTGGGCGGGCCACCGAGTTGCTGCGCCGGCTGCGTGAGGAGCAGGGCATCGACCCCGGCCCGGTAATCGCTGACGGGCAACTGGTGGTGATGGATGAGGCGGTGTCCGCGGGTTTCTTCGGGTTGCCGGTCGCGGAGGTGACCGCCCTGGTGACGATGCAGGTCGACGAGGCGATCATGGAGGGGTACCGCGGGATGCGGTTGACCGGTGTGTACCCCGAGCGGGGGATCGGCCCGCATGAGCTGACCCTGGACCGGTTGGTTCGTGGGGTTCCGTTGACCGTCCTGTGCGGCTACTTCATGAGTGAGCTCACCGCCGGCGAGCTTGCGCAGGTTCAGGGCCTGCACTCCCGACAGGTCGTTGACACTGCGGTGTTTGACGACGGGCGGTTACGGATCACGCGGCCCAGACCCGGGTGGCTGCGGTTGGCCGGCAGTTGGGACACCGGTAACCACGGTGTTGCGATCGCGGTGCTCGCCGACGCGGTCGCGACCGGAGACCGGGATCTGGACGTTGCCTCGCTGCGGTCCATCACCCCGGCCGGAATGCGTGCCTTGCTCACCGGCCTGGGCGGGGTCCGGTTACGCCGACCCCACGACATAGTCAAACGCCTCGCGCAATTCCTCAGCCGCCCGCACTCACCCGAAGCCAGTTAACGATCCTTGGCCTGTTGGGGGGGGCTGTCCGGCGATGGAAACGCCCAGCAGATCGGGCCGACACGGTCGAGCACGGTGCTGAAGGTCTGCGTGCGGGAACTGCGTCCGTCAGTTGCTGACGCCGGAATCAGTTTCATTTGTTATTTATAACCTGGTGGTCTGGTGCAGTGGGATCCCGTGGTTCCCGCCGGTCGAGGTGCCGTTGGGTGCTCGGCAGGTCAGGTCAAGATCGGCGGAGATTGACTCCGTTCACCTGGTGAGGCCAGTGCTCGACGCAGGTGGCCCCGCCGACGACCTGCCAGGTGGCCGCGACACTGCGCATCCGCCATTGCTGCGGCAATGCGGGCAGGACCATCCGCACGGTGGCGGGGGGCGTCACACTGTGGCAGAAGGCGATCGGCGCGTCGTCCCGAGCGGCCAACACACGCGACGCGGCCGAGACGAGGTCGACAACCGCTGCGTCGGGATCGGGAACAGGGCCCCAACGGTCAAGCGCGGCCGGCAGCGATTCCAGCGCGTCGAGGGATCGGAGGAGCCCGACGATCCGCGGACCGTCGGACGGGATCGACGGGTCCAGTCGGGGGAGCTCCCGGACCGCCGCGACCGCCGAGAGCGAACCCCGGCAGGGACGGGTCTCCGGCAGCGGCTGATACCGGGCCGCCTAATAGGCCAGGGCCCTGCGCGAGCTCGTCCACTAGCAGCGCTCCGGCGAGCACCGACGGGGGCGGCTGGAGGTCGAGAGCAGCTGAACGTACGTCGTCAAGGTCGTCGGCGTTGTTGCGCGCGCATAAGGGTGTCGTCTTCCAGGCTGTGTGGTTGACGACAGCTGCCTGGGGCGGCCGCGCAGTTCGTGTAAGGCGCGTATCGGTCCGTGCCGTTCTCCGTCTGTGGTTGACGTCTACGTCTGTTGCCGATAGGCGCCGATCGCGGGATTGAGACTTCGCCGTAGGCGGCGTTGTAGCAGAAGGCGAAGAAGTCCAATGCAATGCGGCCCGGCAGACCGACCGGCAGGCTGAACGGCGTGACCGTGGTGTAACCCGGGTTCCAGATCGCCCGCCAGATCTCCGCCGTGCCTTGACCTGTCCTATTGCGCTGGTCGATGGCGGCGGTTCCGTCGCCCGCCTTGTACTCGAGCAGCTGGCCAAGGATGCCCAGAGAGTGGATGGCGCTCCATCCGTTGGTCCAGGTTCCGGTCCAGATGCCAGTCGTGCCCTGTCCGGCGGTGTTGATCCGGTCGATCGCGACTGCCGGATTGTGGAACCGCAGGACGGGGACACGCTGGCGACTTGGGCGCACGATCCGAAACACTGCTGGCGAGGCGGTGCACTATCCGCCCGTGCGTATCCGGCCGCCGCGGTGCGGGCATGCCCGCTATTTGTCGTTGGATGTGCGGACGGTGATTGCTGACCTGCGGCGGGAGAACCGCACGGTGCGGGCGATCGCGCAGGAGTTGGGTCGTTCCCCGGCCACGATCAGCAGGGAGCTGCGGCGCAACGTCGATGACCACGGCCGTTACCTGCCTCGCGTTGCGGACCGCGCCGCGACCGGACGCATGGCGCGGCCGCGAGCCCGGCGGTTGATGGCCGATACCGAGCTGCGGGCCGTGCTGGCGAAATTGCTGGGCAAGCGGTGGAGCCCCGAGCAAGTCGCGCATGAGATCCGCGAGCGGTTCGCGGGCCAGCCAGGCCGGGGGCTGTGCACCGAGTCGATTTACCAGGCAATTTACGACCCGTAAACACCGGTGACCCGACCGGCCAAGCGACGCCGCCGCCGTCGGCGCCGGCGCGTGCAAGGCCTGGAGCGACGTGGTCGGCTGCCCGCGATGACGATGATCGCCGACCGGCCGGCAGAGGTTGACGACCGTGTCCAGTTGGGGCACTGGGAATCTCAATGCTGTTTGTCAAGCGGCTGCGGGTAGTGCAGGGGCTGGCTCTCGGTAGGTTGTGCGGTCACGGATCATGGCCCAGATGGTGTTGAGCCGGCGTCGGGCGAGCGCGATGATCGCTCGCGGTCACGGGCGACTCCTCAGTCGTAAGCTGCTCGACGCCGCGACCGCCCTGATGGCCGCCCCCTAACCGGTGACGGCGCCTGCGCTGCGGGCGGTCGCCAGGGCGGCCAACGTGACACCCAGTGTGGTGTATCTGCACTACGACTCCGCCCAGAAGCGCGCCGAAGCCGTCATCACCGCCCTCTTTGCAGATCTCCGCGGCCGCATCGATGTCGCCGATCACGCCGCCATAAACGCCCTCGAGCGAATTCACCGCCTGGCAGCAGCCCTGGTCGGGGGGCGCGCAGCCGCTCCGGCGCCTATCAACGCCTGTTCGACTCACCGGATCTCGCGCCAAAATAAGACGGCGGCGCGAGAGAACAGGCAGCCCGGTCCGGGTGTCGACCTGCTCGATCAGGTCGCCGCCATGCTGATCCTCGCGGGTCACTCCCGCAGCGCGTCACGGCCGGGCGGCGTGAACCATCCACTTCACCGGGGCATTAGGGAATTTGGCGCGATCGTTCAAGACTCGCAGCTGGCCGTCCGCATAATGTGCGATTCCGGATCGTTGATCGGAGCGCATGGTGGAGGATTTCGCGAGTGCCGTGTTGGTCGCGGCCGTGCAGCTCGCGCTGATAGCTGACGAATCGGCCGCACCCCCGACGGTCATCCCGAAAAATGCTCTGCTGCCCTTGGACACCAAGCGCAGCGTGTTGCAACGTGTGTCCAGGTCGCAGGGGCTGCTGCCGCTGTTGCGGGTCGGCCGGGTGATACCGGCGCTGCCGCCGCACCCGGTGATCATGGCGCTGCGCGCCGCGGATCATCCGCTGGACCTGCTCCAACGCTGGAGTCGCCTGGAGCGTTTCGCGCACTCGCGGCATCGGGTGATGGTCTGCGACAGTGACCGCCACTCAGCCGTTCTCCAGCATGTCGGACCGGCCGGTGCGATTCCGCTGCCGGAGGAAGACGCAGTGGTTCTCGGCGTCCTGATCGGGCTGCTGGTGGACATCGGAACCGATGGTCTGACCGCTGGGCTTGATCCGGATACGGTCATCTTCTCCGATGGCGCATTTCTGGCTCCGCCGGTCGGCCGCGACCTGTCCCGGTGGTGGCTTCGGTGGTCCGGCCGGCGACCACCACACGCTGCGGCGCAGGACCATGGCGACACCAGCCTGCCCGACCTCGCTCGCCAGATGGTGGTGTACGATCCCGCCCGCCGGTGGACCGTTGCCGACGTCGCGAGCGCACTGGCCGTTTCCACCCGCCACCTGCAGCGACAACTCCAACCGAGCGGGGGCTTCGCTGCCCTGCTCGGCGCAACCCGTGCTGCAGTCGCCGGCGAATTGCTCGTCACCACGGACCACCCGTTGGGTGCGATCGGTTTCGTCTGCGGCTACTCCGATCAGCCGCACTTCAGCAGGGACTTCAAGCGCCGGAGCGGGTTCACTCCGGCGGCATACCGAGCGGCTTTTCGCCGCTCCGCATACTCGGAAAGGCCTGGCAGCTAATGAATCTGGCCGGACACACCGTTCTCATCACCGGTGCAACCCGGGGAATCGGGCGGCACCTGACGCAGCAGGCTGTCGACGTCGGCGCCCATGTCGTCGCCATCGGCCGTGAGCGTGAGCGATTGGCCGAACTCGCAGCCGCGCACGGGTCGAGCGTGACGCCGTTGGCCGTCGACCTCTCCGACCCGGACGCCGTCGACGCCATGGTCGACCAGCTGCCGAACACACACCCAGCACTGTCGGTGGTGATCAACAACGCGGGAGTACAGACGCTGACCGACTTCTTCGACGAAGACCCGGGCGCTGTGAGAGCGGTTCTCCGTCGGGAGATCTCCATCAACCTCGATGCGGTGGTCACCATCTCCACCGGGCTCCTGCCGCACTTGCGAGGGAAGGACCAGGCTGCCTTGGTCAACGTCAGTACGGGCCTTGCCATTGCGCCGAAGGCGTCGGCGCCGGTGTATTGCGCGACCAAGTCCGCCGTGCGCACCTTCACCCGCGCCCTGCGGTACCAATGCCACGCGAACGCACCGACCATCCGGGTCACCGACGTCATCCTGCCGTTGGTCGACACCGACATGACGCTGGGCCGCGGCAGCGGCAAGATCTCCCCGGATGCAGCGGCCGCGGCCATCATGACCGGCATCCGCCGGGAAACCCAGGAGGTCTACGTCGGCAAGGCCCGCGTCTTACGACCACTGATGCGGGTCGCGCCGGCCCTTGGCTATCGAATTCTCCGCAATGGCTGACCGCACGAACGCCGTGCAGAAGACGCCTGCTCCGCGCACCGTTCGCGCCCTGCAACGCCTGGACCGGGCGGCCGGCAGGCGATCGTTCCTGCCGACGATCGCGTTGTTCCCGCTCAGCGACTACGCACTGCCCTTTCTGCCCAACCAGATCCTGCTGACCGTTCTTGCCATCCTGCATCCCCGCCGCTGGTGGAGTCTGGCCATCACCTTCATCACCGCCGCAGCAGTGGGAGCACTCCTGATCAGCGTGGCAGTGCAGGCCGCGAGCAGCGTCATCGCCAACGTCATCGGCACCGATCAGAGCGCGCTGGCCTCCGTCACCGAACAAATCGATCGTTACGGACTGTGGATACTGCTCGCCCTGTCTCTGCTGCCATGGCCGCCGCGGGTAGCCGTCGTTGCCTGCGCTGCGGTCGGCATCGCACCATGGGCCATCGCCGCTGTTGTGCTGGCGGGCCGGTCGATTCCCGTCACCGCCATGGCGCTCACCGCCGCCAAGATGCCGCACCTTCTCCGCCGCTGGCAACGCGTCGACCGCCTGCTGACCGCCGTCGAAACCAGCCGCAACGCAAAGCATGATCGGGGGCATGTCGGCAGCGGTGCAGGCCGCTGAACGTTTTCCGGTCACCGTCGTCCTGACCTCCCCGGCACCTGCGGTCACCTATACGGCTGCAGGTATCGCGGAGGGCGGCATTCCCCAATGCTCTCCGAAATAATGCAAGAACAACTACGAAACCCGTGCCATTATTTACATCTCTGACCTACGGAACGTTTCGAAAAGATGGTGTGCTACACCCAAAAGTTGATCCGGTGTGTTGAGTTTACCGATCATCCTTGGGGAGCCCGCGCGCGTCGATGCCGTGGGCAGGTCTACCGGCGGCGGGTGGGCGAATCCCGGCGGCCCGGGACATTCGATACCTTGGGCACGCCATGGCTACATACTCCTAACACCGTCGCTGATTACCACAAGTTTGCAGTCCTCGACATCGACCGCGATATCGATGTCACGACAACGGAGTGTGATTGTGTAATCTCCTGACCTCTCGACGACGACGCCTCGCACGTCGGTGCGGACCGTAGGAGGCGAGGCGATGATGAGGGCTCCAATCGGGAATTCGCGGGTCCTGCGCGTCATGCGGCGTGATGCGAGACTCACGTGAGTTCTTGCCTTTCTCATCGTCCGGCAGCAAAGATCTCGTGTTCTTGGGCACGCGCAGGAGTGGGCGTTTATTGGTGTGGCTCACTGGGTGTGCGCCCCAGTAGGCGTCGCCACGACGGTGCCTTGCGGCAGCCTGCTCCTGGATGGTCGTCATTGTGGACAGGCTACGAAAGGTAAAGCAGAAGACGCGGTCAGTTGCGCGGTGGGGGTAACTGTGAGCACAGTTTTCGGCTCCGACATGGCCTCGGCGGCTGACGCCACGCCTTCCCGGCCGATGCCGGCGATGCCAGTGCCGCCGAAAGGCAGGGCGTCGCTGCGTCGATCGCTGGTCCCGCCGATGACCACGCCGCCGAAGTCGAGCGCCTGGGTGAGCCGGTCGATGATTTCGGTCCTGATGGTGAATACAACGGCGTGGATGCCACCGTCCCCCTTGTTGCTCAGGTCGATGGGTTGCTCGACCTCGGAAAAGCAGATCAGCTCTGTGACCGGGCCGAACACTTCGTGCCCGGCGAGTTGGCATCCGTCGGGAAGGTCCTCTACAAGGGTGGGTCTGTACCTGGGACCGTCAGGACCGCCGCCGGCGAGCAGGCGGGCTCCGTCGGCCACTGCTTGATTGACGATGTGGGCGACTCGTCGCTGGGCTGCCTGGTCGATCAGCGGGCCGACGTCGGTGCGTTCGTCGCTCTTCGTGCCGAGCACCAACCTTTCGCTGGCTGCGACCAGCAATTGCCGGGCGTCGGAGTAGAGCGAGCGGTGGACCAGGACACGCTGACCATGCAAACAGTTCTGTCCGGCCGCTGCGAACGCGCCGTCGATCACCGCAGGCACCACCTGGTCCAGGTCGGCGTCGTCCATAACGATGGTGGGGCAGATGCCGCCGAGCTCGAGCAGTGTGCGCTTCAAGCCGGCGGCCGCCTGCACCCGGGCTCCCGTCGCCCGGCCGCCGGTGAAGCTGACGAGACGAACCCTCCGGTCGCACACCAGTGCCTCGGATACCTCGGCCTCTGCTGGTAGAACGCTGAGGTATCCGTCGGGTACGCCGGAATCGACAAGGACTCGGCCGAGCGCGAGCGCGCTGAGCGGGGTGCGCGGGTCCGGTTTGACAGTGACGGAGTTGCCCACAGCAAGTGCCGGACCGACTTTGTGCGTCACCAGATTCAAAGGATCGTTGAATGGGGTGATCGCAGCGACAACACCGACGGGCTCGCGTCGGACCACAGCCCGCCAACCTCGGGTGCCCGGCCGGTCATCGGCGGCGGGTGAGGCACTGCGGTCGGATCGAGCGGCGGCTGCGCTGAGGGTGAGTGTGTGCACTAGGGCTGTCCGTAGTGGCGCTTTCCCAACAGTCCGGGATCGCCCGCGCCACGCTGACTCAACTGGAAAGCGGCCACGGCAATCCGACCTTGGAAACGCTGTACGCCCTTGCCGATACGCTGCGGATTCCGCTCGCCGACCTTCTACCGGTTAATTCCACCGTCGGCACCACCGTGATCCGTAACGGCGAGGCGGCTCGAGTCTCCGGCACAACCCTCGACGCTGCGCTCCTCGCACGCATCCCCGGGTCTTACCACGTAGACCTCTACGACATGACGATTGCCGCTCACAGTCAGCACCGCTCAGCGCCGCACCGGGTCGGTACGATTGAGCACGTCCACGTTCACTCAGGGCGCCTCGCCGTCGGCAGCATCGACGAAATCGTTCAACTCGCGGCAGGTGATTTCGCGCGATTCGACGGGGGTAAAGAACACATTTACAACGCCCCTGAGATGAACAGTAAGGTCACCCTCGCCATCGCCACACCGGTCGGTCTTTGACACGAGACCGGGCCCTCACACCGGGAATTTGACTACTGCTCGCGACCTGTACCAATTCAGGCGGCGACTCTGGTGTCCAGGAGCAGGTTGACTCGGGTGCCGACGAAGTTCACCGGTACGGGAACGGTGACTATCACCGTCCTGGCCTTCTTCACCGACTGCGCGGCCGCGGTGGGGACCCGGCGGGTGCGGGTGGCCGCCCATCGACCAGCACCCCACCACCGCCGGGTACCCGAGGCCTGGCGACACGGCACAGGTGCGGGCGGCTCTGGGCTGACCGGTTCCCGGTGAGGTTGCCGCCCTGGAGATGTCAGAGAAGGTCGCCGCCGCGCTCGGCGGGCTGACTGTCCCACGGGTGGGCCCGTGGCATGTTCGGCCGCCGCGACTGGTGCCTCCTGGCCCTGTCCCAGCCGCGGCGTCGACGAGCACCGGGACGACGAACCGGTAGGACGATCGAAGGTCTCCCATTCCGAGCACCGTCACCACCTGCTCCCGCGACGCCGCCAGTTCCGGCCCGTGAACCTGGTACGCGACCCAGCCTTCCACAGTTCTCGGGTACTGCATATGCGGTGTCGTCATCCTGATTGTCCTCCAACGAATGTGGCGGTTCCGATAGACACCGACATCTCCGGAGTCCGACCGGACCCCTCAGTCGTCCAAGTCGCGTGTTCGGGCCGAGCCGCCCGACCGCTTATCGGCGCAGGTCACAGCGGACTTGACAGCCGTACCGTCACCCGGCGACGGCAGCGTGGCCCAGGCCGCAGCTGCAATCTTGGGAGCAGGCTCGGCGCGCCGGTTTGGTGTCCCAGGCGAACCGATCAAGCATCTGGTGTTAAACAAATCTCGGTGCAGTCGAGCACGGCGTAGGTCTTTCGATGGCCGAATGCTCGGTGGTCAACCCCACCAGTCAGTTCGCCCGGGGGGGGCAGGGTGAGCGCTGAGAGGCTCACTGGACCTACCGCCGAACGGGAGGGGAGTGTTAACTCGGTGAAGGCAGTGTCTCGCGCTGCGCTTTGAACGGGCTGCCGCGCAGACTATCTCCACGCGCGCCGACGATAGGGCTTGTCAGATCACCGCAAGCGTCGTTCAGGTTGCAACGCCGCAGCCCCTTGTCATCGGGCCACTCACACGCCGAGCCGGTTCAGCAGTGACTCTGCGCCGATGACGACCTTTGAGCGAACCCGTCCCGAAAGCTGCGGACCGATGGCGAAACGCTTCCGGTCGGCAATTGCGATGAAGTTGCCTTCGGCGGCGCGGCGCGCCCGGTCAACCAAGTCGTGCCATACCGGCAGGCGCTCGGCTGCGAACGGCTCGAACACGCTGCTGCGCAGACTCTCTCGCAGTTGAAGACCACGAGCCCTTGATAACAGGCCAGCATCGCGCAGCCGGCGTGCAAGGGCCTCGGCGTCTTCGATGGCCAGGCTCGCGCCCATTCCGATCGTTGGCATGATGGCGTGCGCGGCATCGCCAATGGCGATCACATTGCCGCCGTCGGTGTATGGCTTGTCCAACGGGTCGGTGTCCCGCATTGCCCACAGGTAGATCTTGTAGCTGTTCCAGTCGGGCACCATGTCCAGGGCACGAACCAGCTCATCGTCGCGGGAGTCCTCGGTGAGCCGTCGGGCGATCGCGAACTTCGTCTCGGGCGGAATATCTGCCCACTCGGCGCCCTGCACAAGGCCCGCCTCGCGCCAGAGGCGTTCGCGCACGGCATGGTCGAAGCCGATACCGAACGCCAGGCGACCGCGCCCCATAGGGAACAGTGTCATGGTGGCAATCTCGCCCATGATCAGTTCGCTCCGGCCGGAATTGGCACGTGCGAGGAACCCTTCGCTGGCCACACCGACGGTGTCCTCGATCAACATGTAAATGCACGAGAATCCGCGATCGTGGACGACTGCCGTCTCGGGGAACAGTGTTCGACGAACGACGGAGTTCACTCCATCGGCGGCAATGAGCAGATCGAATCGGCTCGAAAAGGCCCGCTCATCAACGTTTCCTTGCACAACCACCGATCCGTCGGCGTCGAGCGACACGGTGTCGACGAGGTGGCGCCGGCGGATCTCGCTGCCGCGGAGCAGGTCTCCGAGGTCGGTGAGGAATTCTTGCCGGATGACCGATCGGGTGTAATGAGGATCGGGGTGGATCGACGGGAAACGTCGGGCCAGGCGCGAGTTGGAGAACGCAATCTCGGTGCACCGGTTGGCTCTTTTCGTCGAAGCCTCCAGCCGGCCAATGCGTTCCAACGCCCGGCAGGCCCGCTGCTGGATGCCGTACTCCACCCCCGGATAACCCATGGCGCTGGCATTTCTGTCCAACACGACGATGTCGACCGCGTCAGGAAGGTAAGCTTCCAGGGACAGTGCCGACATGAGGCCGGCCGGACCGGCGCCCAGGATGCCGATCTTCAGCGGCGTCGTCGAGCGGTTGGCGTTGGCGAGATACTGCGATGACGCGGCGGTCATGAATCACCCTTCGGTCAGTGCCATGGTGATGACAGATGCATATGAAACGGTAGCGTTCACTAACCATCATGGTAGATACCGTTTCGGGCCGCGCTACTGTGACGCCGACCACAACTCGGGCGGGTGCGTGGCCAGGGCATGCCGCTCGACGGGACGGTCGTGAAGCGTCCAGTGAAGACCCGGAGGGGATGGGCTACGGATGTCGATGAAGCCGCCGGCTCCTGGTCGCCCACCGGATGTCGCCAAACGGCATGCAATTCTCGATGCGGCGAAGGTGCACATCTCCGAGGTCGGCTTTGAGGCAGCAGCAATCGAAGTGATCGCGGCCAGGGCCGGCGTGTCGAAGGTGACCGTGTATCGCCAGTTCGTCGACAAGACTGGGCTTTTCGTGGCCATCGTCGACCGGGAAGCCGACCGGCTGACCGCTCGCATTCAGGAGCTTCCGCAGGGCGAGGGACAGCTGCTGGAACGTCTGGTCACCTTCGGGCAGGCGATGGTGGGCCTCATCTTTGACCCCGAGCAGGTGGCCTTCGAGGCGGCCGTGCAACACCAGGTCAAGCGACATCCCGAGTTGGGTGAGCGGTTCTTCGCCGCGGGCCCCGAACGTTTGCGATCCCAGTTGGCGCAGATGCTGGTCGAGGCAGCCATGGCCGGTCAGCTGCGCGCGCTTGATGCCGATAACGCCGCCGAACATCTCATGGCGCTCATCGTCGGTTACGACGGGATCCGCCTGCGGTTCCTGCCCGCAGATGTGACCGATCCTCGAAAACGAACAGCCCGGGTTCAGGAGGCAGTTGAGGTTTTTCTCCGGGCCTACGGCCCCGCTGCCGCGACCGTGCCGCAGGCGTGATGACGTGCGGCCGAGTGCTGCTCCGTTGGACGGTGAGCCATGTCGGCGGTTGACCGGGCGAATCGACTGGCGATGAATGGTGGTCTTCTCCGTTCCAGCCGGCGCTACGTTGCAGCCCTCGGCAGGTCCCGTATGAGGTCATCGGCCTTATTCGGCGAACAACGACTGCCACCGGCATCAGTGAGTTGTAACGTTGTGGTTGCCCTTCACGACAGTGCGCTGCAAGCCGGCGTTGAACGCGTTCGCCGTCACCCTTTCGCAGACGGCATGCCAGCCACGGACGTGACGAGCCCACGGCCGCCTATACCGTTACCGCGGGTCTCCCGCGCTCGCGCCGACCCGCTCGAGGAAGGGGTTGATCGCGTGGAGGAATCCGGCGGGATCGGAGGAGAAGACCACGTGCCCTGTGGTGAAGGTTTCCAGTCGTGCGCCGGGTAGCGCGGCGAGTGTCGCCCTGGCGGCACTCATGGGCAGGATCGGGTCGTTT
>JAESFR010000304.1_pt1 | contig 13548 bp, 16 predicted proteins | sample 9266191 | NCBI WGS metagenome assembly JAESFR01 (sample SAMN14503063, study PRJNA617104) | algae metagenome | isolation source: Pleurocapsa minor HA4230-MV1 and co-occurring heterotrophs from cement on... | place: USA: Nuuanu Pali Lookout, Hawaii | collected 2009-07-20
GCCACTTCGCGACGAAGCCGTCCCAATTCGACACCCACAGCGCGTGACCGCCCGAGCCCGCGCGGAAGACCCCTGCGAACACCGGGGAGCCGCCGACCACCGCCGCCGAGATGCTCACGAGCCGCAGTCCGCCGGCCGAGAGCTCCTGCCACTTCGCGACGAAGCCGTCCCAATTCGACACCCACAGCGCATACCCGTCGGTGCCGGGCAGGAACGCACCGGCGTACATCGCCGTTCCGTCCACCTCGTACACCGCGATGCTCACGAGCCGCAGCCCCTGCCCTGACAGCTCCTGCCACTTCGCGACGAAGCCGTCCCAATTCGACACCCACAGCGCGTGACCGCCCGAGCCGGCGCGGAACATGCCGGTGAACTGCACATCGCCGTCCTCGACGGACACCGAGATCCCGTTCAGGCGCAGTCCGCTGTCGGACAGCTCCTGCCATTTCGCCACGAAGCTGTCCCAGCCGGCCACCCAGAGGGCGTGTCCGTCATCGCCGGGCAGGAAAATGCCTGTGTACGCGCGAGCCACGTCGCACCTCCGCTTTCGGGGCTCGACGAGTGGAGCCCATTCGCAACGTAGAGCAGAACCTCCGCGCGGTGATACCCCCTGCCGTGTCGGGCGGGCACCCGGGATGCCGCCTCAGAGGTCGCGGACCGTCAGGAGGCTCCGCCCGTGCGCGCTCACGGCGCCGGACCATTCGACCTCGCGGAAGCCGAGCTTGCGCAGCACGCGCCGCGATGCGAGGTTCCAGTCCCACACGGGGGCCCAGACGCGCGGCATCCCGAGTTCACGTGCCCAACCGAGGACGGCGGATCCCGCTTCGGTCGCGTAGCCGCGGCCGTGCATCGCGCGAAGCAGCTCGAACGCGATCTCGGGCCCCGGGCTCGACGGGCTCGGGGGGCGTGCGGGGGCCACCAGCCCGCAGTACCCGATCACGTCTCCGGTGACGGCGCGTTCGACGGCGAGCAGCCTCGGCCCCGACCCCGGGCCGGACCGGATGCCGGCGGCGATCTCATCGACCGTGGGTCTGCGGTCGGCGCTGAGGCGTCGATGCGCCGGTACGCGAGGGTCGCGCTCGGTCCACAGCCGGTGGAGGATCTCGGCGTCCTCGGGTCGCCGGTCCCGCAGGACGAGCCGCTCGGTCTCGATCCGGACCGGCGTCGATGCGGACTCCATGCCCGCATTGTGCCAGGCGCGTCGTGCCCGCTCGCGCCGCGCGGTCACCCCGCGGGTGCGAGCAGGTCCTCGCGGTGCATCTCCGCGCCGAAGTCGGTCGGCTCGGGAACGAGGTACAGCCCGGTCGGCGAGTTCGCGGTCAGCATGAGCGCCTCCAGCCAGGTGCGGTTCACCGCGGGCACTCGTACTCCGTAGTACTTGAACTCCAGCGCGGACTCGGGGCTGATCCACACCGATCGTCGCCCGCCCTCGATGTTCTGATCGTTCCTCCAGCTGAAGAAGAACCCCTCGCGGCGGCGCAGCTTGTTCTCGAACACGATCTGCAGATGCGCCAGCGGGCGGTCCTCGATCTCGACTCGGCTGCTGTTCTCGTACGTGAACTTGCCCATCGGTCGGCCCTCCGGCCGACGTCCTCTCCCGAACCGGCGCTCCGACGAAGTCGGAGACGAAAGACCCGCACAGGGCGTGACGCCCGATCACCCCCAGGGTCCTCCCCGGGCCCGATCGGGACAAGGGGTTGCGGTTTCCGGTTTCAGCGAGTCGGCCCGTCCGCGGCAGCCTCGGCGAGCGGGCGATCGTGCGTCCGCAGGTCGGGGTAGCCCGCGAACGGAACGGGCCCGTACGCATCGAGGTGCGCCCGATGAACCCGCCAGCACGCCTCACGCAGCGTGCTGGCCCAGCCGATCACGTCGCCGCGGCAGATCGCCTTGTACCGGGTGTCGGTGCCGTCGGCGACGCGACGGATCTCGACCTGACCGTATTGGCGCCCGTCGGGGTCCACCATGCGCCACACGCCCGTCGGGCCCTCGACGGCGGCCATGATCGGGTGCCAGTGCTGCACAGCCGGGTTCCTTCCTCCGGCCGCCCTGCCAGGATACGTTCCGCGGCCGACGCGCGCGCCCCGTGCCCGTCCGCAGAGGCATTGACGACCGGCATCCGCCCTGCTCTGATGAGCGCATGGAGGCGATCCTCGACGTCGACTACCTCGTGGTGGGTGCAGGGGCGATGGGAATGGCGTTCGTCGACGCCCTCACGGCCGAAGCCGATGCGTCGGTCGCGATCGTGGACCGCCGGTACGGGCCGGGCGGGCATTGGCTCGACGCCTACCGGTTCGTGCGGCTGCATCAGGCATCGGCGTTCTACGGCGTCGCCTCCACCCTTCTGGGCGGCGAGCGCGTGCAGACCGACGGGCCGGAGCGGGGCCTGCACGAACGCGCGAGCGCTGCCGAGGTGACGGAGTACTACGCGCGCGTGCTCGCCCGCCTCGTCCGCACCGGCCGGGTCACCTTCCACCCGCGGTGCGAGTACTCCGGCGATGGGCGCTTCGAGTCGCTGCTGAGCGGCATCCGCTTCGCCGCTCCCCGCGCCCGGATCGTCGATGCGCGCTACCTCTCCCCCGACATCCCGGCGCTCACGCCGCCGCCGTTCGCGGTGGAGGATGCCGCGCGGGTCGTGCCCGTCAACGACCTCGTGCGCATCGCGCATGCACCGGCGCGGTTCGTGCTCGTGGGTTCGGGGAAGACAGCGACCGACGCCGCGGTGTGGCTGCTGCAGAACGGCGTGCCGGCGGACGCGATCACGTGGGTGCGTCCGCGTGATCCGTGGATGCTCAATCGCGCGGTCGTCCAGCCCGACCCGGCCGTGTTCTTCGGCATGGCGGCCGACACGATGGCCGCCGCGGCGGCCGCCTCGAGCGCCGACGACGCCTTCCTGCGCATGGAGGATGCCGGGATCATGCTGCGCATCGACCGCTCGGTGCTGCCCACGATGGCCAAGACGCCGACACTCGCGCTGTGGGAGCTCGAACTCCTCCGCACGATCGAGGACGTGGTGCGCCGGGGCCACCTGCGCGGGGTCGCGCCCGGTCGCCTCTCGTTCGCCGACGGCGACGTGCGCGTGCCGGCGGACACGCTCGTCGTGCACTGCGCGGGATCGGGCCTGAAGTATCCGGGCCTGCGGCCCATCTGGACACGCGAGGCGATCACCCCGCAGCCGGTGCGCGTCGGCTTCCCCTGCTATGGCGCCGCGCTCGCCGGATACGTCGAGGCCACCCGCAGCGACGACGACGAGAAGAACCGGGTGTGCCGCCCGTCGCCGTATTCGAACACGACGGCGGACTGGGCGCTCATGCAGACGATCGGCGGCGACGCGTCGCTCGCGATGGCCAAGGAGCACGACCTGCGCGACTGGTCGAACGCGACGTCTCTGAACCCGTCGCGGATTCCGCCCGAGCGCGCCGACGACCCCGCTGTGCGGGCGGCCACGGCCCGGCTCAAGGAGTTCATCGGTCCGGCGCGGGCGCGTCTGGCCGAGTTCGCGCGCGGCGCCTGACGGTTCCGCGCGACTCGTGTGAAAAGCCGGGGAGAAAATCGACGTGAGTCGGCCCCTCGCGGCGCGCAGACCCCGGTTTCTCCCGCGTCCTTCACGTGCTGACCCCGCAAGGCCGGGGTGCGATCGCCCCGACCGGCGTTTTCCGTGTGAGGCTGGGAACCCCACGCTGGGAGGCCCATGTTCACCGTCATCGAGACCGTCCGGATCGCGCGCTCGCCCGATGAGGTCTTCGCGTTCCTGACCGACCCGGGCAACCGTTCGCGCTGGGACGCCTCGGTCGTCTCGGAGGAGCTCACCTCTCCCGAACCGGTCGGCGTCGGAAGCACGATCCGCACCCGCATGAGCGCGATGGGCCGCGAGGTCGAGTTCGATTGGCGCGTCACCCGGTTCGACCCGCCGCTCGGCATGGCGGTCGTGAGCACCGAAGGGATCATGCCCACCGCGACGGCGTTCGCCTTCGCCGCGGCGGATGCCGGGTGCGAGGTGACTGCGACGATCGACGGCCGACCCTCGGGCATGCTGCTGTTCGCCGAGCCGATCGTCGCTGCGACGGTGCGGACGACGCTCGGCACGGCGCTCGCGCGAGCGAAGGTGCTGCTGGAAGGCGGCTGAGCCGCCGAGGGCCGGCGAGCCGCCGAGGTCGCGGTGGCACCTTGCCCGTGTCGCCGGGTGGTGGTTTCGTGGCGGGCATGCAGACCACGACTTCGGCAGACGGCACCACGATCGCCTTCGAGCAGTTCGGCGACGACGGACCCACGATCGTCATCCTCGGCGGTGCCTTCTCGAAGGCATCCGACGCCGGCGAGATCGCCCAGGCTCTCGCAGAGGCCGGCTTCCGCGCCGTCACGGTCGACCGGCGCGGGCGCGGCTCGAGCGGCGACCGCGCCGGGTCCGCCCCCGAAGACGAAGTCGCCGACCTCGCCGCGGTGATCGAGGCGGTCGGCGGCGAGGCGCTGGTGCTCGGGCACTCGTCGGGCGCGGTGCTCGCGCTCTATGCGGCATCCCGCGGCGTGCCCGTGCGCGGACTGTTCCTGTCCGAACCGCCGTTCCGGTTCGGCGTCGACGAACCCGACCCGCAGCTCGCCGACCGTCTCCAGCGGATGGTGGATCGGGGCGAGCGCGAAGAGGCGGTCGTGACGTTCCAGCTCGAGGGTGTCGAACTGCCGCCCGAGATGGTCGAGTCGATCCGGCAGAGCCCGCTGTTCGCGACACTCGTGCCCCTCGCGCAGTCGACGGTGTACGACGCGCGGCTCACGGCTCTGGTGTCCACGCCGACGCCCGAGATGCTGACGGTGGCGCAGCCGGTCACGATCCTGCGCGGCGCGCAGACGTTCCCCGTGCTCGTGACGGCTGCCGATCGCCTCGCCGAGGAGATGGATGCCGCGGAGCTGGTCATCGTGCCGGAATCGGTCATGCACCGGCCCGACCCGGCCGCGACGGCTCGCGTCGTCCGTGAGCGCGTGTGAGCCGACGCCGACGGTCTAGAGCGCGCGGTTGAGTCCGGCGCCGAAGCCGCGGACCGTCTCGAACACGACCTCGTGCATCGGGCCGGCCAGGGGCTCCCTCCCCTCGCGCACGTCCCGGTAGGAGAGCAGGGTCACCATCCAGGTCGCGAAGATCGCGGCTGCCCGCGCGCGCGGCACGATGGACTCGGCGGGCAGATCCAGCGACCGGCGGAAGTGCTCGGTCAGGACGTCCTGTGCGCGCACCCAGTGCTGCAGGGCGTGCCCGGGGATGTCGAGGTTGCTGCCGTCGAACAGATCGATGACCGGATGGGGCACGGTCATCTCGGCGAAGGTGCGGTTGTCGACCTTTCCGTCGGCATCCAGCACGGCGTACGCGCGCTCGACGGCCGCATCCAGGTCTTCGCCCGGCGGGCCGGCGCACACGGCGTCGACGAAGTCGTCGATCCAGTCGTCGAAGTACGCCAGCACGATGGCCGCCTTCGAGTCGAAGTGGAGGTAGATCGTGCGGGGAGCCACTCCGGCCTCCCGGCTGATGTCGCGGATGGATGTCTCGGCGTATCCCTGCGACTCAAACAGGCGCGTGCCGGCGCGGATGATGCTCTGGCGGGTCGCCGCCCGTCGCCGCGCTTGTCCGTCGGGGCGGTCGCGTTCCACAGGTCGAGCATATCGAATGTGCATCCGTTGCATTATGTAGTGCATTGAGTGCAGTATGTGGTCATGAGGTCACGCAGGAGGCAGCGCAAGCAGCGCACGCTCTCGATCGCCGGCGCGATCGGGGTGGTGATGCTGTCGACGCTCACGGCGTGCACCCCACCAGGTGAGACGGCCGAGCCGGCCGAGCCGGCTGAGACATCGAGCGGCTCGCCCGCGACCGGCGCCACCGAGCACGAGATCGACCTCGGCGACGGGCGTGTGCTCTACATGACGTGCGCGGGCGAGGGCGATCAGACCGTCGTGCTCGAGTCCGGGTACCACGAGTCCTCCGACACGTGGATGGTCACGGAAGACGAGTCGGACCGATCGGTCTTCGTGCGGCTCGCGGAGCGCTACCGCGTGTGCGCGTACGATCGCCCCGGAACCCTTCTGCTACTGGGCGAGTCACCGACCGTGACGGAGCGGTCGACGCCCGTGCCGATGCCGCGCAGTGCGGCGGACGTGGTCGAGGACCTGCACGCGGCCCTCGGGGCCAGCGGCGAGCGGGGACCCTACATCCTGGCCGCGCACTCGCTGGGCGGCTTCTTGGCGCGGCTTTACGCCCAGACCTACCCCGACGACGTGAACGGACTGGTCTTCGTCGACGCGTTCCCCATCGAGTTGCGCGACTTGATGGGAGACACCTGGGCACCGTACTACTCGGTGCTCAACTCCACCGGTGGCGGACAGCAGAGCGAGGACTATGAGCAGATCGACATCGAAGCAGGCATCCAGCTCATCGAGGACTCGGCACCGTTCCCCGACATCCCGATCGGCGTGGTCTCCAAAGACCTGCCGTTCGCCGGCCTTCCGGCCGACCCGGTCGGGTTCACCGCCGAGGATCTCGAACGGGCGTGGGTCGCCGGCCAGCCCGCGCTGGTCGCACTCCGCCCGAACACCCCGCACCTGATCGCCACGGGCAGCGACCACTACGTCCACGTCCGGCAGCCCGACCTCGTCGAGGCGATGGTCGACATCGTCGCGGGCCGCGCCGTCCGATGAGCATCGGCGCGCCCGCGCGGTCGAGGCGGAGGCCCTCCCCCGCGATCGCCGGCGTGATCGCCCTGCTCCTGGTGAGCGGCTGCACCGCCGCGCCGCCGACCCCGACGCCACCCTCCCCGACCGGGTCGGCCGCCGCAGGAACGCTCGATGCGGCGACCCGGTCGCTTCTCGAGGACGGCGTCGAGGCCGGGCTGCAGGCGTCGGGGATGCGGGGGCCGCGGTCTTCGTGCGCATCGGCGACGAGGAATGGGAGACCAGCGCCGGAGTCGGCGATCTCGAGAGCCAGGAGCCTTTCGATCCCGACGCCGTCGTGCGCATCGGCAGTGTGACCAAGACGTTCGTTGCGACGGTGGCCCTCCAGCTCGTGGACGAGGGGCTGCTGTCCCTCGATGACACCGTCGACACGTACATCCCGGGCATCACGAACGGCGAGCGCATCACCGTGCGCAACCTGCTCGCGATGACCTCCGGCGTGTGGGAGTTCACAGGCGACGTCGAACTCATGGGGCGGTGGAGCGCCGATCCGCTCATGCCGTGGACCGTGGATGACACCATCGCCCTCATCGCGGGCAAGCCGGCGCAGTTCGAACCCGGCGAGAAGGTGCTCTACACCGACTCGAACTACATCCTGCTCGGCCGCATCGTCGAGACGGTCACCGGATCGTCGCTTCCCGAGCAGATCGCGCAGCGCATCGTGGCGCCCCTCGGGCTGGAGTCGACGGCGATGCCGACCGCGGACGAGACGGGCGTGCCGCAACCGCACCAACAGGGCTATCGTCCGGTCGGAGACGGGCCCACCGGTCCCGACGTGGAGCTCGAGCCCATCAGCGACATCAACCCGGAGGTCGCGTGGGCGGCGGGGTCGATGACCTCCACACTGCCCGACCTGGTCGTGTGGGCGTCGGCCCTGGCCGACGGTCGGCTGCTCAGCGAGCAGCTGCAGGCGGAGAGGCTGGAAACCGACTTCCTCGACGGGTCGAACATGCAGTACGGCCTCGGAGTGGAGCGCTTCGGCGACTTCGTCGGGCACGGCGGCGCGATCTTCGGCTACAACACCACCATCATGCGTGTACCCGAACGGGACGTGACCGTCGTCATCGTCGGCAACGGATCATCCAACGCCTCGGGCGGCACCCTGGACCTGTTCGCCTTCATCTTGCAGACGCTGTTCCCGGAGCAGTTCGAGCAGTAGTCGCGCCCGGCGGGTCAGCCGTGACCCTCCGAGTCGGCATCCGGCATGCGCGGCGAGAGGAACGCGTCGATGGGCGGCGCGCTCCCGGTGATCCGGGTGACCGTCTCCTCGGCCGTATCGTCGAGGCCGAAGGTCGGCACCACGATCTGGCGGGAGACATCGAATCGGGTCGCCGCAGGGATGCGCGTGACGTCATGCGGGGTGACCAGCAGCGACTCGCCCGCGCTCATCGTCTCGAGCTGCTCCCAGCCCCACCGCCTGCGCAGCCACCACTCCGGCATGAACTGCGGTGCGCCGCGACCCGTGGTGCGCGTGAAGCGGAGCGTCGCCGACCGGGCCTCGGCGTCGATCTGCTCCACCGTGAACTCCACCACTCCGAGGTCGAGCTCAGCCGGGGCGGCGGGCATGCCCTCGGCGCCGCTCACGCTCCCGGCCGTCCACTCGAAGCTGCCCTTGCTGTCGGCCACCAGCCACGAGCTGCCCTGCTCGAAGAGGTGGACGAGGACCGTGGCACGGGGGATGCCGGCATCCCACCCCTCTGCGACGCGCAGCTCGATGAACAGCTCGCCGAAACGCGCGGCGAGATGACCGTCGAGGTCGCGGCGATGCAGTGGCCGCAGCGTCACCCGTTCGCTCACCGTCTCGCCCGACGGGGACCACACGCGCGACTCGTCGAGCCACCCCTGACTCCACATGTTCGCCGCGTTCAATCCGGGGCCGATCGGGTACGCGAGCTCTCCCCGCACCGTGCGTGTCGTGATCGCAGGGTTCGCGCTCGAGTACGGTCCGAGCGAGCTCATCATGTCCCAGCTGTCTCCGTACTCGACCTCGGGAGACCCGAGTCTCTTGGAGTGCTGGAGCCCGTAGACGTGGCACATCTCCTGGGCGATGATCGCCGGGGCCAGGCCCGAGACGTCGAGGTTCTTGCCGTCGTCTCCTGCAACCGCGCCCTCGCCGCCACCGAAGAGGTCGCGACCGTAGTTGAGGATCACGAGCGTGCCGGCGAAGTCGTCGACCGCGACGCCTTCCGCTCGCGCCTTCTCCTTGCAGGCGATGACGAGATCTCGGCGCGCGTCCTGATTCTGGCCGTTGCCGATGTACTCGCTCGTCTTCATGTCGAGCGTGTACCAGCCGAAGACCTCGGAACCGGCGAGGTCGACCCGCCCGTGACTGTTGTCGCGGAACCAGTCGTACATCCCCCAGTCGCCGGCCCCCTCGGCGGTGAACATCCGGCGGTACCAGGCCTTGTCGAAGGGCTCGGTGTCGTCGTCGGAGAAGTGAATGAGCAGAATCGCCCACGGATCAGCCATCATGGATCCCCAAATCCGTCGATCTTCCTCGGTCGTCCGGGCGTGCCGTCTCCGACGCCCGATCTCCTCACTTCTACACCCGCGGCTCGTCGGCCACCAGGACTACGCAGTCGCCGCGGGGAGGATCCGGATGATGACCCGCTCGCCGGGCTTGCGCTGCAGACGCCGCACGAACCTCTCGACGCCCAGGAAGGCACGGAACTGGAACCCGTACTTGCCCGCGAGCGCCCGGTTGGCAGCCTCGTCGGCGTCGCTGCCGATGAGTCGGGCGGTGCCGATGACGGTCACAGCATCCGGTTCGATCCTGCCCATGCGAGAGCACCGCTGCAGTGTCACCCTCGGGTTGTTGCGAAGTCGCTTGATCTTGCCGGTCGCCCGCTCGGACGTGACGACGAGCTCGGCCCCGTCCGGCGCGATCCGCACCGGCGTGGCGACCACCACTCCGGTGCGGCGGAACGTTCCGAGCGAGACGAAGGGGCTCTCGGCGATCTCGGACCACGTGTCGGGGGTGTGCATCGTTCGACCGTAACCCGGTCGACAGGGGGCACGGGCCACACCGGAGGAGAAGACGGCGGATGCCGCCACGCGTCCTTTCCGATAATGGGGAGGTGGAGCCGTGGGAGATGCGCGAGTGGTACGCCGACTACCTCGACGCGTGCAACCGCCACGACCTCGAGGCGATCGCGTCGTTCGTCGATCCGGCGGTGCGGCGCGCCCACCTCCCCGGCGGGAGCCAGGCATGGGTCGCCGACCTGGCCGAGGTGTTCCGAGCGTTCCCCGACTGGCGGTGGCGACGCATCCAGCTGATCGTGGAGGACGACCGGATCGCCGCGCACCTGCGCGCGAGCGGCACGCACTCGGGCGAGTTCCGTGGCATCGCGCCGACGCGTCGGCATGTCAACGTCGCGGAGTTCGCGATGTACCGGGTGGCGAGAGGTCGGATCGTGGAGTTCTCCGGGACGGCGGACCAGGTCGAACTGCTGACGCAGATCAGCGGCTGACAGTCCGCGTCAGTCGGTCGACGGGAAGGCGAGCCGGCGCAGGAGCCGGGTGAGCCGGTCGCGGTCGTCGTCCGACAGGTCGGCGTGCAGCGCGGTCTCGGCCGCGCGGGCCGAGGCGGCGGCATCCGCGTGCACCGCCCTGCCGAGCTCGGTCGCGACGACCACTTTGGCGCGTCGATCCGCAGGATCGGGTTCTCGCACGACCAGCCCGCGCGCCTGCAGCTCGTCGACGAGCGAAACCACCTGGCTCGGGTCGAGGCGGAGGAATTCCGCGAGCTCGCGCTGCGACGGTCGAGCCGAACCGGCCGCGAGCGCGAGCACCGAGTACGACCGGACGCGCAGCCCGTGCTCGGACAGCGCCGCGTTGCCCGCGACGAGCGCGAGGGCGTTGGCCCGCGCCAACAGGAAGCTGAGATCGTCGGTCAATTCGCTCGGCGGCGCAGCGCGGGGCGTCGCGCCCGGCGTCGTCCCCGCTCCACTCATAGGGCGATCGTAGCAAAGGTACTCGTTGTCAATCATTGACATTCTCAACGGTCTCGGATTCGATGGAGGAAGCGCTGTCGCGTCGGCGACGCAAACAGGAGGACTCGTCATGGAACGCATCGCCGTCATCGGCTCCGGATACATGGGCGGAGGCATCGCGCAGGTGTTCGCGCTCGCCGGCTGCGACGTCGTGATCGCCGACGTGAGCGAAGACGTCGCGCGCTCGAACCATGCCCGCCTGCTCGAGGAGGCTCGAGTGTTCGAAGGCGATGGGCTGCTGGCGCCCGGCGCAGCCGAGACGATCGCCGATCATCTGCGTCCGGCCCCCGACATCGAGCGGGCCGTCGCCGATGCCGAGTTCGTCGAAGAGGCGGTGCCCGAGATCGCCTCGATCAAGCTGCCGACGCTCTCCCGGATCTCCGCCGCCGCGCCCGCCGAGGCCGTGATCGGCACGAACACGTCGACGATGTCGATCGGGATGCTCGCCGAAGCGGTGTCCGGATCCGCCCGGTTCCTGGGCGTGCACTTCTCGAACCCCGCGCCGTTCATCCCCGGCGTCGAGATCATCGCGCATGCGGCGACCGCGCAGGAGACCGTCGATTCGACCTGGCAGCAGATCCTGCGGATCGGCAAGGTCCCCGCGCGCGTGAACGACGCGACCGGATTCGTGCTCAACCGCCTGCAGTACGCCCTCTTCCACGAGGCCACGCAACTCGTCGAGGAGGGCGTGGCGTCGGCGGACGACATCGACACGATCGTGCGCACGACGTTCGGATTCCGACTGCCGTTCTTCGGGCCGTTCGCGATCGCGGACATGGCCGGCCTCGACGTCTACGCGAACTGCTACACCTCGTTGCAGACGACCTTCCCCGAGCGGTTCGCCACACCCGGCATCCTGAGCGACCTCGTCGAAAGCGGGCGGCTCGGCACGAAATCCGGCGGTGGCTTCCTCGATGTTCCGGCGGAGCGGACTCCGGAACTGATCGCCTACCGCAATCGGGCGTACGTCCGCATGGCCGAGGTGCTGGCCGAGCTCGGCCCCGCTCCGATCCACTGACCGGGGCGGTGCGGTTCGACCTCAGTCGAGCGTCGGGGGTCCCGATCGCTGCTTCAGTCCCTCCCACTGCGCGGCCCAGACCTCGCCGATCGCGGCCGGTGTCCAGCCGCCGTCGGAGTCGACGGTGCGCAGCGCCTCGGGGTGCGAGTAGAGAGTCAGGCGGTCGCCCCCGATTCCGAGCGCCTGCCCGGTGACGGCCGCCGCGTCGTCCGAGGCGAGCCACACGATCAGTGCCGCGACATCCTCCGGTGTGCCCAGCGCGTGCTCGCGGCGGTACTCGGAGGGGATGCCGCGACCCGCCGCATAGTCCTCGTACACCTGGGTATACGCGGGTATCGTCGCGGTCATCGGCGACAGCGCGGTCGGGATGACCGCGTTCACCGTGACGCCGGCCCGAGCGAGCTCGAGCGACCACGTCCGGGCCATCGCCACCAGTCCGGCCTTCGCCGAGGCGTAGTTGGTCTGACCGAAGCTGCCGAACTGCCCCGCGGGCGAGCCGATCAGAATGATGCGCCCACCCTCCCCGCGCTCGCGCATCGCGATCGCCGCCGCACGTCCGCACGTGAAGCTGCCGCGCAGATGGGTCTGCACCACGAGGTCGAAGTCCTCGTCCGACATCTTCCAGAGCACTCGGTCGCGCAGCACGCCCGCATTGGCCACGAGCACGTCCAGGCGTCCGAACGTCGACAGCGCGGATGCCACCAGGGCGTCCGCCGTCTCGGCCGAGCCCACTGCGGCGACCACGGCGGTCGCGCGACCGCCGGCGGCGGTGATCTCGTCGACCGTGCTGTGCGCGGACTCGTCGTCGAGGTCGTTGACGACCACAGCGGCGCCCGCGGCAGCCAGCGCGACCGCGTACGCCCGGCCGAGGCTGCGCCCGGCGCCGGTGACGATCGCGACCTTGCCTGCGAGGTCGGTGCTCCCGCTCACGCGTAGTACCGCAGCACGAGGTCGGCCACGCACGCCGGCTTCTCGGTGCCCTCGACCTCGAATGCGACCGGCGTGACGATCTGCCACCCGCCGGTGATCTCGGTGACTTCCGCGACCTCGCCGCGCACGCGGATGCGGGAGCCGACCGGCACCGGCGCCGGGAAGCGCAGTCTGTTCAGGCCGTAGTTGATCCCCATGCTCGAACCCGTCACCTCGAACACCTCGGCCATGAGCGGCACCACGAGGCCGAGCGTCAGGAGGCCGTGCGCGATGCGTGTGCCGAACGGCGTGGATGCGGCGTACTCGGCATCCACATGGATCGGGTTGCGATCGCGACTCACGGCGGCGTACGCGTCGACGTCATCCTGTGTGATCTCGAACCATGACGAGGGGCCGAACCTCATCCCCTGCGACGCGGGCAGGTCCTGCACCGCAATGGACACCGCGTTGCTCATGGGCGCTCCGGTTTCTCATCGGGACCTCGGCGACGACCGAGATCTGCGATTATCAGTTTACCTGAAACTAACGAGGGATGATCACCACCGCCCGGCCCGGCTCCGCCGACCGGCTCGTCGCTAGATTGGTGGCATGGATTCGCATGCAAGCTGCATCTACGTCATCAAGCAGCTGGATCTGGCGCTGCGGCCGCGACTGGTGGACGTGTGCGCGGAGGCCGGCCTGACCGCTGCGCAGTACACCGCTCTCACCGTTCTCGAGCGCCGCCCGGGCATCACGAGTTCCGAGCTGGCGCGCCGTTCGTTCGTGCGCGCGCAGACGATGGCCGCGACGCTCGATCCCCTCTTGGACAGCGGCCTGGTCCGCCGAGAGACCGACGTCGAGCACGCGCGCCGCAAGTCGCTCTTCCTCACGGACGCCGGTGCGGACACCATCGTGCGTATCGCT
>JAESFR010000305.1_pt1 | contig 13414 bp, 12 predicted proteins | sample 9266191 | NCBI WGS metagenome assembly JAESFR01 (sample SAMN14503063, study PRJNA617104) | algae metagenome | isolation source: Pleurocapsa minor HA4230-MV1 and co-occurring heterotrophs from cement on... | place: USA: Nuuanu Pali Lookout, Hawaii | collected 2009-07-20
GCGTGCACGGCGACCGGCTGGTGATGATCCTCGCCGGCAGCGAGCCGCCCGGCGCCGAGATCGAGGCGCTGTTCGGTGACGGACCGGTGGTGCGCGGCCGGCCCGGAGCCGGACTGCGCGACGCCGTCGCGTCGGCAGCGGATGCCCTCTCCGGGCTGGATGTCGCGGCGGCCTGGCCCGGGGCGCCACGCACCATCGACGCCGACGATCTGCTCGCCGAGCGCGTCCTGGGTGGCGACCAGCGCGCGGCGTCGCGGCTGCGGGCCGCCGTCTACTCGCCGGTCGCCTCCGCACCCGCCCCGCTGCTGCAGACCATCGAGGCGTACCTGGCCACCGGCGGCGCGCTGGAACCGACCGCACGGAACCTGTTCGTCCATCCGAACACCGTCCGGTACCGGCTGCATCGGATCGCCGATCTCACCGGCCGCGACCCCTGGGACCCACGGGACCTGCTGATCATCCAAGTGGCCGTGATCCTCGGCCGGCTCGCCCAGCAGCCCTGACGCCTATCGCCGCGGTCCCGATCAGGGGACACTGCGACCGTCCTGAATCGGCCAAATCGGACAGGCAAGATCGTTCTTTTGGTCGGTTCAGCGCTCGCGACTGGAGACTTCCCACAAAACACAGCGACCGACTTGGTGGCGTCCGGCACCACCGGCCGGACCCGGATCGTGTTTGGCTACACAGGTGCTGGCCATCGTCGCTCCCGGACAGGGATCCCAGAGACCGGGAATGCTGAGCAGTTGGCTCGAGGTGGACGGAGTTCCGGAGGCCGCCGCGGCCATGTCGGACCGCGCGCATCTCGACCTCGTCACGCTGGGCACCACCGCCGGCGCCGACGAGATCAAGGACACCGCCGTCACCCAACCGCTGGTCGTCGCCGCAGCCCTGCTGGCTGCGCGGTCGCTCCCCGTGCCGCCCGGTGCCGTCATCGCCGGTCACTCCGTCGGCGAACTCGCCGCCGCTGCTCTGGCAGGCGTGTTCTCGCCGCTCGACGCCGTCGACGTCGCCGCGGTCCGTGGCGCGGCGATGGGCGCCGCCTGCGCCCTCACCCCGACCGGGATGTCCGCGGTCATGGGCGGCACCGTGGACGACGTGCTGGCCGCGCTCGCCGAACTGGACCTGGTGGGCGCCAACGTGAACGGCGGCGGGCAGATCGTCGCGGCCGGCCCGCTCCCCGCACTGGCCGAACTGGCCGCGAACCCGCCCAGCGGGGTGCGGGTGGTCCCGCTGCCGGTGGCCGGCGCGTTCCACACCTCGTTCATGGCCAGTGCCGAAGCAGCCCTGCAGGACAAGCTGGCCGCGTTGACGCCGCACGATCCGGTGCACCCGCTGCTGACCAACTCCGACGGCGCCGCCATCGCATCCGGTGCCGCCTACCTGACCCTCCTCGGTGCCCAGGTGACCAAGCCGGTGCGCTGGGACCTGTGCATGGCGACGATGCGCGCCATGGGCGTGACCGGGGTGCTGGAACTGCCCCCGGCCGGCGCTCTCGTCGGCCTGGTGAAACGCGACCTGAAGGGCGTTGCCACCATGGCGCTGAAGACCCCCGCCGACCTCGACGCTGCGCTGTCGTTCGTCGGCGAGCACGCCGGGGTGCGACTGTGACGGCCGCGGCACCGGCCTCCTCCCACCGGCCGAAGATCAGCACCCGGGTTGGCGCGCCCGGTTCACGGATCTCCGGTCTCGGTCACTTCCGGCCGGACCGGGTGGTCACCAACGACGAACTGTCGCAGATCATGGAGACCAACGACGAGTGGATCCGGTCGCGGGTCGGCATCGCCGAGCGGCGGTTCGGCGGCGACGACGACTCGGTCGTGTCCATGGGCGCCAGGGCCGGCGCAAAGGCGCTGGCCGAGGCCGGTCTGCAGCCCGGTGACATCGACACCGTCATCGTCGCCACCTGCAGCGTCAATTCCCCGGTGCCGCACGCGGCCACCCAGATCGCCGGCGCCCTCGGCATTCACGCCCCCGGCACGTTCGACCTCAACGCGGCCTGCGCCGGCTTCTGCTACGGCATCGCGGCAGCCGACCAGGCGGTCCGGGTCGGAGCGTCCCGAAACGTCCTGGTGGTCGGGTCCGAGCGACTGACCGACTGGACCGATCCCACCGACCGGGCAACCGCCATCATCTTCGCCGACGGTGCCGGTGCGGCCGTGGTCAGCGCCGCCGACGAGCCGGACATCGGCCCGGTGGTCTGGGGCAGCGACGAGACGAACATCGAGGCGATCCGGGTGGAGGGGCGCAACGGCCACTTCATCCAGGAGGGTCAGACCGTCTTCCGGTGGGCCACCACCGCCATCGCGCCGGTGGCGATCAAGGCGGCCGAAGCCGCGGGCGTCGCGCTGTCCGACATCGACGTCCTGGTCACCCACCAGGCAAATCTGCGCATCATCGACGCGGTGGCGAAGAAGATCATTGCCGCCGGTGCACGGCCGGACATCAAAGTCGGCCGGGACATCGTCACCACCGGGAATACGTCATCGGCCTCCATTCCGATCGCCCTCGACCGGATGCGGGCGGCCGGCGAGGTGTCGTCCGGCGAGCTGGTGCTGTCGGTGGCGTTCGGCGCCGGCCTGACCTTCGCAAGCCAGGTGTTCCGATGCCCGTGACGACAAACGCCGCTCGCCCAAGGCTTTTCGCGCACCGCGGCGTACCCGTTGGCACCGCAGGCCGGTGCCGCGCCTCCCCCTGACCCGCAGTCCGCGCGGGCGTGCCGACCCTGGCCCTGACGGCCGAACCGATACGGCAGAATTCGCGCGGAAACCCGAGCCGCCCCCATTCCGGGGAACCGGCCATCACCACCGAAAGGAATCATCGTGAGCAACGAGGACATCATCGCCGGCCTGGGCGAGATCGTCGAAGAGGTCGCCGGCGTCAGCGCCGCCGACGTCACCGCCGAGAAGTCGTTCACCGACGACCTGGACATCGATTCGCTTTCGATGGTCGAGATCGCTGTGCAGGCCGAGGACAAGTTCGGCGTGAAGATCCCGGACGACGAGCTGGCCAACCTCAAGACCGTGGGCGACGCCGTCTCCTACATCGCGGCCAATAAGGCCTGAGCTTCCCCCGGGCCGCCCCAAGGGCGGCACCGGTGCGCCGCGGGCGGGGGCGAGTGCCACCCGCACGGACCCTCCCCGCGCGCCGATCAGGGCAGCGCCCACCTGGAAGAACAAGGGCCCTTGAGCAGGACCACCGAACGGAAACACCGCCGCACGGCACGGCTGTGAAGCTGCAGCAGAGCGCGAAACAGCACGGAGCGGCAACAGCGCAGCAGCACAGCACCATGAGAGCCAGTCAGCGAAAGGCGAGCGAGAACAGATGAGGCTTCCCAGATGACGTCCGACCACGACGTCGTGGTCACCGGGATCGGCGCCACCACGCCGATCGGTGGCACGGCCCCGGAGACCTGGCAGGCCCTGCTGGACGGCACCATCGGCGTCAAGCCGCTGCTCGAGCCCTGGGCGGACAAGTACGAACTGCCCGTCCGGATCTACGCCCCCCTCGCCGTCGACCCATTGGACGTGCTGCCCCGGGTCGAGGCCCGACGGCTGGACCGGTGCCAGCAGGTGGCCCTGGTGGCCGCCCGCGAGGCCTGGGCCGACGCCGGCGCCCCGGAACTCGATCCCGAGCGGCTCGGTGTCGTCATCGGCACCGGTATCGGTGGCGCCCTGACCCTGCTCGGCCAGGACGACATCCTCGAGCAGGTCGGCATCCGCAAGGTCGCCGTGCTGACCATCCCGATGCTGATGCCGAACGGCCCGGCCGCGGCGGTCGGCCTGTGGGCAAAGGCGCGCGGCGGTGTGCACGCACCGGTCTCGGCCTGTGCGTCCGGCGCCGAAGGCATCGCCTGGGCGTACCGGATGATCAAGTCCGGCGATCTCGACATCGCGATCGCCGGCGGGGCGGAGGCGTGCATCCACCCGCTGCCGCTCGCCGGGTTCGCGCAGATGCGCGCGATGAGCACCCGCAACCACGACCCGCTGGGCGCCTCCCGACCGTTCGAGGTCGAGCGCGACGGCTTCGTGCTGGGCGAGGGCGCCGGGATCATGGTCCTCGAGCGCGCGGACCACGCCACAGCGCGCGGCGCCAAGATCTACGGCCGGCTGGCCGGCATCGGCATGTCCAACGACGCCCACCACATCACCGCTCCGGAACCCGCGGGTGAGGGTTCGGCGCGGGCGATCGCCAAGGCGCTGCGCTCCGCCGACCTGACCCCCGCCGACGTCGGTCACGTCAACGCCCACGCCACGTCCACCCCGGTCGGTGACCTGGCCGAGTCCAACACCATCCTGCGGGCGATCGGCGACCACCCTGTCGTCACCGCCACCAAGTCGATGACCGGCCACATGCTCGGCGCCGCTGGTGCGGTCGAGGGCATCGCCACCGTGCTGGCCATCAAGGAGGGTGTCGTGCCCGGCACCCGCAACCTCAACAAGCTCGATCCCGAGATCAAGGTCGACGTCGCGGCCGAGAACCGCGAGGTCACGTTGACCGCTGCGATGAACGACTCCTTCGGCTTCGGCGGGCACAACGTCGCGCTGGTGTTCACCGGCGCGTGACCCGGTGGGTCCGGACGCCGGACCCAGTGCCTGCGCCGATGGGGGGCGCGGAGCACTCGCCGCCCGTCAGGCGCAGGGACGCGCCCCGGGCACGTAGGCCCCGACGCCGATCGGGCGGGCGACAGCCGCCGGATCGGACCGGAGGGGTGGGCAGTCCGCGCTGGATTTGACGGCGTTCCCGCACCCGGGGATGCATCCGTTTCAAGCGCCCTGGTGCGCGTCAGGAGTACCGACCGTGACAGCTGTTGTTGATCCGTCGAGCGTGAAGAACGGGACGCCGTCAGCCGGGTCCGTGACGGACCCCACCGTCCGCACGGGGCCCCGGGTCATCGACCCGCGGGAACCCGAGGTCAGGCTGGCGGCGCTGCTCGACGAGGGCTCGCTGAGCGGTCTGCACGCCACCGACACCTCAGGTGTGTGGGCGGTGCGGGGACGGATCGACGGTTCCAAGGTCATCGCCTACTGCACCGACGCCACCCGGATGGGCGGCGCGATGGGCCATGACGGCTGCCGGCACATCGTCGAGGCGATCGAGACGGCGGTCCGGGAACGGATCCCGGTGATCGGCCTGTGGCACTCCGGCGGCGCCCGACTGGCCGAGGGCGTGCTCGCCCTCGACGGTGTCGGTCAGGTCTTCGCCGCGATGGTCCGGGCATCGGGCAAGATCCCGCAGATCTCCGTGGTGCTCGGCCCCGCGGCCGGTGGCGCGGCCTACGGACCCGCGCTGACCGACATCGTGATCATGGCGCCCGAGGGGCGGGTGTTCGTGACCGGACCCGAGGTCGTGAAGTCGGTGACCGGCGAGCAGGTCGACATGGAGGCCCTGGGCGGTCCGGCCGCGCACGGGCGGAAGTCCGGCGTGGTGCACATCGTGGCCGACTCCGAACCCGACGCGTTCGTCCGCGCGCGCCGGGTCGCGTCGCTGTTCTCCCGGCCGGGTATCGCCGGGGTCACCGGGATGCCGGACGACCCGAACCTCGGCGCACTGCTGCCCGAGCACCGGGCCCGCGCGTACAACGTCAAGCCCGTCATCGACGCGATCCTCGACGAGCCGATGGAGGAACTGCAGGCGAAGTGGGCGCCGAACATCGTCATCGGGCTCGGCCGGCTCGGCGGCCGGTCCGTCGGTGTGGTGGCCAACAATCCGCTGCGCCTGGGCGGCTGCCTCGACTCTCACTCAGCGGAGAAGGCGTCACGCTTCGTGCGGATGTGCGACGCGTTCGGCATCCCGTTGCTGGTGGTCGTCGACGTGCCCGGATATCTGCCCGGTGTCGGCCAGGAGTGGGACGGTGTGGTTCGCCGCGGTGCGAAACTCCTGCACGCCTTCGCCGAAGCAGTGGTGCCACGGGTGACGCTGGTGACGCGCAAGGCCTACGGCGGTGCGTATGTCGCGATGAACTCCAAGTCGCTCGGCGCCACCGCGGTGTTCGCCTGGCCCGACGCGGAGATCGCGGTGATGGGCGCAAAGGCAGCCGTCGGCATCCTGCACCGGCGCAAGCTGGCCGCCGCGCCCGACGACGAGCGGGAGGCCCTGCACGCAGCCCTGGCCGCGGAGCATGCCAAGGTCGCCGGCGGCGTCGCCCGGGCGATCGAGCTGGGCGTGGTCGACGAGGTGATCACTCCGGAGGAAACCCGGCGCAGGGTCGCCGAGGCGCTGGCGTCGGCCCCCGCCGGCCGGGGTGCGCACGGCAACATCCCGCTGTGACGCGCGGCCTGACCAAGTCCGCGAGCCGCACTGCCGCGCCTCCTGTTCTGCTGCGCGACAGCGCGGTGAGCCGCCTGGCGCTGCGCGACGCGGGCCGCCGGCCGGCCGCTGCTGTGCACGTGACTTCGAGGGCTGCATGAACAGCGTTCATCTGATCGGCGGTGGCTGGTCCGCGGAGGCGGCCGCCGACGTCTACGGCCCCTTCCTCGCCGAGGCCGCCGCATCGGCGCCGGCCGGCGACCGTTCATCCGGCCCCGTCATCGCCTGCGTCGTTCTCGATGAGGGTGGCGGCGCGGACGAGTTCACCCGATGGGCGGCAGCGCTGACCGGTGTCGCACCGTGCCGGCCCGTCCCGGTGCTGGTCGAGATCGGCGCCCGCTTCGACCCGGCATCGCTGGGTGACGCCGACGGCGTTCTGGTGTGTGGTGGGCTGACCCCGGCCTACGCCGACGCGATGTCCCCCTCAGCGCAGGCCATCGCCGAGTGGCTCGCGCAGGGGCGGCCGTACGCGGGGTTCTCCGCCGGGTCAGCGATCGCCGCGGCGTCAGCGGTGGTCGGCGGCTGGTTGGCCGAGGGCGTCCCGATCTGCGCCGAGGACGCAGCAGAGGACCTGGCGGAGATCGGCGTCGTCGACGGGCTCGGCCTGTCACCCTTCACCGTCGACGTGCACTGCGCCCAGTGGGGAACGTTGCCGCGGCTGATCGAGACCATCCGCCGGCACCCCGCGCGGATCGGTGCAGGGATCGACGAGGACACCGTGCTGATCCTGCGGGACGGCACTGCGACCGTGCGGGGACGCGGATCGGTGTGGCGGGTGACCGCCGGCGGATCACCGGCCGGGTCGGTGACGGTGACGCCGTACCGGGCGGGCGACACGGTGCCGTTGCCCTGAGACACGGATACCTGGTGTATCGGGTCACCGCTTTCCGGCGATTGCGGGCCACCCCGGTGCCGCTGCCGTGATTGCGGCTTGGGCTGCGGGCCAAGGCGGTCGCGGGCCGTCAGCGATCGCGGGCGTCGGTGGCGATCGCCCGGTGCGCAGCGGAGCCCACCACGTCCAGCGGCGGTCGTGGCGACCGGTCCAGCGCGAGCCGCAACGCGTAGACGGCGGTGGCCGCGTCGGCCAGCCGGTCCGGTGACAGGGAGCCGTCGCGCACCGCGGTGGTGATGCCGGTGACCGCGGCCCTCGGGTCGGTGGGCATCAGGATCAGGTCCTGACCGGCGGCGATGCCGCGCCAGGCAGCTTCGGCGGGCCCGTAGTTGTCAACCACCGGCGCCATCTCGAACGAGTCGGACACGGTGACGCCCTTGAACTGTGCGCCCTTGCAGCCGTTGACGCCGCTGCCCTTGAGCAGCTTGCTGACGACCTGCGGGCTGAGGGCGGACGACCGCCCGGGGTCGCCGGCGGCCGGCAGCTCGATGTGCCCGGTCATCACCAGCGCGGCCCCCGCATCGACCCCGGCGCGCAACGGGACCGCGTCCACCGCGTTCCACTCGTCGCAGCTGGCATCCAGCGACGGCAGTGCCTTGTGCGTGTCGGTCGCCAACCGCCCGATACCCGGGAAGTGCTTCACCGTGGCGGCCAGTCCGGCGCTCTGGTAACCGTTCACCGCTGCCGCCACCAGGGTGCCCGCGCGTTGTGGATCCGACCCGAAGGTCCGGTCCTCGACGCCGGATCCCCCGGACTCGGGCAGCACGTCGGCGTCAGGGGCGAAGTTGACGTTGATGCCGACGGCGCGCAGTTCCTGACCGGCTGCCGCGGTGACGGCCTTCGTCGCCTCGGCCGCGGCCGCGGTGTCGTCGATCTCGGACAGCTCCTGCGCGCCGGGGAAGTCGGTGAAGCCGTTCACCAGCCGGGTGACCAACCCGTACTCCTGGTCGGTCGCGATCAACAGCGGCGCGCCCGCCTGACTGGCCGGGACTTGCTTCTGCAGTGCGGCGGTGACGGCGGCAACCTGCTGCGGGGTGCCATTGGGCGTGCCGTCGATCGAACCGTCGGAGCCCATCAGGATGACGCCGCCCAGATGCAGCTGCGCCACGAGATCGGTGCCGACGGCATCGGCGGAACTGACCATGACGACGGTGCCCGCTCGGTCCGCGACGTCCATCGCCGCCACCGCGGCGCGCGCCCGCTGCACGTCGGCGGGGGTCACGAGTCCGCCGGGCGGGACAGTGGGAGCTGGGGCGGCCGGTCGAGGTGCTGCGCTCGACGCCGAGGGCGGGGTGGCCGGTCGTGCGGACGGGGTGGCCGGCGCGGTGGACGGTCGAGCGGGCGTGGTCGTGCTGCCATCGGCGTTGGGTGACTCGGCGGTCGGCGACGGTGCTGCCGTGGCCGAAGACCCGGGGACTTCCGCCGGCGCGCCGCTCGGCGTCCTTGACGATGACGACGCGGGCGGCGACACGGTGGCCGACTCGGATCCCGCTTGCTCGGCTGCGCCGGCGCACCCGGCGAGCAGGCCCACGATCAGCACCGCCGGCAGCACGATGCGCTGCAGGCGGTGGGAACAGTTCACTGGCAAGCCTTCATGGACTGGTCGGACGGATAGGTGCCGGCCACCACGAGGCGGCCGTCCTGGTCGCCCAGCAGGTACGTCACGTCCCAATTGATGCAGGGCTCCGGCAACGACGGTGGTGCCAGGGCGACGTCCTGCTGCGAGGTGAACATCGTACGCGCGCGTAACGGCTCGTCGGACACCGTCATCACCGCGATGTTGGAATCCACCGTGCTGCGGTAGTCGGCCCGCCAGCGGTCCGGTGTCTGGGGTGCCGATTCCTGGGTCGCGACGGAACGCTTCCACGCGTCGAAATCGTGCTCGTTGATGGCGTCGAAGTAGTTCTGCAGTGCCTGTCGGACCTCGGCGGAGCGCGGGTGTGCGGCCGCACGGGTGGACACCCGCACCACTGAACTGTCCGAGGGGCCCGGCTGGTGATCGGCGAGAGACACCGAGACGCGGTCGTCGGAGCGCCCGAACGACCAGGCCGCCGTGGCGCCGCCCGCGAGGATGACGAGAAGAAGGGTCGCCAGAAGCAGCGTCAATCGCCGCCCGGTCAACCGCATGCTGTTCCCATCACCGCGTCGTGGTTTTTTCTCCGGAGAGGTCGACGTGTGCCGGGAAGAACGGTTGCCCCGTTGCCTGCGGCGTGGCGCAGCGCACGGTGCAAGGCGGGTGGACCGGGACCCCGAGGACAGAACACAGCAGCCGTTGTTGCGGCGGGCCACGCCAGATTGGAACCGGCGCCGCGCGGTCAGCCGACCTGATGCAGCCAGGTGACCGCGGTGCCCTCGCCGGCGCGGCGGAACGGCTCCAGTTCGGCATCGATGTGAGCGCCGAGCGCCTCACCGAGCCCGTGGTGGACGGCTTCGAGGTTCGGCGCGGAAGCCAGCAGTGCCCGCAGCTGATCCTCGCCGACCACGACGTCACCATTGGCGGAAATGGCCGCGCGCCAGATTCCGCGGCCGGGGACGTGACAGATGCGTTCCCCGTCGACGCCGGGGCTGGCTTCCTCGGTGACCTCGAACCGGATCATCGGCCACGCCTTGAGAGCCTTGGCCAGCCGACCGCCGGTGCCGGGCTTGCCGGACCAGCTGGCGTCCGCACGCAGGCAGCCGGGAGCCGCAGGTTGGGCTGTCCACGACAGCGATACGCGACCACCGGTCACCCCGGAGATCGCCCATTCGACGTGCGGGCAGATCGCCGCGGGCGCCGAGTGCACAAAAACAACACCTCGTGTCAAGACCGTCCACCTCCGCTCGCACTCCAACGTTCTTCCCCAACGTGGGATGCAACTGCGGATTGGATACGGCAGGACCGGATGCAGCGGTACTGCTGTGATCATTGTGCACTGTGTGATTGCCCGGACGCCAGCGCCGGGCGCAACTAAGGCCGTGAGCGGGAAGAAAGCGAGCGGCGCTCGGCACCCGGTGAGGGCTGGTGATGGTCAATCCGTCGGCGGCGCCGGCATCGGCAGGAACGGGCCGCGGCCGTCACGCCGATCAGAGCGCGGCCGCCATCGTCACGGCGTGCGCGTCACCGTCACGCAGTCGATGGACCTTGCTCAGTGGGCACGGCGGCCGGCGTCCGCCCACAGCGGGCGATCCGCATCGGTCGACGACCACCCACCGGCAGAGCGGGTGTCGGCCCCGAACATCGGCCCGACGAGAGCCACCACGAGCAGGATCAGGAGGACAACGAGAAGAGTCATACGAATAGGGTCCCGCCATCGACCTCTCACGTCCATCTGTTTGTTTTTCCGAAGACGCGTAAGCTCTTCTTCATGATTGACGTCCGCAAGCTGGAGATCCTGCGCGAGCTCGACCGGTGCGGGACCATCACCGCCACCGCCGCCGCCGTCCACCTCACTCCGTCCGCCGTATCCCAGCAGCTGGCAGCGCTGTCGAAGGAAGCCGGCACGCCGATGCTCGAGCCCGACGGTCGTCGGGTGCGGTTGAGCGAGGCTGCCACCCTGCTCCTCAGCCACGCGCACCAGATCTTCACCCACCTCGAGCACGCGGAATCCGACCTCGCGGCGTTCCGGCGCGGGGATGCCGGAACAGTGCGTGTCGGCACCTTCAGCTCCGCCGTCAAGGCCATCGCGGTGCCATTGATCTCGGACATCTCGACCCGCACCCGGCTGCGGGTCGAGATCCGCGAGGTCGAGCCGGAGGACGCGATCGATGCGTTGCTGGCCCGGACCGTCGACGTGTCGATGACGCTGGCCACCAGCGACCTGCTCCCGGGGGAGCACGACAAGCGCATCCGGTCCGAGCACCTGCTCGACGACGTCATGGATGTCGCTCTGCCGTTCGACCATCCGCTGGCGAATCACGAGACCATCGAGCTGGCCGAGTTGTCCGACGCCGACTGGATTCTGGCCCAACCGGGAGTGCCGTGCTGGCAGCTCACCCGGGACGCCTGCGAGCGGGCCGGTTTCGTGCCGAAGGCCCGGCATTACGCCGATGAGTTCGTCGGGGTGGTCGGACTGATCTCCGCCGGGCACGGAGTCGGTCTCATCCCGCGGCTGGCGCAGCCCGAATTCGTCAACGAACCGATCGTGTTGCGGCCCGTCGCCGGCGTCAGCCCGGTGCGCCGGATCGGGGCCCAGATCCGTTCCGGCACAGCCGATCAGCCGCACATCGCCCCGGTACTGGAGTCACTGCGGCGGATCTCGTCGGAGGTGGCGGTCGGGCCTTTGGAGTGCCGGGTGCCGCGCACGCTCATCGAGATCGTCCCGTCGCCGCCGGTGATGGCGGGCTGATGTCCACCCACATCGTCCTGATCCGCGGCATCAACGTCGGTACCGGGAAACGGGTGGTGATGGCCGAGCTCCGCAAGGCGTTGACCGATCGCGGTTTCGACGACGTCCGGACCGTGTTGAACAGTGGCAATGCTGTTCTCGTCTCCGACGAGCCGGCTGACGCTGTCGCACAGGCGGTGTCGGACGTGCTGACCGAGGAACTCGGGGTCGACGCCGAGGTGATCGTCCGCAGCCCGGACCAGGTCGCCGCGGCGATGGCTGCCGATCCGCTCGCCGACGTGGCGACCGACGGTTCGAGGCACTTCGTCGGATTCCTCGCCACCGTCCCGGCGGCGGCCAAGGTGAAGGCTGTCACCGAATTGCGGGACGACGGGGCGACCGCGCCGGACATCGCCCGACTGATCGATGATCACCTGTATCTGTGGTGCCCCAACGGCATCAGCAAGTCGACCTTCACCAGGCTGAACTGGGACCGGGCGCTCGGGACACCGGTCACCGTGCGGAACGTCAACACCGTGAACAGGCTCATCACGCTGGCCGGCTGACGGCCGGATTGGTCCCTCGGCGCGGGTGCATCCGCCGGTCGGCGGAAGTCCAGGCGCTCCTGACGAGTCGTTGGCGGGCCGGCGGCCGTGGGGTCGGAACGCAAGCGGTCAGCACGGTCCAGTCGGTCGGCACGGCCCGTCGGTCAGCGCGGCCCCGCCGTCAGCGGTCCGGGAACAGCGCCTCGTCCAGAAGCGGCGCCTGCAGTCGGGCCCAGGGCGACAGACCACTGTCCGGATCGCCTGCCGCTGACAGGAACTGATCCCAGGTCCACCACGCCGTCTGCTCGACTTCGTCGGGCGCCGGGGTCGGCTCCTGGTCGATCGTACAGACGAGCACCGGGCAGAGTTCGTTCTCCTCGATGTTGCCGTCGGACGCGCGATACGTGAAGTGCGGCAGCACCATTCGCATCTGCCCGACCTTCAGGCCCAGCTCCGACTGCATTCGCCGCGCCGCAGCGGCCGCCGGCGACTCGCCCGGCCCCGGGTGACCACAACAGGTGTTGGTCCAGACCAGCGGGAACGTCCGCTTGCTCGCTGCCCGCTGGGTGACCAGCAGCCTGCCCTTGGTGTCGAACGCGTAGCAGGAGAACGCCAGGTGCCGTGGGGTGGTCGGTCCGTGCACGGTGGCCTTGTCCGCGACGCCGATCGGACGGCCGTCGTCATCGACGAGGACGACCTGCTCCACGGCGACGTCCGGCTGGGCCAGGGTCGCGGCGCGCGCTGCCAGGACGGCGGGACGACGCCCGGGGTGGGTGGGATCGGCGAGTGGATGACGAATGGTCGGCACCCCGCCGAGCCTACCGATCGCCGCCGGCCATCCCGGCCGACCGGCCGACCCGGGCCCGGAGCCGGCGCCGGTCGTGTCGAAGGCCTCAGCCCTCCAGAACAGGGTCCCTGGTCGCGACCGGCGCAGGCTCGTTCCTGCGGTGGAACGCGAAGCCGACCAAGACCACCGCCAGCATGGCGTACCCGAGCGCCACTTCCGGTTGCGCGGCCCACTCCACCTGGCTTGCGTGGATCAGCCCGATCCAACTCAGCGCGGCGCCCACCGCTGCGGCGATGGCCGCCGAGTAGAACTTGTGCATCAGGATGAAGGCCACGATGGAGCCGAGCACCATCCCGGCCAGTACTGCCCCCTCGCCCAGGATCTTCAGCCCGCTGTAGACCAGCCCGGCGTCGGTCAGTGCTCCGTCACCGACCTGGGCCGCGGTGGTCCCGGCCGCTGCGAGCGCGTTGTCGATCAGCCCGGTCCCCCACGAGGCGAGGTTCGGCAGGATGGCCGCGACCACGGCGGCCGCCTGGATTCGGGGGACGGACTGAAACGCCTGCGCGCCGATCAGCAGGCC
>JAESFR010000306.1_pt1 | contig 13300 bp, 12 predicted proteins | sample 9266191 | NCBI WGS metagenome assembly JAESFR01 (sample SAMN14503063, study PRJNA617104) | algae metagenome | isolation source: Pleurocapsa minor HA4230-MV1 and co-occurring heterotrophs from cement on... | place: USA: Nuuanu Pali Lookout, Hawaii | collected 2009-07-20
CGGTGACGTGAGGAGAAGAGCGCATGACGACGACCTCGACTTACAGCCGCGTGGCGGTGACGGATGCCGCGGCATCCCTTCTCCGCGAACTCACCGCCCAGCACGGCCCGCTCATGTTCCACCAGTCGGGCGGATGCTGCGACGGCAGCGCCCCGATGTGCTACCCGATCGGCATGTTCGTCACCGGGCCGAGCGACGTGCTGGTCGGCACGATCGACGCGGGGCTCCCCGCGCCGATCCAGGTGTTCATGTCGGAGTCGCAGTTCGAGTACTGGAAGTACACGCACCTCACGATCGACGTGGTCCCGGGTCGCGGCGCCGGCTTTTCGGTCGAAGGCCCCACCGGCATGCGGTTCCTGATCCGCTCGCGGATGCTGGACGACGTCGAACTGGAGCACTTCGGGCTGCGCTGATCGCCGCTGCGCGGCATCCGGTGTCATTTCCGGAGAGTCTCGGTTCCGTTACGAATCGTTCACCGGATTGCCGAAAGGCACCTCCAGGCGTTAGATATCCGGAGGACCGCGCCTTTCCGGCGCGGTCGACTCCTTCACAGCAGAGGTAGCACTATGACACTGCACTCCAGCGGACGCGGCCGTCTCGGCCTCGCCCTCGGCGCCTTCGGCGCTTCCGCCCTCCTTCTCGCCGGGTGCGCCGGCGGCGGCGGAGGAGGCTCGACCGACGGCGGCGGCGACGCGTCCGGTGAGCCGATCATCGTCGGCACCACCGACAAGATCACCTCGATCGACCCGGCCGGCTCGTACGACAACGGCTCGTTCGCGGTGATGAACCAGATCTACCCGTTCCTGTTCAACAGCGACTACGGCACGGCCGACGTCACGCCCGACATCGCGGAGTCCGGTGAGTTCACCTCGGAGACCGAGTACACCGTCAAGCTCAAGGAGGGTCTGAAGTTCGCGAACGGCAACGACCTGACCTCCTCCGACGTCAAGTTCACGTTCGACCGCCAGATCGCGATCGCCGACGAGAACGGCCCGTCGTACCTCCTCGGCAACCTCGACAGCGTCGAGGCGCCCGACGACCTGACCGTCGTGTTCACCCTGAAGAACCCGAACGACCAGACGTGGGAGCAGATCCTCTCCAGCCCGGCCGCGCCGATCGTCGACGAGGACGTCTTCTCCGCCGACAGCGTCACCTCCGACGAGGACATCGTCGCGGGCGAGGCGTTCGCCGGCCAGTACGTCATCGACTCGTACAAGGTGAACGAGCTCATCTCCTACTCGCCGTACGCCGACTACGCCGGCTCGCTGCCGGCCGCCGAGAACTCGGGCGTGACCGTGAAGTACTACGCCGACGCGTCGAACATGAAGCTCGACATCGAGGGCGGCGACATCGACGTGGCGTACCGCAGCCTCTCGGCCACCGACATCGACGACCTGTCCACGAACGATGCCGTCAAGATCGTCGACGGCCCCGGCGGCGAGATCCGCTACATCGTGTTCAACTTCGACACGATGCCGTTCGGCGCGACGACCGCTGAGGCCGACCCGGCCAAGTCGCTCGCGATCCGTCAGGCCGCAGCCGACCTGATCGACCGCGACGCGCTCGCGGAGGACGTGTACAAGGGCACCTACTCGCCCCTGTACTCCTACGTCCCGCAGGGTCTGACCGGCGCGACCGAGCCCCTCAAGGAGCTCTACGGCGACGGCAGCGGCGGACCCTCGGTCGACGAGGCCACCGCGGTGCTCGCCGAGGCCGGCGTCACGACGCCCGTCGCACTCAACCTGCAGTACAACGGCGACCACTACGGCCCGTCGTCGGGTGACGAGTACGCGGCCATCAAGTCGCAGCTCGAAGAGGGCGGCCTGTTCACGGTCAACCTCGCCCAGACCGAGTGGGTGCAGTACTCGAAGGACCGCACCGCCGACGTGTACCCGGCCTACCAGCTCGGCTGGTTCCCGGACTACTCCGACGCGGACAACTACCTGACCCCGTTCTTCTCGGAGGACAACTTCCTGGTCAACCACTACAGCAACGCGGAGGTGCAGCAGCTGATCACCGACCAGGCGTCGGAGACGGATGCCGCCACCCGCCAGGCCGACATCGAGCAGATCCAGGCGCTCGTCGCCGCCGACCTCTCGACGCTGCCGCTGCTGCAGGGCAAGCAGGTCGCGATCGTGGGCGCGAGCGTGGAGGGTGCCGTTCTGGACGGCTCCTTCAAGTTCCGCTACGCGCCGCTCACCAAGTAGCACCGTTCGCGGGCCGGAGGTCGTCACGACCTTCGGCCCGCGACGCGTTCCCGACCCTGTTCTGAGGTTCCCGTATGGTCACTCCGGTCGAAGCCGGCAACGTCGGCACCCCGCTCGTCTCGCCGCGCAGCGGCGGGCTGTGGCGCTACATCCTGATCCGGTTCCTGCTGATCTTCCCGACGGTGATCATCCTGGTCACCGTCGTGTTCTTCCTGATGCGGGTCACCGGCGACCCGATCACCGCTGCTCTGGGCGGCAGGCTCCCGCCGGACGCGCTGGCCGAGCGCATCGCCGCCGCCGGCTACGACCGGCCGCTGCTGATCCAGTATCTGGAGTACATCGGCGGCGTCTTCCGCGGCGACTTCGGCACGACTCTGACCGACAACCGGCCGGTCACCCAGATCCTCCTGACCTATGGCTCCGCGACGCTCGAGCTCGCGTTCTACGCGCTGATCGTCGCGTTCGTGATCGGCATCCCGTTCGGCCTGCTCGCCGCGGCCAAGCGCGACCGCGTGCCTGACGCCTTCCTGCGCATCGGCGCGATCATGGCCTACGCGACGCCCATCTTCTTCGTCGCGATCCTGCTCAAGCTGATCTTCGCGGTCTGGCTGGACTGGCTCCCCGTCGCCGGTCGCGCATCGACGCGCACCGAGCTGCAGCTGCAGAGCCTGGACGGCCCCACCGGCGTCTATCTGATCGACGCGATCCGCCTCGGAAGCCCGGCGGCGGTCGGCGACGTGCTGTGGCACGCGGTGCTCCCGGGCCTCGCCCTGGGCCTCCTGACCGCCGGCATCTTCCTGCGGCTCGTGCGCACGAACGTGATCGGCACTCTGGGTGCGCAGTACGTGACCTCGGCCCGTTCGCGCGGCGTCGGCGAGTACCGCCTGCTCACCAAGCACGCCTACCGGCCGGCGCTCATCCCGATCGTGACCGTGATCGGCCTGCAGATCGCGGTGCTCCTGTCCGGCGCCGTGCTCACCGAGACGTCGTTCGAGTGGAAGGGCATCGGATTCATGCTCGCCGAGTACATCGGCGCGCGCGACTTCGTGGCGGTGCAGGGCATCGTGATCATGATCGCGGTGGTGGTCGCGATCACGAACTTCATCGTCGACATCATCGCCGTTCTCATCGACCCGAGGGTGAGGTACTGATGACTTCTCCGACCCCCACCTCCGCGCCCGATCCGTCCGTGACGGACGCGACGGACGCGACGACGGATGCCGCGCCCGCGGCGCTGACGACGCGCAAGACACCGCTGCTGGACCGCATCCCGGTCATCTCGCACCTGCGTCAGAGCGTCGGCCTGCAGCGCGTGATGCTGGTTCTCGGCCTCGCGATCGTCCTGGTCTTCATCCTCGTCGCGGCCTTCGCGCCGTGGATCGCGCCGTACGGCTGGGCCCAGCGCAGCGTCGACGGCCAGAGCTTCGGCACGCAGCAGCCGCCGAACCCCCTGAACATCTGGGGCACGACGGTCAGCGGCTTCGACGTGTACTCGCGCGTGATCTGGGGAGCGCAGACCGCGCTGCTGGCGATCATCTGCGCGATCCTGTTCTCGATCTTCCTGGGCATCGCGCTGGGCCTGCTCAGCGGCTACTTCGGCGGCTGGCTCGACCGGATCCTCGTGGTGTTCGCCGACGCGATCTACTCGTTCCCGTCGCTGCTGCTCGCGATCGTGATCGCGATCGTGGTCTCGGGCGGCCAGTCGACGCTGTGGGGCGGCATCCTGTCGACGGCGATCGCGATCACCGTCGTGTTCGTGCCCCAGTACTTCCGCGTGGTCCGTGCCGAGGTCGTGCGGGTGAAGGCCGAGCCGTTCGTGGAGTCGGCGCGCGTGATCGGCGTGCCGACCTACCGCATCCTCACCCGTCACGTGCTGCGCAACTCGACGCGCTCGATCCCGGTGATCGTGACCCTGAACGCTTCGGAGGGCCTGCTCACCCTCGCCGGTCTCGGCTTCCTCGGGTTCGGCATCGAGGCGACGGCCGCCGCCGAGTGGGGCTACGACCTCAACCGCTCGGTGGCCGACGTCTCGAGCGGCATCTGGTGGACCGCGATCCCGCCCGGCGTCGCCATCGTGCTCGTCGTGCTGGGCATCACCCTCGTGGGCGAGAGCCTGAATGATCTGAGCGACCCGCGGCTGCGCCGCCGTCGCCGCGCCGGAGGTGCCGCATGACCGAGGCCGTTCTGCAGGATGTCGCGTCGATCCGCGACCTGAAGGTCACGTTCGCCACCGACGGCACGCCGGTGGAGGCGATCACCGGCATCTCCCTCGAGGCGCGGCCGGGCGAAGTGCTCGCGATCGTCGGCGAATCGGGTTCGGGCAAGACCGTGACCGCCAACACGCTCCTGGGCCTCCTTCCCGAGACCGCGACGCTCTCGGGCGCGGTGATCGTGCGCGGTCGCGACGGCGACCAGACCGACATCGTGCACGCGAGCCACAGCCAGTTGCAGGAGATGCGGGGCCGGGATGCGGCGATGGTGTTCCAGGAGCCCTCCACGGCCCTCAACCCGGTGTTCACGGTCGGCTTCCAGATCGCGGAGGGGCTCAAGGCGCACGAGAAGCTCTCGAACGCCGAAGCGAAGGCCAAGGCGATCGAGATCCTGCGCAAGGTCGGCATCCCCGATCCGGAGAAGCGCGTCGACGACTATCCGCACCAGTTCTCGGGGGGCCAGAAGCAGCGCGTCGTGATCGCGATGGCGCTCGTGCTGGATGCGCGGCTCATCATCGCGGACGAGCCGACCACCGCGCTCGATGTCACGGTGCAGGCAGAGATCCTCGAGCTGCTGCGCGCGTGCCGCGACGAGTTCGGCGCGACGATCGTGCTCATCACGCACAACATGGGTGTCGTCGCCGATCTCGCCGACCGGGTGATCGTCATGTACCGCGGCGAGATCGTCGAGCAGGCGCCCGTGCGCGAGCTCTTCGCCCACCCGCAGCAGGAGTACACCCGCGAGCTCCTGGCCGCGGTGCCGCACGTCGGCCGCGGCAAGAGCTCGCGGCAGGACCCCGCCACGCCCGCGCCGACCGAGCCCCCGGCCGACAGCCTGGTCGTGGCGCGCAACGTGCACATCGGCTATCCGGGCCGGCTGGGATCACCGGGCGTCGTCGCGGTCAAAGGCGTGGACTTCTGGATCGCCCCCGGCGAGGTCGTGGGTCTGGTCGGCGAGTCCGGCTCGGGCAAGACCACGATCGGTCGCGCGATGGTGGGCCTGACCGAAGTGCTCGACGGCTCGCTGACCGTGCTCGGCCAGGAGATGAAGGGCGCCAAGACCCGGCACCTGGTCAAGCTGCGACCCGACGTCGGTTTCGTCTTCCAGGATCCGGCGACGAGCTTCAACCCGCTGCTGACGATCGCGGAGTGCATCGCCGAACCGCTGGTCGTGCACCGCTCGTCGATGGGCGCGCGCGCGACCCGCACGCGGGTGGACGAGCTGCTGGATGCCGTGCACCTGCCGACCGCGTTCGGCGACCGGTACCCGCACGAACTGTCGGGCGGACAGCGTCAGCGCGCGTCGCTCGCCCGTGCGCTCGCCCTGAACCCCAAGCTGCTGATCGCCGACGAGCCGACCAGCGCGCTGGACGTGTCGGTGCAGGCGCGGGTGCTCGAACTGTTCGCGGAACTGCAGCGCGAGTTCGGCTTCGCGTCGCTGTTCATCAGTCACGACCTCGCGGTGATCGACGAGGTCGCCGACCGCGTGATCGTGCTGCGACACGGCGAGGTGCGCGAGCAGGGGACGACCGTGCAGGTGCTGCTGGACCCGACCGACGACTACACCAAGCGGCTTCTGGTCTCGCTGCCGGTGCCCGATCCGGTGGAGCAGGCGGCGCGGCGCGACGCGTGGCGGCTGACCCGCGGCACCTGACCGCGGCTCAGCGCGCGCTCAGCGGCCGGACAGCAGGCCGAAGAACCACTCGAAGATCCCGAACTGGCTGCTCAGCCAGAACAGGGCGAACACCGAGAAGACGATGATCGCGGGCCACGAGATGCCCCGCTTGAGGCGCCGACCGGTGAGCGCGACGCCCGGCGGCGGACGCAGCGCCTCCTTCGGCGCGGCGAACGGCAGCGCTGCCGAGGGTGCGGATGCCGCGCCCGCCGCCACCGCTGCAGCCCCCGGGTCGGACGACCCCGACGCCGCCCGCACGGCGGCCGCGGCATCCGCCTGCAGCCGGTCGTCGCGCCAGCGCGCCCACTGGGCGAACTTGTCCAGCAGCGCGGCGACGACCGAGAACAGCCACGCCCAGCTCGCGGGGTCCAGGCCGGAGAACTCGCGCTTGCCGTACAGGAACAGCCAGTCGTCCACGATCTCGACGTCGAGGGCGGCGGCGTTGTCGATGAAGCGCGCCATGATGTCGGGCGTGAACAGGTACAGGGCGTCCTGCTCGTAGCCCGCGGGGCAGTACAGCGCGAAGTGCTCGTCGAAGTCGCCCTCGAGGCTCAGCCGCTGATCCTTGTCGAAGGTCGCGGGCAGGTTCGATCCGAAGAGGCCGTTGTTGCTGCGGGCGTCGAGCACGATGTGCGGCAGAGGCACGTCGAGCTTGATCGCGACATACCCCCACCGGTGGGTGGTGCGGTTCTTGCCCGACCCGGTCGTGTACTGGTAGTTCGCGAACTCGACGAAGCGCGGCGTGTCACCGCGGACCAGGTCGCTCGCCGACCGCGAGCCCCCGATTCCGAAGATCATGCCCGGCAGGCCCGGGCTCTGCAGCGTGGGCACGTAGGACATGCCGTTCGCCGTGGCGAACCGGTCGAGCCGGTACCACCGCTCGTTGCGACCCAGTGTGCCGCGGGTGAGCGCGATCGCGATCGCGGCGATCGCCCCGCCGATCACGACGATCGGCAGCACCGAGGTGAACGCGCCGAACAGCAGGGGTGCGCCCGACGAGCCGCCGGCCGCGGCGAGCGAGCCGAACACCGAGACGATGACGGTGAGGAAGACGCTGCCGAACGCGAGGAAGAACGCGACGCCGAGCACCACCACGACGATGGTCGCGGTCGAGCCGAACATCGAGCTCGCCCGGCCGCTCGCGCGCAGTCGCCGGACGAACTCGGCGACCGCACGGCGGTCGACCGGCTCGACGAGCGGGCGGGCGTCGAACGGGATCGGTGTGCTCACTCCCGTGGATCCCGTGCCCGCATGCGTCCACGCTACCCCTCCGGTGCGCCCCGCCCGAGGCGGCTGAGAGCGGCTCGGCGTGAAGAACCGGGGACGGATCGTCCGGCTGAGGCTCCGTGGGCATCACCAGTGCCGGAATCTCCCCGGTCTTTCACCGGCGCGAGGGCGGAGAGGCCACGATAGGAGGGACTCACGGACGAGGAGGCTTCATGACCGGTGGCGCGAGAGATCCTGAAGACGTCGCGGCGCTGCGCGCGGCATCCGACGTCCTGGGCATCGATGGGCTGCTCAGCGCCGAAGAGCGTGCCGTGCGCGACCGGGTGCGCGGGTTCGTCGACGCCGAGATCCGCCCGCACATCGCGGGCTGGTTCGACCGCGCGTACTTCCCGGTCGAGCTTGCCCGGTCCTTCGGCGAGCTCGGCGTCCTGGGCATGAACCTCGAGGGGTACGGATGCCCCGGACGCAGCGCCGTCGAATACGGGCTCGCCGCGCTCGAACTCGAAGCCGGCGACTCCGGACTGCGCACGTTCGTGTCGGTGCAGGGCTCGCTCGCGATGGGGTCGATCCACCGGTGGGGCAGCGAGGAGCAGAAGCAGGAGTGGCTCCCGCGGATGGCGCGCGGTGAGAAGATCGGCAGCTTCGGGCTCACCGAGCCGGGCGCGGGCAGCGACCCGTCGAGCATGAAGACGTTCGCCCGGCGCGACGGCGAGGACTGGGTGCTGACCGGTTCGAAGCGCTGGATCGGGCTCGCCTCGGTCGCCCAGCTGGCCGTGGTCTGGGCGCAGACCGACGAGGGCGTCCGCGGCTTCCTCGTCCCCACCGATGCTCACGGCTCCGGCATCACGGTGCTCGAGCCGAAGCTCTCGATGCGCGCGTCGATCCAGACCGAGCTGCACTTCGACGACGTGCGGCTTCCGGCATCCGCTCTCCTGCCCGGCGCGCGCGGGCTGCGCGGGCCGTTCTCGGCGCTGAACGAAGCCCGCTACGGCATCGTGTGGGGCGCCTTGGGCGCCGGCCGCGACAGCTACGAGGCCGCGCTGCGGTACTCCCTCGCCCGTGAGCAGTTCGGTCGCCCGATCGCCGGGTTCCAGCTCACGCAGCAGAAGCTCGTCGACATGGTGGTCGAGCTCCAGAAGGGGGCGCTGCTCGCGCTGCACCTCGGACGCCTCAAGGATGCCGGCACGCTCGCGCCCGCTCAGATCTCGCTCGGCAAGCTCAACAACGTGCGCGAAGCGCTCGCGATCGCCCGGGAGGCCCGCACGATCCTCGGCGGCAACGGCGTGCTCCTGGAGCACTCGCCGCTGCGCCACGCCGTGAACCTCGAGTCGGTGCGCACGTACGAGGGCACCGACGAGGTGCACACGCTGATCCTCGGCGAGCACCTCACCGGCCTCGGGGCCTTCCGGTGACCGATCCGACGCCCGGCCCGCTCACGGGCCTCCTCGTCGCCGATTTCTCGCGCGTGCTCGCCGGCCCGTACTGCACGATGCTGCTCGGCGATCTCGGCGCGACCGTGGTGAAGGTCGAGGGGCCGGCCGGCGACGAGACCCGGCACTGGCATCCGCCCACACGTCAGACGGCGAACGGCGAGGAGTCCACCTACTTCCTGTCGGTCAACCGCAGCAAGCGGGCGGTGACCCTCGATCTGGCGGATGCCGAAGACCGGGCGGTCGCGCACCGCCTGGCCGCCCGGGCCGACGTCGTGATCGAGAACTTCAAGCGCGGCGGGCTCGCGCGGTACGGCCTGGACTTCGACACCGTGCGCGCGCAGAACCCGGCGGTCATCTACGCGTCGATCTCGGGCTTCGGACCCGAGTCCGACCTGCCCGGGTACGACGCGCTGGCTCAGGCGCTGTCGGGGCTCATGAGCGTGACCGGGCCGCCCGACGGCGAGCCGTCGAAGGCAGGCGTCGCGATCGTCGACGTCGTGACGGGTCTGCACGCGGCGGTCGGCATCCTGGCTGCGCTGCACCACCGGAGCGAGACGGGCGAGGGGCAGCGCGTCGAGGTGAACCTGCTGAGCTCGGCGCTGTCCGCGCTCGTCAACCAGTCGGGCGCGTACGCGCTCGCCGGGTTGGTGCCTCGCCGACTCGGCAACGACCACCCGAGCATCTACCCGTACGGTCCGTTCCCCACGGCGGACGGGCAGCTGGTGATCGCGATCGGCAACGACGCCCAGTTCGCGCGGCTGTGCGCCGCGATCGGCGCACCCGCGCTCGCCGAGGACCCCCGCTTCCGTCGCGCACCCGACCGCAGCCGCCAGCGCGAGGCGCTGCGACCCGCGCTCGAGTCGGCGCTGCGCGCCCGACCCGCATCCGAGTGGTACGACCTGCTGGCAGGCGCCGACGTGCCCTGCGCGCCCGTGCTCGATATCGGCGAAGCCTTCGCGTGGGCCGACCGCCTCGGCGTGGACCCGGTCGTCGAGGCCGGAGACGAGCGGATGCCGGGGGTTCGGCATCCGATCACGTTCTCCGCCACGCCCGCCGCGTACCCGCTCGCTCCGCCGGCTCCGGACGCGGATCGCGCGTGGCTGGACGCGCTGCTCGCCGAGTGATGCGGCGCGCGGGCGGCTGGGATCAGGCGCCGACCTCGCGCAGCATCGCCTGCCGCACCCAGGCCGTGTAGCGCGCCGGGGTCCAGCCGGACTGCGCCACCAGCTGCTGGTACCCCTCCGGCGAGAGGAGGAAGGACACCGCGGCAGCGGTGACCGCCGGATCGGGGAGATCCGCTGCGAAGCCCCGTCGCACGAGCTCCTCGACGAGCCGGGCGTAGTCCGCGGCCCTGCGCGTCAGGATCCCCTGCAGCGCGCCGTCGACAACGGGGTCGGATGCTGCGGCGCCGACGAGCACCGTCCACAGGGCGTGGCCTCGGGAGTTCGCATCGGCGATCCCGGCCACCACGGCGTCGAGGAAGACATCGTCGGGGAGATCCAGGATGCCCGCGGCGACCTCGGTGTCGGTGAGCGAGGGGGCGTCCTCCTCTCCCGCGAACGTCACCTCGAACGCGGCGATCAGCAGTTCCGCCTTGGATGCCGCGGCTTTGACCGTCTCGGTGGACACCCCGGCGGCGCGACCGATCGCCGCGAGCGTCGCGGACTGGTAGCCCTGGGTCGCGAACAGGTCGGCCGCGGCGAGCACGATGCGCCGCCTGGTCTCGAGCGCTTGACGCGCGCGCAACTCGGACCGGTACGTGCGCGGACCCCCGGATGCCGGGGTGGTGTCCTCCACTATTGACTTACCCTTCGGTGTGATGAATACTTCAGCGAGTAACCCAATCCTAACGAAAGAACGGCTCGTGTCCAGCTACCTCATCACCTGCACTCCCGCCCACGGCCACGTCATGCCCCTCCTGCAGATCGCCCGGCATCTGCTCGCGCAGGGCAACAGGGTCCGCTTCCTCACGAGCGCGCGGTACGCCGCGAAGGTCCGCGCTGCCGGCGCCGAGTTCGTCGCGCTGCCCGCCGAGGCCGATGTCGACCTCGACGACGCGGATGCGGCCTTCCCCGAGCGCGTGGGTCTCACGGGCCCGGCGGCGATCCGCTTCGACATGAGCAACCTCTTCGTCCGCCCCGCCGCAGCCCAGCTTGCCGCCGTGCGCGCCGAGCTCGCCGTCGCGGAGATCGACGCCGTGCTCACCGAGCCCCTCTTCCTGGGAGCCGCTCTCCTCCAAGGAGTTCCCCGTGCCGACAGACCGCCCGTCGTCGCACTGGGCATCTTCCCGCTGGGGGTCAAGAGCCGCGACACCGCCCCGTTCGGCCTCGGCGTGCCGCCGCGCGGCGGCCGGCTCGGCCGCCTGCGCAATGCGGCTCTGACCGTGCTGGCCGAGAAGGTCGTGTTCGGGGCGGTGCAGAAGGAGGCGGACGCCATGAGCGTCCGCGAAGTCGGGGTGCCGCTCGGCGGGTTCCTTCTCGACTGGCCGAGCCGGGCCGACGCCGTGGCCCAGTTCACCGTGGCGGGCTTCGAGTACCCGCGCGCAGATCTCCCCGCCCACGTGCACTTCGTCGGCGCGCTGCCGGCACCGGCATCCACGGCAGCGGTTCCGCCCTGGTGGACGGACCTCGACGGCTCGCGACCCGCGGTCCACGTCACGCAGGGCACGATCGCGAACGCGGATTTCGGTCAGCTGGTGCTGCCGACGATCGCCGGGCTCGCGGCATCCGACGTCCTCGTCGTGGTCTCGACCGGCGGTCGAGCGCGTGACACCCTGCCGGCCGAGCTGCCGTCGAATGTGCGGATCGCGGAGTATCTCCCCTACGACAAGCTGCTGCCGCTCGTGGACGTGATGGTCACCAACGGCGGCTACGGCGGCGTGCAGCAGGCGCTGAGCCACGGGGTGCCCCTCGTGGTCGCCGGGCAGACCGAGGACAAGGTCGAGGTCAACGCCCGCGTCGGGTGGTCGGGTGCGGGGGTGAACCTGCGGACCAACCGGCCGACGTCCGCCCGGGTCGCGGAGGCGGTGCAGCGGGTGCTGCGCGAGCCGTCGTTCCGCGGTGACGCGCGACGGCTCGCCGTCGAGCTGACCGGCTCGTCCGGGCTGGAGGGCCTGGACCAGGTGCTCGGCGAGCTGAGAGCCGACGCGGGCAACCCGGCGGGCGCCGCACGGCCCATCGCGCGGTGACCCGAGGGCGGCACGTCGACCCGGATTCGGGGGATGCCGCGGCATCCGGTAGCATTGGAGGGTTGTCTGCCTGCGCCCCAGCGGTGCACACCGGCGGACGACGTGCACACACCCTCCTGCTGCCGGGAAATGCCCGACAGCCGTTCTAGTCCGAAGGAGGTGGGTTAGTGACGCACCAGTACGAACTCATGGTCATCCTGAACCCCGAGATCGACGAGCGACAGGTCCCCGCGACCCTCGACAAGTTCCTGAAGGTCATCACGACCGACGGCGGCTCGATCGACAACGTGGACATCTGGGGCCGCCGTCGCCTGGCGTACGAGATCCAGAAGAAGAACGAGGGCCTCTACGCCGTCGTCGCCTTCACTGCGACCAGCGCCGCGACGCAGGAGCTCGACCGTCAGCTCAAGCTCAGCGAGCAGGTCATGCGCACCAAGGTGCTCCGCGCCGAGGAAGCGATCGCCCTGATCGAGTCCGAGCGCAAGCGCTCCGAGGAGAAGGCGGCTCGCAAGGCCGCCCGTCCCGCCAAGCCCGTCAAGCAGGACGCGTAACGACGATGGCCGGCGAGACGATCATCACCGTCGTGGGCAACCTCACGGCCGATCCCGAACTGCGCTACACGCAGAACGGACTCCCCGTCGCGAACTTCACGATCGCATCGACGCCGCGCAACTTCGACCGTCAGGCCAACGAGTGGAAGGACGGCGAAGCGCTGTTCCTCCGCGCGAGCGTGTGGCGCGAGTTCGCCGAGCACGTCGCGGGATCGCTGACGAAGGGCTCCCGCGTCATCGCGACCGGTCGCCTGAAGCAGCGCTCCTACGAGACCCGTGAGGGCGAGAAGCGCACCTCCATCGAGCTCGAGATCGACGAGATCGGTCCTTCGCTGCGCTACGCCACCGCTCAGGTCACGCGTGCCGCCGGCGGCGGACAGTCGCGCGGTCAGGTCCAGGCCGACGAGCCGTGGTCCACGCCCGGCACTCAGCAGTCCTCGCCCGCCGCTGCATCCGGCGACGCGTGGGCGGCCCCCGGCGCCTACGGCGACGACACCCCGTTTTGAGTCGTGACGGATCAATGCGAGCGAAGCCCGCGTTGATGCGTCAGCGACTCAAGGTCGAGTAGCCCGCGCAGCGGGCGTATCGAGACCTTCGGCGAATCAAGTTCTGGGTGCCTCGGCATCCGCTCTCAATTTCACGTAAAGGAAACAACATGGCTGGAAAGTCAAGCGGCGACCGCCGCAAGCCGCGGAAGGGCGCGAAGAACGCAGCCCCCGCGAAGCCGACCCGCGTCGGCGTGATCGACTACAAGGACGTCGCCACGCTGCGCAAGTTCATCTCGGAGCGTGGGAAGATCCGCGCCCGTCG
>JAESFR010000307.1_pt1 | contig 13040 bp, 8 predicted proteins | sample 9266191 | NCBI WGS metagenome assembly JAESFR01 (sample SAMN14503063, study PRJNA617104) | algae metagenome | isolation source: Pleurocapsa minor HA4230-MV1 and co-occurring heterotrophs from cement on... | place: USA: Nuuanu Pali Lookout, Hawaii | collected 2009-07-20
GTATTCGGGATGGCCGAGCGACAGGTACAGCCCCGACCAGGTCCACAGGTCGACGAAGGAGGAATAGCCGGCCATGTGTTGCAGGTCCTCGAGAGGTCGCGAGCCGAGCAGCACAACACCGGCCGACAGACAGGCCACCGGCACGATTGCCGCTCCCGCCAGGATCTGCAACAGCCGCCGCCGGTCCCGCAGTGGCAGGACTGCCAGCAGGATCACCAACGGCCAGCTCTTGGCTGCAATCGCCGCACCGAGCAGTACTCCGCCGAGGATGGGATTGCCCCTCTTGATCAGCAGGACGCCGGCCAGAGCGAAGGCCAGGGCAACAGGTTCCACCTGCCCGTGCAGGGACACCACCAGGAGGGACAGGGGGTTGAGTGCGTACTGCAGCGCCCTGGTCCGACCGTCGGCTGCGGCCACGGCGGCCACCACTGCGACCAGCACGAGATCGGCCAGAATCGGGGCGATCTTCACCGCGAACACCCAGGGCAGCCCGGTCTTCAGCTCGAGGGCGTGTATCGCGGGCATCAACTGCAGGAAGTTCCATTGCCGCCCCGGCATGTGCTGCAGGGGCTCACGGCCCTGGAGGATCAGCTCACCGGTGGTACGGAAATAGTCGGCGACGTCCCGCGGCGTGTACTGATCGGACGTCAGGACGGCGAAGGCGATGCGCAACACCGCTGCGATACCGATGGAAACGGCGACCGGGACACGGTTGCGGCTGGACGCTGCACACAGCATTCCCAGGCCACAAAGGGCAAGAAAGACCCACGTCACTTCGGCGCGCACCGGATTTCCTTCCACGGGTGATCCCTGGCGGCCGCACTGCCGAAGAAGCCGATCGACCACTCGGGCCGAACCGGGCACTGACCAGAATGACACAGCGGAAGGCCCCGACCGGCGCAGTGACCGTCACCGGGTTCTGACGCCAGTAAGGTCGTGACGTGACCCAGTCGGCCAGACGTACCCCTTTGTGGCGGCGCCTGGTGCAGATCGTCGTCACGGTGGTGTTCGTCGGGTTCCTGCTGTGGGCTCTCGCCGGGCGGTGGTCCGAGGTCAAGGATGTCATCGGTGACCTGACCATCAGGGCGCTGGTGCTGTCCCTTCTCGCAGCGGTCGCCGCGGTCTGGTGCACGTTCCTGAGCTGGCGGGCAATCGTGGCGGACTTTGGTCACGCCGTGCCCATCAGTGGCGGCATGCGAATCTTCTTCGTCGGACAGCTGGCCAAATACCTGCCCGGGAAGGTATGGCCGGTCGTCACCCAGATGCGGCTGGGCCGCGCTTACCACGTCCCCGGCCGATCGTCGGCGGCCGCGGTGCTGATCGCCATGCTGATGAGCCTGGGCACGGCGCTACTGGTCACAGCCTGCGTGCTGCCGATCCTCGGTGACTCCGCCTTCTCCAAGTACTGGTGGACGCTGCTGGTGCTACCGGTGGCCGCAGCCGCGCTGTGGCCGGGCATTCTCAACGCGCTGCTGAACAAGGCGACCAAGGTCCTCAAACGTGACCCGATGCCGCAGCCGCTGACCGGTAAGGGAATCGCCCTGTCGGCCGTCTGGTCGATCGCTGCATGGCTGCTGTTCGGCGTCCATCTGTGGCTGCTCCTGCAGGATCTGGGGGCGAGCGGCGGCGACCTCATCGTCCGGTCGATCGGCGCCTTCGCCGGGTCCTGGGCCATCGGGTTCATGCTGGCGATCGTGCCGGCGGGCGTCGGACCGCGGGAAGTCGCGCTCGTCGTCCTGTTGGGTCCGTCGGTGGGCGAGCCCATCGCATTGGTCGCGGCGGTTGTGTCACGGCTGCTGATGACAGCAGCGGACCTGATCTGGCCGGGTATCGCGGTGCTGACCGAGCGGCGCAGGCAACGGGGATTGACCCCGAGCGACGAGATCGACGAGATCGACGACCGCGTCGTGCCGGTCATCGACGACCCCGAGACCACGTCCGAACCGTCCGCCCCCTCGGGCGATGAACGGGTACCCGGAAACGGTTCGACGGCTGACGGACACGTCCTCCCGGGTCAGATGGCCAACCGCTCCGACGGCCGGCGGGACGAGATCGTGCGACCCGTCGCGGGACGTCGTCCGACCGGGCCCGAGGCTGGTTAAGCTGCCGCGATGCGCTGGGTTGCCTTCGGGACGTATGACATCGCGCGGCACCCGCGGGTCGGCGTACTGATCGAGGGCCTCCGCGCAGCCGGCGACGAGGTTGTCGAGGTCAACGCCCCGATGGACCTGGACACCGCGGCCAGGGTGCAACTGCTGCGCCAGCCATGGCGGATCCCTTTGGCGGGTCTGCGCCTGATCGGGTGTTGGGTGCGACTGGCCGTGGCGTCGCGCGGCGTGCAGCCGGACGCCGTCCTCGTGGGGTATCTCGGTCATCTCGACGTGCGCTGGGCTCGCGTGCTGTTCCGGCGCACACCCATAGCTCTGGACCATCTGGTGTTCCTGGCCGGTACGGCCGACGACCGCGGTCTGGTCCGAGCCGGCGGAAGGAAGGAAAGGGCGCTTGCCGCCGTCGATCGCGCGGCACTGCGTGCCGCGGATGTCGTCATCGTGGACACGCAGGAGCATGCCGACGCGGTCGCGACCGCGACCGGCCAATCAGCGGTGGTGGTGCCTGTCGGTGCGGAGCACGACTGGTTCGCGGCTCGTCGCCCCTGCGGTGACGGCGCTGAGGCGCCGTTGCGGGTCGTTTTCTTCGGCCTGTTCACCGCCCTTCAGGGCACCGTGACGGTGGGGCAGGCACTGGCTGCGCTGGCAGACCGCCGGGACCTCGACGTCACGATGGTCGGTCTCGGCCAGGAGTACGAGCAGTGCCGCCAGGCTGCTGCGGCGAACGCCAACGTGGACTGGCTCGGCTGGGTATCGCGGGCAGATCTGCCGGCTCTGGTGGCGTCCCACGACGTCTGTCTCGGCATCTTCGGGACGACCGAGAAGGCACGGAACGTCGTGCCCACCAAGGTGTACCAGGGTGCCGCAGCCGGGTGCGCGATCGTCACGTCCGGCACCGCGCCGCAACGCCGCATGTTATGTGACGACACGGCAGCGCCGGCGGCCGTGTTCGTGCCCCCGGGTGACCCCGCTGCGCTGGCCGAGGCACTGGCCGGCCTGGCGGCCGACCGTGATCGGCTGGACAGCCTCCGGGCACGGGCGGCCGACCGAGCCGACGCCATGTTCAAGCCGGTGTCAGTGGTGGCTCCCCTGCGGCGACGCATCGACGACCTTCTTCACCACCCCCGACCTACGACCGAAGGATCCGCTGTGACTTCCATGAACGGTCCACTGCAGACGCCAGCCGTGGAGAACATCCCGGACGCGCCGCTCGCACCGAGGGCGGCTCTGCGCTGGGACGTCGTGCGGCGGACGACCGCGGGAGTTGCGCCGAGCACGATCCTGGAGATCGGCTGCGGGATGGGCGCAATGGGTATGCGACTGGCCCGCACGGCCGAGTACACCGCGGTAGAGCCCGACGACACGAGTTACGCGGTGGCACGGGCCAGGATCTCGGGGGTCGGCGGCACCGTCCTGCATGGTGACCACACCAGCGTTCCGGCCGGCCAGCAGTACGACCTGGTGTGCGCGTTCGAGGTCCTGGAACACATCAGCGACGACGCCGAGGCGCTCGACCAATGGCTGCCGCTGGTCAAGCCGGGTGGACACCTGCTGCTGTCCGTTCCCGCCGATCCGGACAAATTCGGCCCATGGGACACCCTCGTCGGGCACTACCGGCGTTATGACGCCGACCAACTCTCCGCACGGCTCACCGAAGCCGGAGCGGAGGTGATCACGGTGACCCACTACGCCTGGCCATTGGGTTACATCATGGAATCGGTGCGCAACGTCATCGCCGGCCGGCGCAAGCTCGACGAGGGCGAGACCCCGGAAGACCGGTCCACCAGCTCAGGACGCTCGCTGCAACCGCGCAAGGCGCTGGTGGGCAAGATGATCGAGGTCGCCGTGGTCCCCTGGTCCTGGCTACAGAGGGCCCGCACCGGGAAGGGCCCCGGACTGGTAGCGCTGGCATCAAGGCCGGCGAGACCCTCGACCGTCCGGTGATCTGACGCAACGCGGCGCCGGCCGCACGCCAGGGCGGCCGGCGGACGGCGCCACCGTTCGCGGGGCGGTCAGTACCGGTGCGCGAAGCCGGCGTCGGAACCGGCCGCACCGGCGACCGAGGAGGGCTGCCGGGTCATCTCGGCCGGCAGCACGAGCCGCGGGTAGCGATCCGGGTCGTCGTACTGCAGGTGCTTGAGACGCTCGAGGTTCTCTTCCAGGATGATCCGATTCGTCCGGAGCAGGTCCGCGATGATCAGCAGGGCGAAGCACAGCAGCGATGCGACGAACATCGAGGTGCCGAAAATCAGGGACTGGATGTGCCCGCCGGCCTCATCGAAGAGCCACAACAGGCCGAAGCGGAGGAAAGGGATCAGTCCAAGGATGCCGAACACCGTGCCCAGCGTGGCCAGCAGGATGTAGGGACGGAACATCAGGTAACTGCGGGTGATTGCCACCCCGGACTTGAACATGTGGTGCCAGATGTTCTTGAACAGCCGGGACTCGCGGGTCTTCGGGTTGGTGACGATCGGGATGCTCACGATGCGCAGCCGGCGGTTGCCCGCCTGGATGATCGTCTCCATGCAGTAGCTGAACTGCGTCACGACATTGAGCCGGAACAGCGACGCCCGCGAATAGGCACGGAAGCCGCTCGCCGCATCGGGCAGTTCGGTTCCCGCCGCCTTGTTGACGACGCCACTGCCGAACCGCTGCATCCGCTTCTTGAACGGCGAGAAGTGCTCGATCTTGTCGGTCTGCCGGTCGCTGATGACGATGTCGGCGACGCCGTCCAGGATCGGCCGCACCAGGTCCGGGATGGACTGCTGCGGGTACTGGTTGTCACCATCGGTGTTGACCACGATGTCGGCGCCCTGGTACAGCGCGTAATCAACGCCGTCGCGGAACGAACGCGCCAACCCCATCGTGCGGGCATGGCGGATGACGTGCGCACCGAAGCTGTGGGCGATCTCGACGGTGCGATCCGTGGAACCGTCGTCGATCACCAGGATCTCGATCTGGTCGATTCCCTCGATGTGGCGCGGGATCGACCCGAGGACTGCGGGCAAGGTCCGCTCTTCGTTCAGACAGGGCACCTGCACTACGAGTTTCATTGCTCTCCACTGCGTTGGTGGACCACCGGGCGCCGACACCCGACCGGCGGAAGCACTCCACGGTCGTCGGGCGTAACGGGAGACGACTCAGCCTCCCTGTACCGACGCATCAGATTACCGCTCGGTTCAACCGGATCGAGTGATTGCGATCTCCCCGCGCGGACCCGACCGCCGGTCACCCCGTCGGCGGGGCGAGGACGAACAGCTGGAACGGAACCACCGTCTTGGGATTGACGTAGTTGGACGGTGCGCTGTCCAGCGTCTGCTCGTGCTCGAACAAGCTGATGGCCGTCGACGTCGCCGTGGGTTGCGGGCCGCCCGGCGTGATGTACGGCTTGAGGTCGTTGACATCGGCGCTGACCAGGAACGGCAGGTAGCCGTTGGCCCGGATGCGATCGGCCACCGCGGCCACATCCACGGACGACAATGCCGAGCCCTGGGCGGCGACCGGTACGTCGCACCAACTGCGCAGGGACTGCGGCAGCGCGTAACCGGACGCCTTCCCGACCACGATGACGGCAGCATCAGGGCCCACGTCGGCGCAGGCCTCGGTGATGGGCTTGAGGAAACCCGGCTGCACCCGCTGCCAGACCAGCGGGGCGGTGGTCACCGCGGCCGGGACGACGATGGCCGCCACGAGCACTGTGCCGATGACGGCCCGAGCGGCGGGGCGCATCCGGCGGACGATCGACCCGGACGCGACGACGGCAACGGTCACCGTGGCCCACAGCGCCAGCGACGGGAACACGGCCGGGATGAAGCGCCGACTGGCCCACAACTGGTCCGGGGAGATCTGCGGGTCGTACCAGTACAGGGCGCCGCCGCCCAGACACAGCGCCAGCGCGGCCAGGCCGGCCGGGTTGATCCGGCCACGCAGCGCGCACCAGGTCCCCCACATCAACCCGACGATCGCCGCCACCACGGCCGGCGCGCCGAGGTACCACGCCATTTGCGTGAACCCGTACTCGGCGTACGTCCGAGTCGGTTGGATGGGCTGGCCGAGAACCCGCTGGATGTTCTGCACGGTGGGGCTGCTGAAAGTGCCCACGACCGTCTGCACGTGCGGACGCACGAACCAGGCGAAGACCAGGAGCAAGCCGAGCCCGACCGTGGCCACCGCCGCCACGGGAGCGCTCAGTCGACGACCGAGCCGCCGGAGCGCCGGAAGGAACAGCCAGGCGGCCAGGCCCACCAGGCTCAGGACCGCCGAGGCGACCAGGGCGAGTCGCAGCAGGCTGATCTGCGCGCCGAGGTCCCGGGCGTAGTTACCGGTCCGTGCGGTCAGATCCCACCAACCGATCGCTCCGATCGCGGCGGTGGCTGCGAGCACGGCCAGCCAGGAGTAGATCCGTGCGCGGCGCAGGGCATCCGTCGACGGCGCGCCGATGGACACCGCGGCCAAGGGGAAGACCATCCCGACGTACAGCAGGGCGTCGACACGCACACACACGAGCGCGCCCAGCAGAACACCGCCGACGATGCCCACTCCGACACTCGGCCGGCGGTGGAGGCCGCTCAACACCAGAACCGCCCCCCAGAGCAGCGCAAGGGTGAAGGTCTCCGAATAGGTGTTGCGGGCGACGAACAGCAGCGGCATCGACGCGGCCAGCAAAGTCGGCGCGACCAACGACAGATACGGGCGCTTGATCACCCGTGCCGTGACCGCATACAGAGCGAGCAACCCCAGCGCTGCCATCAGCGCCGGCAGGCGGAACAGCAACCGGTAGCCGCCGACATCGAAGGCCACCGCCATCGCAACGGAGGCCAGATGGTTGAACTGGGGTTCGATGATCCCCGTCTGGTCCGACTGACCCGGTGCCGCGTCCGCGCCCGCGTCGGAGTTGCCGGCGTCGTAGGTGGCTGCAGAGGTGTACACGAGGCCGGGTACGTCGGCGAAGGCGTCGCCCCTGGCGTCGATCTGCAACGCCCCGGTCCTGCTGAGCTGGACCGCCGTCGTCACGTAGGAGCCGGGGTCACGGGTGACCACCACGTTCTGTGACGGCGTCACCGCCACCAGCACGGCGTAGCCCACCGCGATCAGGACGGCCGCCGTCGCGCCGAGGTGGGCAGCGCGTGACGTCGGGCCGCGCGGCACCTTCCGGTGCAGCATCACCACCCCGGCCACCGCCAGCGGCAGCCCGATGGCAAGCGCAGCGAGCGTCGAGTACACCCCGTTGACGGCGAGCAGCAGCCCGGCGGAGCCGACCGTCGCCAGCGTCACCACCAGGCCGAGGACGCTCACCTCGAACCAGTGCGGGGCGGTCACCCTGCACGCTGCCTCGCCGCTGATCGCGGTCGCCGAACCACGCTCAGGGCCGGTATCGCCGCGCACGGTGGACGGCCCGACCTGATGGGTACTCACCGGTCCGCACCGCCTTCCTGCTCATTCTCCTGCTGTTGGACCACCTGCCGTTGGACCAGCTGCCGTTCGATCACCTGCTGCTCGACGCCGTCCTTCGCTTCCGCGGGCCCTGCATCACCGCAGGTCAGCGTCCACCATCCGGCCCACCAACTCCGCGAAGCCCACGGTCGGTGCCCAGCCGAGATCGCGCCTGGCGCGGTCGGCATTCCCGGTCAGTTCGACGGCATCGACCGGGCGGACGAACTGCGGATCGACGCGCACGTAACGCTCCCAGTCATCGACGCCGGCGTGCCGGAACGCCACCTCCACGAACTCACGAACGCTGTGCGATTCACCGGTCGCGATCACATAGTCGTTCGCGGTCGGATGACGCGCCGCGAGCACCATCGCCGCCACGTAGTCGGGCGCCCAACCCCAGTCCCGACGGGCGTCGAGGTTGCCCATCGACAGCTCGCCCGCCAGGCCGCGGGCGATCCTGGCGGCGCCCTGGGTGATCTTGCGGGTCACGAAGGTCGGCGGCCGGCGCGGAGATTCGTGGTTGTAGAGCACCATAGAGACCGCATGCAGTCCGCGCGTTCGGTAGATGCCGACCATCTGGTGTGCGTACGCCTTCGCCGCGCCGTACGGGGTGATCGGGTTGACGGCGGTCTGTTCGTCCTGGGGGCTGACCGCCGGGTTGCCGAAGATCTCGGCACTGGATGCCTGGATCACGCGGACGGACCGGCCAGTTGCCTCGCCGACCTCGAAGGCAGCGTGCATCAGGGCCGCCGCCGCGATCCCGGAGACCAGTCCGGTCGCTACCGGTTGCTCCCAGGAGCGTGCCACGGACGAGATGCCCGCCAGGTTGTAGACCTCGTCCGGCTGCAGCTCGGAGATCAGCCCGGTGGTCCGCTGCACGTCGTTGAGATCACCCTCGTGGAGGACCGCCGCGGGCACCAACTGCCGGACCTGCTCGGCGTCGGCCGGGTCCCGGACGAGGCCGTGCACCACCGCGCCCTCGGCCAACAGCAGCTCGGCGAGGTACCCGCCATCCTGCCCGGAGATCCCGGTGATGAATGCAGTCGTCATCGGTGCGGGTCGGCTACCGATCCGACTGGGCGCGCTGCTCGGCCAGATCGGAGTCCACCATCATCGTCACCAGTTCGGGGAACGACACGGTGGGCTCCCAGCCCAGTTGGGTGCGCGCCTTGGTCGGGTCGCCGATCAGCAGGTCCACCTCTGCCGGGCGGAAGAACCGCTGGTCGACGAACACCAGCTTGGACCAGTCATCGATCCCGACGTGGTGGAAGGCGATGTCCAGATACTCGCGGATGGAGTGCGTCTCCCCGGTTGCGACAACGTAGTCGTCGGCGGTGTCAGCCTGCAGCATCCGCCACATCGCATCGACGTAGTCGCCGGCGAAGCCCCAGTCCCGCTTGGCATCCAGATTGCCCAGCGCCAACGAGTCCTGCAGACCCAGCGAAATGCGGGCCACCGCCCGGCTGATTTTGCGGGTCACGAATTCCGGCCCGCGGCGGGGCGACTCGTGGTTGAACAGAATTCCCGAGGAGGCGTGCATGCCGTAAGACTCGCGGTAGTTGATGGTCATGTAGTGCCCGAAGACCTTCGCCACGCCGTACGGCGAGCGCGGCCACAACAGAGTGGATTCGCTCTGCGGAACCTCCTGCACCTTGCCGAACATCTCCGATGACGAAGCCTGATAGAAGCGGACCTTGGTGACGTCGTCACCGCAGTACAGGCGCGTCGCCTCCAGCATGTTCAGGACGCCGAGGCCCGTCACCTCGCTAGTCAGCCGCGCGTTCTCCCACGAATAGGCCACGAAGGAGATCGCTCCGAGGTTGTAGACCTCGTCGGGCTGCGCCGTCTGCAGTGCGCGCAACAGGCTCGACAGGTCGGTGAGGTCACCGGTGACGATGTGCAGCCCGGGTACTTCGCGCTCGACGAGGTCCCGCTTGGGGTTGTTCTGGCCGCGGACCAGCCCATAGACCTCGTAGCCCTTGGCGATGAGTTGTTCGGCCAGATAAAGGCCGTCCTGACCGGTGACACCGGTGATGAGCGCGCGTGGCATCGACTTTCCTTCTCCCGTCATGGCGTCCAGGGATGGTAGCGCGGTGCCTGTTCGCTCCCGGACCGTCGGCGCGGGCGCACGCCGGAGACCCGCACCGCGGCACCTGCGCATGCGTGCAGCGGGACCGGTGCGACTGTACGGATCGATCCACGGCCGCCGGTACGGTGATCCGGTGAGTCCAGCCCCGTTCATTTCCTTCGCGCCGAACCGCGAGGACGTCGTTCTGTACCGGGCTTTGAACAACATCGGCACTGTTCGTTACGTCGTCGGGCCCGGCGGCGACATCGATGACGAGGGCGACGGCACCCTCTTTCGGGCGCTGCACCAGCGCGGATGGGTCGAGTTGGCGTGGGCCGGCACCGGTCGCGGACCGGTGCATGTCGCTGCCTTCGGCGTGGCGGCCGTGGCGGAGTTGCCACGCCTGGTGTCGGATCCCGACGGTGGCCGTCCATGGGTGCTGCTCGTGCGTGGAGTCCACGAACCGGACGCCGCCTGGTCGGGCCAGCTGGTCGCGATGGGCTACCGGCGATGCCTGTTCGACGGGCAGTCGGTCTTTTTCGTCGACGATCACCGCGCCGCCGAGCTCGGGCCGGCGCTGAGTTACCCGGCCTGCTCCTCCGATCGCTTCCTGCCCGCGATCGAGCTGCGCTTGCGCGAGGAGCGTGATGAGTTGTCCGCAGCGCTCGAACGCGCACGGGCCAGGGAAGCCCGCGCGGTGGAGACCGCGCTGCACTGGCGGGCCAGGGCCGTCGATGCCTGGGCCGACTCCGCTGCGAGGGTGGATGCGGACACCAACATCTCCGCCTTGCGCCGAGACAATTTGTTGCTCATCGACGAACTGGACAAGATCCGCCGCACCGCGTCCTGGCGGGTGACGGCTCCGCTGCGCGGACTGCGGCGGTTCAGCCCAGGGCGCGCGACGTCGTGAGGTCGGACATCGGCCCGATCGCGGCTGACATCACGCCGGTCCAGCAGGGATCGCCCTCCTCTTTGCCGAGCCCGTCGGACCCGCACAGGCGCACAACAGGACGCTCCGGTGACACCCCGTCCGGCGCGGACATCCGCCGAGCCCTGGCCCGCCGGCTCCGGGCGATCGCACCGCTGATCGTGAGCGAGTGGCCGGAGGAGGCGAAGAACCCGACCGAGGACAGCGCCCGGTTGCTGACCGTGTTCACCGACCGCATCGCCGGCTCCCCGACCGATGACGTGGTCTGGCTGCTGCTCGCAGCCGTGGCCGGCGCCTACCCGACCCGCGACGAGGTGGACGATGCACGTCGCGCCATGGAGCTGAGCGGTCCGGAGGAGGCCGCCGAGTCTTTGCTGGAAGCCGGGCTCGCGCTGCTGGCATCCGGTGGTGCGGCGGCGTCGGAGGTGCGGGTCGTCGTTGGCGCGGTGCTGGTCGATGTGGACTTCACGGCCAGACACGACCTGCACACCGGCGTCCAGCGGGTCGTGCGTCAGACGCTGCCGGTGTGGCGGCGGACGCACGACATCATTCCCGCCGCGTGGACCACGGCCAGGGGGGCACTTCGCATGCTCGACCCGGTCGAGGCGGCGCGGATCTTCGAGTGGTCCCCGGCCCGGGAAACACACGGCCGCGGCGACGATCCGCACCGCCGCACTGCGGAGGACGACCGGATCCTGCTCCCGTGGCGGTCGGTCCTGGTGCTCCCCGAGGTGCCCGGCGTCGATGTGACACCGCGGATCGCGGCTCTCGCCGCCTGCTCCAACAACGTCCTCGTAGCGGTCGGGCACGACGCGATCCCGCTGATCTCGGCGGACACGGTGCCGATCGACGAACCACGGCGCTTCATGATGTACCTGTCGGCGATCAAGTTCGCGGCCCGCATCGCCGGCGTGAGCCGATCCGCCGCCCGCGAGTTCGCCGCCTACGGTGCGATGCTCGCCTCGCAGGGCCTGCCTGCCCCGGTGACTGTCGCCGTCCCGCTCGCGGTGGAGTTCTCCGCACCCCTGGGCGCGGACACCGCGGGCGGGTCGGGCTCGATGGACGTCGTTGTGGTCGGCAGTCACGACGTCCGCAAGAATCATCTGGCCGTTCTGCACGCTGCCGAAATGCTCTGGCAGCAGGGCCTGCAATTCGGCCTCTCCTTCCTGGGCAGTGGTGGTTCGAACGTCGAGTTCCACCGCAGGGTCGAGGTGCTGCGGCACCGGGGCCGACGGGTGGAGGTACGCACCGCCGTCTCGGACAACGACCTGCATGCGGCGGTCTCGACAGCGCGGTTCACCGTGTTCCCTTCACTGCACGAGGGCTACGGGCTGCCGGTGGCCGAATCGCTCTCGCTGGGCACACCGGTCATCACCACCGACTACGGGCCCACGGCCGAGCTCGCCACCGGTGGTGGCGTGATCACGATCGATCCGCGCGACGACGCAGCCATTGCGTCCGCCATGCGTCAATTACTGACGGACGACGCCGAGATCGCGCGCCTTCGGACACAGATCCGGCAGCGGGCCGAGAGGAGCTGGCAGGTCTATGCCGACGAGCTATGGGGAGCAATTGTGGAGCCGGTTCTCCAGGACCTTGCCGGGCCGCGTGACGCACAAGGGCGTTGACCTGCTCCGGCGTCGCACCCTCGCGGGCTTCGACGCGCACAACTCGATCGGCTCGCTCGTGCGGGACATCGACCGGCACGGGCGTCGCCGTCGGGAAGCGATGCGGACGCGCATCCGGACTCTGCTGACCGCGCTCGGCGCGGAACTGCCGGTCGACGGCGGCACCCGGGCCGCCATCGAAGCGCTTGGCGAGGCGCTGCAACCGCTGGACCACCGGCGGGCCTGGCTGATGCTGGCAGTTCTCAGCGCCCGTCTCCCACCTTCGGAACAGGTCGTGACGGCGGTCCGCCGGGCGGAGGCCGACGGCATCATCTCGGCACTGCGGCTGGCCGTGTGGAGCGGTCCGCTCCCCCGCCTGTTGGACGCCGGGCCGTTCCCCGAGGTGCGGGTGGTGACCGATGCGATCCTGGTGGACGTCGACCACACCGCCCAGGTCACGTTCGCCACCGGCATCCAGCGGGTCACCCGGGAATCGGTGCGCCGCTGGGCGCAGGAGCGGACTGTCACCCTGATCGGATGGCATGCCGGGCAGCCCGCCCTGCGCGCGCTGACCCCGCTCGAGGTCCGCCGGGCCTGCTGGGGCGGTCCGCCGGTGTCTGACCCGGAGCCGGGTCCCGTCCTGGTTCCGGTGAATTGCCTGTACCTGTTGCCGGAGCTCGCGACGGAGACGGTGCGGACCGACGCACTGCGGGCGCTGGCCGAGCACTCCGGGAGTTCCCTGCGCGTCATCGGTTACGACATGGTGCCGGTCACCGTGCCCGAGACCTGCGGACCGGCGATGCCTGCGGCGTTCGCCCGCAACCTCGCCGCGGTTCGCTACAGCGCGACCGTCGCCACCATCTCCGAGGCCGCCGCCGTCGAGTACCGCGGGTGGT
>JAESFR010000308.1_pt1 | contig 12920 bp, 10 predicted proteins | sample 9266191 | NCBI WGS metagenome assembly JAESFR01 (sample SAMN14503063, study PRJNA617104) | algae metagenome | isolation source: Pleurocapsa minor HA4230-MV1 and co-occurring heterotrophs from cement on... | place: USA: Nuuanu Pali Lookout, Hawaii | collected 2009-07-20
AGCCTGGATCGCGGCGCGCGAGACGGGCACGCCGGCGGGCCGGCCCTCCATGATGGCGACGAGTTCGGGGCCGTGCGATTCGCCGGCCGTGAGCACGCGGAGCATTCGTCTAGTCTCCCACGACCGCCGAGCGCATTGCGGCGAGCACGGCGGCCTCGTCCGGCAGTTCGACGTCGGGATCCCCCGAGACGAAGACGCGCACCTGCAGCAGAGCCTGGTGCAGCAGCATCCCCCGTCCCGATGTCGCGGGGTTGCCCGCGCGTCGCCACGAGTTCGCGAGCGCGGTCGGCCAGTGGCCGTAGACGACGTCCAGCAGCAGCCCGCCCGAGGCCGCGAGGGCATCGGCCGCGGCATCCGGCAGCGGCGCGTCGCCGGGGAGGGTCGCGATCGTGACCGGGGTCGCCGAGTGGTCCCGGCGGTCGAAGTCGACCCCGACGACGTCGACCCCCAGGCGCGTTCCGAGCTCAGCGAGCGGCACCACCGCTGCGGGGCGCCGGGCGACGACCTCGACCCGGAGCGCGCCGAGCTCGGCGAGGGAGACGAGCGCGGAGGTCGCCGTGGCGCCCGCGCCGACGATGCGCGCGGTCGCGAGCTCCGTCACGCCCTCTTCGCGCAGCGCGCGGACGAGCCCGCCGACATCGGTGTTGAACCCGCGCCGCCCGTCAGCCGCGAGCAGCAGGGTGTTGACGGCGCCCGTCAGAGCGGCGGGCCGGTCGGTGTGGGCCGACGCGCGATACGCGGCGCCCTTGAGGGGCATCGTCAGGGACAGGCCGCGCCACTCGGGCGCGAGGGCCCGGAGCTCGCCGACGAACTGCTCTTCGGCCACCTTGCGACGCTCGTACGACCAGTCCAGGCCGAGCACCCCGTAGGCGGCGGCGTGCAGCTGCGGTGAGCGGCTGTGGGCGACCGGGTCGCCCCACACCTCCAGTCGCGTGCGTGCCGGGGTCAGCATCCCGAGTCGGGGTTGTCGGCGCACCAGGCCTGCCACTGCGCGACCGCCCGGTTGTGGTCGGCGAGGTTCGACGTGAACACCGTCTCGCCCGTGTCGAGGTTGACCGTCACGAAGTACAGCCAGTCACCGTCGGCCGGATGCATCGCCGCGTCGATCGCGACGTCGCCGGGGTTGGCGATCGGCCCGATCGGCAGTCCGGTCACGACGTACGTGTTCCACGGGTTGTTGTCGGTCTGCGCCGCGGTCGAGGTGCTCACGGTTCCGTCGTGCATCTCGCCGTAGCCGTACTGCGCGGTGGAGTCCATCTGCAGCAGGCCGAACGTCTCCTGATTCTTGCCGTCCAGTCGGTTCTGGATCACGCGCGAGACCTTCTGCATGTCCGCCTCGTAGCGCGCCTCGCGCTGGATGATCGACGCGATCGTCAGGATGCGCTGGCGGTCCTCCGCCGGCACTCCGGCCGCATCCAGCGACTGGATGGTGCGCCCGACGAGCGTCCCGATCACATCCTGCGCGGTCACCCCGGGGTCGAACGTGTACGTCGCCGGGAACAGCCACCCTTCGAGCGGCTGGCCGCCGGCGGCGACGATCGCCTGGTCGACGGGCACCCCGTACACGCTCGGATCGGCGATCGCCGCCTGGAAGTCCTCGAGCGGGATGCCGGTGCCCTCGGCCAGGAGCGGAAGCGACTGCTCGACCGTGAGCCCCTCGCGCAGCTGCGCGCTGTTCTCCATCTTGTTCGCCGGGTCGAGCAGCGCGGCCAGGGCGGCCTCCGACGTCATCTGCTTCTGCAGCTTGAACACGCCGGGGACGAACGGCGGGTTCTGCGCGGTGTCGATCAGGTAGTCGTAGAACGCCTCGGGGGTCTTCGTGACGCCCGCCTCGTAGAGGCTCTGCGAGATCGGCGACCCCGTGTCGCCGGAGGCGACCGTGACGTACACCTCGCCGTTGGCCATGCCCGCCTCGTAGTCCTTGGGCTCCTCCCAGCCCATCACCTCGCGGATCTTGTCCTCGTAGGTGGTCCAGACGTACAGGCCGCCCGCCGCGATGCCGCCCAGCAGCAGAAGCACGACTCCGAGGGCGATCCAGCCGGCGATCCGCCGCCGGCGCTTGTTCTTGGCCGGTGGCGCCTGTCCGAGGCTCTCGGTCGAGGACTCACCGGAGAAGAGGTCCTCGAGCGTCGCCGTGGCGGCGGGCCGAGTGGCCTCGGCCGTCCCTCCGCGACGGTAGGACGGAGCGGCATCGTCGGTGCGCCCGGCGAAGACCCAGTCGTCGCCGTCGTCGGTCACGACGGCCGAGGATGCGGGCACGGCCGCCGCCGAGGGGAACGGATCCACCGCGGGCGACGGCGCGCTCGACGCGGGGGCCGGAGCGGACGGCTCCGGGCGGACGGGAGCCGGAGTGTCATCCTGCGCGGCCGGACTGTGCCGAGCGGCCGCTTCGCGCGCCTCGCGGCGGGACAGGGGCGCGCGGGCGGCGGTGTCGGCGGACGGTGCGGCAGTACCTTCGCTCACGGGTTCGGGAGCGCCGCGACCGGCGTCCTCGCTCGTCGACCGCCGTCCGCGCGGATCGGGGAGCTTGCCGAACAGATCCGCGAACGGATCGTCGAACGGCGACGGGGCATCGGGCATGTCAGGCGGGCTCCTGGGCCGGGGGGACGGGGTTTCCGGGGGGGCGTCCGGTGCTCTTCTCGACATCGAGGGCGTGCTGGAGCAGAACGACGGCCGCAACCTGGTCAACAATGCTACGAGATGAACGCTGAGATCTGCCCGAATCGCGCAGAACCGCGTGCGCGGAGACCGTGCTCAGCCGCTCGTCGACGAGCCGGACGGGCAGATCGGATGCCGCGGCCAGCGCCGCCGCGAACTCCCGGGCGTCGGTCGTGGATGCGGTGTCCTGGCCCTGCATGTTGAGCGGGAGCCCGACGTAGACGTCGGTCGCGTCGTGCTCGGCGGCGAGGGCGAGGATGCGCGCCACGGAGCCGTCGTCACGCGCCACGGTCTCCACCGGGGTCGCGAGCATGCCGTCCGGGTCCGCGCGCGCGACGCCCACACGCGCCTTGCCGACGTCGATGCCGAGCCGGACGCCCCGACGGAATCCGCTCACAGCGCGCCGAGCGCATCCTTCACGGCGACCAGCGCGGAAGGCAGCGCCGATGCATCGGTGCCGCCGCCCTGCGCGACGTCGTCCCGGCCGCCCCCGCCCCCGCCGAGCGCGGAAGCCGCGACCTTCGCGAGAGCGCCGGCACGGGCCCCCGCGGCACGGGCGGCCTCATTGGTCGCGACGATCACGACCGGACGGCCGGCGATGTCGGCCCCGATCGCGACCGCACCCGCATCCGCACCAAGCCGCTCCCGCACGCCGAGGGCCACGGCACGCACGTCATCGGCCGAGACGGCTGTGCCGATCGACTCGGCGACCAGGCGGATCGGGCCGACCGTCGCCGCAGTCGCCGCGAGGGCGGGGATGCGGTCGGTCAGGGCGCGCGCTTCGAACGCGGCGATCTTCTTCTCGGCCGCCTTGAGGCTCGCCGCGAGCTCGGCGATCCGGGTCGGCAGCTGGTCACGGGGCGTCTTGAGCGTCGAGGTGAGCTGCGAGACGATCGCGCGCTCCGCGGCCAGGTCGCGGAAGGCGTCGAGCCCCACGAGCGCCTCGACGCGCCGGTTCGAGGCTCCGACGGAGGACTCCCCCACGAGGTTCACGAGACCGATCTCGGCGCTGGAGGACACGTGGGTCCCGGCGCAGAGCTCGCGCGACCACGGGCCGCCGATGTCGACCATGCGCACGGTGTCGCCGTACTTCTCGCCGAACAGCGCCATCGCGCCCAGGGACTTCGCCTCGTCGAGCGAGACGACGCGGGTGGTCACCTCGAGGTTGTCGCGCACCGCGTTGTTCGCGATCTCCTCGATCTCGGTGCGGGTCTCGGGCGAGAGGGCCTGGCCCCACGTGAAGTCCAGTCGCATGTATCCCGCGCGGTTGAGCGAGCCGGCCTGCGTCGCGCTCTTGCCGAGCGTGTCGCGCAGCGCCGCGTGCACGAGATGCGTCGCGGAGTGCGCCTGACGTGCCGCACGCCGATTGACGGCATCCACGACCGACGTCGCCGGCTGACCGACCGCCACTTCGCCCGAGGTCACCTCGACCGTGTGGCTGATCAGGCCCACGACGGGCTTCTGCACGTCGATGACATCCAGTTCGTAGCCGGGTCCGACGATGATGCCCCTGTCGGCGACCTGACCGCCCGACTCGGCGTACAGCGCGGTGTCGGCGAGGATGACCTCCGCGATCTGCCCGGTCGTGGCGCGGTCCACCGACATGCCGTCCACCAGCAGGCCGAGCACCGTCGATTCGGTCTCGAGGTCGGTGTAGCCCGTGAACACGGTCTCACCCAGGGCTCGGAAGTCGCGGTACACACTCGTGTCGGCGAGGGCGCGCTTGCGCGAGCGCGCGTCGGCCTTCGCCCGCGTGCGCTGCTCGAGCATGAGCGCGTCGAACGCCTCGCGGTCGACGGTGAGGCCGGCCTCTTCGGCGATCTCGAGCGTCAGGTCGATCGGGAAGCCGTAGGTGTCGTGCAGCAGGAACGCCTCGGAACCCGCGATCGTGGTGCCACCGGCCTGCTTGGTCTGCGCCACCGAGAGATCCAGCGTCGTCGAGCCCGATGCCAGGGTGCGCAGGAATGTCTCCTCTTCGGCGAACGCGTAGGCCGACAGGCGCGGGTACTCCGTCTCCAGTTCCGGGTACACCGCCTTCATCGCGTCGCGCGATGCGGCGAACAGCTCCGGGAACGTCGGGCCGTCGACACCCAGCAGGCGCATCGAGCGGATGCCGCGTCGCATCAGCCGGCGCAGGATGTATCCCCGCCCCTCGTTGGACGGCGTCACACCGTCCGAGAGCAGCATCAGCGAGGAGCGCACATGGTCGGCGATGATGCGCATGCGCACGTCGTCGCCGTGGTCGGCGCCGTAGCGCCGCCCGCTGAGCTGAGCGGCCAGGTCCAGCACCGGGCGCACCTGATCGGTCTCGTACATGTTCTGCACGCCCTGCTTGATGAACGCGATGCGCTCCAGGCCCATGCCGGTGTCGATGTTCTTCTGCGGCAGCTCGCCGACGATCCGGAAGTCGTACTTCGAGGTCACGTCGTCGATCGCGTACTGCATGAAGACGAGGTTCCAGATCTCCACGTACCTGTCGTCGTCGGTGGCCGGGCCGCCGTCGACGCCGTACGCGGGACCCTGGTCGTAGAAGATCTCCGAGCACGGCCCGGCCGGCCCGGGCAGACCGGTGCTCCAGTAATTGGTGTCCTTGTCCAGCCGCTGGATGCGCTCCTCGGGCAGCCCCGCGATCCGGCGCCACAGTCCCGCTGCCTCGTCGTCGTCCTTGTAGACCGTGACCCACAGGTCCTTCGGGTCGAAACCGAGCCCGCCGTCCGCCTCCGAGCTGGTCAGAAGCTCCCAGGCGTAGGTGATCGCACCCTCTTTGAAGTAGTCGCCGAACGACCAGTTGCCGAGCATCTGGAAGAACGTGCCGTGCCGCGGCGTCTTGCCGACCTCTTCGATGTCGTTCGTGCGGATGCACTTCTGCACGTCGGCAGCGCGCCGGTAGGGCGCGGGCACGTCGCCGCTCAGATACGGGATGAAGGGCACCATCCCGGCGACCGTGAACAGCAGCGCCGGGTCGTCGGTGACCAGCGAGGCGGACGGGACGATCGTGTGGTCGTTCTTCTCGAAATAGCGCAGGAAGCGGTCGGCCAGCTCGGCGGTCTGCATGGGTGTCCTCGAAGAAGGGCGGCGTCCGCGCGGGACGCCGCCTGACGGTCAGATCAGTCGGTGAGTTTCTGGGCGGTCGTTCGCGCGGCGTCGGCCGCATCCTGCGCGGTGTCGGCTGCGCTCTTCAGCGCATCGCCGGCAGTGCTCTGGACCGCGCCGGCGACGTCGCCGACGGTGCTCTTGGCGGAGTCCACGAGACCCGAGATGCGGGCCTCCTGCTCGCGGTACGCGTCGCCGATCCGGTCCGTGAACTCGGTGATGCGGGAGTCGACCTCGGCGAGGACCTCGTGGCCCCGGGGGTCCTTGTTCATCATGTGCGCGGCGACGAATCCGCCCATCACTCCGAGCAGGAACCACAGCAGGTTTCTCATGTCACCACTTCCTCATCCGCCGGGCGCGGCGTCGACCCCATCGTAGGCGAGAAACGCCGAGGGGCGCCGGGTCTCCCCGGCGCCCCTCTGGCGAACTGTACTCGACGGTTATCGAGCTGTATCGATCAGGACGCGGCGCTGACGCGCATCGTCCCGGCGCGGCGCTAACGCGCCGCGTAGTACTCCACGACGAGCTGCACGTCACCGGTCACGGGGACCTCGGCGCGCTTGGGGCGACGCACCAGGCGCGCCTGCAGCGTGGACAGGTCGACCTCGAGGTAGCCCGGAACGGGGGGCAGCACGTCGGCGTGACCGCCGGCGGCGGCGACCTGGAACGGCTCGGTGCCCTGGCTCTTGGTCTTGACGTGGATGAGCTGACCCGGCTTCACGCGGAACGACGGGCGGTCGACGGTCTGGCCGTCGACGAGGATGTGGCGGTGCACGACCAGCTGGCGCGCCTGCGCCGTGGTGCGGGCGAAGCCGGCGCGGAGCACGAGCGCGTCCAGGCGCATCTCGAGCAGCTCGACGAGGTTCTCACCGGTCAGACCCTGCGTGCGGCGCGCTTCGTTGAACGTGTTGCGCATCTGCTTCTCGCGGATGCCGTACTGCTCGCGCAGACGCTGCTTCTCGCGGAGCCGGACGGCGTAGTCGCTGTCCTGCTTGCGCTTGGTGCGGCCGTGCTCACCCGGAGCGTACGGACGCTTCTCGAGGTACTTGGCGGCCTTCGGCGTCAGCGGGATGCCGAGCGCGCGGGAGAGACGGACCTTGCGGCGGTCCTGGGACTTCGTGGGCACGGATGTGTCCTTCCAAAACGACATGGCCGCGTCTTTCGCGGCTCATGGACGTATCCCCTGCCTCCGCCGTGCCGGCGCGCACGTCGGGGCGCACCGGAGGTGTGTGAGAGGAAGGGAATACCCGAAAACGGTGTTTCGAGCCGATCCAGTCTAGCAGGCGCGCGCTCCGGGCCCGTTCAGGAGCCGAGGATGCGGCGGATGCGCTCCAGGCGGGCCTGGACATCCCGCTCGGAGCCGTGGTTGGTCGGCTCGTAGTAGCGCCGGCCGACGAGGTCGTCGGGCAGGTACTGCTGCGCGACCACCCCCACGTCGGAATCATGCGGGTATCGATAGCCCTTGCCGTGGCCGAGTCGCTTCGCGCCCGGATAGTGCGCGTCGCGCAGCGGGGGCGGCACGCGTCCGAACCCGCCCGCCCGCACGTCCGCGATCGCCTTGTCGATCGCGAGGTACGCCGCGTTGGACTTCGCCGTCGTGGCCAGGTACGCGGTCGCCTCCGCGAGCGGGATGCGGCCCTCCGGCATCCCGATGAACTGCACGGCGTCCGCCGCGGCAACGGCGAGCGGAAGCGCGTGCGGATCGGCGAGGCCGATGTCCTCTGCGGCGGAGATGATCAGACGGCGGGCGATGAACCGCGGATCCTCCCCCGCCTCGATCATGCGCGCGAGGTAGTGCATGGCGGCATCCACATCGGACCCGCGGATGGACTTGATGAACGCGCTGATGACGTCGTAGTGCTCGTCACCCTGGCGGTCGTAGCGCAGCAGCGCGCGATCCACCGCATTCGCGACGTGCTCGGCGGTCACCTCGGGAACGGCATCCGCGTCGTCGTCCGCGTTCGGGCCGGCGAGGGATGCCGCCGCCTCGAGCGCCGTGAGGGCACGCCGCGCATCGCCCGACGCGAGCCGCACGAGGGCGTCCCGCGCTTCGGGCAGAACGCTCACGGCACCGTCCAGGCCGCGCGGATCCTGCACGGCGCGATCCACGAGCGTGCCGAGGTCTTCGTCGGTCAGCGGCTGCAGGGTGAGCAGGAGCGAGCGGGACAGCAAAGGGGAGATCACCGAGAAGGACGGATTCTCGGTCGTCGCGGCGATCAGCACCACCCACCCGTTCTCGACGCCGGGGAGCAGTGCATCCTGCTGCGCCTTGGTGAAGCGGTGGATCTCGTCGAGGAACAGGATCGTGGACTGGTCGTACAGGTCGCGTTGGGTGAGGGCCTCCTGCATGACCTCGCGGACATCGCGCACCCCGGCGGTCACCGCCGACAGCTCCACGAACCGCCGCCCGGACGAGCGCGCGATCGCCTGCGCGAGGGTCGTCTTGCCGGTTCCGGGCGGGCCCCACAGGATGACCGAGCTCGCCGCGCCGCTGGACACGTCGGCGCGCGCCAACAGGACGAGCGGCGAACCCGGTCGCAGCAGGTGGGACTGCCCGGCGACCTCATCGAGCGACGTCGGCCGCATCCGCACGGCGAGAGGGGTCTGCCCCTGGAAGAGCGCGGCGGAAGTCACCGGTCAAGGCTAACGGGCGGCTCCGACCCGGTGCCCGGCGCCCGCGTGGTTTGGAGCGCGTGTGCCCCGGCCATAGGATCAAGCCGCCCGGGACGCACCCGGCAAGAAGGAGGACTCGTGGCGACGGGCGGCAGGCAGCGCGGCACCCGCGACGAGCGCGAGCGCGCGCGGGTGTATCAGGCTCGGCGTTCCTTCCACGAAGGACAGTCCCGTCGGCGCACGCGCGACAACCTCGTTGCGGGCATCGGCGGCGGCATCCTGATCCTCGCGGTCATCGCCGGGCAGACCGCCTACTTCCTCGCCGGTCCCGGTGCCCCATCTCCCGAGCCGACGTCGTCGTCGACTCCCGCCCCGAGCGTGTCGCCGAGCCCGACGACCGACGACACGGAGACCCCGCTGCCCACTCCCGCTCCCTCGACCTCGCAGTGAGCGCCGCGGCGGTCGCACCCCTCGGGTGGGCGTCGTCGCCGTACTAGGCTTGGGAGCCGTCCATCCCCCACAGGCGGTGTATGCCGCGATGAGGTGCATCCCGTGACTGCCGCAGCAGAGTCCACTCCCGAAACCGCCGCCGAGGCCGAAGCCGCCGACGCCCCCGACACCGCCGTCGAGGAGGCGACCGACAGGGCCGCCGAAGCTCCCGAGTCCGCGCCCGCCGACGCCGCCGACACCCCTGTCGAGGAGGCGACCGACAGCGCTGACCCCGCTGTCGAGGAGGCGACCGACAGCGCCGACCCCGCTGTCGAGGAGGCGACCGACAGCGCCGATGCCGCTGTCGAGGAGGCGACCGACGGCGCGGATGCGGCCGCCGACGAGACTCCGCCGGCCCCTGCCCCCGTCGCTCCCCCGAGCCCGGGCGCGATCCCGCGCCCGGCCCCGCGTCCCCGTCCGGCGCCCGCCGCGGCGCCGACGGCCCCCGTGGATTCCGAGCCCTGGGGTCGCGTCGACGAGGACGGCACCGTGTCGGTGCGCGAGGCCGACGGCTGGCGCGTCGTCGGCCAGTATCCCGACGGCACTCCCGAGGAGGCGCTCGCCTACTTCGAGCGCAAGTTCTCCGACCTCGCGAGCGAGGTGACGCTGCTCGAAGTGCGCCACCGGCGCGGCGGCGCGACGCCCGCCGATCTGCGGGCGGCGGCGAAGGCCGTCCAGGCGAAGCTGCAAGATGCGGCCGCGGTGGGCAATCTGGCCGCGCTCGAGGCGCGGGTGCAGGCTCTGACCGGCGAACTGGCCGTAGCAACCGAGACCGAAGCCGCCGCGAACCGGCAGGCCGTGGACGAGGCCGTCGCCGCGCGCACCGTGCTCGTCGAGAAGGCGGAGGCTCTCGCGGCGCGCGATCCGCGCACCGTGCAGTGGAAGCAGGCCTCGGGAGAGCTGACGGCCCTGTTCGACGAGTGGCAGTCCCAGCAGCAGAATGGTCCGCGACTGCCCAAGTCCACGGGCCAGCAGCTCTGGAAGCGATTCCGTGACGCGCGCGCGACGGTCGACAAGCACCGCCGCGAGTTCTACGCCCAGCTGGACGAGGCGCACAAGTCCGTGCGCGACCAGAAGGCGCGGCTCGTCGAGAAGGCCGAGGCGCTCGCGCCGAAGGGCGAGGACGGGATCGGCGCGTACCGCGAGCTGCTGGACCAGTGGAAGACCGCCGGCCGCGCCGGGAAGAAGGCCGACGACGCGCTCTGGGCGCGATTCAAGGCCGCGGGCGACGCACTGTACGGCGCGCGCGGTGACCGCGAGGCCGCCGACGCCGAGGCGTCGCGCGAGAAGATCGAAGCCAAGCGCGTGCTCCTGGACCAGGCCCGCGGCATCGCGGACGAGCGCGATCTGACCAAGGCCCGCAGCGCGCTCACCGCGATCCAGCGGCAGTGGGACGACATCGGGCGGATCTTCCCGCGTGATCGCGAGCGCTCGCTCGATGACGACCTCCGCCGCATCGAGACCGCCCTGCGCGGTCGCGAGGAGATCGACTGGAAGCGCAACAATCCCGAGACGAAGGCGCGCGCGAACGACATGACGCGCCAGCTGACCGAGGCGATCGAGAAGCTCGAAGACGAACTCGCCGCCGCGCAGAAGTCCGGCGACAAGGCTGCGATCGCGAAGGCGACCGAAGCGCTCGGCGCGCGCCGAGCGTGGCTGAGCGCCCTCGGCGGCTGACCCAAAGCGCGTCGCCGCGGGCGTTGTCCACAGGTTCGCCGGGCGCGGGGATCGCGGATGCCGGATCCGCCACAGTGATCCCATGCGCTCCCCGTTCCTGTACTTCGCAGGCGACCGGCTCTCGCCCGCCGAACTGTCGGCGGCACGGCTGGACGGCGACCTCGTCGAGATCGACGAGGCGTACCTCCCCGCGGACGCGGTCGAGACGCGCGAGCTGCGCGCCGGCTCGCTGCAGCACCTGCTCGGCGACACCCTCGCGGCCACGCACGTCACGGCCGCGTGGGTGCACGGCGCCCTCTCCGAGCCGCCGTCCCGCCACACCGTGCAGCGCGCGGTCGCCCGGCGCCTGCATCACGTGATCGGGCGCCGCCTGCGCTACCGCGACCTGCGCGTGGACCCCGATGATCTCGTGCGCATCGGCGGCGTATGGGTCACGACACCGGCCCGCACGGTCGCAGACCTCGCGCGGATCCGCGACGCCGAGTACGCGCACGCGCTCGAGCGCATGGTGGATGCCGCCTCTCCGGTCGCCCACGAGGCGATCGTCCTGCTCGAGGCGCGCGCCGGTCTGCCTCACAAGCGCGCGGCGCTGCGTCGGTTGCGCGAGCTCGAGGCGGAGGCGGAGGAGGGGGCCGTCAGGACGACGTGACGCGGTACACGTCGTAGACCGCGTCGATGCGCCGGACGGCGTTGAGCACCCGCTCCAGGTGCACGATGTCGCCCATCTCGAACACGAACCGGCTGAGGGCGAGCCGGTCGTTCGTCGTGGAGACCGTCGCCGAGAGGATGTTCACGTGGTGCTCGCTGAGCACGCGCGTGACGTCGCTGAGCAGGCCCGACCGGTCGAGCGCCTCGATCTGGATCTGCACGAGGAAGACGCTCTTGGTGGTCGGCGCCCACTCGACGTCGATGATGCGCTCCGGATCCTCCAGCAGCGACTTGACGTTCGTGCAGTCGGTGCGGTGCACCGACACGCCGCTCCCCCGTGTCACGAAGCCGACGACGGGGTCGCCGGGGACCGGCGTGCAGCACTTGGCGAGCTTGACCAGGATGTCGGGCGCGCCGCGCACGAGGACCCCCGAGTCGCCGCCGCGGGCCTGGCGCGACCGGCCGACGTGCGGCAGGTCGATCGGCCCGGTGGAGGCGTCGCTCGCGCTGACGTTCGCGGTGACCTTCTCGATCACCGACTGCGTCGACACGTGGCCTTCGCCGACCGCGGCGTACAGCGCGGAGACATCCTCGTAACGCAGCTGCTGGGCGACCTCGGTGAAGGAGTCCTGGCTCATGAGGCGCTGCAGCGGCAGGTTCTGGCGGCGCATCGCGCGCGCGATGGCCTCCTTGCCCTGCTCGATCGCCTCTTCGCGGCGCTCCTTGGTGAACCAGCCGCGGATCTTGCTGCGCGCCCTCGTGCTCTTGACGAACGACAGCCAGTCCTGGCTGGGGCCGGCATCCGGGTTCTTCGACGTGAAGACCTCGACGACGTCGCCGCTCTGCAGTTCGGACTCCAGCGGCACGAGGCGGCCGTTGACCCTCGCGCCCATCGTGCGGTGCCCGACCTCGGTGTGCACCGCGTAGGCGAAGTCCACCGGGCTCGCGCCGGTCGGCAGACCGATCACGCGCCCCTTCGGCGTGAAGACGTAGACCTCCTTCGCACCGATCTCGAAGCGCAGCGAGTCCAGGAACTCGCCGGGGTCGGCGGTCTCGGCCTGCCAGTCGGAGATGTGCGCGAGCCACGCCATGTCGGCGTCCACGGACTTCGCATCCGCTTTGCCGCCGGTGAGCCGCTCCTTGTACTTCCAGTGCGCGGCGACGCCGTACTCGGCCTGCTGGTGCATCTCGTTCGTACGGATCTGGATCTCGACCGTCCGGCCCCCGGGGCCGATCACCGTCGTGTGCAGCGACTGGTAGAGATTGAACTTCGGCGTCGCGATGTAGTCCTTGAACCGGCCGGGAAGCGGTGTCCACCGCGCGTGGATCGCACCGAGCACCGCGTAGCAGTCGCGCACCGACCCGACGAGGATGCGGATGCCGATCAGGTCGTAGATGTCGTCGAATTCACGACCGCGCACGACCATCTTCTGGTAGACGGAGTACAGCTGCTTCGGACGGCCCATCACGCGCCCGCGGATGCGCAGGTCGCGCAGGTCCGCGTCGACCGCGTCGATCACGTTGTGCACGTACTGCTCGCGCTGCGGCGTGCGCTGCTTGACCAGGCTCTCGATCTCGGCGTACAGCTTCGGGTGCAGCACCGCGAAGGACAGGTCTTCGAGTTCGGACTTGATGGTCTGGATGCCGAGGCGGTGCGCGAGCGGCGCGTAGATCTCGAGGGTCTCGGTGGCCTTCTTCTGCGCCTTCTCGGGCGGGACGAACCCCCAGGTGCGCGCGTTGTG
>JAESFR010000309.1_pt1 | contig 12765 bp, 6 predicted proteins | sample 9266191 | NCBI WGS metagenome assembly JAESFR01 (sample SAMN14503063, study PRJNA617104) | algae metagenome | isolation source: Pleurocapsa minor HA4230-MV1 and co-occurring heterotrophs from cement on... | place: USA: Nuuanu Pali Lookout, Hawaii | collected 2009-07-20
GGCGAGTCCTACCGCATGAAAGACGCGCAACACCGAAAGGACCGCCCCTGAAAAACCGGAAACATCAACACGGGGCCGGGGACTTTCACCTGGCCACCAGCGGGGACTTCAACTTGGCCATTGACACACTGGATTGTGATGCCTGTGGGTATGCGATCGATGTCGTCGTGTCTTAGGGGATGGCGCTCTGCCGCCGATCAAGGATATGACGCAAGTTGCATTTTGTTCAACGCGCACGTGTGTCGCGGGAAGTTCCGCGCACCGCCGCCCGCTCTCCGCTGTTTCGCTCAATAGCCACGAATGACAAACCTAGCGGCGGCGCTCGTGGCCGGCGCTCAGTTCGTGAAGGTGAAGGCTGCTTCGTATCCGGGGGCAAGGTCCTCGTAGATGGTGGTCGGGGGCACGCGGTCCCATACGTGACCGAGGAATAACGCAAATGGGCCACTTGCCACGAGCACGAGGTGCAAATTTGTGCCGACAAGGTTGCGTCTAATCCAGTCACGAACGGCGACCGCTGCCGCAAGGGTGCCGTGGCCGGTGCCGAAAAGGCGCCGGTCGGGCCCGCCGTCAATCGTGAGGGAGACAAGTCTGCTGAGGTCGTCCCTTGTGGCGAAGGCGGCCGCGACATCGTCTCGGCCGATGCTCGACATCTCCACCACGACCGCAACGCCTGCCGCGTCGTTCGAATGCAAGGAGGTGTCGAAGAGTACCTGTACCTGAGGAATGCGCATTGGTTGTGAGGTTGCAGCCCACAGGACGCCTCGGTCGTACGCCGCAATGTCGAAGCCCGCGACGTCGCGGAGGGCCGCGCCGACCGCGAACCAAGCAGGCAGTCGCATAGCACCCCGAACGGCAACATCGGTTACCCCGCGCCGCCGAAGTTCTTCGCGAACAATAGTCAGGTCTGCGGGGAGGCGGGTGTGCCATTCCGTCGGGTCCGTGAGTCCGCGGCGCGTTTCTGGCGAGTCGCCCCGGAAACGATCGACCCAGTCCACCATGATGGCGTCGCCGTCGCCCTCCACAGGGACATGATCGATGGCGTGCACGACCACGAGGGTGCGTGGCCGCCCCGCGCGCAGCCCTAGTCGGTCGATCATGGTGCGTAGCTCGTCTGCGGCGCGGACTCCGCGCGTGGTCTTCACCCATTCGCGCATCTCGGTGAGTGCGACAGCGAGAGACGCAGGGGCGGTGCTGACTCCTGCACCGACGGCGGCGTCGTCGACTTTGTCGCGCCAGTCTCTCTCGGTTTGGCCAAGCTGAATCTCAAGGACGTCCAGGAAGTCGAGTACCTCTTCCACGGTGCAGCCAACACTCGCGGCGACCAAGGCGAGTGCGTTACGTGCGTCTTTACTCGACGAGCGGCGCAGCCGCGTTCCGAGGCGATTGTGTCGGTCGCGTTCGCTGAGCAGAACGTCGTGCGGGTCGATGGGTCGGCTCGTGACCAGCGCAATTCCCTCGTCGGGGCGCCCGAGAATGTCCCAAGAGGAGTAAAGACGTTTGATGAGTGAGCTAGACGCGGGAGTTGCTAGCCAAGCGGCGTTCACGAGCCCCGCGGAGGACACAGCTGCTTTCACTTGGATGTAGCGTCGGCGGCCGTCGGTGTAGGCGATGGCCACGTCGTCAAGGTTGCCGACGTGGTCGACTTCGATGCCTACCGATGTGATTCCTGAACCTGGTGAACAGGCCTTTAGACACCAATACCAAGCGATGAGGTGCTGCAAGTCGTCGCCGGTCAGCCGTGCGCCCGAGGGGCTCGGGGGAGGTGTAGCGCCGGTCATTTCTCGGTGAACTGCGGTGTCGGCGGGTGCCCTTGAAGCGCGGCAGCCACTGCGGATGCGTCCAACGCGCTATCGGGGTAGGAGGCGAGGACTGCGGCAGGGAGGACACGGTTGACGATGTCGGAGTACGTGTGCCCGTACCCGCGACCATCATCACCAGCCAACTGCGCTATTCGCTCGATATCGTGGTCGGCAATTCCCGCCCCCTCAAGGGCACCCTTGAACAACGCGACGCGTTGAACGTCGTTGGGGCGTTCGAACTGGAACTCGCTCGCAGCGCGTCGCCGAACCGCGGGATCCAGGGAGCTCAACCTATTCGTACACATCACGACCAAGATGGGGAGTCCCTCGGCTGCCACCGTGTCAATTCCACGGATCAGAGCGTTGACGCCCGCTCTGTCCTCATGGTGCATCTGTCCCAGCTCGCGGGATTGCGCGATCGCGTCGGCTTCGTCTATCACCAAAATCAGCGCATGCCCGGGAGGCATTTTCCGGCCTCGAGAGACGACTTCGTCGAACGCCTCGCCCAGTAGCCTGGTCATCTCTCCGACCGCGCCTGTCCCGCGGGCGCGGAGACTCAAACGCAGAACACTGATTTCGATCTTGCGCTGCTTGGAAATGGGCTGCGCGAAGGACTCTGCCAGCGTGGACTTACCCGTGCCCACATCGCCCGCAAAAATGAACAGAGGTGTGCGTTGGGAGAACGCGGCTACGACCGGCAGCACCGCACCGTGCTGCTTCTGCGACCACGTGCGCAGCGAGTCGGGATCCAGCAGCACGGCAGCATTTTGAATCAGTGCATGTTTCACGTCGTCGAGTCCAACCAGGGACTCATAGCGACGTTGTGCCCGCGCGTTAGGGAGCTCGAGTTCCTCGTCGAACACGTCAGTATTCACCATGTTTTGAATTCCGCTCTGCTCACTCCGGAGCCGTTCGACGAATAGGTGTTTCCGAAGGTCCACGACCCACCGGATGTGCCAGGTTCTGCAGCGCCTTTGCGGCGAAACGGAAGCGTTCCAGCGAACACGTCCCATTCCGTTGCGCTCAGTGCATCCTTTTTGGCCGAGTACGTCAAATACGAGTAGAACGATGCGCCGGAGACGTCAACACCACGGGGAATCTGGCCCGCCCGGTCGTCAGCGGCCAGGGTTCCGTTGGCGTTCGCGGTATAGCGGAGAGCGACGATCCAGTCCGTGCCACGCTTGTAGCCGTACATCACGGTCCCTAGATAGCCTTTTGCCAGCATCTGGGCGACTTCCTCACCGTAGTTGTCGATGTCGGCGTCATTAGGATGCCCGTAGGCGCGCTGCATCAGTTTGAGGTCGGTTTTGACTTTTGCGCTGACATGTCGCGCGTTGGCGATGGTGAACGTGCTTGTGTTGGTAAAGCTGGACGACATTGGTTACCCCTTAAACCTGGTGCCGAGAACAACCTGCCAGCACGCGACGGCTTCACCTTTGGTGGTGGCGAAGTCCGCCTCGGTGATGGCGTCGAGAGCTCGTTCGGCCGCGTTCACGATACGAAGCCGGTCGGGGTCGGTGTACCGGAATGCGACGTTATTGTCGGGGTTGACCGGGTCGAAGATCTCGACGACTGCTCCCGTGGTCCTAGGCAGATCCGATGCAGGGTAGTAGTCGGTGAACGCGATCCGTTCTTGCAGGCCCGAGTCGACGATGAATGAGAACACTCTGGCGAGAGCTTCGGGATAGTCAGCCATGTCTACACCCTCATCGGCGAGTTTCGCGACGATCAACTCGGCCATGAACGACTTGAACTTGAAATTAGAATCAAGCTTCTTCTGTGTGCGCACCCACCACTTCACAAATCGCACCATCTGAGCGAAGTGATTAGGGCTTGCGTTCTTCCTGGCCCGAACGAAGGCCAGATGCTGCGTGACGCTGGTCTTCAGCCGGTCGCCGGTGTCTTTCGCGATAAGGTACCCAACGTCATTGTCATCGCCCTCATACAGGACCGGAACTACGTCGACCGAGAGACCGGACGCGAAGGTGATCGTTGGACAGTGCACGCCCTCTTCGATCTGATCAGGGTTGATCGTTTTCCCGTAAGCGTCGCGGAGCCGCTGCGCCATCCAGGACACTAGCCCTGTTTCGGGGGCTTCATTAGCGCGAACGTAGACGGCAACGTCCAAGTCGTTCACGGTGGCAAGTGCTGTTCCCTTCGCAACGCTTCCTGCATGCAACATCTTCACCAAGGAGAAGCCGGGGTTATCTGCAATATGCTTCTCCATGCGGGTACGGAGAATGTTGACCCTGTCCCGTCCCGCTTGTGCTTCGTCGTGCGGCAGGTTCACCGCTTTCACGGCGAAAGCCGCAAGATCGGTCGTTAAGATGATCGCCATAATTCTCCAGTCGACGCAGTCATGGTGTAATCACAAAGTCTAGGGTCAGCCACCGACACAGTCCCGAGGCCGCGATTGAGCAGGATCGAGCGGCAACGCCTACGACAACTTGTCGCTACGTCACCGTGAGAGGTACGGGCTGCGGCGCTCGATGGGCGGGACCGGCGTGTGCTGGGGTCGACGCCGCGCTGAGAACTTGTGATGAATCCGTTACCCCTCAAAGTTGTTGATTCTGTCCTCTGCGGTCGCAAACCGATCAACCTCTGCAAGGAATGCAGCGGGGCCCTTCCTTATTGCGTCGCGCACTCGCTGTCGGTGATCGGCGTCAAAAGGTACCTGCAACCCGCCTTCAATCCACAACATGGCTTCACTTATTGGGCCGTTCCGCAAGAATGCATCGACCTGGTCGAAGAGGTCGCAGGCATCAGGAAAGGTGCTGGGGGCCTCAGAGATTATCGCGGCTTTGATGGTTTTCGCGCCCTTCGTCAACCGGGCCGGGAGCGGCCCCACCGGGGTATGCACAAGCAACGACTGATCCCGTTTGCCGAACCCACCGTGTGCGTCGAGGTTTCTGAATTGCTCGGCAGCAGGAATAAGTAAGTCGAAGGTCTTCTTCGCGCCACTTGTGTCATCTCCCATCGTGTCTCGAAAAATGAAGCGCCACTTGTTGGACCAGGAGTCACCGATAATCTTGGTAATCGGCTTTTCCTTTGGATCCCAGTGCGGAGCGAACGGAAGAGCAAGGACGAGCACGTGCTCAAGCCAGGAGAAGTACGCTGAGGCCATAGCGGTCAAGCAGTAACCGATGTTTACGGGCACAAAAAGCGGAAGGAAGTAGGAGCTTGTAGCGGGGTCACCACCCGCCGCACGAATAGCGACATCGACCATCTCCTGCTTTACCGCGACGTCACCGTGTCCGTCAATGAAGGCGTTGCCCTGCCACCGAAAAAATTGATAGCCACCGCGCAAGCGCCCGTTCTGGTTTACCAATGTCACATTGCCAGCGTCCACCTGATCATCCACCAAACCGCTGACAACCCTAGACCCGAAGACCTGTGAGGCCTTCCCGACGATTGCGATAAAGTCGGTAACCAATTCCCGAAGCTCGGGATCCTGGCTCAGATCGATCCGCTGGGACGCAGTGACACCCGGCGGAGGAACAAACGGCTGATCTTTGGCGGCTACTAGCTCGCGAGTAGTCTCAACCATCGCCTTCAGCCCAAACTTAGTGAGGGCGAACGACACATTCGTCTCTCTGAACCTCCCACCAACACGCCACGCGGTCTTCTCGTCCCAGTGCTGATAGACGAACCCAGCCCATCTTAGAACGGCGTGTGCAAGCTCGGGCACCGCGAAGTGGGAGCCGTCTACGGGCGAGCGGAGCTCTCCACCAGTCCACGGCCGACCGGGGTCGTAAGGCGCGAAATCCACAAGAACGTGTTCGAGAATTTCCCGAGTTACTTGGTCCGGCTGCAGCGAGGTGAAGTCCACCCCCGCACACTACGGGCTGCATCAACGTTTCGTCCGGACCACTTCAAAGTCAGCGCGAACTTACCTAATATTTGCTTCGAACTGCGGGATATTAGAGCAGTAACGGGGCGGGTCTGTACACCTCACCGCAATGTCATTAATGAGCTCCGTGCCATGTCTTGGACTCAGCACCGCCCGCTACGCCGACGTAAAACATGCCACAGGGTGCTCGTATAGACGTAGGCGCGCTCGCATTGGATATGGTTGTCAGGCAGCATGGTTGATGACGACGGAAAGCCAGTGGCCAACGGTCCGCCACGGTCCTGTCGGGCCATTCGACGTCTACGGGTGTTGACGAGCGAGTCCGAACGGTTCCACAGCAGTGTGGGTTATGGGTCCACGTCCGCAATGGGCTCGCTCTCGCATACATCGACACGTGCTTTGCGCTCCTTGCGATAGCAGTGCACGGATACGTCGGATGAATCGGTCGATGTCGTTCACCTGATGAGTAGGCTAAAAAATTGGCATGATTTCGCTATGGTGCGACTCCATTGGAGTCGCGACCGTCCGCACAACGGCACCGCAGTGACGAGCTCGCATAGGTCGAGAGCTCCCGGTAACTCACATGCTGTACGGCGCTAATGCTCCATTCCCAGCGACAACCATGGAGTCGACTAGCGTCTGCCATTCGGACAAATGCCCCATTGCCTCGGCTTCGCTTCGGATCTCCTTGAGCCAGTCATCCGAATGCCACGACTGGTACACCGACACGTCAGTGCCTTGGATGCACAGATCTGTCACCCAACCCAGTCCGCGCTGAACCTGTACCTCGATTGGAAGCTTCCGGAGAGTATCGATCAGCGCGTCGACACACTTCAACCGCCCTCGACCTATCAGTAGCCAACCGTCGATCAGCTCGATCAGGTCTGACGCGCGGACCCAATCAATTGGTTCACCTTCTACCTCGTTGTACCGAACATTCGCCCAGACGAGAGGATTCGGGAGTAGCGCCGCTGCAACCCACTTGCCCCACGCGCTGTCTTGATAGGGGGAGGGCTCGTCGCCGAAGTGGCTGATGGCGTGGCGCAACAACTCGGGCCAAAGAACGCGCGCAGCACCGGCGAGGGCCTCGTTCTCCGCACCCGCTCCGGCAAGGCCATGAAGGAAGTTCGACAACACGTCCGCGTCTGCGCTGAGCACATCGAAGTGCGCAAGAACTGGGCCGACATATTCGTCGTTCGCCAAGCGCTGCAGCAGTGCTCGAGCTGCTATGAGGGTGTGCTGGCCATCACCATCCGGTGACCAACCCTGGATGGCCTGCGCCACGATGGAACTTGATTGAACTTTGAGGAGGACTCCAAGCAAGGCCGCAGCTTGGCCACTGCAACAGTTGTCGGCAGCCGCACCCGAGCCAAGGCCACGAATAGCCGCATCGAGCACCGGGATGTCAACCAGGTCCTCCGGCAGTTGTTGGAGACGCTCTGCGACGTTGCCTGCAATAGGGACGCTGGGGCTCCGCTGACCGGACTGATCCCACGGGCCGATCTCGGCAGTCCGAGCACTCTCGATCATCCAGTCCATGGCTATCTGATGAATGCACGGTTCGCCACGGCATGGCTCACGCCACACCGCGTCGCTACCGCGCGCGAGGAAGAGCCGCGTCTCCAACGGTGCCTTGCTTGCCATCGCGAGGCCAGAACTCGCAACGTCTGCGATCGACCTGCCTGTTGTTGTCAGAATCGGGGACAACGCGGCTGTTAGGAGCTTCGGCACGGACTGGGCAACGGCTCGGTCCGCGCCGATGTCGAAGTACTGGCCTTCATCGCGTTGGTCGTCGGCATCATGAAAGGACGAGGCGAGCCCGAGGACGAAGTCGGTGACGAAGACCTCCTCGTTGCCCAGTGCATCGACTTCGCCGATAGCGGCTCGATCAACGGCGGCGCGGACGAGATTGGCCACCGCATTCATCGGATTCATGGCGATCGAATCAGGGTCGGCCTCCAGCAAAGATTTGCCGGTAGTCAGGTCCGTAGCAATCTCTATCGAGGACAGTTCTGCGTACGCGGCATTGTCTGCGGAGTATCTGAGATACCGACCTTGTAGTCGCAGGGTGGTCGAGACGACCTCTAGATAAGCGGCGTGGGCCTCCTGCGCGGCTTGAAGCTCGGGTGGCGCAACGACTTCCAACATGTACCCGTCACCGTGTGGCGTCTGTCGGTACTGGTCGAAATTCAGATGCGCAGCCCACGACTTCGTGAGCTCCTGACTTATCCCAAGCTGATCCCCGTTTTCGACAAGTTTGTCAGCAACCGTCTTCAAGCGTTCGCGGCGAGGTTCCTCGGCCTTGAGCACCAGCCGCATGGCTACCTCGCGTGGTGTCCAAGAGCGGCGATCCAGGTTGACGAGCCCCTCCGTTGTCGCACGCAATCCTGAGTACTCGTTGGAGTACCGACTGAATTCGAGTTCCCACACCATCGGCTCGGCAAGAAATGCGTCGAGTTCGGTGTCGACTTTGTCTATGTGCCGGGCCAGTAGCCCGAACAACATTCCTGGTACCGCAAGGTTTTCGCATCCGACTAGGAGTGGGTCGACGATCAGTTCTGGGGACGCGCCGAGCGCCAACCAATGGTCGGCTATGCGTTCCAAGGCTTGGAGCGCACTCATTGCAGGGTAGGGACCAACCGTGGTACCTCGATACCAACTCCACACGTGTCTGTCGCCCACATACAAGCGCGCTGCGCCATCCAAGTTCAGAACTGCGCCCCTGTCGGACCGCTCCAATTCCCCTGCATATTGCTCACCAGGTGGTACTGCGCTCGGGTCAATCACTGGCGCGTCGAAAATCTCTGAGCGAGTCGTCAGCGGCGACACAAGCTCGACACGTGCCTTCGCGCCGCTGTTCAAAATACTGTTCAGCACCCGCGCCGATGTCTTCAACGAGGCGTGCTGAAATAGCTGCCAGAATCCTCCGTAGTAATACAGGGCGAATGGCGGTCTGCTGCCGGTCCAGCGCCCCCGATGGTCGCGAACACCCCTGTCGTGGTGCCCACTGGGGTTGTTGTTGATGTAATAGGCCTCCATCAAATCTGCTAGAAGTTCGGGATTCCTCTGCGCAATGGCGCGTGCACTGAGCGGCGAGTCGGCGGCGGGCGCCAGGAATCCGGGCGCGTCGTCGGCGATCGCACGAAGACACTGCTCGGCAGCGTCATCAAGGTCCAAGCCGAGCAGCGCCAAAGTCTCGACAAATGCTTTTTCGGTCACGCGGTGATTGAGTGTGCGGTGACTGCGAGTGGGGCCTATCTGCTTGGTCGCTGCACCAGCCTTGTCCGAATCGGTCTGGGGATGGGCTTGCCAATACGCCAGCAGCCGTCCGCGTAGTCTGACGCGCTGTTCTTGCCCTTCCGGTGCGTCTTCTGCAACAAGGGCTTGCAACCACTTCACCAGCAACTCGAATGACTGCTCCGAGATCCTCCATGGGACCTCGCGGTCGATGAGAACTTTCGCAACCGGGCCCGAGATTAGAGGGTCAATTAATCCGTCGACCGTGTACCGCTGCTCGATCACCCGAACGACATCATTGAGCGTTAGGCTCGCAGGTCCGCCGTCGAACGCGGATTTCAAGCACTCATAGGTGAACGATGTTTCGAGTACCGCTTCTACAGGAACGTCAGCCCACCGTGGTCCGTGTACCGAAGCGAACGGGTGAAACTTCGAGACAAGATCGACAAATACCTGCGAGGGCCGCCCACCAGGTGCCTTCAGCAATCCCTTGCACGCTAGCGTTGCGGCGGACAGCGCCCACCGCGGTGCGCTAGCTGCTTCCAGTAGAGCGACAGGATTCTGGCCGCGGACGAGAAGGATTGCAGCTGCATACCGTCGCACTTCGTCATGCGCGAAGACCGGCAGACTTTGGTAAGGGCTCGGTGGCGCGATCAGGTGATCTTGACGCAATGCATCGACTGCGGAGGCGTCCGCCCGGGCTTCGGGTCTGTGGTCTGCAGGCAACTGCATGGTCGATGCCGCTATGGCGAGCAGCGTCTGTTCACGAGCTTCGGCCGAACCCCCATGCGCTCTTGCGTCATTTCGAACTATCGCCTTCCACACCAACTGCAAGCATTCCCACTCACCAAGTGAGCTGTCAGGCTCCAGTCCAGTCCTCGCCAGGAGATCCAACACAACCGGACGTCTCATCAAGGAATTCGCCGGCAAGTGCCGTAAAACCGTTCGCATGAGGGGAATACGGTCCGCGACAAGTGCAATGTCCTCGTCTCCGAGCAGTGTCATCTTGAACGATGAAATGGTGGTCTCATAGCCGGCCCGGATCTGCGCTGTCACAACACCTAACGCAAACGCGGCGGTCACGACGACAAGACCGACACCCGCTGATCTTGCGGCCACCGCGAGATCCGTCAGGAGGCCGGTGGAACTCTCCAGTGCTGCGTCGGCGGCGTCGATGACCAACACGCGGCTCGGCGCAGAGAGCTCGTCGAGCGCGGCCTGCAACGACACCCCGACCGCAGCATTTAGGTCCAGGATCGAACGCGGTAGGGCACGGAAGTTCAAGACCACGGCTTCGAAAAGTCCTGGGTCCGCAGCCTCGATCTCCGCGATAGCAGATAGCGTCAAAGCGCTTTTCCCTGTGCCGGATTCACCTGAAACGACCAGAGCTGATCGGTTATCCCCGACTTCTCGGATCGCGCTGGTGAGTTGGTCTCGCTGGGCTGCGAAAGCAAGCTCGACCGGCCCGCCTGAAATCTCGTCGCCAATCGTGGTTCGAACGCTAGCCGCAGCCATCGCGCGATGCTCGGTCAACACCGTCCGAGCTTTTTTGCTTCGAGTCGCTGTCGAATTCAAGACGGTGAAAAGGTCCCTGCGGAGCAGTCCGAGATCGACCACTGCTCCAGTCGCGTCATATCGGGTCGATTCGACCTCAAGGCGATCTCGAACAGCGACCCCGTTTTCGTGATGCGCAGCAACGCGATCCAACAATGTTGCGGCCGCTGTGCGGTCCGCTTCGTCCGGGCTTTGCACCGCGAACCCTCGCACGTACAGACGTCGAAGCAGGTTCCAACTCAGCCGCTGAATTTCGACGGTGGAGGTGCCGCGGGCCACGACTTTCGCGACCATTTTCTCGAACTGAGTTAGGCGATCACGCACCGCCGCCAACCAGCGACCGTCTGTGTCGAGCGAGGCTTTGAACGACTGCGCATCAGAGTGAGATCGTGCAATGTCGCAGACTTTTTGCAGCTGATCCCACTGGTTATTCCTGCCAGCTGCTGCTACTGCAACATGGTGGGAATTGGTGTCGAACTTTTCGACTTCGGCGAGCAGTGACGCAACAAGTTTGACCGTTTCGTCGTGGCTCTGGACGAAGTTGGGCGTTGCCCGGCACGCTACCGCGACGGTCACCTCGTGTGACTCGTCGCCGCACTCGATAAGAAGGTCGTCGACCGGGTGTACTGGGCCAGTCTGAAACGACACCTTCCGCACCGGGAGCTCGGATCCTTCAATTCTCCGACCGGCGGTCAAAATGCTAGTCAGATAGACGGTGGCTACTCGATGTGCGAACGAAACTCCACCACCGCCGGTGGCGTAAGTGCTCGAACCTCGTTCGGTTCCGTCGATCGCTCCAACACCCGTCTCCGCTGGCGCCGCCGGTGTCGCCGATCGCAATACTTGGTCGCCGTCTTCGTTGCAGGGGATGACGGGTTCGTTCACGTTCTCCTCTAATGGCGACTGATCCTAATCCTTGGACTGGTGATCGTACCAAGCTCTTGAACCTGATTCGCTGCGTTCTCTCGGCGCGCCCGAAGCTCTCGGTGCTTGAACGGCCGGTGTGCTGGACAATCAACATTCAGATGGCGTGAGCAACGAGATCGTCAACTTGTCTGGCGGTGCGGGAGCTGTAGATTTGTGTACTTCGCGCCTTGGGTGGTGAAACAGGACGGCCGTAGGAACGCCGCGGTCGGTTGCGATTGAGGGTTTCGGATCGTTGCCGTATCCGAGCGACTGGCGGCGGACTTCGTTGACACAGCTATTGGCCTCATCAGACGCTCACAAAAGATTGCCGTGTTCTGCAGATCGGACACCGGATCCATGGGGATCCGGGATGGAACATCCTCGTCCGAGTAGGTCTGATTGACTCTTCTCGTTGACACGAGAGTGACACAAGTCGGTACAGATCGGCATGGATTGTTTTGTACCTGTATGGACGAAAACTGTTGTGAAGCAGAAAAATTTGGATTCAAGGGGGGCCATCGGAATCCATCCTGCCGGACTTAAAATCCGCACAGTGTCGGTTCGAGTCCGACTGGGGGCACCCTATTTCTCGTGGTCGCAGCGCTATGTCGCATCGCCGAGCTAACCCGAACCGTTGATCGCGAATTGTTCTGCGGGCCAACGCAACACGAATGGTAGCCCGGTCATGGCGCCGATGAAGTGGTCGCCTGCCACGGGCTCGTAGTGCACGTTGGCACCCTTGCTGCGCCATTGCTCGATCAGGGCAGTCACGCCGGCCTCGGGGATGAAGCGATCGCCGATCCACTTGCTTGCGGAACCGTGGAAGAACGCGACCGGTGCCGACGGCGCGTCGGCGCCCGGACGGTTCGCGGCGATCACCCGCCGCGCGATGTCGGAGTCGAACGGGTCGGGCTCGGACGCGAAGTCCTCGATTCGCATGCGTGCCAACCCGCCCAAGGCGAGGGGGAGGACGGACATGTCCTTCACCCAGGACGCCAACAGCAGCGCCTTCGGGCCGAACAACTCGACCATCTCGGGGTGCTCACGTGCGAGACCCATGCTCGCCGCGCCCAGCAGGCCGGCCGCGACGGTGCCGTTCATGGTGTCCAGGAGCATCGAGAAGTCGGTGGGCGTTCCACCGGCGACGGCACCGGCCAACTTCACGTCCGGCGCGTACCTCGGGTGCAGTTGCGCGGTCCATGTGGTGGCGATCGCGCCGCCGCTGTAGCCGTAGGCGACCACTGGGCTGTCGGCGAGCTCCGGGGCGACGACCGTCATCCCGCGTAGCGAGTCCAGGACGGCATGCCCGGCCATCGTGCCTTCGGAGTACGACATCCGCGGGCCTTGGTGATCGGCGACGAGGACGGCGTATCCGCGGGCGAGCCAGAGCGGCATCACCGGCGGGAGGTCGGCACCGAC
>JAESFR010000310.1_pt1 | contig 12681 bp, 11 predicted proteins | sample 9266191 | NCBI WGS metagenome assembly JAESFR01 (sample SAMN14503063, study PRJNA617104) | algae metagenome | isolation source: Pleurocapsa minor HA4230-MV1 and co-occurring heterotrophs from cement on... | place: USA: Nuuanu Pali Lookout, Hawaii | collected 2009-07-20
CAGCACATGGCCCGGGCGGGAGACGGCGACGAAGTGCGCGAGGTCCCACAATTCATCATGGTCCCTCCAACTGAGAATTTGCGCCAAGGCGTCTGCGCCGGTGATGAAGAACAGCTCCGCATCGGGTCTGCTCTCCTTCAGGTCGCGCAGGGTGTCGATCGTGTAGGTGGGCCCGGCCCGGTCGATGTCCACGCGGCTCACCGTGAAACGCGGATTGGATGCCGTCGCGATCACCGTCATCAGGTAGCGGTGCTCGCTCGTGGTGACGCCGGACTTCTGCCACGGCTGACCGGTGGGGACGAAGATGACCTCGTCCAGGTCGAAGGACTGGGCGACTTCGCTCGCGGCGACCAGGTGACCGTGATGGATGGGGTCGAACGTTCCACCCATCACCCCGATTCTCGGGGTTCGCGTCACCGACATGCAGTCGGCCTAGTGGCCGTGCCCCGATCGCTGCACGTCGTTCGCGTGCGCGGCCGCGTAGGCGTCCGCCTTGTGCGCGTGCCGGTTCGCGACGTTCCGGTACGACAGGGTGACCAGGGCGAGGGCACCGAACACGCAGATGGCGATGATGCCGTAGATCACCGTCTCGAGTGCGACGTTTCCGTGGTGCTCGGACTCTTCGGCTGCGAGGACGAGCAGCGTGACCAGGGACATTCGGGCTCCGTTCGGGTTCGCGTCGTCGTGCAACGCCGTGTCAGTTTATCGGTCAGGGTCGCACTTGTCCGAAACCGCGCGCGAGCCACTTGGTACTCGTGAGCTCGGACAGACCCATCGGACCGCGGGCGTGCAGCTTCTGCGTCGAGATGCCGACCTCCGCCCCGAAGCCGAACTCGCCGCCGTCCGTGAAGCGTGTGGACGCGTTGGCCATCACGACGGCGGAGTCCACCTCGGCGAGGAAGCGCTCCTCGTTGGCGGCATCCTGCGTGATGATCGACTCGGTGTGATGAGTCGAGTACCGGCGGATGTGGTCGAGCGCGTCGTCGAGGTCGTCGATGACGCGCATGGCGATGTCGAGGCTCAAGTACTCCGTCGACCAGTCCTCCTCGGTCGCGGCGACCACGTCGGGGGCCAGGCGTGCGATCTCGGGATCGGCGTGCACCGTCACCCCGCGTTCGCGCAGCGCGGCGACGACCGGCGGAACGAGTCGATCGGCGGCGCCCCGGTGCACGAGGACGGTCTCGACCGAGTTGCAGACGCTCGGACGCTGCACCTTCGCGTTCACGACGATGTCGCGCGCCCAGTCGAGCGGAGCGGACTCGTCGAGCACGATGTGCACGACGCCCGCGCCGGTCTCGATCACCGGGACCGATGACTCCGTCACGACGGTCTCGATGAGCTCGGCACTCCCCCGCGGCACGAGGACATCGACGATTCCGCGGGCATGCATGAGATCACGGGCCCCGTCGCGACCGAACTCGTCGACCGTCTGGATGCCCTCGGGGTCGATGCCCGCTCCGGCGAGGGCTGCGCGCATCGCGCCGACGAGCGCGGCATTCGAGCGCTCTGCCGCAGATCCGCCGCGCAGGACGACGGCGTTGCCGGAACGCAGGGCGAGCGCGGCGATGTCGACGGTGACGTTCGGTCGGGCCTCGTAGATCGAGCCGACGACGCCGAACGGAACGGTCACCTTCGTCAGGCGCACGCCGTTGCCGAGGGTCCGCTCGTCCAGGACCCGCCCGACCGGGTCCGGCAGCGCGGCGACCTCGCGGACCGCGGCGGCCAGCGCCGCGACGCGCGCCTCGTCCAGACGCAGGCGGTCCTGCAGCGCGACGGAGAGACCTGTGCGTCGCCCGCGCTCCAGGTCCTCCGCGTTCGCGGCGACGATCTCGGGCGCGGCTGCCGCGATCGCGTCGGCGATCGCCAGGAGCGCGTCGCGCTTCTGCTCGTCCGAGAGCAGGCCGATCGAACGCGACGCGGACTGCGCCAGCAGCATCCGCTCTCGTGCGGTCGTGGCGGTGGTCGTCATGCGCCCAGTGTATCGACGGCCCGCGTGCCCCCGACCCGGCGGAGGGGCCCGGTGACGGGGACCGTGACCGGCTCGGGATGCGGGTCGAACCACGTGCCGATGCTCTCGCCGCGCAGAGCGGCATCGACGAGATCGGCGCTCGTGACGAGCACGCCGATACCCGATTCGGTCGCGAGTCGCGCGGCGGAGACCTTGGTCGCCGCGCCGCCCGTTCCGACGCTGTTGACCACGACGGATCCGAACTGATATCCGCTCAGATCGTCGCCGTACGCGATGCGTGCGATCGGGCGCGCGCCCGGTTCGTCCGGCGGACGCGTGTACAGGCACTCGATGTCGCTGAGCAGCACCAGGGCGTCGGCGCCGATCAGCTGGGCCACGAGCGCGGCCAGCCGGTCGTTGTCGCCGAAGCGGATCTCGTGGGTCGCGACGGTGTCGTTCTCATTCACGATCGGCAGGATGCGCAGGCCGAGAAGCCGTTCCATCGCACGCCGGGCGTTCGAGCGCGGCGTCGGGTTCTCGAGGTCGCCCGCCGTCAGCAGCACCTGCCCGGCGACGATGCCGAAGGAGCGCAGCGCCTCCTGATAGCGGTAGATCAGCACGTTCTGGCCGACGGCGGCGGCCGCCTGCTGGGTGGCCAGATCGCTCGGGCGCTCGTCGAGTCGCAGATACGGCATCCCGGTGGCGATCGCCCCCGACGAGACGAGCACGACCTCGGTGCCGCTCGCGTGCGCATCGGCCAGCGCGTCGACCAGCGGTGCGATCCGGTGGGCGTTCTCTCCGCTGATCGATGAGGACCCGACCTTCACCACGATCCGTCGCGCGGAGGGCAGATCGTTGCGCGAGAAGCTGGTCACGCCTGTCCCTCGTCGTCGTCGTCGTTGAAGGCGCTGTCCGATCGCGCGGCGATCCGTTCGGATTCGAGCTCCGCCCGCGCTTCGGCCTTCGCGTCCATCCGCTCGTGATACCGCTCGCGTCGCTGCGACGTCGTCCGACGCGGGTTGAGGTCCAGACGAGGATCCGTGCCGCGCGGGGCGGTCATGAGCTCGGCCACCGAGCCGAGCGAAGGCTGCCAGTCGAAGACCACGCCGTCGCCCTCCCCGATCACCACCGTGGAACCGGGCTGGGCGCCCGCCTTGAAGAGTTCGTCCTCGACGCCGAGCTTCTCGAGGCGGTCGGCGAGGTACCCCACCGCCTCTTCGTTCTGGAAGTCGGTCTGCTGCACCCAGCGCACCGGCTTGACGCCCAGCACGCGGTACACGTCGCCGTAGGTGCCGCCCTCCACCCGGATGGTGAACTCGCGCTCCGAGCCCTGGGGGCGGATCACGATCCGCTCCGGGCGCGGCTCGGCCTCGGCGGCCGCGCGGCGTGTTGCGACGATGTCGCCGAGGGCGAAGGTCAGCGGACGGAGTCCCTCGTGGCTCACGGTCGAGATCTCGAACACGCGGAACCCCCGGCCCTCGATGTCGGGCCGCACCAGATCGGCCAGGTCCCGGCCCTCGGGGACGTCCACCTTGTTCAGCGCGACGACCTGCGGCCGCTCGAGCAGGGGCACCTGACCGTCGGGCACCGGATACGCCTCGAGCTCGGCGAGGATGACGTCGAGGTCGCTGAGCGGGTCGCGGCCGGGCTCGAGGGTCGCGCAGTCCAGGACGTGCACGAGCGCGGTGCAGCGCTCGACGTGGCGCAGGAACTCCAGCCCCAGCCCGCGCCCTTCGCTGGCGCCCTCGATCAGTCCGGGCACGTCGGCGACCGTGTAGCGCACGTCGCCCGCCTGCACGACACCGAGGTTCGGGTGCAGGGTGGTGAACGGGTAGTCGGCGATCTTGGGGCGCGCGGCGGAGATCGCCGCGATCAGGCTCGACTTGCCCGCGGACGGGTAGCCGACCAGTGCGACGTCGGCGACGGTCTTCAGCTCGAGGAGCACATCGCCGACCCACCCGGGCGTGCCCAGGAGGGCGAAGCCGGGCGCCTTGCGCTTGGGGGTCGCGAGGGTCGCGTTGCCGAGACCGCCGATGCCTCCCGGCGCGGCGACGAAGCGCATCCCGGGCTCGATCATGTCGACGAGCACGTCTCCGGAAGGGTCCTTGACGACCGTGCCCACGGGAACGGGCAGCTCCAGGGTCTCGCCGGCGGCGCCCGAGCGGTGGTCGCCCATCCCGAACCCGCCGTTGCCGGCCGAGCGGTGCGGCGAGTGGTGGTACGACAGCAGCGTGGTGACCTGCGGATCGGCGACGAGCACGACATCGCCGCCGTGGCCGCCGTTGCCGCCGTCCGGGCCGGCGAGCGGCTTGAACTTCTCGCGCTTGACCGACACACAGCCGTTGCCGCCCTTTCCGGCGGACAGGTGCAGCGTCACCCGGTCGACGAAGGTGACCATGTGCTTCCCCTCAGGTTCGGCCGTGCTCGCACACGGGACTGCTCGGAAAAGGCAGAGGGGGCGAGCCGAAGCCCGCCCCCTCCACGAGAAATCTGCGTGCGGCGGATTACTCCGCCGGCACCACGATGTTGACGACCTTGCGGCCGCCCTTCGCGCCGAACTCGACCGCACCGGCCGCGAGCGCGAACAGCGTGTCGTCGCCACCGCGACCGACGTTGGCGCCGGGGTGGAAGTGCGTGCCGCGCTGGCGGACGATGATCTCGCCGGCCAGCACCTGCTGGCCGCCGAAGCGCTTCACGCCCAGGCGCTGAGCGTTGGAGTCACGACCGTTGCGGGTGGAGCTTGCGCCCTTTTTGTGTGCCATGTCTGCGTCTCTTCCGTGCTTACTTGATGCCGGTGACCTTGACGCGCGTGAGGTCCTGACGGTGCCCCTGGCGCTTCTTGTAGCCGGTCTTGTTCTTGAACTTCTGGATCACGATCTTCGGGCCGCGCTCCTCGCCGAGGATCTCGGCGGTGACGGTCACCTTGGCGAGCTTGTCCGCGTCGGTCGTGACGGAGTCGCCGTCGACGAGCAGGACGGCGGGAAGCTCGATCTTGTCGCCGATCTTGGCGGACTGACGGTCGAGGACGACGATCGAACCGACCTCGACCTTCTCCTGCCGGCCACCGGCGCGCACAACTGCGTAGACCACTTCATACCTGTTTCTTCGGGGAGCGCGCGGCTCCGAATGCCTGAGCAAGACTCGGTGCGGAGCAGAAATGTCGTCAACGCACCAAAGGAATACTTTACCGGATGCCGGAGCGACAAGCAAAAGCGCGCGGGCCGTGTCGCGGGGCTGTCAGCTCGGACGGACCCACGCTCCGGCATCCGGCGCACTTTCCGGCATCTGCCGCGGCGATTTCGCCGTCGGATGCCGCAACGTGCGCGGGATGCGGGTGGCACGGCGCGTGCAGCTGCTCGAGCGTCGCGGGGCTGTGTCTAGGATCGGCTCGTGGCGATCCTCATCGACGATCCGAGGTGGCCGGCGCACGGTCGGCTGTGGGCTCATCTGGTCAGCGACAGCGACCTGGACGAGCTCCATGAGTTCGCCGCGGCGAACGGCATCCCGCGGCGTGGATTCGATCGTGATCACTACGACGTGCCCGACGACGCGCACGCGCGCCTCGTCGCCGCGGGCGCCCGTCACGTCGACGGGCACACGCTCGTGCGCGCCCTGATCGCCTCGGGTCTGCGGGTCACGGCGCGCGAGCGCCGACGGCTCTGACGCCGCCTCAGTCCTCCGACGGTGCGTGCGAGACCGGCGTGCCGGTCAGCGCGGCGGTCGTGACACGCCGGCGCGAACGGCCCTGACCGGGCGCCTTTGGCTCGGGCAGTGCGCTGAGCACGGAGTCCAGCAGCGCGTCCTTCTCGGTGCGCGGCGCCTTGGATGCGGCATCCGAGCGCTTCTTGCGCTTCTTCGGCCGCTCGACCGGCGCCTCCTCGACCACCGGGACGGGAGCCTCCTCCTCGTGGTGCGAGTGGATCGTCGAGGCCGCGATCTGCGCGAGGGCGGACTTGACGCCCTCGGTGATCACGTGCGTGCCGCCGGAGCCGCCGTTGCCGCCCTGCGCGGAGGCGCGGGGCCGGCGACCCGAGGGCTGACCGTTGCCGACCGGCGCGCGGTGCTTGACCACCGGATCGTGGTGCACGATCACGCCGCGACCGGCGCACACCTCGCACGGCTCGCTGAAGGTCTCGAGGAGACCGAGCCCGAGCTTCTTGCGGGTCATCTGCACCAGCCCGAGCGAGGTCACCTCGGCGACCTGGTGCTTCGTGCGGTCACGGCTCAAGCATTCGACGAGCCGGCGCAGCACGAGGTCCCGATTGGACTCCAGGACCATGTCGATGAAGTCGACCACGATGATGCCGCCGATGTCGCGCAGGCGCAGCTGGCGCACGATCTCCTCGGCAGCCTCGAGGTTGTTCTTCGTGACGGTCTCTTCGAGGTTGCCGCCCGAGCCGACGAACTTCCCGGTGTTGACGTCGACGACCGTCATCGCCTCGGTGCGGTCGATCACGAGCGACCCGCCCGAGGGCAGCCACACCTTGCGGTCCAGAGCCTTCTCGATCTGCTCGGTCACCCGGTAGGCGTCGAACGGGTCGGCCTCGCCCTCGTACGACTCGACGCGGTCGAGCAGGTCGGGTGCGACGCTCTCGAGGTAGGCGGTGATCGTCTGGTGCGCCTCCTCGCCCTGGATGAGCATCTTCGTGAAGTCCTCGTTGAAGACGTCGCGGACGATCTTGACCAGGAGGTCGGGCTCGGAATGCAGCAGGGCGGGCGCCTGGATCGACTCGATCTGACGGCTGATGTGCTCCCACTGGGTCGTCAGCCGCTGCACGTCGCGCGTCAACTGCTCTTCAGTCGCGCCTTCGGCGGCCGTGCGCACGATCACGCCCGAAGACTCGGGAAGCACTTCCTTGAGGATCTTCTTCAGCCGGGCGCGCTCGGTGTCGGGGAGCTTGCGGGAGATCCCGTTCATCGCGCCCCCGGGCACGTACACCAGGTAGCGGCCGGGAAGGGAGATCTGGCTCGTGAGCCGCGCTCCCTTGTGCCCGACCGGATCCTTCGTGACCTGCACGAGCACACGATCGCCGCTCTTGAGGGCGAGCTCGATGCGCCGCGGCTGGTTGCCGGTCTCGACGGCATCCCAGTCGACCTCGCCGGAGTACAGCACGGCGTTGCGGCCGCGACCGATGTCGACGAACGCGGCCTCCATGCTGGGCAGCACGTTCTGCACCCGTCCGAGGTAGACGTTGCCGATCAGCGACGCGTCCTGGTTGCGGGCGACGTAGTGCTCGACGAGCACGTTGTCCTCGAGGACGGCGATCTGGATGCGGCCGTTCTTGGAGCGGACGATCATCTCGCGATCGACGGCCTCGCGGCGCGCGAGGAACTCGGCCTCGGTGACCACCGCGCGGCGGCGGCCGGCTTCGCGTCCGTCCCGACGGCGCTGCTTCTTGGCCTCGAGCCGGGTCGAGCCCTTGATGCGCTGCGGCTCGGTGATGAGCTCGACGGCTCGCTGTCGCGGCTGAGCGGGCTCGGATGCCGCGCCTGCGTCGTCCCGCGGGTCGCCCGAGCGCCGGCGGTTGCGCCGCCGCGCACTCGTGGACGACGACTGCTCGCCAGCAGGCTCGGTGTCGGGCAGCGCGGGAAGCGCCACGATCGCGGGCGCGTAGAACATCAGCTGCGTGGAGACGGCCGACACGAACACTTCGGGGAGCAGGCCCAGTTCGACCGCGGTCTTGGGCCGCTCCTCATCGGCGGAGGCGGCATCGGGCGCGGGCTCATCGCCGGCATCCCCGGCCGGCGCCTCGGCCTCGGCCGGGCTCGGCCCGGTGTCGGTCGCCTCGGCCTCGGCCTCGGCCGATGCCGGCTCGGCGTCGGGCGCCTCGCCCTCCGCGGGAGCCGCGTCCGCCGCCTGGTCGGACGGCGGTGCGGGCTGCGCCGCCTCGGCCTCGGCCGCGTCCGCCTCCGGCGCGTCGGTTTCCGGCGCGTCGACGTCAGTCGCGTCGGCCTCGGAGGCGGGCTCCGGGGCTACCGGCGCTGCCGCGTCGTCGGGGGAATCGAAGTGTGCATCGGTCTCATCGGCCATCACTGGCTTGCTCCTTGCGGACGACACCGCGCGTCGTCCGGCGAAATCTCGTGCGGTGCCGCACCTGCGGTGCCGCGTACTCACTCGGTCTGCAGCCGGCCCGTGGCTCATGCTGCGAAGGGCGTTCATCGCCCGAAGTCTTCTGGTGACGCGTTGGCGGCGCGGCCGCGACGCATCGAGCACCATTATCGCACTTTCGCCGGGCGAATGCGCGGGAGGCTCCGCGGGCGTTTTCCTACGGCCCTTCACCCGGCGTGCGCACAGCACCGGATGCCATAATCCGAGGCATGACGCAGCCTGCGGTCCGCACGCGCCCGGTGGCCCTGGCCGTGTGGCTGATCATCGCCGGAGTGGTGGGCTGGTGGGCCGCCTTCTCCCTCACGATGGAACGGCTCGCGCTGCTCGCCGACCCGGATGCGATCCTCGGCTGCAACTTCAACCCGCTCATCCAGTGCGGCAAGAATCTGGAGTCGTGGCAGGGCAGCCTGCTCGGGTTCCCGAATCCGATCCTCGGCCTCACCGGGTGGGTCGCGCCGATCGTCGTCGGCGTCGCGATCCTGGCCGGCGCCCGGTTCGCGCGATGGTTCTGGTGGCTGTTCGAGATCGGGGTCGCGCTGGCCTTCGTCTTCGTACTCTGGCTGATCGGTCAGAGCATCTTCTCGCTCGGCACGCTCTGCCCCTGGTGCATGGTCACGTGGGTCGTGACCATCCCGACGTTCTACGCCGTGACGCTGCACCTCCTGCGCACCGGCATCCTTCCTGCGTCACGCGGAGTGCGACGGGCCGCCGACCGCCTGATGGGGTGGATCCCGCTCCTGGCCGTCGGAAGCTACGCGATCATCGCGATCATCGCGCAGGTGCGTCTGGACGTGCTCGGCTCGGTGTTCTAGAACCAGATCCCGAGTTCGCGCGCAGCCGACTCCGGGCTGTCCGATCCGTGCACGAGGTTCTGCTGGACCTTGAGGCCCCAGTCGCGGCCCAGATCGCCGCGGATCGTGCCGGGCGCGGCCGTCGTGGGGTCCGTCGTGCCGGCGAGGGATCGGAACCCCTCGATCACCCGGTTGCCGGCCAGGCGGATCGCGACCGACGGTCCCGACATCATGAACTCCAGCAGCGGCTCGTAGAAGGGCTTGCCCTCGTGTTCGGCGTAGTGACGCTCGAGCAGCTCGCGGTCGGGCTCGACGAGCCGGATGTCGACGAGGCTGTACCCCTTCGCCTCGATGCGCGCGAGGATCGCCCCGGTCAGGCCGCGCGCGACCCCGTCGGGCTTGACGAGGACGAGAGTCTCTTCGGTGGCCATGTGTCAGTCTCCGTTCGCGGATTCGGCTTCGGCCGCCAGTCGCGCGTTGCGCGCGTCCAGCGAAGCTCCCTTGATCGTCGCATACGCCCACATGCCGCCGAAAATGAGCGCCACGAGGAAGAGCGCGGGAACGAGGAATCCGCCGAGGGCGACCAGCACCTGCAGCACCCAGCCGAGGATGATGCCCCAGCGGTATCGCAGCACGCGACCGGTGAGCAGCATCAGGACCGCCAGCACCGTGCCGGCGACGATGCCCCACCACGCGGGGATCGAGTCGGGCAGGGCCCGCAGGCCGTAGATCGCGAGTCCGCCCAGGAAGACGATCACCGACTCGAAAGCCAGCACGATCGACCCGAGCGACTCCGCGGCGCCTCGTGGTCGCCGACGGCGCGGCTCGCGAGCGTCGGCGGGTGCGCTCACTGCGCCCACCCCGCCTTCCAGTCCTCCGCGCCCGCGAGCGCGATCGCCTCGCCGGCCAGCACGACCGAGCCTGCGATCACGACTGCGCGACGATCGGATGCCGCAGCCCACGCGCGCGCGGCCTCGGCGGCATCCGCGATATCGCGGTGCACCGTGACGGACAGGTCCCGTGCCTCGGCGAGATCGGCGATCGCGTCGGCGTCGTTCGCGCGATCCGAATCCGGTGCGGTGGCGAAGACGTGCGCGGCGATCGGCGCGAGCTCCGCGACGATCCCGGCGGCATCCTTGTCGGCCAGCACCCCCAGGACCACCCCCCACTCGTCGAAGTCGAAGGAGCTCTGCAGCGCTTCGGCCAGTGCGCGGGCGCCATGCGGGTTGTGGGCAGCGTCCACGATCACGGTGGGTGCCGTGCCGACCAGCTGCAGCCGCCCGGGCGAGGTGACTTCCGCGAGCCCTTCGGCGAGCACCGGACCTGCGATCGGCTGCGCGCCGCCGCCGATGAGCGACTCGACCGCGGCGATCGCGAGCGCGGCGTTGCGTGCCTGGTGCGCCCCGAGGAGCGGCAGGTACTCGTCGTCGTACCGCGCGGCCAGGCCCCGCACCGAGATGAGCTGTCCGCCGACGGCCAGGCGGGCATCGGTCAGGGCGAACTCCTCGCCCTCGAACGCGAGCGAGGCCCCGCGGGCGGCGGCGGTCGAACGAAGCGCCGCCACGGCCGCGGCGTCCTGGCGGGCGGACACCACCGCTGCGCCGTCCTTGATGATCCCCGCCTTCACGGCGGCGATCTCGGCGATCGTGTCGCCGAGGCGATCGGCGTGGTCGATGTCGATCGGCGCGAACACCGCCACATCGCCGTCGGCGGTGTTCGTCGAGTCCCAGGCACCGCCCATCCCCACCTCGAGGACCAGGACATCGATCGGCGCGTCGGCGAAGGCGACGAAAGCGAGCACGGTCAGGAGCTCGAAGAACGTCAGCGGGGCGTCATCGGCCGCCGCCAGCTCGGCGTCGACGAGGTCGACGAACGGCGCGATCTCGTCCCACGCATCCGCGACCGCGGCATCCGACACCGGTTCCCCGTCGATCATGATGCGCTCGGTGAAGCGCTCGAGGTGGGGGCTGGTGAACAGGCCGGTGCGCAGACCGTGGGCGCGGACGAGGCTCTCGATGATGCGCGAGGTCGACGTCTTGCCGTTCGTGCCGGTGACGTGCACCACGCGATACGTGCGCTGCGGGTCATCGAGAAGCTCGAGCACACGTCTCGTGCGCTCGACGCGCGGCTGCACCCACTGTTCGCCCTGGCGCTCCAGGAGCGCGGCGTACACGGCATCCGCCCGGCTGCGATCGCTCATGCGCCGACCGCCATCCGGGCGACCGCGACCGTGAACGGCCCCGCGTTCGCGTAGACCCCCTCGGCGACCGTGGCTTCGTGCTCGACCGCATCGGCGGGCTGCTCCGTACTCAGCAGCAGATCATCGCCGGCTCGCACGGAGTACCGGAGCGCGAGTGTCTCGCCGGCCACGTCGGCCGCGTCGAAGGCGGATGCCACGGCGCGCCCGTCGGACTCGTCGGAGAACGCGAGCCGCAGGCTGATGCGGTCGCTCACCTCGAAACCGGCGGCCTTGCGGGTGTCCTGCACCGCGCGGATCACGTCTCGCGCGAGGCCCTCGGCCTCGAGCTCGGGCGTGGTCGAGGTGTCCAGCAGCACGAAGCCGCCGCCCGGCAGCACCGCGAGCGCTTCGCCCTCGGGCCTGCCCGTCGTCTCGAGCACCAGGTCGTACTCGCCCTCCTCGAGCGCGATCGACCCTGCCGTGATGACGCCGTGGTCCTGCGTCCAGTCGCCGGCCTTCGCCGCCTGGATCGCCTGCTGCACCTGCTTGCCCAAGCGCGGGCCGGCGGCGCGGGCGTTGACCGACAGGCGATGCGAGATCCCGTACTGCGCCGCGGTGTCCTCCTGCAGCTCGACGAGCTCGACCGCGCGGACGTTCAGCTCGTCGCGGAGGATGTCGTCGAACTGCCCGAGCGACGCAGCACCGGGCACGACGACGGTCAGGCGCGGCAGCGGCAGGCGCACCCGCTTGCCTTCGCGCTTGCGCAGCGCGTTGGCGACCGACGACACCTCCCGCACGGCATCCATCGCCGAGCGGATGTCGGCCGCCTCGGGGAACGCGGCGGCATCCGGCCAGTCCTGCAGGTGCACACTGCGGCCGCCGGTGAGTCCCTGCCACACGCGCTCGGTGACCAGCGGCAGCAGCGGCGCAGCGACACGCGTGAGCGTCTCGAGCACCGTGTACAGCGTGTCGAACGCATCGCGGCTGCGCGGATCGTCGGTGACACCCACCCAGAAGCGGTCGCGCGACCGGCGGATGTACCAGTTCGTCAGCGCCTCGCCGAAGTCCCGCAGCTTGGCCGCGGCGGTCGTCGAGTCCAGACCCTGCAGGTCGGTCGCGACGTCCCTGACGAGCTCGCCGGTGAGGGCCAGGATGTAGCGGTCGAGCACATCGTTGGAGTCGGTGCGCCACGTCGCGTCGTATCCGCCGCCCGGCCCGGACGCGGGGCCGCCCGCGGCGTTCGCGTACGTCGAGAAGAAGTACCACGCGTTCCACAGCGGAAGCAGGAACTCGCGCACACCCTGGCGGATCCCCTCCTCCGTGACGACCAGGTTGCCGCCGCGCAGCACGGAGCTCGCCATCAGGAACCAGCGCATCGCGTCGGAGCCGTCACGGTCGAACACCTCGGACACATCGGGATAGTTGCGCAGCGACTTCGACATCTTCTGTCCGTCGCTGCCCAGCACGATGCCGTGGCAGCTCACGCCCGTGAACGCCGGGCGGTCGAACAGCGCGGTGGACAGCACGTGCATGACGTAGAACCAGCCGCGGGTCTGACCGATGTACTCCACGATGAAGTCCGCCGGTGAGTGCTCGTCGAACCACTCGTGGTTCTCGAACGGGTAGTGCACCTGCGCGTAGGGCATCGACGCCG
>JAESFR010000311.1_pt1 | contig 12662 bp, 10 predicted proteins | sample 9266191 | NCBI WGS metagenome assembly JAESFR01 (sample SAMN14503063, study PRJNA617104) | algae metagenome | isolation source: Pleurocapsa minor HA4230-MV1 and co-occurring heterotrophs from cement on... | place: USA: Nuuanu Pali Lookout, Hawaii | collected 2009-07-20
ACGAAGTCGGGTGCGCTCGAGAACCCCGACGAGCTCAAGCGGCGCATCGACGAGGCCGCGGCGATCGCACCGCTGGAGCAGCTGGCCCTCAGCCCGCAGTGCGGGTTCGCTTCGACCGAGGAGGGCAACGTGCTCACCGAGGCCGAGCAGTGGGCGAAGATCGAGGAGACCGTCGCGATCGCCGCCGAGGTGTGGCAGGACGCCTGACCCCCGGTCGTCGAGCGAGGCCGCGAAGCGGCCGAGACGAAACGCCCACCCGCACGACGCGCGAGAAGGGCCGGACGCTCCCGTCCGGCCCTTCTCGCGTTCGACGGGTGCGCTCAGCTCACGCAGGTGAAGCTCGACGCGAGCGCAGGGTCTCCTCCGTCGTAGCGCGGCCAGGTCGGGTACTCGCACAGGGGACGCTGCCGCCCCGCGGTCGCCGCGTTCGTGTCGGTCGCGGTGAGCTGACCCGGCTCGACGCCCTGCTCGACCCACGCCCGCAGCACCGTCAGCGAGTCGATGCTCGCGTTGAAGGGACCGAAGCCGTGGCTGAATCCGGGCACGGTGTAGAACCGCAGGAACGAGTCGACCTTCTTCTGCCCCAGGTTCTCGACGAGCCCGTCGTAGAACTGGAACGTGTTGTAGGGCGAGACGCCGTCATCGGCCATGCCGGTGTACATGAGCACCTTGACCTTCTTCGCGAAGGCCTGCTGGAAGCTCACGTCGGTCGTGTCCATGATCTGACCGACCTCCTGGATGCGCGGGATCCAGTCCTCGAGCTGCCAGTTCGGGGTGTCCAGCGTCGTGTCCCGCGTGATGATGTACTTCGACACGGCATCCAGCACGGTGTACTGGAAGGCTTCGGTGCCGTTCATCGGGTTGTGCGGCTGCGGCTCGGTGCCGAGCCCGAAGCGGTCGTAGGTGCCGCCCGTCAGGATCGGCCCGGGCGCCGCGTAGCTGTTGCCCGCGATCTCGAAGCCGAGGTCCTTGCCGGCCTGGATCAGGTTGACCGTCTCGATCTGCGCGTCCGACAGGCAGGTGTCGCCCGTGTCGGCGCCGTCCGGGCATCGCAGGGACTGCACGTCGAACGCGCCGAGGCAGCCCTCGGTGTCGGAGATGATGCCGTCGGCGAGGCCGTCGATCGGGTCGCACGCGGCGTAGACGCTGCTCACCAGGAGTGCGCGCTCGGTGGGGTTGATCCAGCCGACTCCGCCGTCACGATAGAGGGCGTCGCGGTACATCGAGCCGATGCCCGCGTGCATCATCGTGACGTTGTAGGTCGGCGTGCCGGCGACGACCCCGTCGTAGTCCTTCGAGTAGCGGCCCGCGGCATCCAGCGCCTCGTGCCCGCCCTGCGAGAAGCCCATGAAGTAGAAGTACGCCGGATCGGTGCCGTAGGCGCGCGTGATCAGGACGGATGCCGCATCGTGCGTCTTCTTGATCGACTGCTGCCCGTAGTTGAGCAGCGCCTCGTCGTTCAGCCCGAAGGACGCGTCGAATCCGACGCCCTTGTGACCGCCGTCGGAGCCGAGGGTCACGAAGCCCTGCTGCAGCGGCGTCGGCTGGCCGGCCGGCTGCTGCGGGTGGCGTCCGAGACCGGTGACGAGCGTGCCGTCGTAGCCCCCTCCGCCGAACTGCAGCGCCCGCTTGTTCCAGTTCTCGGGCAGGTTCACCTGGAACTCGATCGCCGGCGCGGTCGGGTCGACGGGGTGGATGTCGCCGATCACCCGGCACTGCCCGCCGCCGGTCTCGACGGCCCACGTCGCGGTCTTGACGGTCGCGCCGGTCGTCGGCAGACCGATGTCGCGCGCGTCGATCGTGGTGCCGGCGAGGGCCGCGCACGTGGTCGGACTCATCGGCGGTGGTGTCTTCTTGGTCGGCGCGGCGAATGCCGGCGACCCGATGATCGAGGTGGCGACGACGGCCATGCCGGCTGTCAGGGCCACGAGACGGAGATGGGGGTTCTTCATCGTCGCTCCTTTGCATCGATGAGGTGCTCGTCGAGCCCAGCGGCATCGCCGGGCACCTCGCGCGACGAGCGCCGCGCGAGGTCAGTCCACCCCCGCTCCGGCGCAGAACGAAGACATTTCCGATTCCGCAGACCCGTCGTTGACGGGGGTTCGCCGGAGTGCTATTCGCCCGCGCGCGGCGCGGACTCGCGCGCCCCCCGAGCGGGGTCGAAGACTCCGCGACGCACCGGATGCGGCAGCGGCTCGTCGACCGATTCGCGCATCGCGGCGCTGATCCTGTGCGCGGTCGAGACGAGCCGCGGCGCGAGGTCGGCCGGGTCGGCGTCATCGACGGTCCAGACGATCGACACCGCGCCGTACAGTCCGTCGCGCGCGTCGAGCACCGGCGCCGACATCGAGTGCGTCCCCGCGACGAGCGCCCCGTCGCTGATCGCGATCGAGGTGCGCCGGATGTGCTCGATGACGCGCCGGAGGGTCGTGGGGTCGGTGATCGTGCGCGAGGTGAATCGTCGCAGCGGCTGACGGGCGAGCGCCCGCCAGACCTGCGGCGGACCGAAGGCGAGCAGGATCAGCCCGGGCGACGACGCGTGCAGAGGCAGCCGCTCGCCGACCCCGGCGGCGAAATCCGCGTCGCGCCAGCCCAGCACCTGCTCGACGACGATCTCGCCGTCGGGGTGGAACACCGACAGCACCACCTGCTCGCGGGTCTCGACGAACAGCTGCTCGAGGTAGGGCACGACGAGCGCGCGCTGCTGGTACGACCGGGGCGACAGCATGCCGAGCTGCCACATCCGCAGGCCGATCACGTACCGCGACCTCTGGTCGCGCTCGAGCGCTCCCCACGCGGTGAGCTGCGACACGATGCGGTGCACGGTCGACAGCGGCAGCTCGGTCGCGCGGGCGATCTCCGACAGCGTCATGCTGGGGCGTTCCATCGTGAACGCTCCGAGCACCACGAGCATCTTGTCCGGCACGGTCATCGTTCAGGTGCGCGCGTCTCGGGCGCCTTCCCCGGCGATCGCGCGCAGCCACGCGATCGTGCCGTCGGTCATCGGGTGCGCGGCATCCATCGAGGCGAGCAGGTCGCGCGCCTGGATCATCTCGGCCTCGCGGCGGACGGCGTGCTTGATCGTGCCGGAGAGCAGATGCTCGACGGCCTCGCGACCGGAGGCGCCGAGCTCGGAGGCGATCTGGTCGATCACCCAGTCCTGCGCGCCGACTCGCTCGGCGGCACGGACGCTCTCCACCACGACCGCGGCCAGCCCCTTCATGAACACGCTCCGCAGCAGCTTGAGCCGCGCGGCCGCTCCGGGTTCGTCGCCGACGTCGGTCGACGGCATCCCGAGCCGCTCGAGCAGGGGCAGCACCCGGCCGGCGCCCGGACCGCTCAGCAGCAGCGGCGTCGCGCTGCGCGCGCGGGGTACGGGCGCCATGATCGCGGCGTCGACGAACGGGATGCCGCGCGCGAGCGCCCGCTCGGCGAGGCGCCGCTTCTCCTCGGCGCCGCTCGTGTTCATGTCGACGTAGATGCCCTCGGCGCTCATCGCGGGCAGCGCCTGGTCGAGCACCTGATCCGCGGAGGACGCACCCACGAGGCTGAGCACGAGCTCGGCGCCCGCGACCGTGCCGGGGACGTCGTCCGCCGCGTGCACGCCCGGCGGGATCAGCCCGCGCCGGAGGTCGGTGCCGGTCACCGAGACGCCGCGCGCCACGAGGTCGGTCGCGTAGATGCCGCCCGCCTCACCCAGCCCGATCACCGCGACCCGCATGGCACCTCCCGACGTCGCAACATTGCCGTCTATATTGTTGACAATAGTGGTTCGAGCCTCGGCGGTCACCGCCGGGCGGAGTCGGGGGGACGCGATGTCAACGGTTCTGAACGAAGCGGATGCATCGTCCGCGGCATCCGAGCAGCGCGTGACCGATCTGATCCGCTCCGCGATCGTGCGCGGCGAGTACGCGCCGAACCAGCGGCTGATCGAGGCCGACCTGAGCGACACGTTCACCGCGAGCCGGGCGACGGTGCGCACGGCACTGCTCGAGCTGGCGAACGAGGGGCTGGTCGAGCGGCTGCCGAACAAGGGCTCGCGCGTGCGCACGATCACGCTCGACGAGGCGATCGAGATCCTCGAGGTGCGCATCGGCGTGGAGGGCCTGTGCGCGGCCAAGACGGCGGCATCCCTCACGGACGACGAGATCGACGAGTTCCAGCGCCTGCGGCAGGACATGATCGACGCGGTCGCCGACGGGGACCTCGTCGAGTACTCGCGCCTGAACCAGCTGCTCGACCAGCGCGTGCGGGTGCTGAGCCGCCACGCGACCGCCGCCGACGTGCTCGCGCGGCTGCACGCGCAGAGCGTGCGGCACCAGTTCAAGCTCTCATCGCGCCCGCAGCGGGCGAAGGTGTCGGTGCTCGAGCACGTCGCGATCATCGACGCGATCGTCGCGCGCGACCCCGAGGCGTCGGAGCGGGCCGTGCGCGATCACCTGCTCGCCGTGATCGGCGCTCTCCGCGAGCTCGCCTGACCCTCGTCTCCGTCTCCGCTCCCCCTCTCTTCCCGCGAGACTGCAGAGGCGCGTCGAGACTGGGGCGATTAGCCTCCGTCTCGTTGCGCCCATGCGGTCTCGCGGTCCCAGGGAGGGGCGGATGCCGGAGCCCCGGCGTCAGGCCGTGCGGTAGTTCTCGCGCGCGAAGGCCGAGTACGGCGCCGGCTGCACGGTCGCCCGGATCGCGATCTGCCGGTGCTTCTCGACGGCGGGCTTGCGCGAATTCGGCTCCTCGCCCCAGATGACCTCGACCTCGGTGCCGGGCTCCGAGTGCGCGAGGTCGATGCTCGCGAGCGACACGAACGCGTGCTCGTTCGTGACGTAGCCGGCGTCGTGCGAGATGCCCACCTCGGCACCGTCCTTGCGCACGCGATCCACCTGATACAGGCCGTACCGGGCCTTCGGCAGATCGATGTACTTCGCCGGGATGCCGGGCTCGAGGAGCGTCCGCATCGCGGCGGTGACGTCGTCCTCGTCCCAGACGAGCGTGACCTTCACGCGCTTCTGGTCGGCGGCGTGCGCCTCGAGCGCCGCCCGGCCGATGAAGTCGTGGTCGAACGCGACGCTGCGCCCGTAGCCGAGGTCGTAGGGCGTGACGTAGTAGTCCTCGATGTCGTCCGACGCGAACGAGCCCGCGAGCGATCCGGCGCGCGAAGCGGGCAGCCATTCGCGGTACGCCTCGGATCCTTCGCCGCTGAAGATCGCGGGCAGCGGCGAGGGCACCCACGCCGATTCGAGGTTCGCCGACGAATACGCCTTCGATCCCACGAGCACGAGGTCGAACTCCTCGCCGGCCGCGAGGATCGCATCCCGCACCCGCTCGCCTTCGGCCCACGGCCCGAACAGCTCGAATCCCGGCTGCCCGGCCATGCCATGCCGCAGCGACCGCACGGTGAGCCCGTCGATCGTGAACGTCGCCATGTGGAAGAACTTCGTGGGCGGCACCGGCCCGCCGATCAGCTTCTCCATGAGCGCGAGGGCGTTCGGGCCCTGCAGCTCGTACCGGTAGAGCTTCGGATCGCCGGCGCGCACGAGCGAATTGCCGTCGCGCTCGGCCGTCGCGTCGTAGTCCCCGGTCTCGAGGTGGAACTGCACCCAGTCGATCACCATCGGATGCCCGACGAGGTCGAAGGACTCCTCCGCGAGGAAGAACAGGATCGCATCGCCGATCAGGTAGCCGTCGGAATTGACCGCGATGAACTGCTTCGCGTCGTCGACCCCGAACTTGGCGAAGCTGTTGACGCCGACATCCGACAGCAGCTTCAGCGCGTCGGGCCCGGTCAGGAACAGGTCGGTCATGTGATGCGACTGGTCCAGAAGCGCCACCGACGTGCGCCAGGCCTGCTGCTCGGAGCGCCAGTTGCTGAACTCGGGCGTCACCGGGAACACCGTCGGCTTGGCCTGCGCGTTGCGCAGCAGGGCCACGGGGCTTCCCGCGCGGGCGATGGCGTCGGCGAGCGACTCGGGCTTGTCGGTCATGCGAACTCCTTCGTTCTTCCCTTCCAGGCTATGCACGCGGACAGGTGGAACCTACGATTGCGCATAAGCTCTGCTTATCCGGACGAAAGGATGCCTTAGCCGGCGCTCGTGGACCTCAACCTCATCCGCGTGTTCGTCGCGGTGTACGAGACGCGGAGTCTCACGGCCGCGGCATCCCGCCTGTTCGTCACCCAGCCGGCGGTGAGTCAGGCGCTCGGCCGGCTGCGGCGCGAGCTCGATGACCCGCTGTTCCGACGCGTGGGCCGCGAGATGGAGCCGACCCCGCTCGCGGTGAGCCTCTTCCCCGGATTCCGCGACGGCGTCGCCGGCATCGACCGCACGATCGACGGCGTGCACGGGTTCGATCCGGGTAGTTCGCACCGGCGCTCGCGCATCGCGCTCTCGGAGCTCGGTGAGATCGGCTACTTCCCCTCGATCCACCGCGCGGTGCGTGCGGCCGCGCCCCATGTCAGGCTGGAGGCCGTGCCGCTGGACGTTCAGCACCTGCCCGACTGGCTCGCGCAGGGCACGATCGACCTCGCGGTGACCTCGTCACCGGTCGCCGGAGGCTTCGAGCACGTCGTGCTCAAGTCGCAGGCCTACGCCGTGCTGATGTCGGGCGAGCACCCTCTCGCGGCGTCGGGCACGCTCTCGCTCGAGGACTATGCGGCCGCCGACCAGGTGGTGGTGGCGGGCGACTCGGGGCTCCCGCGTCTGGAAGCGGCGCTGAGACGGGCGGGCACGCCGCTGCGCGCGAGCGTCGTGCTCAACCACTTCGCATCGGTGCCGTCGCTCCTCACGGCGAGCCCCGACCTGCTGGCCACCGTGCCCGACACGATCGGCGGTGGATGGGCGCAGAGCTGGCCGCTCGTGGTGCTGCCGCTGCCGCTCGGGATGCAGGCGGTCGACGTGTGCCTGTACCGCCGGGCGACGACGCAGCAGCTCGGCGCGCTCGACTGGCTCTACGAGACCGTGACCCGCGCGGTCCGCGGCACGCACGGCGACTTCTTCGCGATCCACGGCGGCAACCGGCTCAGCGCCGCCGCTCGGTAACGGCCGGGCTCCCCTGTCGCAATCTGCTGGTCGCACCAGCAGATTGCGACAGGCGAGCGGGCCTGGGGGGCAGCTCAGAGCCCACCGATTCCGTTCAACGGAAAGTCGATCCCCCGGCACCGGCGCCGCGCGTACCGTCATTTCCATGCGGCGCCGCTGCCGCACGAGCAGGGAGACGTCGTGGTCCGATCCGAAGCGGTCACCGAGAGCGCAGCATCCGCTCGCCGCAACGAGGCGCACGGGGGCACGCTCGTCGTCGAGGCCCGGCGCGAGGTCGCCGACGACATCGTCGAGTTCACCCTCGCGCGGCCGGGCGGGGAGCGGCTGCCCGATTGGGCGCCCGGTGCGCACATCGACCTGGTGCTGCCCGACGGGATCACGCGACAGTACAGCCTCCTGGGCGACCGGTGGGACGCGCACCGCTTCAGGGTCGCGGTGCTCCGTGAGCGAGACGGGCGTGGCGGATCCGAGTACCTGCACTCGAGCCTGCACTCGGGTGACGAGATCGGATTCGGCGGTCCGCGCAACAACTTCCGCCAGTCCCCCGCCCCCGGCTACCTGTTCGTCGCGGCCGGTATCGGCATCACCCCGCTGATCCCCATGATCCGGCAGGCCGAGCTGCTCGGCGACCCGTGGCGACTGCTGTACCTCGGCCGATCGCGCACGCGCATGGCCTTCCTCGGCGAGCTCGTGGAGTATGGCGAGCGCGTCACGGTCCACGCGACCGATGAGCGCCCGCGCGCGGTGCTCGACGACTGGATGCCGCGCCCGCCGTCGCAGGATCTCGTCTACGCGTGCGGACCCGAGCGGCTGCTCGCGGCCGTCGACGCATGGGCGGAGCCCCTCGGCCGGCACCGCGTGCGCCTCGAGCGCTTCACCGCGAAGCCCGACGCCGGCCGCCCGGCGACGAGCTTCGAAGTCGAGGTCGCCGGCTCCGGAGCGGTAGTGACCGTCGCACGCGATGAGTCGATCGTCGAGGCACTCCGCCGCGTCGAGGTCGACGTCATCACCTCGTGCGCGCAGGGCGTGTGCGGAACGTGCGAGACCGGCATCCTGCGCGGCATCCCCGACCACCGCGACTCGCTGCTCACCGAGGCGGAGCGCGCCGAGTCGACGGTCCTGTTCCCCTGCATCTCCCGCGCGGTGTCCGACCGCCTCGTGCTCGACCTCTGAACCCCGCCAGACCCGCCACACCCCGAACGATCCGAAGGAACCCCATGAGCATCGCCGAATCGCCCGCGACCGCGGATGCGGCATCCATCGACCCGTTCTCCGACGAGTTCCTCGCCGACCCGTGGACGTTCCACCGGGTCCTCCGCGACGCCGGCCCGGTCGTGCTCCTGGAGAAGTACGGCGTGTTCGCGATGGCGCGCTACGACGAGGTGCACGCCGCTCTCGTCGACTGGCAGTCGTTCCAGTCGGCCGCCGGCGTGGGGCTCGCGAACTTCCGCACCGAGGAGCCGTGGCGCCCGCCGAGCGTCCTGCTCGAGGCCGACCCGCCGCGCCATGACGCCCCGCGCGCGGTGGTCGCGCCGCTGCTGACGACGCGGAGGCTGCGCGAACTCGAGGAGCGCTGGCGAGCGGATGCCGCCGCCCTCGTCGCCGACCTGCTCGAGCGCGGGGCCGAGTTCGATGCGGTCACGGATCTGGCGGAGGTGTTCCCGCTGCGCGTCTTCCCCGACGCGGTGGGCATCGGCGCCGAGGGACGCGAGAACCTGCTGCCGTACGGCGACTTCGCGTTCAATGCGTTCGGCCCGCCCAACGCGCTCGTCACGGGCGCCGCGCCGCACATGCCGCCGGTCACCGAGTGGATCGGCCGCCAGACGCTGCGCGAGAACCTCACGTCCGACGGCTTCGGCGCGCAGATCTGGGCAGCGGCCGACCGCGGCGAGATCACCGAGGCGCAGGCCCCGATGATCGTCCGGTCGCTCCTGACCGCCGGCGTCGACACGACGGTGACCGGGATCGCGGCGATCGTGCACGCGCTCGCGCACACGCCCGGTGCGGTGGCGCGGCTGCGGCGTGACCGGCACCTCACGCGCACGGCGTTCGAAGAAGCGGTGCGGCTCACCTCTCCCGTGCAGACGTTCTTCCGCACCGCGACTCGCGACCTGCGGGTCGGCGGGGTCGACATCCGCGACGGCGAGAAGATCCTGATGTTCCTGGGGTCGGCCAACCGCGACCCGCGCCGCTGGCAGAACCCCGACGTGTTCGACCTCGACCGCGACCCTTCGGGACACGTCGCCTTCGGCATGGGCATCCACCAATGCGTCGGACAGCACATCGCCCGCCTCGAGGCGGTGTGCGTGCTCGATGCGCTGCTGGACCGCATCACCGAGATCGAGCCCGCCGGCCCCGAGCGCCGGCATCTCAACAACACGCTCGTCGGCTGGGAGTCGATGCCCGTCCGGGTGACCCTCGCCTGAGCGGCGGCCCACGAACTGTTCGCCTGTCGCAATCCGCTGGTCTCATCAGCGGATTGCGACAGGCGAACAGCCCGGGCAAAGGTCCCCAGCGCACGGGCGAGGGGCGGATGCGGCAGCATCCGCCCCTCGAACAAACCCTCAGGCGTTCACAGGCGCCGTCCGCCACCCGCCGTGGTACTCGGTGCGCGCGGTGACCGCATACGGCACCGGGCTCACGACGGCGCGGACCGCGAGCTGCTCGTGCGGCTCGACGGTGGTCTTGCGGGATCCGCCGTTCGGCTCGCCCCACACGACCCGCACCTCGGCGCCGATCGGCACGTCGGGGTCGACGGTCGCGAGCGACAGGCCGCGCTTCTCGTTCGCGGTCACGCCGGTGAACAGCGACAGGCCGACGGTGTCGCCGTTCGCGTCGATCACGGCGTCGTAGTTCGACGATCCGTAGTTCGCATTCGGCAGGTCGAATACCTGGTACCCGGTGCCGTCCCGGTCGATCGGCGTCGTGACCAGCTTCGCGAGGTCCTCGTCGTTCCAGGCGAGGGTGACCTTCTTGCGCTGTGCGGCCGGGTCGATCTGCTCGAGGGCGTCGCGGCCGATGAAGTCGTGGTCGAACTTCACGAACGAGCCGTACCCGAGCTCCCACGGGTTGAGGTAGTAGTCCTCGATGTCGTCGGAGACGAACGATCCGGCGAGCGCGTTGATCGCCTCGTAGCTGTTCGCGGGCAGCCACTCGCGGTATGCGCGCTCGGCGTCGCTCGAGTAGATCGCCGGCAGCGGCGAGGGGATCCAGCCCGACTCGAGCGTGTTCGACGAGTACGCGCGCGACCCGCACGGCTCGATGCCGAGGTCGCGCCCGGCCTCGAGGATCGCGTCGCGGATCTTGCCGTGCTGCTCGTACGGCCCCCAGATCTCCAGGCCCGGCGCGCCGGCCATGCCGTGACGCAGGGTGCGCACGTGCTCCCCGGCGATCGACATCTCGCCCATATGGAAGAAGCGCACCTTCTCGAGCTCGCCGCCGTTCAGCTTCTCGATGATCTGCCACGCGTTGGGGCCCTGGATCTGGAAGCGGTAGTACTCGCGGTGCACCGCGGCGCCGTAGGGGCGCGACGGCGAACGGTCGTCGTACCGGGTCTCGACGTCGTACCCGCCGGTCTCGGCGTGGAACTGCAGCCAGTTCGCGCCGGGCGCGCGGCCCACGTAGACGTACTCGTTCTCGGAGAGGTGGAACAGGATGCCGTCGCCGATGACTCCGCCGTTCGAGGCGGTCGGCACGAACTGCTTCGCGGTGTTCACGGGGAAGTTCGCGAAGCTGTTGATGCCGGTGTCGGACAGCAGCTTGAGCGCGTCGGGGCCCGACACGAAGAAGTTGACCATGTGGTGCGTCTGGTCGAACAGCACCGCGGTCTCGCGCCACGCCTTCTGCTCGCGCCGCCAGTTCGTGAACTCGGCCGGCACCACCGGGTAGATGTAGGTGCCGAGCTGCGAATTGCGCAGATGCTCGACGGTGCTCCCCGCCTCGTCGAGCACTTGCTGGAGATTGCCGGCCATGTCGTTCCCTTCAACGTCTTCGTCGGGTGGTTCCTGCCCGCGATGCTACGGAGGACGAATACCTCTGTCCATAGTTATCGGAGGGTCGCCAGAATTGTAACCAAAATCTTGACCATTACGCCAGGGGTGTGATTCGCTGTGATCACTCGGGCGGGCTGCCCCTCCCGAGCTGAACAGCGCGAACAGTGCAGACAGGAGTCCTCGTGGCCGAGACCGCAGCCTCGCTCCTGGTGATCAGCGCGCACGCCGGTGACTTCGTCTGGCGCGCGGGCGGCGCGATCGCCGCCGCGACCATGCGCGGCGAGCGCGCGACCGTGGTGTGCCTCTCCTACGGCGAGCGCGGCGAGTCGGCGAGCCAGTGGCTGCAGGGCAAGTCGCTCGAGGAGATCAAGGCGATCCGCCGCGAGGAGGCGACGGCCGCCGCATCCGCCCTCGGCGCCGAGATCGAGTTCCTCGACGCCGGTGACTATCCGCTGCGCGAGTCGCCCGAGACGGTGCAGCAGCTGGTGGACGTGTTCCGGCGCACACAGCCGACCGTCGTGCTGACGCACCCGCTCGCCGACCCGTACAACGGCGACCACCCCGCTGCGGCACGCATGGCCCTGCAGGCCCGGGTGCTCGCGCAGGCGATCGGCGTCGCGAACTCCGACGGCAGCTCCCCCACGACCGACCAGATCATCGGCGCTCCCCCGGTCTTCTTCTTCGAACCGCACCAGCCCGAGCAGTCCGACTTCAAGCCCAATGTGCTCCTGGACATCACCGAAGCGTTCCCGTTGAAGCAGAGAGCGATGGAGTGCCTGCCCGCGCAGCAGCACATGTGGGAGTACTACACCTCGCTCGCCGTGCGGCGCGGTGTTCAGGTTAAGCGCAACGCCGGGCCGAACCTCGGCCTGCCGGTCGACACGCGCGGCGAGGCGTACCAGCGCTACTACCCGCAGGTGACGGACGTGCTGGCGTGAGCGAGCGCTTCGATGACTGAGCCGGTGGTCGTCACCGACATCGCGCGCGCCGACCCCGAGATCATCGACGCGCTCACGGCCTTCGGCTCGGCCACGGTGCACGAGGCCCTCGGGCGCATCGGATACGCGGGCGCCCGCATCCGGCCGATCCAGCAGGATGCCGCCATTGCGGGTTCCGCGGTCACCGTGCTCGCCGCTCCCGGCGACAACCTCATGGTGCACGTCGCGATCGAGCAGGCGCAGCCCGGCGACGTGATCGTCGTAGTGCCCGCAGGCGACGCGGCCTACGGCTTCATCGGCGACCTCATGGCGACGCAGATGCAGACGCGCGGTGTGCGCGCGTACGTGACGACGGGCGGGGTCCGCGACACCGCCGAGCTGCGGACGATGGGATTTCCCGTGTGGAGCGCGTACGTCAGCGCCCGCGGAACGGTCAAGGAGGTCGCCGGCTCGGTGAACGTGCCGGTCGTTCTGGATGACGTCGAGGTGCATCCCGGTGACATCGTGATCGCCGACGACGACGGGGTGACGATCGTCCCGCTCGCACGCGCGGCCGAGGCGCTCGAGGCGTCGCGGGCGCGCGTCGAGCGCGAGTCCACCAACCGCGAGAAGTACCGCACCGGCGCGATCTCGATGGACGTGAACTCTCTGCGGCCCATGATCGCCGAGCTCGGCATCCGCTTCATACCGCAGCGGGAATA
>JAESFR010000312.1_pt1 | contig 12657 bp, 15 predicted proteins | sample 9266191 | NCBI WGS metagenome assembly JAESFR01 (sample SAMN14503063, study PRJNA617104) | algae metagenome | isolation source: Pleurocapsa minor HA4230-MV1 and co-occurring heterotrophs from cement on... | place: USA: Nuuanu Pali Lookout, Hawaii | collected 2009-07-20
GCCGCGCACGCGGCCGATGTCGTCGGGCGTGCAGCCGCGTCGGCCAAGCACGCGCTCGAGAACGCGCTGAAGAAGCTGCCCGGCCGCTGAGCTGCGTCGCGCGGGTCAGCGGCGCCCCGCCTTCCGCCGGAACAGCCACGCGCCCCACACGACGGCGACGAGCAGGATGCCGAGGCACCAGCCGATCGCCCACCACGGCTGCGTCCCGAGCGGGAGGCCGAACAGGAGGCCCCGGATCGTCTCGATGATCGGGGTGATGGGCTGGTTCTCGGCGATCCACTGCAGCCACGACGGCATCGTGTCGACGGGGACGAACGCGCTCGAGAGGTACGGCAGGAACAGGATGACGAATCCGTAGCCGCTCGCCGCTTCAGGACTGCGCGCCGCGAGTCCGATCGCGGCGAACAGGTAGGTGATCGTGAGGATGTACAGCGCGATGAGTCCGACCGCCGCCACCCAGCCGCCGACGCCGGCCGTCGGCCGGAAGCCCACGAGCAGCGCCACGCCGATCACGACACCGGTCGCCAGCAGGTTGCGCAGAAGACTCGCGACGACGTGTCCGGTCAGGACGGCGCCGGGCCGCAGCGGCATGGTGCGGAACCGGTCGATGATGCCGGCCTTCATGTCGCCCGCGACGTACACCGCGGTCGAGGCTGCCCCGAAGCCCGCGCACAGCAGGATGATGCCCGGGACGACGTAGTCGACGTACGAGCCGGTCGGATCGATCGCTCCGCCGAACACGAACGTGAACAGCAGCATCAGCATCACGGGGAGCATGATCGCCATGAGCAGCGACTCGCCGTCGCGCAGCGAGTGGCGCAGGCTTCGCCCGACGAACACGCTCTCGGCGGTCAGCCCGGTGATGCGGGGGCGGATGCCGGCCGCCGGCGATGCGAGAGTGGTCATGCGATCTCCTCGAGGGCGGGCGCCGCGGCGGCTCGGCCGCGCGGAGCAGTGAGTGACAGGAAGACGTCGTCGAGGCTCGGGCGTCGCAGACTCACGACACCGTCGATCGCGGAGTCATCGAGCTGGTCGAGCGCGTCGCGCAGCCCGAGGACGGTGCCGTCGGTGGGCACTTCGGACACCAGGGCGCCGGATCGGTCGTGCAGTTCGACGGTGTCGCCTCCGACCCGTGACTTGAGTTCCGCCGCGGTGCCGATCGCCACGATGCGTCCGCCGTCGAGCACGGCGACGCGGTCCGCGAGCTGGTCAGCCTCCTCGAGGTACTGCGTCGTGAGGAACACCGTCGTGCCCGCGTCCGCGAGCGACCGGATCGCGTGCCAGAGCTCGCGGCGACTTCTCGTGTCCAAGCCCGTCGTGGGCTCGTCCAGGAAGAGGATCTCGGGTGCGACGACGAAGCTCAATGCGAGGTCGAGTCGGCGGCGCATTCCGCCGGAGTAGGCGCCCACGCGCTTGGCGGCGGCATCCGTCAGGTCGAATCGATCCAGGAGCGTCGCGGCACGCGCTCGCGCCGCCGCGCGCGACAGGCCGGACAGGCGGCCGAGCAGCACGAGGTTCTCGGTGCCCGTCAGCACGTCGTCGACGGCGGCGGACTGCCCGGTCAGGCTGATGCGCTGTCTCACCGCTTCGGCGTCGGTCGCGACGTCGAAGCCGGCGACGCTCGCGCGGCCGTCGTCGGGAGCGATCAGGGTCGTCAGGATGTTGATCGTCGTCGTCTTGCCCGCCCCGTTCGGGCCGAGGAGCGCGAACACCTCCCCGGGCTCGACGGTGAAGTTCAGGTCGTCGAGGATCCGCTGGCGGCCGAACGACGTGCCGACGCCCTCGACGTGGATTGCAGACCGCATGTCGCTCCTCACTGTGTACGTCAAAAACTGTTTATGAACATAACAGACTGTTTACGTAATAAACAGTCCTACACTGAATCCGACGAAAGGCGGGACGATGCCCGGAGACGCCGACCTCGAGCTGCCACGCGGAGTCGCTCTCGCCTGGGGTGTCGCAGCCGATCCGCAGCGCGGCCCCAAGCGCGAGATGTCGGTCGAGAAGATCGTCGATGCCGCCGTGGAACTCGCGGATGCCGAGGGCCTCGGCGCGGTGTCGATGGCCGCGGTCGCGGCGCGCCTCGGCTACACGCCGATGTCCCTCTACCGGTACGTGAGCGCGAAGGACGACCTGCTGCTGCTCATGCAGGAGGAGGCGACGGGACTGCCGCCGGAGCCGACGGGCGACGGCTGGCGCGCCGGACTCGGGTCGCTCTTCCGCGCGATGGTGGAGTCGTACCTGCGCCACCCGTGGATGCTCGACATCCCGATCACCGGTTCGCCGATCACCCCGAACAGCTCGTCGTGGATCGAGGCGAGTCTGGGGGAGCTGGCCGACACCGCGTTGAGCCAGGAGGAGCGCGTCGCGGTCACCTTGCTGGTCACCGGTCAGGCGCGCTGGTACGGCACGATCCTGGCCGGCTACGCCGTGCAGGCGCGCACGAGCGGATTGACTCCCGAGCAGATCACCGCCCGCGAGGCGGCGCTGTTCGACGCGCTCATCTCGGCGGACGGGTACCCGGCGCTGCGTCATGCGGTCGACCAGGGCGTGTTCGCGTCGGATGCCGATCCGTTCCTGTTCGGGATCGAGCGCATCCTCGACGGCGTGCAGGCCTACCTCGACGCCCTCGCCGCCGGAGAGCCGCGGAGCCCGGCCGCGCTGTGGCTCGACCTGCCCGACGCGGACGTCGCTGCGGACAAGCGCGTGCGCGAGGCGCAGCGCGCCGTGCGGGATGCCGAACGGGCGCTCCGGGAGGCGCGGAAAGCCGCGCGGACCGCGGTGCGCGAAGCGCGCGAACGCGCCGCGCGGCATCCGTCGCCGTGATCGGCGCGTTCCCAGTAGTCACACGGGTTTACAGGCGTCGCACCGACCCCATAGAGTGGCCTCAGCACCTACCTGGGGAGGGGAGATCATGGCAGAACTGCCTGATGTGCGCTTCCTGACGGTCGCCGAGGTCGCCGACATCATGCGGGTGTCGAAGATGACCGTGTACCGGCTCGTGCACGCGGGCGAACTGCCCGCCGTGCGCTTCGGCCGCAGCTATCGCGTGCCCGAGTCCGCGGTCACCGAGGCTCTGCAGCGGCCGATCGCCGACGTCGGCTGACGCCGCTCGGTCGGGCTCGCCGGTCGGGTGCGGCGCGCCTGATAGACTTCTCCGAGGCATTTTTGCTCCTGCCGTTCCCGGGCACGACTGCACGCCAGTGCAAGTAGCCCAGACCCCGACTTAGTGAGGTTTTCCGTGGGTTCAGTCATCAAGAAGCGCCGCAAGCGCATGGCGAAGAAGAAGCACCGCAAGCTGCTTCGCAAGACTCGCCACCAGCGCCGCAACAAGAAGTAGCAGCGGCCGCGGGCGCAGCCCGCACCACCGAGCGCCTGTCCCGAGGGACGGGCGCTTCGTGTGTCATCCTGGCGACCGCACCCCTCGGGGCGCGTCAGAATGGACGGATGAGAACGATCACCGTCGAACAGCTCCGCGAGCGCGAGGGCGTGCCCCTGATCGATGTGCGCGAACCGGATGAATTCGCCGCAGGCCGCGTGCCGGGTGCGGTCAATCTGCCGATGTCGCGGATCGGCGACCTGCTCCACGAGCTCCCCGATGGCGAGTTCGACGTGATCTGCGCGATCGGCGGACGTTCGGGGCGCGTCGTGGAGGCCCTGGAGGGGCGCGGCTACGCCGCCACGAATGTCGAGGGCGGGACGAACGGCTGGATCCAGGCGGGCTTCCCCGTCGAGCGATGACCGAGCTCACCCTGATCGGCAAGCCCGACTGCCATCTGTGCGACGTCGCGCACGAGGTCCTGGACGCGGTTCTCGCCGACCTGCCCGATGAGGTCGCCGATCAGATCGAGGTGCGCGAGGCGTCGATCTCGGACGACCCCGCGCTGTACGCGCTGTGGTGGGAGAAGATCCCGGTCGTCCTGATCGACGGGCACCTGCACGCGCACTGGCGGGTCTCGCCCGAGCGGCTCCGGGCCGCCCTCCTCGCGGCCGGCGACTGAGCGCTACTCGCGCTCGACGACCTCAGCGCCCGGAGCGTTGGTGCGCACGGACTCGATGCCGTTCATCGCGCTCGCCTTCGAGGAGTAACCCTCGCTCGTCGCGATGATCTGGCCGTTGGACGCCTTCAGGTTGAAGCGCCACTGCCCGCCCTTGTCTTTCCACAGATCGAACTTTCCCGCCATCGCGGTCACCCCTTCGAAGGGCGCGGCACCGTCGCCGCTGGCCACACGCTAGTGGCCGCCGGCGCGACGGGAAAGAGGGTCAGCCGACGAGGCGGCCGCGCAGGGCGTCGAGGTCCGTCGCCGTCGATCCGTGCGCACGCAGGTAGGCCTCCGACCCGCCGTGCTCGCGGTCGACCCAGTCGAGCGCCTCGCCGATCGCCTCGGGCGGCGTAGCGGACACCAGCTCGTCGAGCGCCGCCGTGCGGGGGACTCCCATCGCGTCGATCATCGCGAACATGTTCGTCGCCCAGGCGCCCGAGAGGTGGGCCTGCGACGCGGCGTAATCGGCGATCACCGCATCGCGATCGACGCCGACCGCGTCGAGGATCAGTGCGGTCGCGACGCCGGTGCGGTCTTTGCCGGCGGTGCAGTGCACGAGCACGCCGGAGGCTCCGTCGCCGCCGTGCGCCACCAGCCGCGCGGTCTCGGCGAACGAGGCGCCGCCGTGCGTGAGCATCGACACGTAGAGGCCCCCGAGGCGGGGGAGCTGCGCGAGAGCGCGCTCCACGGCGGCCGTGGCCGCCTCGGCTCCGCCGGGCTGCATCCCCGCCTGCATCGCCTCCTGCGCGAGCCCGGTGAGGGCGCCTTCGAGCAGTTCGAGCTCGACCACCCGGATGTCACGGCCAGAGGGCAGGCGATCGGGTGCCATGGTCCGCTCGAGCGGCGTGCGGAAGTCGACGATCACGCCGATGCCGGAAGCGCCGAGCTGCTCGAGTCCGCGCGGAGTCAGGCCGCTCAGCGCATCGGAGCGATAGAGCACGCCCTTCCGGACCTGTCCGCCGCCGTGCAACGGCATGCCACCGACGTCCCGGAAGTTGAACGTCCCCTCGATCTCCACGTCCGCCGGCGCCGGGTCAGGGCGCGAGTCGCGTCGGTCCGCGGAAGAGATAGGTGACCTCGCGGATCGAGGACTCGCCCAGCATCAGCATCAGCACGCGGGCCAGGCCCATGCCGAATCCGCCGTGCGGGGGCGCACCGTAACGGAAGAAGTCGAAGTAGAAGTCCAGGTGCTCCTGCTCCAGGCCCTTCTGCTTCGCCTGCTCGATCAGGATGTCGACGCGGTGCTCGCGCTGCGCGCCGGTCGTGATCTCGACGCCGTTGTAGAGCAGGTCGTAGCTCTTGGTGAGACCCGTCTCCTCGTCGCGCATGTGGTAGAACGCCCGGATCTCGTGCGGATAGTCCGTCACGAACACGAAGTCGTGCCCGAACTGCTCCTTCACGTGGGCCGAGATCTGACGCTCGCCCTCGGGGTCGAGGTCGCCGTCGGTGCGGGGGATCTCGTAGCCGCGGGCCGCGATGATCTCGCGCGCCTCGGCGAGCGGGATGCGCGGGAACGGCACGGTCGGCGCCGTCACGGTCACGCCGAACAGCTCTTCGATCTCGGCGCCGTGCTTGTCGGCGACCGCGCCGATCGCGAAGGCGAGAAGCTCCTCCTGCATGCGCGCGACGTCCTCGTGCGAGTCGATCCACGAGATCTCCGCGTCGATGCTCGTGAACTCCGTCGCGTGACGCGAGGTGAACGACGGGTCGGCGCGGTAGACGTCGCCGATCTCGAAGATCTTGCCGAAGCCGGCCGACTGCGCCATCTGCTTGAAGAACTGGGGGCTCTGCGCGAGGTAGGCGGTCTGCTCGCCGAAGTACTCCAGGGCGAACAGCTCGGCGTTGGACTCGGATGCCGAGGCCATGAGCTTCGGCGAGTGGATCTCGATGAAGTCCCGCTCGATCCACCACGTGCGCATCGCGTGCTCGAGCGTGGTCTGCACCCGGAAGATCAGGTTGTTGCGGCGCTGACGCAGGTCGAGGAATCGCCAGTCCATGCGCTTGTCCTGCGCGCTGTCTGCGGCGATCGGCGTCTCAGGCAGCGCCGCGGCGGCGATCTCGAGCGCTCCGACCTTGATCTCCACCCCGCCGAGCTTGACCCGCTCGTCGTGCTTGAGGTCGCCGCGGACCGTGAGGAACGTGCCCGTCGCGAGGGCGCCGATCGTCTCGGTGAGGGCCAGCGCCCCGGCATCCTGATCCGCCGCCTCCGCGTCCGGTCGCGTCGCGGGGTTGACCAGCTGCACCGCGCCGGTCTCATCGCGCAGGATGACGAACTGCACCTTCTTCTGATCGCGCACGGTCTCGACCCACCCGGAGACGGAGACGGGACCATCGGGCAGGGACTGCAGCTGCTTCACCAGTACGCGTTCACTCACGAGGGGACAGTCTAGGCGCTGGCCTCACGCGAGACCGGTTCAGCCGCTTCACACTGGCCGTCCAGGTTCCGGAAACATCCGCCGGGTAGCCTCGCCCGGACTGTTGCGAGACCCTCGAGCCTCCGGAGCCCCCCATGATCGCGTTCTCCGCCCCCGCTGTGCACGAAGGATCATGGCTGACCACCCTCGTGGACGCCGTGGTGTCCCTCATGGAGCTGATCGGCCCGGTCGGGGCGGGCATCGCGATCGCCCTCGAGAACCTGTTCCCGCCGCTGCCGAGCGAGGTCATCCTGCCGATGGCGGGTCTGGCCGCCAGCCGTGGATCGTTCACCCTGTTCGAGGCGATCGCCTGGACCACGCTCGGCTCGATCGTCGGGGCGTTCGCGCTCTACGGACTCGGGGCCTGGCTCGGCGTCGCCCGACTGCGCGCGATCGCCGCCCGGATCCCGCTGCTTCACCCGGAGGACATCGACCGCACGGTCGCCTGGTTCGGCCGGCACGGCGGCAAGGCCGTGTTCTTCGGCCGCATGATCCCCCTGTTCCGCAGTCTCATCTCGATCCCGGCCGGCATCACGCGGATGTCGCTGTGGAAGTTCGGTCTGCTCACGGCGGCCGGCAGCCTGATCTGGAATTCGGTCTTCGTGCTGGCGGGCTTCTTCCTCGGCGAGTCCTGGCCCGTCGTCGAGCAGTACGCCGAAGTGCTGCAGTACATCGTGATCGCCGGCAGCGCACTCGCGATCGCATGGTTCGTGTACGCCCGCACGCGGTCGCTCCTCGCGTCGCGGCGCGAGCTGGGCGCCGACGACCCGGCGTAGCGCGGATCGGCCGGTGCGGCGGCACCGCCCGGTCCTAGGATGAGCGCGTGACGACGCCGTCTGCCGAACCCTCGCCGGGCACACCCGTGCCGCCCTCGCCGTACAGCCCGCCGCCCGTGGCCGGCGGGCCGTCGCCCTACGGGTACGCCGTGCCGCCGCCGATCGGCAAGCGACCGGTGCGCACCTGGGATCTCGTGATCACGATCGTCCTGCTGGTGCTGGCCGGCGTGCTCGCGGCGATCACGTCGTTCTTCGGCTTCTTCCTGGCCATGGCCGGCGACTCGTGCGGCGCGCGCGACTGCAACTCCGACCTCATCGCGGTCGGCCTGATGGTCGCCGTCGCGCTGCCCTGGGTCATGCTGATCATCGTCGCGGTGGTGGCGATCGTGCTGCTGGTCAGACGCCGGCTCGCGTTCTGGGTGCCTCTCGTGGGCGGCGTCCTGATCGTAGGCTCGTGGTTCATCGGCGCGATGATCGCTTCGGCGGGCGTGCCCGGGGCGCTCTAGCCCTCACGGCCCGCACCCAGTCTGGTCGTAGGAACGCCCACGTAGACTGAGGGAGTGACCGCCGAACGCCTGCATCTCGTGCGCCACGGCGAGGTCCACAACCCCCGACGCGTGCTCTACGGGCGGCTCCCCGGATACGGTCTGAGCGCCGACGGCCGGCGGATGGCGCGTCAGTCGGCGCTGTACATCCACGGGCTCGGGCGCCCAGTCGGGGCGCTCGTGGCCTCGCCGCTGCAGCGCACCCGCGAGTCGGCCGAGCCCTTCACCGAACTGCTGGGCATCGAGCCCGTGATCGATGAGCGCGTGATCGAGCCCACGAACGTCTTCGAGGGCCGGCGGATGAGCCGCGCGCTCATGAACCCGCTGAGCTGGCGTCATCTCGCGCGGCCGGAGATCCCGAGCTGGGGCGAGCCGTATGCGCAGGTGGTCGAGCGGATGCAGGCCGCGATGAAGGCGGCCTGGGACTCCACCGAATCCGGCGACGTCGTGATCGTCAGTCACCAGCTGCCGATCTGGGTCACCCATCTGGCTGTCGCCGGCCTGCCGACGCAGCACGATCCCCGGCGTCGGCGCTGCGCGCTCTCGAGCGTCACGAGCTTCGAGCTCGTCGGCGACGTCTGGCGCGAGACCGACTACGCCGAGCCGGCCTCGACCGCGGGTGCCGTGGACGTGGGGGCCGTCTGATGCGCGGCATCCGATCTCGCCTGATGCGTCGTGCGGTCGCGGTCGCGCTCGCCGGCTCCGCGGTGCTCGCCCTCAGCGCGTGCACCGACGACCCCCTCGCGGAGCAGTACCGCGCGGGCGACAACAAGGGCTACATCGCCGGCGACCGCAGCATCGTCGAGATCCCGCAGGACGAGCGCGGCGAGCCCGTGGAGTTCGCGGCGACCACGGAGACCGGCGACCCGGTCTCGAGCACCGACTACGCGGGCCAGGTGCTCGTCGTGAACTTCTGGTACGCGGCGTGCGGGCCCTGCCGTGCCGAAGCGTCGGACCTGGAAGACGCGTACACGTCCTTCGCAGGCGACGCCGTGTCGTTCCTCGGGATCAACACGATCGACTCGGCGCAGGCGGCCGCGGCATTCGCCGAGACCTACGGCATCACGTATCCGAGCGCGATCGCATCGGAGACGCCCGCGATCAAGCTCGCGTTCGCGGAGAAGACCCCGATCCAGGCGACGCCGACCACCCTCGTCCTGGATGCCGAGGGCAGGGTCGCCGCGCGGATCATCGGGCAGCTGCCCGATCCGTCGATCCTCAAGACGCTCGTGCGCGACACGCTCGCGGAGTCCTCGTGAACCCGGGAGCCCTCGTCGCGGACGGCGCCCTCTGGGTCGCGATCCCGATCGCGGTCCTCGCCGGACTCGTGTCGTTCCTCTCCCCGTGTGTGCTGCCGCTCGTCCCCGGATACCTCGGCTTCATCGGCGGAGCGGTGACTCCGCGACCGGTCGACGCCCCGCCCCGAGTGGATGCCGCGGCCCCGGCATCCGTCGGCACCGAGGTGCAGGCGCCGTCGCGGGCTCGGCTCCTGCTGGGCGTGCTGCTGTTCATCGCGGGCTTCACCGTCGTCTTCATGGCCGTGAACATCCTGGGCGGCACGGTCGGCCGCTTCTTCCTCGAGTACGCCGACCCGATCACGCGCGTGATGGGCGTCGTGGTGATCCTCCTCGGTCTCGTCTTCATCGGCGTCTTCGGCTTCGCACAGCGCACCTTCAAGCCGCAGGTGCAGGGCAACCTCGGTCTGATCGGCGCGCCGCTGCTCGGCCTCGCGCTCGGCATCGGCTGGGCACCGTGCATCGGCCCCACGCTCGCCGCGATCCTCGCGATGTCCTGGAACTTCGGCGACCCCGTGCGTGCGGGGCTGCTCGGTCTCGCGTACTCGCTGGGCCTCGGCATCCCGTTCGTGCTCCTCACGCTGGGCTTCGGGTGGGCGACCCGCTCCGTCGGCTTCCTGCGTCGCCACATCCGCACCGTCAACATCGTGGGCGGCGCGCTCCTCGTCCTGCTCGGCGTCCTGATGGTGTCCGGCGTCTGGACCGCCCTGATGGCGCAGCTGCAGGGGGTGCTGGCGAATGTCCCGCTCCCGCTCTGATGACGCGCCCGCGGTGACGGCGAGCCCCGATCCGCTGCGGCCCTCCGACCATGCGGATGCCGCGCCGGCGGCATCCGACGACATCACCCAGCCCGCACTCGGCGTCGTCGGCTGGCTGCGGTGGGGGTGGCGTCAGCTGACGAGCATGCGGACCGCGCTCGTGCTGCTGCTGCTGCTCGCGATCGCCGCGGTGCCCGGCTCGCTCGTGCCGCAGCGCAGCGCCGACCCGAACGGCGTCTCGCAGTACTTCGTCGACAACCCCGACCTCGCGCCGGTGCTCGACAACCTGCAGCTGTTCGACGTGTACAGCTCGATCTGGTTCTCGGCGATCTACATCCTGCTGTTCATCTCGCTGATCGGCTGCGTGATCCCGCGCACCAAGCACCATTGGAAGGCCCTGCGGGCGCGCCCGCCGCGCACTCCCGCGCGCCTCGAGCGGCTCGACGACTTCCGCCGCGCGGAGCTGCCGCTCGCCGACGGTGCGGATGCCGACGCCACGGCCGCGACCGCGATCGACGTCGCGGCCGATCAGCTGAAGCGCGGCGGGTACCGCGTGGAGCGCTACGACGCGCGCGGGACGCTGTCGGTCTCGGCCGAGCGCGGCTACGTGCGCGAGACCGGCAACCTCGTCTTCCACACCGCGCTGATCGGGGTGCTCGTCGCCGTCGGCGTCGGCGGTGGGTACACCTACACCGGGCAGGGCGTGATCATCGAGGGCGGCACGTTCGTCAACACGATGCTCGACTACACCTCGTTCAACCCGGGGCGCTTCGTCGACGAGGAGAAGCTCACGCCGTACGCGCTGACCCTCGACGAGTTCAGCGTGACCTACCAGCCGTCCGGCTCGCAGGGCGCCGGCCAGGCCGGCGACTTCGTCGCGCACCTCACGACGCAGATCGCAGGAGAGAGCCCGCAGGAGGGCGAGGTGCGCGTCAATCACCCGCTCGACATGGCCGGTGACCGCATCTACCTCATGGGCAACGGCTACGCGCCGACGATCACGATCCGCGACGCCGCGGGAGTCGTGGTGTTCTCGGAGTCGGTGCCGTTCCTGCCGCAGGACACGAACATGACCTCGCTCGGAGTGATCAAGGTGCCCGACGGCATGCCCGAGCAGCTCGGGCTCGTCGGATTCTTCTATCCGACCCAGGCGCCGCTCACCACGGGGGCATTCGCCTCCGCATACCCGGCGCTGATCAACCCGGTCGTGACACTCGACGTGTACGAAGGCGATCTCGGCATCGACGACGGCACGCCGCGCTCGGTGTACACCCTCGACACCGGCGAGATGACCCAGCTCACCGGCCGGGCGATCGACGTCGACTCGATCGAGCTCGCGCCCGGCCAGACGCAGGACCTGCCCGACGGCCTCGGCACGATCACGTTCGAGAACGAGTCGCCCTCGGGCGCCGAGGGTTACGACCAGTCCGTCAAGCGCTTCGTGTCGCTCTCGATCCACCGCGATGCGGCGGCGGCCTGGGTGCTCGTCTTCGCGGTCATCGCGCTCGCCGGCCTGCTGGCCGCGCTGTTCGTGCCCCGCCGACGCCTCTGGGTCAAGGCGAGCACGTCGAAGGGCGCCGTGGAGCTCGAGTACGCGGGTCTCGCGCGCGGCGAGGACCCGGCCATCGCCGCGGCTCTCGACTCGTTCGTGCAGCGCCACCGCGAGGCGGTCGAGCCCCTGCTGCGCGAGCAGATCGCGACCCCCGGCCGGGCCGATCCGCCCCGCGTAGACTGAGAGTCATGGACGGCACCGGTACCCTCACGCTCGACTCCGTCTCGGTGCTCCTGGTCTGGACGGCGATCGCGATCTACGCGCTCGCGTTCATCGCCTACGCCGCCGACCTCGCCCGTCGCGGCGCTCGTGCGGCCGAGGCGCAGGATGCCGTCGAGCGCAGCCGCGAGCTCGTGTCGGTGGCGGCAACGGGCGCCACCGCGGAGGCCGGGGCGGCAGCATCCGCGACGTCGTCGCCCGGCCGCGCGGCGGAGGCCCGGCTGCGCGCGGAGGAGCGGGCGGCGGAGGCCACGATCGACGCGCGCCCGGGGCAGCGCCCGAGGCTCGTGTGGGCGCGGATCGGCACGTCTCTCACGGTGCTCGGACTGCTCTTCCACGTCGCCGGCGACGTGACCCGCGGCATCGCCGCCGGCCGCGTGCCGTGGTCCAACATGTACGAGTTCGCGCTGACGGGCACGATGCTCATCGTCGCGGTGTACCTGCTGTCGCTGCTGCGCTACGACCTGCGCTTCCTCGGTGCGTTCATCACCGGGCTGGTCGTGCTGCTGCTGGGAGGGGCGGCGCTCGCGTTCTACGTCGAGATCGCGCCGCTCATGGATCCGCTCAAGAGCATCTGGCTCGTGATCCACGTCTTCGTCGCGTCGCTCGCGACAGCCCTGTTCGCGCTCGCGTTCGGCCTGTCGGTGCTGCAGCTCATGCAGGCGCGGCGCGAGCGCAAGACGGCGGCGCTGGCGGATGCCGCTCCCGAGGCGGTCGCCGGGGCCAAGACGGGTCCGCGGTTCCTGCGCACGCTGCCCGGCAGCGACGCGCTCGAATCGATCGCATACCGGTTCGCGATCCTCGGCTTCATCTTCTGGACCTTCACACTGATCGCCGGCTCGATCTGGGCGAACGACGCGTGGGGCCGCTACTGGGGCTTCGACACGAAGGAGGTGTGGACCTTCGTGATCTGGGTGCTCTACGCGGGATACATCCACGCTCGCGCGACCCGCGGGTGGCGCGGATCGCGCTCGGCATGGCTGTCGATCATCGGTTTCACCGCCGTGATGTTCAACTTCACGATCGTGAACATGTTCTTCAAGGGGCTCCACGCC
>JAESFR010000313.1_pt1 | contig 12652 bp, 13 predicted proteins | sample 9266191 | NCBI WGS metagenome assembly JAESFR01 (sample SAMN14503063, study PRJNA617104) | algae metagenome | isolation source: Pleurocapsa minor HA4230-MV1 and co-occurring heterotrophs from cement on... | place: USA: Nuuanu Pali Lookout, Hawaii | collected 2009-07-20
GTCGCCCCGCGGCTTGACCTCCAGTGTCACGCGCGCCTCGCCCAACGGCCAACCCCGTGCCCGCATCACCATGCGACGCGGCGGTTCGTACTCCTCCACGACGGTGGCGTCATCGATCAGCAGCGGCCACACGCCCACCGAGTGATGCAGGCGCGCACCGGCGTGCGGCCACGCCCGCTCGACCTTCCGCATGCGCGACGCTCCGACGACCCATCCGGGGAACAGCCAGCCGTCCGCGAGTACCCGGAAGACCGCCTCGGGCGTGCAGCCGAGCACTCTCGTGTTGTGCGACATCGCGGCATCCTTCCTGTTGTCAACCCTCTGGGCGATCCGCCGATCCGGCCGTGGACTGCTGCCATGAACCGCGACACGAGCAATCCCCGAGGAACGCCGGGCGAAGACGAAGAGGCCGACACCGCCTCCGGGGGCGCGCCCGAGGAGCCCGACACGACCGACGGCGAGGGCCGACCGGTCGACAATCCGTCCGGCTGACCCGGCGCGGCCGCTCAGGCGTCAGGCGCGTCGCGGGGCTCGGGGTCGGGATCGACCTGAGGCCGCCCGATCACGCCGATCCCCACAGCCTCGTGGCTGGGCTCGGGCTCGCTCGACGCCTTCTTCGGCTCTTCTTCCGGCTCCTTCTCGGTGCTGGGCTCTTCGAGCTGCGCGGTGTCGGGCGTCTCGTCCGCGGGCGCGTCCTCGGTCGAGTTCTGCGCTCCGGACTGCTCGGTCTGCGCGCCGTCGGCGTTCGTCATCGGTGGCTCCTCTCGCACGGTGGTCCGACCAGCCTGCGCGGCCGAGGAGTCTTCGACAACGGGGTTGACTACTGCGTATTGGCGAAGAGCCATTCCTGCAGTTCCTCGAAGTACTCGGGACCGACGGAGACCGATCCCATATACGCGTGGTCGAAGCTCGCGATCGTGAAGATGACGATCGCGACGTACGTCGCGAGCACTCCGGCCATGATCATGTGCACGCGCAGCGCGCCCATCTGGATCATCCCGATCAGGACGGCGGTCAGGAAAGCGCCCGAATACAGGACGAACCACAGGATGCCGGGCAGCTCGAGCCCGGTCACGCCGATGCGTTCGCCGCGATCGGCCATGAACTCGTTGAATGCACGAAGCGCGTTCTGCTGGATGTTCGATTCCGCGAGGTTCTGCGGTTCGAAGGCGAAGAGCACTTCCTGGATCTTCGTCACCTCGGCCACGGTGCTGGAGGGCACCTCACCCGCCTGCTGGGTGGGCCAGTCGACGTCGATGACGTGATCGACGTAGTCGACGAGGAGGTTCTGCAGCTCGTCCTGCTCCGGCTGGGGGAAGCCGGAGACGTCGCGGTAGAGCACCGCGACCGACGACGCCTCCTTCAGCACGATCTCCTCGACCCCGCGATAGTTCTCGTACGACGCGGCGGCGATGAGCGCCAGCGTGACGCCGTACAGCACCCCGAAGGTCGCCATGACGTAAGCCAGGATGCGGTCCCACTCGCGCACGCGCTTGGTCTCGGGCGGCACCCACCGCCGGAGCGCGATGACGATCAGAAGTGATGCGCCGACGAGGCCGAGAACGAAGATCGGCAGACCGATCGCCACCGGGATCGAGAACAGCCACATGGGTGCATTGTGGCGCGTTCAGCGCGCGCACGCAAAGCACGATTCCCGCGACGCGTCGCCGTCAGATCGGCTCGGACAGCGAGGTCATCGTCGCGAAGGTCAGTTCGCCGGCGCGCGGGTGGGGTGGGCCGGGCTCCTGCTCCCAGCGTGACAGCTGCAGCGAGGTCTCCACGACGCGCTTCGCCCGCTCGTAGCGGCGCGCCTCGAACCGCGTCGCCAGATCGTCGAAGCTCAGACCCTGGACCGCGAGCTCGCCCAGCACGACGGCATCCTCGAGCGCGAGCCCGGCACCGTACGCCAGGTGGGGTGTGGTCGTGTGCACGGCGTCGCCGATCAGCAGCACGCGGTCGCGATGCCACGGGGGCGGCACGATCAGCCACTGCAGCGCTCGGAAGTCGATCTGCCCGGCATCCGTGAACTGCGCCGCGATGGCGGGCGCGTGGCCGCCGAAGAGCGCGAGCCGCGCGAGGAACAGGGAGAGGACGTCCTCTCGCGGCGGGCGCTCGCGCCCGATCCGGCCGTCGAGCATCCAGAGATACAGTCCGCCGTCGGGCAGCGGCACGAGCCCGAGGCGCAGCGGACCGGCGAGCATCATCGTGTAGTGATCGAGTCCCTCGGGACACCGCGCATAAGCGCGCCAGATCGACTGGCCGGCATACTCCGGCTGCGGCGCATCGGGCAGGACGAGCTGACGCAGGGCCGAGTTCACGCCGTCCGCACCGATCACCCACGCCCAGTCGCCCGCACGGCCGTCAGTGAGCTCGACCCGCACGGTGTCGCCGGATGCCGCCCCGATGCGAGCGACCGTCGTGCCCAGGTGCACCGGCACCCCGAGCCGCTCGACCTCCTCGGCCATGATGTCGTGGAGCGTCTCCCGGGCCATGCCCACGAACGGCGGGTCGTCGGGGTCGTTCACGTTGATCTGCGGAATCTGCCCGACGGGTGTGCCGTCAGGGGTGGTCAGGTCGATCACGCGATGCGGCCGGCCCACCTCGAGCACGCGATCGAACAGTCCCAGAGCCTTCGTCGCACGCAACGGCGCGCTCTGCAGTGCGATGCCGATGCCTCCCGGCCGCCAGTCCTCGGAGATCTCCACGATCTCGGGTTCCAGACCGGCGCGGGCGAGCGAGATCGCCGCCGCCATGCCCGCCGGCCCGCCGCCGACGATCAACACCTTCGTTGCTGCCACGCCCTCACCCTAACGGCGTTGCGTCGGGGAGCTGCAGACTTCTTCCGCTTTCAGTCATTGGCGGGCCGCAACGGTGTCACTCCGGCGCGCGACCCGACTTCTGCTGCAGTCGCTCGATGTGCTCCGAAGCCTCGGCCTTCGTGAGGTCCGCCGAGATCTCCTCGCCCGCCTCGCGGGCCAACGTGTCGAGGTAGCTGCGCTGCGCCGCGGTCATCGGCTCGTCGCCGGTCACCCAGTCGGACGGGTCCTTGGCCGCGGGGTCGGCACCGGGTCCGGTCGCGCCGAGCACGTCACCGGAACTGTTCGATTCAGACATGCGTGCGACGCTAGCCCGCAGGTCGGACACGCACGCAGGGGTTGACACCGCACGGCCGTCCCGCGCAGAGTCGGGCGGCATGAGGACTCCTCGATGAGCGATGACAACACGGCAGACGACGGCATGTCCGACGACGAGAAGCGCCGCGACCAGCTGCTGGCGGCACCGAACGCCGTCGAGGCGGATGCCGCACCCCGCATCGATGTGACACGCCGGGACGGCGTCACGCGGATCGACATCCGTGACGATGCGCAGGTGCGACCGGGTGACTCCGAGACCGTGGACGAGCGGGGTCGCGACGAAACCTAGGCGCAGGGACCCGCTTACATGCGACCGACAGTCTCGATGTCCTCCCAGAACTCGGCAGCGACCTCGGAGGACACGGTCGCCCGTGTCGCGGAGATCGCGGCGACGTAGTCATCGAGAAAAGGACCCTGCGGGTCGGCGTCGCCCGAGTGCACCGCGGTTTCGAGCGCCGACTGCGAGGCCTTGCGCGCGGCGAACTCGATGTCCGCCGGAGAGAATCCCTCCGTCATCGCGACGAGCGTGGAGATGTCGACGCCCACGGCGGCGGCGGGGATGTACCGCTGCCAGATGGCCTCCCGCGCCTGCTCGTCGGGCAGGCCGATCGGAATGACATAGTCGAACCGGCCGTGGCGCAGGAAGGCGGCATCCAGAGCACGGATGAAGTTCGTCGCGCAGATCAGCAGCCGGCCCGGCTGCTCGCGGAACGCCGGGATGATCTTGAGCAGCTCGTTCGTGACGCCCTGGGTGGGCGAGGGCGGCTCGCCCTGGCGATGCGAGGCGATCTCCTCGACCTCGTCGATGAAGACCACAGCGTGCTCGAGCTCGGCGATCTTCCCGAACGTCTCGCGCAGCGCGCCGGCCAGGCCACCGGGATGGGCGGCGAGCCGTGAGGGGAACACCTCGACGAACGACCACTCCAGCCGAGACGCGATCGCCTTGGCGAACGTCGTCTTGCCGGTACCCGGGGGCCCGAACAGCACGATGGCGCGCGGCGGGACGACACCGAACCGATCGGCCAGTTCCGACTCGGCGAGCGGCATCACCACGCGGCGCTCGAGCAGGTCCTTCTCGGCGGTCATCCCGCCGACCGCGTCCCAGAGTCCGCGCGGGAGCACGCGGCCGCCGAGTTCGGCGAGGAGTCGGAGCTCCTCGCGCTGCACGGGAATGTGCCGCTCGAAGTAGTGCAGGTCCTGCTTGAGCTCGAATCCCTGATGCAGAAACGCGCCGACCCGCGTCTCGGCCGCAGGCATGAGTGCCGACAGCTTGGAGACGCCGACCTCTGCCATGCGGGTCTCCAGCGCCGCGAGGAGCGACGAGCCGATGCCGGTGCCGCGCAGGTGCGACGCCGTCGCCAGGAATACGACCCACCCCTGCGCATGCGCGGCTCGTCCGATCGCGGCGCCGACGACCTCGTCGCCGCTCACCGCCACGACCGCGTGATCTTTCGCGCACGACGCGAGCACGTCCGACAGGCCGTAGACCGGTTCGGCGTCGGCGGCGATCACCTGCTCCCACAACCGCAGGATGCCGTCCACGTCGTCAGCGTGATAATCGCGGATGCGCCAACCGGTCATCGTGCCCTCCCACTGCTCGTCGACCCGAGGCTGTCACACGTCGACCGGCGGGCGCCAGTCATCGTCCGCGGGCGGGCAGCGCCCGCCCGTCCTCTAGCCTGGAACCACATCGTTTCAAGGGGTCGACATCTCACCGCGCATCCGCAAGCTCGCTCTGGCCGCCCTCTTCTTCGTCCCCGGCGTGGCGATCGCCTCATGGGTCACCCGCACCCCCGACATCCGCGATCTGCTGGGCGCCTCGACGGCCGAGATGGGTCTCATCCTCTTCGGCCTGTCCGTCGGCTCGATGATCGGGATCCTGGCCTCGGGCCGCATGGTCGCCCGATGGGGAGCCCGGATCGTGATCAGGCTCGGCGCGGCCGGGGTGGTGCTGAGCCTGCCCACGATCGCGTGGGGGTCGGCTGCGGACTCGGCCATCCTCGTCGGCGGCGGCCTGTTCCTCTTCGGCGCCGGGATGGGCTCGGCCGAAGTGGCCATGAACGTGGAGGGCGCCGACGTGGAGCGCGCGACCGGGCGTTCGTTCCTGCCGATGCTCCACGGATGCTTCAGCCTGGGCACCGTGATCGGCGCGGTGGCCGGAATCGTGGCGACGGCGACCGATGTGCCCGTGCCGATGCACCTGCTGATCGTCGCGCTGCTCGCCGCGATCGCCGTGCTCTGGGCGATCCCGCAGCTGCCGACGGCGACCGGTCGCGTGGAGGCGTCGCCATCCGGCGCACCGCGTGTGCGCACCGCGGTGTGGCGCGACAGCAGGCTGCTGCTGATCGGCGTCGTCATCCTCGCGATGGCGCTCGCGGAGGGGACCGCGAACGACTGGCTTCCGCTCGTGATGGTCGACGGACACGGCCTCGACCCCGCGTACGGCTCTGCCGTGTACGCGGCGTTCGCCGCGGCGATGACCCTCGGACGCTTCGTCGGCGGTTGGTTCGTCGACCGGTTCGGCCGCCCTGCCGTGCTGTGCGCGAGCGCGGTGAGCGGCGTGGCGGGTCTCGCGTGCGTGATCTTCAGCGACGACCAGGTGGTCGCCGGCGTCGCGGTCATCCTGTGGGGTCTGGGAGCCGCGCTCGGATTCCCCGTGGCGATCTCGGCCGCCGGCGACTCCGGCCCCGATCCGGCGGCGCGGGTGTCATTCGTCGCGACCGTCGGCTACTTCGCCTTCCTCGTGGGCCCGCCGGCCCTCGGCTTCGTCGGCGAGGAGTTCGGGTTGCGGTCGGCGCTGCTCATCCCTCTCGCCGCCCTCGCGCTCGCGGCGATCGTCGCGCCCTTCCTGCGCACCGCCGCGCCCTCCGGCGAGCCGGTCAGCGCGGAATCACCCGCGAGAGCTGATCGAGAGCGCGCAGGGGATCCGAGCCCACAGGGATCATCACCGACGACGTGACGCCGGCCCCGGCGAGATCCTGCACACGGGTGCGAACCGTCGCGGGAGTACCGGCCAGCGCGAGTCGCGCGACCCACTCGTCGGGCATCCGCGCGGCGAACTCCGCGCCGCTCGCGCACTCGTCGCGCAGGGCGAAGAAGTCCGCGGCGATGTCGAGCGGTTCGATGTGCGGCGACCAGTCCGGTTCGCCGATCCACTGCAGTCCTGGTCGCGCAGCGTTCAAAGCGGCGGCGGCATCGTCGGCGACGGCCGCGATGTTGTAGGCGACGAGCCGGTGCGATCCCTCTGCGCCGATCCGCTCGAGCGCGGCTCGCGCGTACTCGGGGGTCGTCGGCTCGGCGAGGATCGTGCCGTCGGCGATGCGGCCCGACACCTCGAGCGAGCGCGGCCCGCGAACCCCCAGCAGGACATCGGGCACCACGGCCGGAAGGGCTTCCGGTTCGAGGGCGATTCCGTCGAGGTGCACCAGCCCTTCGCTCTGCACGGTCTCCCCCTGCAGCAGAGCACGGAGCGCGTGCACGTGCGCATCGAGGAAGCTCAGCGGTCGGCGTGGCCAGGCGCCGACCCGCGCCAGCCATCCCGGCATCCCGTGTCCGATTCCGACGTCGATGCGGCCGGGGAACAGCGCCGCCAGGGTCGAGACCTCCATCGCCTCGAACGCGACGTTGCGCACAGCAGCGGGAAGGATGCCGATCCCCACCCGGATCCGCTCGGTCACGGCCAGCGCGGCGGCGGCCTGCGCGATGCCGCCCCGGAAGCCCAGATCCTCCACCACCCAGAGCTCGTCGAATCCGAGCCGTTCGGTGGTGCGCGCGAAGTCCAGGACTTCCGCGGCGTTCAGATCGCGCGGAAGCATCACGCCGGTTGCGATCGCCGTCATCAGGTTCCTTTCGTTCAGGGACTGCACTGACATCTTCGCGGGAATGAGACGACGGTGTCGGCGGCCTGCGGCGGAATGCCGAGCACCCCTTGCGCGTTGCGACATCTGTATGCAATATATTGCGTATCGCATTCGAGATCGAGGCGCGGAAGCGCCAGGAGAGGAAGCATCATGACCGCCCCCATTGCAGGCATCCGGAACATCGTCCTCGTGCACGGCGCGTTCGCCGACGGCTCGGGCTGGCGGCGTGTGCACGACGACCTGACCGCCCGCGGATATCGCGTGACGATCGTGCAGAATCCGCTCACCTCATTGGCGGACGATGTCGCCGCCACCACGCGGGTCCTCGATCAGCAGGACGGCCCGGCGATCCTCGTCGGCCACTCATGGGGCGGCACCGTCATCACCGAGGCAGGGAATCACCCGAAGGTCGCCGGTCTCGTCTACGTCGCCGCACTGGCTCCCGACTCGGGTGAGACCAGTGCGCAGCAGTACGAGGGATTCGCCCCCACTCCGCTCTTCGTGATCGACGTCGGCGACGACGGATTCGGCTTCCTGAACCACGACGCCTTCGCGGAGGGGTTCGCCGCCGACCTGAGCGACGAGGACGCCGCCTTCCTGCGCGACTCGCAGGTGCCGATCGATATGTCGGTGTTCGCCTCCCCCATCACGACGGCCGCCTGGCGCGACCGGCCGAGCTGGGCGGTGATCGGCACGCAGGACAACGCGTTCGACCAGGCGATGCTTCAGCACATGGCGGCGCGCATGGGTGCGGACATCACGACCGTGGAAGCGAGCCACGCGGTGTACGTCTCGCGCTCCGACGTCGTCGCCGGCGTCATCGCGACAGCGGCACAGGCTGCGGCGGTCAGCGTCGGCTGAGCGCCCCACCCCGCGCGGCGACCGTCGCGTCCTCCACGAAGCGGGGACGACATGCGAACCACCCGGCGATCACCCCGGGGACGACGGTCGCCGCGAGCGCGAGAAGCGGTATCGACCACGACCCGGTCGCCTCGCGCAGAAGCCCCATGCCGATCGGCGCCACGCACGCCAGCGCATAGCCGATGCCCTGCACGAAGCCCGATACCGAAGAGGCGGTCGGCGCCGTGCGGGTTCGCCGGTTGATGAGCGTCATGCAGAGCGGGAAGGTGCTCACGCCGAACCCCAGCGCGCACATCCACAGCACCGTGCCGTCCAGCGGCGACAGGATCAGTCCCGCGTAGCCGCAGGCCAGCACGACCGAGCACACGATGACCACCCCGAACGGGTTCCGCATCCGCACCGCGAACTGCGGGACCACGAGGGCGGCGACCACGCCCCACGCCGAGTACAGAGCGACCATGGCGCCGCCCCAGGCCGCATCGGCGCCCGCGTCGACGAGGACCGCGGGCACCCAGGTGATGATGCCGTAGTTGGACAGCGAGACCGCGGCGAAGAGACCGACGAGTCCCCACACCGTCGAGGAACGCCCGACCCGCGGTCGCGCTGCCCCGGATGCCGCGGCTCCGGCTCCGTGATCCTTCGGCAGCCTGACCGCGAGCGCGAGCCAGACCAGCGCCGACAGGGCTGCCGGCACGGCCCAGATCCCCACGGAGAGACGCCACGACGAGGCCTGGGCCACCGGCACCGCGATGAGCGGCGCGAGGAACTGCCCGGTCTGCATCAGGATCAGGTACAGCGACGTCCACAGCGCCAGTCGGTTCGGGAACCACGCCTTGACGAGCGGAACGATGACCACGTTCGCGGCTCCGATGCCCGCGAGCGCGAGCACCGTCGACAGGACGAGCACGACGGCCGTCGGCGAGAAGGCGCGCAGCACGAGCGACAGGGCCGTGAGCGCGAGGGCTACGGTCGCCGTGCGCTCGAGTCCGAATCTCCTCGTGACGACGGGAGCGAGGAAACCGAAGACCGCGAACGCGGCCGCGGGCACGGTCCCCAGGAGGCCGGAGAGGCCGAGCCCGTAGTCGAGGTCGGATCCGATCGTCTCCAGAAGCGGAGTGAAGCCGGTCACGGCTGTGCGCAGGTTGACCGCCGTCAAGGCGATCGCGAGTCCGGCCCACCACACCAGACGCGCGGGCGGCATCCCGGTCCGCGCAGTGGGAAGTGTGCTCACGGCTTCCTCGGTCGGGTGGGGCTGAATGATAGGATCATGGGATGAATAAGGGAGAGTCTGCCACATCTCCACCCCTCCGCCGAGTCGGCCTCATCGATCAGGCGGCGGCCCGCTTCCGAGACGAGATCGTCTCGGGACGCTGGGCGCTCGGGGAGCGGATCCCCACGGAGCCCGCGCTGGTGGCCGAATTCGGCGTCGGTCGCAACACCGTTCGGGAGGCACTGCAGTCCCTTGTGCACGCCGGCCTGCTGCGTCGCGAACAGGGACGCGGCACGTTCGTGATCTCCACTTCCGAACTGACCGGCACCCTGGAGCGCCAATGGGCCGGAGGCACCCGGGCGCACTACCTCGAGCTCCGCCTCGCCCTCGACAGCACTGCGGCCGCTCTCGCCGCCGTCCGACGGACGGACGCTGACGTCGCGCAGCTTCGCGAGCTCCGCAACCGGCGCGAGGCGACCTGGGACACGGCCGATTCCGAGTCCCGCGCCGCCGCCGACCTGGCTCTGCACCGCGCGATCGTTGCAGCGACCCACAATCCCCTCTACCTCGAGCTCTACTCGAGCATGCTCGACGTGTTCGCGGTTCACATGAGGGACGAGGAGAGCGACGACCAGGATGCCGCGCACCTCGCCCACCGCGAGCTCGTCGAGGTCATCGCGCGCGGCGACGCCGATCGCGCGTCCGCCGTCGTGACGTCGATCTTCCAGCCCTTCATGCGCTGAGCCACGCCGCCGCGCTGTCCTTCCGGCGCGAGGCGCTCAGGACGGCGCGGGCCCGGTGGAGCCGCGCACGATCAGCTGGGTCGGCAGCGGTGCGACCGGTCCACTCGGCAGGTCGGCCGCATCCTGGAGCGTCATCGACACCGCTCGACGACCGGCCGCTTCGAGGTCGGTTCGCACGGTGGTCAGCGCCGGGACGATGAGCTCGCTGCCGAAGATGTCGTCGAAGCCGACGACGCTGATCCGCTCGGGCACCGCGACCCCCTCGCCGGCGAGCGCCTGCATGAGGCCGATCGCCATCAGGTCGTTGTAGGCGATCACGGCCGTCGCCCGCGACGCGAGGACCCGGCGGATCGCCGCCCGCCCGCCGTCGATCGTCGGCGCGTTCGGGCCCACCTCGACGATCGCGAGCCCCTTCGTCTCGGCGGCCGCGAAGATCGCCTCCCAGCGGCGCGCACTGATCCACGATGTCGGCGGGCCGGCGAGGAAGACGACCGACGAGTGTCCGAGCGTCGCCAGATGATCGACGACGTCGTTCACGCCCGACTCGACATCGGCGACGAGGCTCGGCACGTTCTCGACGGCGTTGTTGATCATCACCACGGATTTGCGGGTCGCGATGTCCTCGATGGTCGCGGGGGGCAGCCGGGTGGTCGCGAGCACGAGCCCGTCCACGCTCGGGAGCAGGCGCTCGATGACTTCGGACTCGTTCTCGCTCGACTCCTGCGACTCGGCGATCACCAGGGTGTACCCGGCCGCTGCGGCCTCGTGCTCGGCGCCGCGCACCACATCGAACACGACAGGGTTGGTGATGTCGGCGACCACGAGCCCCAGCATCCCGGTCTTGCCCGTCTGGAGCGCCCGAGCGGCGGGATTGATCCGGAAGTCGAGTTCGGACGCGGCGGCGTGCACCCGCTCCGCGGTCGTCGCGCTGATGCGCCCCGGCTTGCCCAGCGCCCGCGAGACGGTCGACGGGTTGACCCCGGCGAGCTCGGCGATGTCGTAGATGGTCGCCGCGCCTCCGCGCGCGCGTATCCTCGAACGGATCGCGTCCGCGCGGTCCGGAACGGACGACGCGGATGCTGCTGCCTCGCTCATCGGATCCTCCCTGCCGCCTCCTCGACCAACTCTGCCACGGGACGCGAGAAGTCCAGACCGAACCCGGTCTCCGTCGCGTCGAGGCGCTCGAGCGTCGCGCACTGGGACGCGAGAAGACTCGACGGCATGAAGTGTCCGACGCGTTCGCGGGAGCGCGCCATCAGCAGCTCCGGGTCGCCTTCCAGATGCACGAAGACGGTCTGGGGCGCGAGCGAGCGGATGCGGTCGCGGTAGGACCTCTTGAGCGCGGAGCACGCGACGACGATGCCCGTTGTGGCGGATGACAGGGGGCCCGCCGTCGCATCCAGCCAGGGCCATCGATCGGCGTCCTCCAGCGGCGTGCCGGCCGACATCTTCTCGACGTTCGCCCGAGGGTGCAGGTCGTCGGCATCGACGAACTCGACCCGAAGGTGTTCGGCGAGCGCTCGCCCCACCGTCGACTTCCCCGACGCCGAGACTCCCATCACCACGACCGGAGGCCGCGCGCCGGCGTCACCAGTCATGCACCGTGCCGTCGAGCAGGCGGTTGTACGGGAGGTAGGCCTGCTCGTACGGGTACTTGCCCGCTTCGTCGACGTCGAGTTCGACGCCGAGACCGGGCTTGTCGCCCGGGTGGAGGTAGCCGTCGGTCCAGGTGAAGGACTGCTGGAAGACCTGGTCGGTCTTCGCGCCATGGCGCATGTACTCCTGGATGCCGAAGTTGTGGATCGACAGGCCCAGGTGCATCGCAGCGGCCATGCCGACCGGTGAGATGTCGGTCGGGCCGTGCATGCCCGACTTGATCTGGTACATCGCCGCGTAGTCGAGAGTCTTCTTCAGCGGACTGATGCCACCCATGTGCGTCACGGCGCCGCGGACGTAGTCGATGAGCTGATCGCGGATGATGTCCTTGAAGTCCCAGACGGTGTTGAAGATCTCGCCGATCGCGAGCGGGGTCGTCGTGTGCTGCCGCACCAGTCGCAGAGCCTCCTGGTTCTCCGCGGGTGTGCAGTCCTCCAGCCAGAACAGGTCGTACGGCTCGAGGTCCTTGCCCAGGCGCGCGGCCTGGATCGGCGTCATCCGGTGGTGGCCGTCGTGCAGCAGCGGGATGTCCGGACCGAACTCGTTGCGGACAGCTTCGAACACGCCGGGCAGGTGGTTGAGGTAGGCCCGGGTGTCCCAGTCCTCCTCGACCGGCTTGGCACCGCGCCGCGCCGGCTCGTGGTCGTAGCGCACGGTGGCGTCGCCCACGTCCGCGCCCTGCGCGGCGATCCCGTAGATCGCCTTGAGAGTCGGCACGCCGGTCTGGATGCGTATGGCCTTGTAGCCCTGCTCCTGGTGTGCACGAACGGAGTCGAACAGCTCGGGCAGCTCCTTGCCGGAGGCGTGGCCGTAGGCCATGAGCCCGGTGCGACTCGCGCCGCCGAGGAGCTGGTAGACCGGCATCCCGGCAGCCTTGCCCTTGATGTCCCACAGCGCCATGTCGACCGCGGCGATGGAGGCCATCGTCACCGGCCCCCGGCGCCAGTACGCCGATCGGTACAGGAACTGCCAGGTGTCCTCGATCCTGGCGGCGTCGGATCCGATGAGGAGGGGGACGACGTGCTCGGTCAGGTACGCGACGACGGCCAGCTCGCGGCCGTTCAGCGTCGCGTCGCCGAGGCCGGTGTGACCCTCATCGGTCGTGAGCTTCAGGGTGACGAAGTTGCGGTCCGGGCTGGTGACGATGACCTCAGCCTTCTCGATGATCATTTCTCTGCTCTCTCTGAT
>JAESFR010000314.1_pt1 | contig 12556 bp, 16 predicted proteins | sample 9266191 | NCBI WGS metagenome assembly JAESFR01 (sample SAMN14503063, study PRJNA617104) | algae metagenome | isolation source: Pleurocapsa minor HA4230-MV1 and co-occurring heterotrophs from cement on... | place: USA: Nuuanu Pali Lookout, Hawaii | collected 2009-07-20
TCCATGTTGTTGTTGACCACCGTGTTCATCCTCTCGTCGCTCTTTCGCAGGAACTTCAAGAGGCTGACGCGGTGGTCATCGCGTCCGGGGGACCCACCCCCGCTACACCACTACCCGGGACTCAACTGAGCGCGCTTCGGACATCGGCGAGCGCGGCTGTCATTTGGGTAGGGCCCGGTCATGTTGTCGAACACATCTGGGTCGTTGGCAAAGACCGCTGAGTCGTCGATCGATGCGCAGATCAAGCGGCCGGTGGCCGCTCGAGGGCCGAGCTGGCGCACGGATCTGCTCGCAGCAGTCTTGGTTGCCATGGTGTATTTCGCTGCACCCACATCAGCTCCTTCACAGAGCGAGATCCGCGAAGCAGAACGCAGGGGCGCGTCCATCCAGGAGGTCGAACGACTTCTCGGGATCGATGTCGAGGCGGGTGTGCAGGAAGTGGCCGCAGGACTTCAGCTGCAGTGGGTCGCCAACTGGTTGTACGGGACGCTGCACTTCTTGGTGACCGCCGCGGTGTTCGTCGTTCTGCTCCGGTACCGGCCGGCGCGCTACCAGCGCTGGCGCACGTCGTTCGTTGTGGCCAGCGTCCTTGCGTTCACGTGGCAGCGCCTCGTGCCCGTTGCGCCGCCTCGACTGATTCCCGACGGGGCAGGAGGAACGCTGCTCGACGACTGGCTGCGGTTGCACGCCTCGCCGTGGTCGTTCGACTCCGGGCTGATCAGCGAAGCAGCAAGCCACTACGCGGCGATGCCCAGCATGCATGTCGGTTGGGCAGTGCTGAGTGCCGCTGCGATCTGGCACTGCTGCGGGCGCACCGGGCGAAGTGTCGCGGTGGCCTATCCCCTCCTCATCACGGTCGTCGTGATAGCGACCGGGAATCACTTCTTGTTCGACGCGGTGGGCGGCGCTGCGGTAGCGGTCGCATCATTAGTCGCTGTCAAGGCCGCGGCCAGGTTGCGGAGCTCGAGGCGGTCGAACCGCGACATCTCGCGTGCGTCGGGATGACATCGGTCATCCGTGGGTGGTGGGCATGAGGCCCAGCAACAGAGCCGTCGCTGCCGTCCCGACGATCAGGATGAGCGCTCCGACGACGTGGGTCCACCTCGTGGCGCGGGGTCGGCCGCGAGCCACCAGGACATTCGTCGTCGCAGTAGCGGCAGGACGGGCCACCCGAGCAGTGCCACGGTCGTGGCCGTGCCGATCAGCACGGCCAGGGCGGTGCCGAGGTGCTGAAGATGGGGTGCGACGAACACGGTGTGCACCATCACCAGGGGATAGAGGCCGACGAGTATCAGCAGGTTGCGCTTCCAGAACGGCTCCGGCGGCGCCACCTCGTCACGGCGGTCAGGCGCGTGCTCGGCACTGTGATCGGCAGGCCGTGCTCGACCTGCGAGGATCAGCGGCGAGAACCAGCCGATCAGCACTGCGCAGCTGATGACAGTCGCCCACCACCTCACGGGATGTCCTGCGAATCCGTCACCCCACGGGTCGTCCTTCTGGGGGTTCGGGCGGTTCCGCTCCGGCTGCCGCGGTAGGCGGGGCCACGAAGGCGATTGATGGCACTCCATGGGCGAAGCCTTTCGGGGGTGTGCCATGGGTCGAAATGTGGCTGGACAGCGTCGCTCAGGTGTTCGGCGTCGAGCTGGATCGATGCGACGGTGTGCCAGGGTCCTCCGATCGAGGACCACAGGAGCCCGAGCTCGAGGCCGTCGCGGGCGGCAGCGTCGGCGACGTCGTCCGCGTGCACGAGCGGCAACCCTTCGGCCGAGTGCAGGGTCGCTCCCATCATCACCAGCCCGCCTTCGTGTTCATACGGCAGCAGCGACGTGTAGGTGACGCCGGTCCAGCGGCGTACGGGGGCGAGCAGGTGTCGACAGCCGGGGACGCTTCCCGACGAGACGAGCAGGAGGTCGAGGGGTCTTCCCGGCCCGAGGCCGTGCACGAACCGAACGGCGATCCCGTGGATGTCGGGGAGCACATCAGGAAGTCCGATGCCACGAGACACACAAACGATGACGTTCTGCTCTCCGCTGTCGAGCAGCTCGGCGAACGGCGCGCACCGGCCGTCCAGTCGACCCGACAGCGCTCGACCATGGGGGTGGAAGACTCTCGCTCCCCGCAGCGACGATGCCGACGCGAAGGCCCTCTCGATCAGCCCTGCGACAAGGCCGGCCATGGTTCCGTCGGCCGGACGCGCAGGATCAGTGACCGTCATCCGAACGCACCGTGTTTCCGTTCCGGCGGGCCTGCTCGACCGGGATGCTCGCCACATGGGCCAACACCGTTGAGGCGACCTCGGACGGCAGCTGCTCTGGCAGCCAGTGCGATGCTCCCTCGATGACTTCGAAGCGGTACGGCGCTGCGACGTGGTCGAACGTGAGCTCCGCTGCGGTGCGGTTGAGCGCAGTGTCGCGACTGCCCCACAGGTAGCACGTCGGCACCCGGATGACGCCCGCCGGCGGGCCGGATAACGGGATCGCCCGGTACCACACGAGCGACGAACGGAGAGCATCAAACTCACGCTGACGATCGACGTATGCCTGTGCCCAGCGCTGGTCCAGACCCGAGCCGGTGAGCATCGAGCGCAGCACCGCGCCTCCTCCTGAGAGGAAGACTCGTTCGGGCACGAGCGGCAGCTGAAAGAACCCGACATAGCTCGACCTCAACATCTGATCGCTGCGGGTGAGCGCAACCGCCAGCGCACGAGGATGAAGGGTCGACAGAACGGTGAGCGACGCGATGCGCTCCGGGTGCCGAGCCGCAGTCGCCCACGCCACTGCGCCACCCCAGTCGTGGCCCACGAGGTGCACCCGATCGAGCCCGCCTGCGTGGATCAGCGCAATCACGTCGGCAACGAGCTCCGCCATGGCGTAGTTCGCCCGCCCGCTCGGCCGAGCGCCGTCGGAGTAGCCGCGCTGGTCCGGCACGATGGTCCGATACCCGGCGTGATGGAGCGGCGGCACGACGTCGTCCCAGGTGAGCGCACCGCCCGGCCAGCCGTGCAGCAGCACGATGGCGGGTGCGTCACTGGCGCCGCTGTCGGTGACGTCGAAGCGCAGGCCCTTCCTCTGGAAGCTACGCACTCGTCCTGCGCTCCGGGATCGGGGCATGCGCGCCATGCCCCTGTCCGCGGGCACGCCGCACGCGACGGCGTTCACGAGCGAACTCCGGGTCTCTGGCGATGCGGACCTCGATCACAGCGACGAACAGCACGACGACCAAGATCGTGGCCGACCAGAACGTGACGACAGCACCGGTGATCATGTCGCACCCTTACCCTGGGTCGCCGAGCCGCACGACTGTCGTATAGGTGCGCCTCGAAAAGGTGAACGCTGCATGCCGAAGTGCAGCGCGTGGATCGGAGGGTCGGTGCGGCGATGAGCGGTTAGCCTTCGAACATGGCACAGCGGTGGCGGACGAACGTGCGGGACCGCGCCTCAGGCGATGACCACGCTTCCTGACCAGTCCGCCCGCGAGTTTCCTGCGGAACCGTGGGCCGTCCGCGCTGCGCGCGAGTTCGTCGTCGGATCACCGGCGTGTGCGGGCGTGGACCGCGATGCGTTGGCGTTGGCGGTGTCGGAGCTCGCCTCCAACGTCGTGCTCCATGCGAACACTCCGTTCGTGGTGGCGGTCGAGCGGCTGACCGATGGTGTGCGCGTCAGCGTGACCGATGGTGACCCGTCGGTCCCGCGGCTGCGCAACGCCGGTCCGGAGTCGATCACCGGACGCGGCTTGATGATCGTGCAGTCGCTGAGCCGGCGGCTCCGGATCGACCAGGATGGCTCGGGCAAGACCGTGTGGTTCGAACTGGGAACAGCGCCGTGATGAGCGACGAACTCGTGGAGGTTCATCTGATCGGGCTGCCGGTCCAGATCCATCACAGAGCGAGCATGCACATGCGTGCGCTGCAACGAGAGTTCGACCTGATCCGGCGCCGTGACAGCGACACCACCAGCATCCCACACCGCCTCATCGACCTGATCGCCCAGCTCGATGAGGAGTTCGGCGGCGTCGGGGAACAACCGGTCGAGGCACTCGAGGACGCCGTGGACAGCGGGGTGACGACCATCGATCTGGTGTACCGGATACCACCGTCCGCCGGCGCTGCGTCCGAGCGTCTCGGTGAGCTGCTCGATGAGGCCGACGATTACTGCCGCAAAGGCACCCATCTGCTCACGGTGGTCACGCCCGACGATGCCCTTCGCTACCGCAGGTGGTTCCTCTCGGAGTTCATCCGACAGACCCGCGGGCTCCCGCCTGTGGCATGGCCGGACTACCGCTCCGAGAACACGGCCGGAGTCGTGGCAGGCGGAGAGGACATCGGTGTCACGGGGGGCTTCGGATCGTTGCCGTCCGGGTGGTCCGTGACGCATCGTCAGGGCGAGATCATCTTCTCGGTGTCGGGCTCGGTGGACCTCGTGAGCGGGCCCTCGCTGCGCGACTCGTTGACCTCGCTGATCGCAGAGCATCGCCGGGTCGTCGTCGATCTCGAGTCCTGCGACTTCATGGACTCCGTAGGACTCAGCGTGCTGGTCGCTGCGCACAAGCGCGCCCTGGAGCAGCAGGTCGATCTGCGCTTCCGGCTGAGCCCTGCGGCCCGGCAGGTGATCGATCTCACCGGCCTGGCCGATTGGCTGACCCTCGAGCACTGACCCTCGAGCGGTTCTCCATCGGCTCGGAGTTGTGATGGCCGACAGTTGCTCTCGCTCCGGTGTTACCGGTCCAGGGCGACCAAGAGGGCGGCGATGTCGTCGAACGGATCCGCGACGTTGGCTGCAAGCTGATCCAGTAGGCCGTCGACGGGGAAGTCGGCGGCAGCCGCAGCGAGCGCTCGGAGCCGCTCGAGGCCTGCGTCGACGGTTTCCCCCGGCGCTCGAAGAGGCCGTCGGTGTAGAGGAGAACGCGATCACCAGGCTCGAGCGCAAGGGACTGAAGGCGGTAGGTCGCGTCCGGAGCAACTGCGAGCGGATAGCCGGGCCGCTGCTCGGCGAGCTGGGCATCGCCAGAAGCCGAGATGATCGGCGCAGGGTGACCGGCGGACGCCCAGTTCATCCGGCGCGTTCGGGGGTCCAGCGTGCCATAACAGCAGGTGACGAAGTAGCTGGGGGCGCTGCCGAATCGGTGGATGATCTGGTTGACCGCGCCGAGCACCTGGTCGGGCTGCTCTCGGAGCGCTGCGGCAGCTCGGAACACGTTGCGAACCTGCACCATGAACGACGCTGCACACGGCCCGTGCCCGGAGACATCAGCGATCACCAGCCCGAGTCGTCCGTCCGGCAGCACGAAGGCGTCGTACCAGTCGCCACCGATCGGCTGCTCGGTGGATGCAGGCCGGTAGATCGCATCGAGCACCGCTCCACCGGCATCGGGGAGCGTGTCGGGCAGCGAGGCGCGCTGCAGCAGCTCGACAGCGACGCGCTCGCGCTTGGCGACCTCTCGGGCCTCGCGTTCCGCGTGTTCGAGTCGGACCAGTTCCGACACGTCGTTCGATGCAGCGAGGTAGCCGTCACCGAAGCGGACCACCTGCAGGTTCCAGTAGCCGTCGATGCTCGTACCATCGTCGAGCTCGTCGTGGTACTCGAGACGCTCGGCCACGAACGGCTCGCCGGAGTCAACGACCGTCGCGAACCGGTCGAACATCCCGGAGTCGCGCCAGCGAGGGTAGAGCTCCAGCACGCTGCGCCCGATGAGGTCATCCGCTCCCCTGCCCGGGCCGTCGACGCCGGCTACGTTCATATAGTCGATCACGAAATCGGCGATGTGACCTTGGTCGTCCCGCTGCGCGTGTGCGATGGCCACCTGATGGAGCATCGAGTCGAGCGCAGCTCGGAACCGGTCCGCGCTGAGCTGCTCGGTCAGGCGGATCCGGTTCATCGCCAACGCGACGAGCGAGGCAACGGTCTCGCAAAGGGTCCTCGAGGTGTCGGTCAGTGGACGCTGATGTGGCCATCCGACCCGAAAGACCGCAAGCGCGTCGCCGTCGACGGGGTCCACGACCGGCACGCACACGCACGCAGCGTCGCCGACGAGCTGACGCTCCGGCTCCATCTCGGGGTATCTCCTGGCGAACTCCCCGTCGGAGCCGACGTGCACCACACCCCGGCGGCGCACCGCGTCACACATGGGTGTCCGACGTTCGATCGACATGCGGAACCCGCTCCACGCTCGCTGCACGTCCTTGGTGTAGCCCGAGAGCGGGGAGGCCACCTCGAGGCGGCCCTGCTCGCGATCGACCACGGCGAGCAGCGCCCGGCCCTTGAACGCGTCGGCGAGGAACTCGGTCAGCGATGCCACCAGCTGCGTCTCGTCGGCGACCGTCGCGAGCTCACGGGCGAGCTGCAAGAGCGATTCGCCCCGTCGACGCCCGACCACCTCTCCGGTCGTGTCGCGTACTGCGGTTCCGACGCCGACAAGGGTGCCGTGCTCGTCCCTGATCGGGTAGTAGCTCGCCTTCCAGTGTCGCTCGATCCCAAACTCGGGCACGTCCAGAGACAAGTCCTCATCGACGACCGATTCACCTGTGTCGCGAACCGATTCCAGGATCGGTTCGTACAGCTGGCCTGCGGCCGCGTTGAACTCGCTCGGCCTGTGCCCGAGGTGGTCCCGGACGGGCACCCCACTGATCTCGGCGAGCTTGTCGTTGACCCGTTCGAAGCGAAGGTCGGTGTCGAACAGCGCGATCCCCACCGGGCACCGTTGAGCAGGGAGCCGCTGATCACACGGTGCCGTCGCTCGGAGCGCCGCAGCTCGTCGAGCCTGTTCACCACCAGCAGCACACCCACGCAGCCGAGCGCGAAGACCGCGACCGAGACGAGCCGGCTGGCGGGACCCATTCCGTCGGGAGTGCTCGTGAACCATGCTGCGATCGCTACCTAGCTCGTGATGGTGGCAGCCACACCTGCGCGGAACCCTACGAACACCGCGATCAGGATGGTGATCGTCAGCAGCACCACACCGGGTCGGTACAGCGTCGGGTCGTCCAGCTGGGCCAGCGCGATCGCTACGATCGCCGGCAGCGTGATGCCCACCGCAGCGTCGCCCACGCTCCGCCAGCCAGAGCTGTCCACCGGGTCCGGCGTGCCGCCGGGGTCGGAGCCAGCGGGTCCGGCTGGCGTCAGCTCAGGCCCCGGCGTACCGACCATGGCGAGGCGCTCCGCCGCAGCACGGACCGCGAGGACATCGCGGTCGGTGAACGGCTGCTCCGCCGAGCGTCGGCCGACCACGAGCGTGCCGACCGCTGTGCCGTCGACCGTCAGCGGCGCGGCGATCAGCGAGTGGACGGGGTGCAGCGCCAGGAACTCACGCCACGGGTCCGGAAACTCCCCTGCCGGCAGGTACGACGGATCGAAGGTCAACACGACGACCAGGTCACCGGTGCGTGCGACCTGCTCGGTGACGGTGCCGGCCTCAGGCACCTCGATGCCGACGACCTCACGCAGGTCCGCGTCGACCTCTGCGCTCGGGTCGTATGCGTGCACAGTGGTGACGGTGCCCAGGCCGGAGCGCCGATTCAGCGCGACGGTCGCGCCCGAGAGCTGCTCGCTCAGTGTACGAAGCAGCAGAGATACAAGATGGTCGTCCTGCAAGCGATCGAGCGAACTCGATCCCTCACCCCTGAATTGGTCGTTGACCTCGGCCCCAGGCACCCGACCGAGCGTAGTGATCGACGGTCGAGCGCGTCGTCTGGCCCGGTGGACGCAAGAATCGGTGCTGGGGGCCACGTCCTGAACCGCAGCCTGTCGCGCGGCGCACTCGTTGAGCTCCGACGACGGATCTCTTCGGTTCGGGCTGCAGCACGTCGGGGTAGGCGCGGCTGTATGGATTCCACTACTCCCGCTCCGTCATCTGCTCCGACATCGGACCTCGATCTCGAGTGCGACGAGACAGCGCCCTGGTCAGCCCGGCAGTTCGTCGCAGCGGTGTTGGCACACGAGGATCGCTCACGCCTCGCGCCCGCTGCCCTGCCCGTCGTGTCAGAGCTGGTGACCAACGCCGTGAACCACACCGGCTGCGACTGGCTCATGGTGAGGGTCGCCACGCTCCCCGATCGGGTCCGGGTCTCGGTGTTCGACAGCGACCCTGACCGCCTGCCGCGCCTCGATTCACGATCTGCCGTCCTCGACGGCGGCATGGGCCTGCGCATCGTCGACCACATGGCTGCGAAATGGGGGTACTCCGTCCACGAGCGATCCAAAGAGGTGTGGTGCGACCTCTCTGAGTGAGTCCGATCTCATCCACTGCTGTGCCTGCGATGGCACCGGCCGCGTCGCGACGGGCTTGGCCGGCGGCCAGCATCCCTTCGTGCCCGGCCGGGTACTTCATGTGTGTGCCTGACGACGAGCTTTCGACCTTCGGGGTGACCCACCCCGGCCGGCATGAGGGGCCACGTGCCGTGATGCTCCGTCGCCTCGCCTACGGCGCAACAAGCCTCGCGCTCATCGTGCTCGCAGTCCTTGCGGTGCTCGACGCCGTCGCACCGGTGTTCGGCGTCGACTCAGCACAGGAGAGCGACCGCAGCACGGACGGTGCCCTGTTGACCGTCGAGTACCCCGAGCTCACCCGACCGGCGCTGGCCAGCCCGTTCGCGATCGAGATCACCCGAGCTGACGGCTTCGACGCACCGATCGAGGTGGCCATCAGCCGCCCGTGGATCGAACAATGGGATGAGAACGGGTTCGCGCCGGAGCCAGAGTCGTCGACCGGTGACCCGGAGTGGGTCGTGTACGAGTTCGAGCCTCCCGACGGCGACACGCTGCGTGTGTTCTACGACGCTCGCTTGGAGCCGGCGCGCCAGGAGAGCATCGGGGGTGCGGTGCAGTTGCGCTCGTCCGGACGACCGATCGCCGAAGTCTTCTTCGAGACGAGGGTGAGGCCCTGATGGAGATCGTCGTTCGTGCCACGCTGGTGTTTGCACTGCTGTTCGTGCTCATGCGAGGACTGCGCAAGCGCACCCTGGCCGAGATGTCGCCGTTCGAGATGATCCTGCTGGTCACCTTCGGCGACATCGTCCAACAGGGCGTCACCCAGGAGGACTATTCACTCACCGGGGTAGTGCTCGCCGTGGGCACGTTCGCCTTCTGGATCTCGGTCATGTCGTGGCTGTCCTATCGGTTTCCACGAGCCCGCAAGGCGATCGAAGGCGTGCCGTTGGTGATCGTCGAGAACGGCCGACCGGTCGAGGCGACCATGCGGCTCGAGCAGATGCCGTTGGAGGAGGTGATGGAAGCTGCACGCCAGCAGGGCATCGCCGACCTTGCCGAGGTGCGACTCGCAGTGCTCGAGCCCTCCGGCAAGCTCTCGTTCATCAAGGCCGCCGACCAGGCCGTCCCCCGCGCAACCGACGACGCTTCGGGCGCTTAAGTCGACTTCCCGGCTCGGTGCCTCACGCGGTGAGGCGCAGTTCGGCCGAGTCGGTTTTGCCGTGCCCGGCGGTCGAGGGGAACCGCCGGACACGGCTGAGTTGGAGAGTGGACCCGTCATGGGGCGAGCGCGGGTCCAGCGGATGTGTACCCAGCCCCAACATCTTCGATGCCTGCGCCTCCAGACTCCTCGTCACTCGGTCGCGAGGCCGTGGCGCTGAGCGGCGCGCTGAGAGCGTCCGCATACGGTCCGTTGATCGCGAACTCGGGCCGAGCTGCTTGGCTCGGTTCACTCGACGTCGAAACGGGTCCGCTCCGTCTCGCATCATCCCCGATGCAGGTCGGCGACGAGCGCTGCGTGGTCGGGCGGACGATCGCTGGAACGTTCCCGGTGATCGATCCAGGTCGTGTCGAGACGGTCGGCGAGCGCCTGCGTCACCGTGATGACGTCGATCCGCATGCCCAGGTTGCGTGTGTAGCCCACGCCGTAGTTCCAACAGGTAATCGGCGAAATCAACCACCCCAGCGAAGCACGTCGACATCGACCAACCCGCTCGACAGCAGCTCCCTCAGCGTCTAGCGCTTGCCTGGCGACTGCCGCCTTGCTGGTGATCCAGCGGCACGTTTCGCGGTGCGTGACATCGCCAGGCCCGCAAGGAGCAGCGCCGCTCCGAGGGCCGCCAACGGAGCGGATGAATTCGCTGTTCCTGTCAACGCCAGCTCCGCTTCACGAGTTGCGTGCGGGGAGCCGGACGTGGTCGACGAGTCGGCACCCCGATCGTCGATGGCGGGGCTGGCGGACCCAGGTGCGACCGATGCCGGTGTGGGCGATACGACGCCCGTAACGGTTGTTGACGTGGTGGTCGTGGGCTTGGGATCGGCGTCCTCGAGCGACACGACGACTCGAAGGTTCACGCCAGCGTAGAAGGGCGCGGTGGTCGACGCCGATGCCGTGATCTCCACGGTGTTCGACGGGTTGGGCACGCCGTCGGCCAGTGCGGTCACCGTGACCGAACGGGTCTGTGCCCACTCCGACGCAGTCCACGAGCCCGTCGGGGTCGACAGCGATACGCGAGCCGGATCACTCACGCTGAACGCGAACGAGAGCACCGCAGCCTCAGGTGGAGGCGCCAGGAGCGGCTGAGTCAGACGCAACTCGACAACCTGCGTCCTGCCTTCTGTGAGCGCGACCGCAACAGGGGCGACGACCACCTTGGACTGCGCGCCAGCAATCCCACCGAACTGGACGAAACACAGCGCGACCGCCGCCGCGGCCGCCGCGGCCGCCACCGAGCGCAGCCCGACGCAACTGCCTGACATCGCATCAGGCTACGAGCCAACAGCTGTTCACCCGCGGATCTCCGTCCATCCGAGGCCCTGAGGGAGTGCGCCGCCTGATTGATGTCGTGCTGGGCTTCCTATCGCGCTCCCGGCCCACTGCGTCATCCCGTCGGCGTCGAGTCCGCTGAGTGAATCGTCGAATCGGTGATCGGCAACACACACCAAGCGTGCACTGGCCGCAGCTGCTGCAGCTAGTGCGGCCGTGCCTCCGGCTATGGCCAGACATCTTCGATCAGAACTCATGTCGAGTCATCTCGTCTCCATCCTTTTCCGTCTGCCGTGTCGGTCCGGATCCGTTCCATCTGCCGTGTAGGTCCGGCGAGCTGTACCCGTTCGCCGACTGCTCCCATGCCACCCGCAGGATCGAGCCGCGCCGGGCGGAGCGGCTGGACGCTCCGTTGCCGTTGCGATTGTTGGTCTCGGGCGGCGAGCGGATCGGATGTCCCGGCATGGGTAGGGGGCGGTTCGTGCAATCGAATTCGTCTCGAGGTCCTACCAACCTGTGGTTCGTGCCGGTGCTGTGTGTGCTGGCGGGACTCATCTTGTCGTTCGCGACGATCTGGATCGATCGAGCCTTCGACTACGAGTTGGTGCCGCCGTCATTCACCGGCGGGCCCGATGCAGCACTGCAGGTCTTGTCGACGATCGCAGCGTCGATGGTCTCGCTTGCTGCGCTGGTCCTGACCATCACCATGGTCGTCGTGCAGCTCGCGATGGGCCAGTTCTCACCGCGAATCGTCCAGACCATCCTTCAGGACCGACCCAGCCAGATCGCTATCGGGCTCTTCGTCGCCACGTTCGCTCACTCCATGTTGACTTTGCGCGAGGTCCCACCACCGACCCGGTGACGGTCCCCGGATTGTCGATCCTGGTCGCGCACGTCCTGGCCCTTGCGAGCATCGCAGTGCTGGTGTTGTACGTGAACCACATCGGACGCTCGCTGCGTGTGGCTGCGCTGATCGAGCTTGTCGGTTCCGACACACGTCGACTACTCGACGAGCAATACCCTCAGCCCGCCGACCAGCCTGCCGATCCCCGCGTCGTGCTCGCCGAGCGGTCCGGTGTGCTGACCAACATCGATGTGGACCGCATTGTCCAGGCCATGCACGCAGCCGGCTGCACGGCGCGTCTACGCGTCGGTCTCGGAGAGTTCGTCCCCGCAGGCGCAGTGCTGTTCGATGTGGACGGCGCCGTGTGCACCGAACACATGCGCGCAGAGCTCGACGTCGCGGTTCGTCTGGAGCTCGAACGAACACTGGACCGTGACGTCGCCTATGGGTTCCGCCTGCTGGTCGACATCGCCGAGCGATCCGTCGCCGAATCGCCGTTCCAGGACCCAACGACCGCAGTGCAGGCCATCGACCGCCTCCACGACTGTCTCCGACACCTCGCTCCCCGACGCTTCCCTCATGGTCGACACCTCGACGACGGCGGTCAGGTGCGGCTCACGATGCCCGTCATGTCATGGGATGACTTCGTACGTTTGGCGTTCGAAGAGATCTCCCTCGCCGGCGCCGGATCTCCTCAGGTGGAGCGTCGACTCCTCGCAGCCATCGACGACCTCGAGGACGTCGCAGAAGGCGACCGCCTCGACATCCTCCACGACTACCGCCAGCGACTCCAGAGCAGCCGCAGTCATGGCGAACACGACGAGAACGAACCCATCCACGCAGATCCACATGGCATCGGCCTGGGCTCATGACGGACACCGTGCATGAGTGTGTCATGGGAGTTGAGTCCCGGGTAGTGGTGTAGCGGGGGTGGGTCCCCCGGACGCGATGACCACCGCGTCAGCCTCTTGAAGTTCCTGCGAAAGAGCGACGAGAGGATGAACACGGTGGTCAACAACAACATGG
>JAESFR010000315.1_pt1 | contig 12438 bp, 11 predicted proteins | sample 9266191 | NCBI WGS metagenome assembly JAESFR01 (sample SAMN14503063, study PRJNA617104) | algae metagenome | isolation source: Pleurocapsa minor HA4230-MV1 and co-occurring heterotrophs from cement on... | place: USA: Nuuanu Pali Lookout, Hawaii | collected 2009-07-20
CAGGCGATCGGCGCGCTCGGCCTCACGGTCTTCTCGGTCAGCATGACGATCGTGCGCGTGTTCGGCGGTCCGCTCGTCGACCGCTTCGGACGCGTCGCGACCCTGCGGGTGCTCGCCGCCCTCGCCACCGCGGGCCTGCTGCTGTTCATCCTCGCCCCGAGCGTTCCGCTCGTGTTCGCGGGCGCGGCCCTCTGGGGCGCGGGCGTCTCGCTCGGCTTCCCGCTCGGCATGTCGGCGGCTGCCGACGATCCCGCGAAGGCCGCCGCGCGGGTGAGCGCGGCCGCGACGATCGGCTACATCTCGTTCTTGTGCGGCCCCCCGATCCTCGGCTTCATCAGCGAGCACATCGGGCTGCTGAACACGCTGTACATCCTGGTCGCGCTCGCCGTGGCATCCGGTCTCGCGTCCGGCGCCGCCAAGCCGATCGCGGGCTCGGTCGTCGGCGCGGGTCACCCCTCCGCGAAGCAGGCCGAGCACTCGCACTGACGTCCCGTCCCGCCGGCGCGCGGCTAGGCTTTCCGGGTGCGTCTCGTCATCGCCCGCTGCTCCGTGGACTACACCGGTCGCCTCAACGCGCACCTGCCGCTTGCGACCCGGCTGCTCGTGCACAAGGGCGACGGAAGCCTGCTCGTGCACTCCGACGGCGGCTCGTACAAGCCGCTCAACTGGATGAGCCCGCCGTGCACCCTCACGCTGCAGACCCCGGATGACGCGGATGCCGCCGACGGCGTGATCGAGATGTGGAAGGTCACGCACGCGAAGACCGGCGACGCCCTGCTCGTGCGCATCCACGAGGTGATCTCCGACACGTCGCACGAACTGGGAATCGACCCGGGTCTGGTCAAGGACGGCGTGGAAGCAGACCTGCAGCGACTTCTGGCCGAGCAGGTCGACGTGATCGGCGACGGCCTCACGCTGGTGCGGCGCGAGTTCCCCACCGCGATCGGCCCGGTCGACCTGCTTCTGCGGGATTCCGCGGGCGGCACGATCGCGGTCGAGGTCAAGCGCCGCGGCGACATCGACGGGGTCGAGCAGCTGACCCGGTACCTCGAGCTGCTCGGGCGGGATCCGCACCTCGCGCCGGTCGCCGGGGTGTTCGCCGCCCAGGAGATCAAACCGCAGGCCCGCGTGCTGGCCGCGGATCGCGGCATCCGCTGCGTCACGCTGGACTACGACGGCATGAAGGGCGTCGACTCCGGAGCCCCGCGGCTGTTCTGATCCGTCCCGCCTAGGCTGGAGGCATGGGCAGGCGATCACCGTGGACGTGCGTGCTGTGGGACGTCGACGGGACGATCGTGGACGCATCCGACGGCATCCTGCGTCGCCTCACCATCACCCTCGAGCACTTCGGGAAGAAGGCCCCGACCCGCGCGGAGCTCGTGCACTGGATCGGCCCGCCGATGTTCGAGTCGTTCCAGGTCACCGGCGGCATGACGCCGGACGGTGCCGCGGCAGCCGTCGCGTTCTACCGCACGCTCGGCAAGTCCGACGGCTACACGACCGGCGCGAAGCTCTTCGCCGGCGTCGGCGATCTCATCCACGAGGTGGCGGCATCCGGCATCCCGCAGGCGACCGCGAGCTCGAAGCCCGAAGTGCAGGTCGTGGCGCTCATGGAGCACTTCGGTCTCGCGCCGTGCTTCACCGCGATGGTGGGCGCGACCTCGGATGAGCGCACCCTCGCGGCGAAGTCCGACATCGTCGCCGAGGCGCTGCGCCGACTGCAGGCCGCGGGAGTCGACACGAGCCGGCCGGTGCTGATCGGAGACCGGCACCACGACGTCGAGGGCGGCGCCGAACGAGGCGTGCCCGTGATCTTCGTCCGCTGGGGCTTCAGCTGGCCCCACGAGGCCGCCGGCGCCCAGGCCGCCGTGAGCAGCGTCGAAGAGCTGCGCGACCTTCTGCTGGTGGGCGAGACCGATGAATGAGGTCGTCGCGGGCGTGCTCGGGTGGGCGATTCCCGCGCTCGTCGTCTTCGGCGTCACCGCGCTGGCCATCGCGATCATCGCCTGGGGCATCCGGAGCGCGCGCCGGTCGCCCCGGGCCCGCGCCGCCGCGGATGCGCTGCGCGGTCAGGCCGGGGCGAGGCTCGTCACGCTCGACGACGCCGTCGACGAGCTCGATCTCGAGGTCGGACTCTCCGGCGCCCTCTACGGCGGCGGCTCGCCGGCATCGCTGCGCCGCGCACGGCTGACCGCGCAGCACGTCCGCGACGCCTCGTTCGAGGAGTACCGCGCCATCTCCGATCCGACCGCGTCTCCCGTCGAGATCCGCCGGGTCGCGGCGCGGATCGAACGGCGCAGCGCCGAGGCGCTCGCGACGATCTCCGCGGCGCGGGCCGAGCATTCGGACTGGGTGCGGGCGAATGTCTCGGCCGCCGCGCAGATCGCGGCCGCGCGCGAGCGACTCGCGGCCCTGCGCGCGACGATGGGCGACCCCACCGCTCTCGTGGCCGACCTCACGTCGCGCTTCGCCGAAGACGAGTGGGCGGACGCGGCGCGCGCGGCGCGCGCAGCGGTGGATGCCGTCGACCAGGCCGAGCGCTCCCTCGAGGTCGCCGCACGAACGGCCGATGACCCGACCCGCACCGCGCTGGCCGATCTGGCGTCCGCCGAACGCGCGCTGCGGACGGCCGAGGGCGAAGCGCGCACCCTGGAGGAGACGCACCGCCTCGTGACCCAGGCAGCGCAGGCCGTTCCCGGCGAGTTCGCGGCCGCGCGCACCGCGCTGCGGCAGGCGATGGTGACGCGCGAGCAGTTGGACGGCGTCGACGCGGCGCGCCTGGGCGGAGAGCTGCGGGCGATCGACGCAGACCTGACGGGCCTCGAGCAGGATGCCGCGCGCCGGCCCACCCGCACGATCGACCGGATCGCACGCCTGCGCGACCGGCTCGATCTCGCGCTGGGCGATGCGCGCACCGCGCAGCAGCGCATCAGAGGCGCACGGACGGCGCTGCCCGGCACCCTCGCCGCCGCCCGCAACGCGATCGCGCACGCCGAGGCGTCGGTGTCTCACACGCGTGCCGGCGCCGATGCGCGAACGCGCCTCGTGTCGGCCCAGCGCGAGCTCGCGGCGGCACGTCAGGTGCCGGACCCGGTCGAGGCGCTGGATGCCGCGCGCCGGGCGATGCGGGATGCCGAGGACGCCCAGGCGCTCGCGAACTTCGACCGGCAGGGCGGTCGCTGAGGGTCCTCGCCGCCACCGCGCCGCTATCGTGAACCCATGAGCGACGTCGAGACCAAGCCGCGGCATCCCGTCCTGATCGTCGCCTCGCGCATACCGGCCACCCTCGCCCTGATCGCCGTCATCGTCGCCGTCGGCGTGGTCTTCGCCGGGCTGTGGAGCCCGTTCGAGGACAACCCCCTGTACGAGTCGGTCGCCTACGGCCTCCCGGCCCTGCTGGAGGGACGCTGGTGGACTCCGGTCACCGGCACGTTCTTCGTCAACCACCCGCTCGTCTATCTGTTCACCATCGCGAGCTTCATCGGGATGGGGTATCTCGAGTTCCGGCGCGGATCGCGCGTCGCCCTCGCATACTTCGGCGTCGGGCAGCTGTTCGCGATCTTCGCGAGCGCCCTGCTGCTCTGGCTCTTCGCATTCCTGCCGTGGCCCTGGGCGCAGCAGGAGGCCCTGGTGCTGGATGTGGGTCCGTCGGGCGGAACGATGGCCTGCATCGCGGCGGCCGCCGGTCTGCTCGCCGCTCCCTGGCGCGTGCGGGCCTGGGCGATCGTGCTGGGCTTCACGTTCGTGACGCTCTTCTTCTGGGGCTCGCTCGCCGACCTCGAACACGCGCTGGCCGTGCTTCTCATCCTGTTCGTCGACCGCTCTCTGCGTTTCCGTCGCACGACGGTGCGCGAGCAGCGGCTCATCGCGTTCGTCGCCGTCCTCACGGTGCTCGCGATCGACATCCTGACCTTCCTCGTGCCGACCAACGGCCCCTTCGGAAGCACCGACGCCGCATCCGGATCGATCATCGACATCGCCGTGGACGTCGTGATCATCCTCATCCTGGCGAACGGCCTGCGCCGTGGGCGTCGGTGGGCGTGGGTGCTCAGCATCATCCTCGCGTCGTTCAACGTGCTCACGGGTGTGCTGTTCCTCACCCTGCAGTTCGTTCCCGACGCGAAGGTCGAGAGCTCGGTCGGCGATCTCAACGTCGCGATCGCGCAGTCCGCGATCTGGCTCGTGGTCCTCGTGTATCTGATCCTCGTGCGGGGGGCGTTCCGCGCTCGGCGCAAGTCGACGATCGGCAAGGGCGACGAGCCGAGCGTCGAGGATGTGAAGGAGGAGCTGCGCGCGAGCGGCGGGGGCACGCTGTCGTGGATGACCACGTGGGCCAACAACAGCTACGCCCGCACGAGCGACGGGATCGTCGCCTATCAGAAGCGCGCAGGCGTGGCCCTCGCGCTCGGCGATCCGCTCGGACCGGAGGAGAGCCGCGCGGCATCCGTCGACGAGTTCATCGCGATGGCCGAATCGGCCGGCTTGATCCCGTGCTTCTTCAGCGCCGTCGACGCGACGAAGGATGCCGTCCCCTCGACGTGGCGCAGCCTCGTCGTGGCCGACGACACGATCGTGGACCTTCCGGGTCTCGAGTTCACGGGCAAGGCGTGGTCGGCGGTGCGGACGTCGCTCAATCGCGCGGGGCGCGAGGAGATGACGTTCCGGATGTCGCGCCTCGCCGATGAGACGTGGGGCATCCAGCAGCAGCTCCGCGCCATCTCGGAGATGTGGGTCGGCGACAAGGGTCTGCCCGAGATGGGCTTCACGCTCGGCACCCTCGACGAGGCGATGGACCCGGAGGTGCGCGTCGCCCTCGCGGTGTCGCCGAAGGGCGACGTGGACGGCTTCCTGTCGTGGCTGCCGATCTACGGTCCCGGCGGCACCGTGCGGGGATGGACGCTCGATCTGATGCGCCGGCGCGAGGGCGGCTTCGGGCCGGTGATGGAGTTCCTCATCGGCTCATCCGCGAAGCACTTCTCCGACGAGGGCGCCGAGATCATGTCGCTGTCAGGAGCGCCGCTCGCGCACGACTACCCGCCGGATGCCGGCGCGATCGCGACCCTGTCGGACTGGCTCGCGGAGATGCTCGAGCCGGTCTACGGATTCGGCTCGCTGCACCGGTTCAAGGAGAAGTTCCAACCGCGCTACGAGACCATGTACCTGCTCTTCCGGGACGAGAGCGACCTCACCCGCATCGGCGCGGCGCTCACCCGGGCGTTCCTCCCCGATGCCACCCTGCGGCAGTTCGCCGGCGCAGGGGTGGAACTGGTACGGGGCGAGCGCGACTAGAAGTCGCCGCCCGCCCCGCAATGCTCCGGCGCCGAAGCGCCGCAGTGATCGGTCTGAGGTCAGACCGGACGAATGTTCTCCGCCTGCAGGCCCTTCGGGCCCTGGGCGACTTCGAACTCGACGCGCTGGTTCTCTTCAAGCGAGCGGTAGCCGCCCGACTGGATCGCGGTGTAGTGCGCGAAAACGTCGGCGCCGCCGTCATCAGGAGCGATGAAGCCGAAGCCCTTCTCCGCGTTGAACCACTTGACCGTGCCCTGGGTACTCATTTATTGCCGTTCTGTTGTGCCCGAGCTATCTGCGTCGAGTCCCAATCAGGCTATCGAACCCTGAGGACAAGAGGGAGAAGTTCGCGGAAGAAGGTGACACAAACGTTGCACACCATCGTCCGCCCGGGCTGAGCGGAAGCTCGAAGCCCGGGCGTCGACGGATCCCCCCGGATACGTCACGCCAGGCGTGACAAGGCACACTCTACCGATATATCAGCCATTCGGCGAGGGACACGAGCAGCGGAATCGCCGGCCTTCGCCGGCATCCGCTCGACGTAGACTGAGCCCAGTCATGAGCCCGCACCTCCCCCCTGTCGACCCCCAGGCCGCCGTCCTCGGCGACGAGGTCTACGCACTGCTCGGAGAAGCGATCGTCGACGGCCGGCTCGGCGCAGGCGAGCGGCTCCGCGACCACGAGCTGGCCGATCACCTCGGGGTCTCGCGCACGCCGGTGCGCGAAGCGCTGCAGCGCCTCGAGCGCGCCGGGCTCGTCGAGGTCGCGCCGAACCGGTACACGAAGGTCTCGGTGCCGAACGACCGCGTGTCCGCCGACACGCATGAGCTGTTCGTCTACCTGATGGGCAGCGCGCTGCGGATCGCGCTGCAGCGCTGCACCGACGACGAGCTGGCGACCGTCGTCGAGCACGTCGACGACATCGTGGCGGCATCCGCGTCCGATGATCACCCCGCGATCATGGCGACGAGCGGCCGCTTCTTCGAGCGGGTGGTCGACGACGCCGACAACGTCGCGTTCGCCCGGGTGCTGCGCGAAGCCGAGATCGCGATCCGTCGCAACATCGCCGGACGCGCGCCATTCATCGACTGCCCGGCGCGGCGGACGGCCGCGTACGAGCAGTTCCGGGATGCCGTCCGCCTGCGCGACGGCGACCGCGCGGAGTCGCTGCTGCGCGACCTGCACGGGGTGATCTGAGTCCGCCTTCTGCGCGTCGGCCCCGCTGAGTAGCGTGGACGCGTGGGCCACATCGAACTGCGCGAACTCGACGACGACGACCTCGACGCGATCTTCGAGATGATGCGCGACCGCGCGGCGGTCGAGATGGCGGCCTTCACGGCCACCGACCCCGACGACCGCGCGGCCTTCGACGCGTGGATCGCGCGAGAGCTCGCTGCGCCCGAGGTGAGCACATTCGTCGTGACCGAGAACGGCGGGTTCGCCGGCACGGCCGCGGTGTTCTCGGTCCAGGGCGACCGAGAGGTCACCTACTGGATCGCTCGGCACGCGTGGGGCCGCGGTGTCGCGACCGAAGCGCTGCGCCTCCTGGTCTCACGCGAGCCCGAGCGCCCGTTGTTCGCCCGGGTCGCGACGCAGAACGCGGCATCCCGTGCCGTTCTGACCAAGATCGGCTTCACCGAGGTCTCCCGCGATGTCGACTTCGCCCCGGGGGTCGGGCGCGAGGCGGAGGAGATCGTGATGGTGCTCGTGCCGACCCTCGAGTAGCGGCCCCGGTCATACGAGAAACGGCTCCCCGTTCGGGGAGCCGTTTCTCATCACGTGCGCGAGGGGGGAGTTGAACCCCCACGTCCTTTCGGACACTGGCACCTGAAGCCAGCGCGTCTGCCTATTCCGCCACTCGCGCGAGATGCGGCATCCGATGGACACTGCGCAACTCAACTTCCCGAGGATATCACGCAGCACTCCGCCCCTCGAATCCGCGCGAACGGAGGAGATCGAGCGATCGGAGGACGGATGCGGGCAGAACCTCCTCCCTTCGCTGGATCACCTCCGGATCGCCCCCGCACACAGCCGAGTGACGCCGCGAAACCCCTCGATCCGCGCATCGACGGAGGTCACAGCCGGAGCAATTAGCATGTACCGACCGGCACCACCTGCCTGAGGAGTCGTGTGGGACTACTTGACAGCTTCGAGAAGGGTCTCGAGCGCGCCGTCAACAGCGCGTTCGCGAAGACCTTCCGCAGCGGTATCCAGCCCGTCGAGATCGCCTCCGCCCTGCGCAGCGAGCTCGACAAGAAGGCGGCGATCGTGAGCCGCGACCGCATCCTCGCGCCCAACGCGTTCACCGTGCACCTCGCCCCGTCCGACGACGACCACATGCGCACGCTCGGCGGCGCCCTGAACGACGAGCTCGACACCCTCGTGCAGAAGCACGCCAAGTCGCAGGGCTACACGTTCGCCGGTCCGGTTACGATCACGCTCGAGCGCGACGAGCAGCTGGCGACCGGGACGCTGCGCGTCGAGTCGTCGACCGCCGAGGGCAGGGTCGCGTGGCGCGGCGTGCTCGACGTCGAGGGGAAGCGGCATCCGATCGTCAAGTCGCGCACCGTGATCGGGCGCGGCAGCGATGCCGACATCACGATCTCCGACGCCGGCACGAGCCGCAAGCACGTCGAGATCCTGTGGGACGGCGAGCGCGCCATGGTGCGCGACCTGCAGTCCACGAACGGCACGATGCTCAACGGGCGCAAGGTCGCCGAAGCGGCGCTGACGCCCGACTCCACCGTGACGATCGGTCGCACCGACATCGTCTTCCGCGTGATCGCCCAGGCCGCACCCCCGCGGCCGAGCCGCCCCGCGACCGACGCGACGCGCGCCTTCGACCTCGAGGAGTTCGACCGGCGCGGCGGAGGACAGGGTCGATGAGCGAACTGACCCTGCTGCTGCTTCGCGTCGGCTTCCTCGTGCTGCTGTGGTTCTTCGTGTTCGCGGTCGTGTACTCGCTGCGCGCCGACCTCTTCGGGGTGAAGGTGCGCCGCATGCCGGATGCCGCCGCCGCGGCTCCCGCTCCCGCCGCCGCATCCGCCCCATCGGCCGCGCGCGCGTCCGCCACGGCGCCGGTCGCCTCGCCGCGGGCGGCTCCGGCCGGCAAGAGCGGCAAGGGCGGCAAGGCCACGACCGACGCGGTCTCGCGCATCGTCATCACGAGCGGTCCGAAGGCCGGTCTCGAACTCCCGCTCGGCTCCGAGCCGCTCACGATCGGCCGCTCCAGCGAATCCGGCCTCGTGATCCGCGACGACTACACCTCGAGCCACCACGCCCGCCTCGTGCTGTGGGGCGACCAGTGGATGATCCAGGACCTCGACTCCACGAACGGCACGTGGCACGACGGCGCGCGCGTGAGCGCGCCGGTGCCGATCACGGTGGGCGCTCCGATCAAGGTCGGCGCGACGACCTTCGAGCTGCGGAAGTAGCGGACCCCTCCTTCATGGTCTTCCAGGGCTCGAGCGCGGCGATCTCGCACACCGGCAAGGTGCGCTCCAACAACCAGGACTCGGGGTACGCCGGCTCGAACCTGTTCGCGGTCGCCGATGGCATGGGCGGCCACGCGGGCGGCGACGTCGCGTCGAGTCTCGCGATCGCCCGGCTGGAGAGCCTCGACCACCCGTTCGATTCGACGTCCGCGGCCGAACGGGAGCTCCGCGACGCGATCTCGGATGCCGCCGCCGAGCTGATCGACACCGTGCACGTCAAGCCCGAGCTCGCCGGAATGGGCACCACCGTGAGCGCTCTGGTGATGGTCGACGAGTACGCCGTGATCGCGCACATCGGCGACTCGCGCATCTACCTGTACCGCGATGACGCGCTGACGCAGATCACCACCGACCACACGTTCGTGCAGCGGCTCGTGGACTCCGGCCGCATCACCCCGGAGGAGGCGCGATATCACCCGCGCCGGTCGGTGCTGATGCGCGTGCTCGGCGACATGGACGCCGATCCCGAGCTCGACACCTTCATCATGCCGACCCAGCCGGGCGACCGGTGGCTGCTGTGCTCCGACGGCCTGTCCGGCGTGGTCGACGACGCGCACACCTCGAAGGCGCTCAGCCTGGGCCTCGCGCCGGGCCGGACCGCCGACAACCTGCTCAAGCAGGCGCTGGATGCCGGGGCCCCCGACAACGTCACGATCGTCCTGGTGGACGTGGGCGGCCAGCATCCGCTCTTCTCCGGCACGCCCACGATCGTCGGCTCCGCGTCGAACCCGCTCGGCATCGAAGTGCCCGCGGCGCGCTCCGGGCGCGGCGGGTGGCTGCACCCGAACCGTCAGGCGGCGAACGAGCCCAGCCACTTCGAGCCCGCGGCGGAGTTCCTGGAGGAGCTCATCGAGGAAGACCGTCGACGGGCCAAGCGGCGGCGCATCGGCTGGATCGTCGGCCTGGTCGTCGTACTCGCGCTGATCGCCGCCGGGCTGTTCGCGGCGTATACCTGGACGCAGACCCGGTACTACGTCGGCGCCGACGATGACACCGTGGTGATCTTCCAGGGCATCCAGCAGAGCATCGGCCCGATCGCGCTGTCGACGCCCCACGAGGACACCGAGATCCTGCTCGCCGACCTGCCGTCCTTCAGCCGGGCGACGGTCGAGCGCACGATCTCGGCGCGCTCCCTGGCCGACGCCGAGGCGATCGTCGACCGGCTGCGCAGCTCCGCGGAGGCGACCCGATGACCGCGCCCGCGAACAGCACCCAGGCGATCTCGGCCGACACCGCGGTGATCCGCGCGCTGCGCCGCATCCGCGTTCCGCAGACCCAGCGCAACCGCGAGCTCTTCCTGCTCGTCTTCGCCGTGGTCGTCAACGGCTCGGCGATCGCGCTGGTGCAGCTCGGCGCGCTGGGCGCGATCGACGCCGGGTTCCTCATCTACTGCGGCGCCCTCGCGGTGCTCGTGATCGCCCTGCACGTCGTTCTGCGCATCTGGGCGCGGGATGCCGACCCCTTCGTCCTGCCGATCGCGACGGTGCTCACGGGGCTCGGGATCGCGATGATCTACCGCATCGACATCGCGGTCGGACTGGTCGGGTGGGACGCGTACTCCACGAAGCAGCTCGCGTGGACCGGGATCGCGATCGCCGGCGCGATCGCCGTCGTGGTGCTGCTGCGCAACTACCGCATCCTCTTCCGGTACACCTACATCGCCGGCCTCGCGGGAGTTCTGCTGCTGATCCTGCCGATCATCCCGGGGCTCGGCACCGACGCGAACGCCGACGTGTGGGTCTCACTCGGGTTCTTCTCATTCCAGCCCGGCGAGCTCGCGAAGATCGCGCTGGCGATCTTCTTCGCCGGCTACCTCGTGCGCACGCGCGAGAGCCTGAGCTCCGTCGGAACACGCTTCCTGGGCCTCACGTGGCCGCGCGCCCGCGAACTCGGCCCGCTGCTGGTCATCTGGCTGATCTCGCTAGGCATCATCGTGCTGCAGCGCGACCTGGGCACCGGCCTCCTCATCTTCGGCATGTTCGTCGCGATGCTCTACGTCGCCACCGGCAAGACCAGCTGGGTCGTGATCGGCGTCGTGCTGGCCGCGGCCGGCGCGTTCCTCGCCTCGCGCGTGCTGCCCTACGTCGGCGGGCGCTTCGCGAACTGGCTCGACGCGTTCAACCCCGAGGTGATCGACCGCTCGGGCGGCAGCTACCAGCTCGTCCAGGGCATCTTCGGTCTCGCGCAGGGCGGCCTGATCGGCACCGGTCTGGGTCAGGGCCGCCCCTACATCACGCCGCTGTCGCAGAGCGACTACATCCTGCCGAGCCTGGGCGAAGAGCTCGGCCTCGTCGGGGTCTTCGCGATCCTGTGCCTGTACATGGTCTTCACCAGCCGCGGCATCCGCATCGGGCTGGCCGGCCAGGACGACTTCGGCAAGCTGCTCGCGACGGGCCTGTCGTTCACGATCGCCCTGCAGGTCTTCATCATGGTCGGCGGCGTGACCCGGCTGATCCCCCTGACGGGTCTGACCACGCCCTTCCTCGCGGCGGGCGGATCGTCCCTCGTGGCGAACTGGCTCATCGTCGCCATCCTGCTGCGCATCTCGGATGCCGTCCGCAGCCGTCCGCGGGTGGTGATCGGATGACCAAAGAGCTCAGACGTCTCAGCATCCTGATGCTGCTCATGTTCCTCACGCTGTTCGCCTCGACCAGCATCATCCAGGTCGTCCAGGCCGATGCCCTCGCCGACAACTCCCGAAACACGCGTGCGCTCTACGACTCGTACGAAGTACAGCGCGGGTCGATCATCGCGAGCGGCGCCGCGATCGCGAGCTCCGTGCCCTCGAACGACGTGTTCGCGTGGCAGCGCGTGTACGTCGACGGCGACATGTGGGCCCCCGTGACCGGCTACATCAATCCGGCGCTCGGCGCGGCCACCGGCATCGAACAGGCGATGAACCAGGAGCTCAGCGGCACCGCCGGATCGCAGTTCCTTGCGCGCCTCGATCGCATCATCACGGGGCAGCCGCCGCGCGGCTCGAACGTCGAGCTCACGCTGGACGCGAACGTGCAGCGCGCGGCATACGAAGCGCTCGGCGACCTGCAGGGCGCGGTCATCGCGATCGAGCCGTCGACCGGGCGCGTGCTCGCGATGGTGACGAGCCCGAGCTACGACACGAACCTGCTCGCCTCGCACAACACGACCGAGGTCAACGACGTCTACGACGCGCTCGACCTCGACCCGACGCATCCGCTGTTCAACCGCGCGATCGGCGGCGACCTCAACCCGCCCGGCTCGACGTTCAAGCTCGTGGTGGCCTCTGCCGCGCTCGCGTCGGGCGACTACACGCCGCAGTCGACGCTGCCCAACCCGGCGTCGTATCAGCTGCCGCAGTCCAGCAACGTCATCTTCAACGCGAGCGGCGGCACCTGCGGCGGCGGCGACACCGTCACGATCGCCGATGCGCTGCGGCTCAGCTGCAACATCCCCTTCGCGGAACTGGCCGTGCAGCTCGGCGACACCGCGATCCGCGAGGAGGCCGAGAAGTACGGCTTCAACGCGCAGTTCACGATGCCGCTCACCTCGACGGCATCGAGCTACCCGCGCGCGCTCGATGCTCCCCAGACCGCGCTCACCGGCTTCGGTCAGGGCCAGGTCACGGCGACGCCGCTGCAGATGGCCATGGTCTCCGCCGGCATCGCCAACGAAGGAG
>JAESFR010000316.1_pt1 | contig 12427 bp, 11 predicted proteins | sample 9266191 | NCBI WGS metagenome assembly JAESFR01 (sample SAMN14503063, study PRJNA617104) | algae metagenome | isolation source: Pleurocapsa minor HA4230-MV1 and co-occurring heterotrophs from cement on... | place: USA: Nuuanu Pali Lookout, Hawaii | collected 2009-07-20
TGAGCAGGACCGTGTCGATGCCCTCGAGAGCGGCGGCGACCGTCTCGGGCTCGGTGTAGTCCAGCTCGACGACGCTCACGCCGCGTGCGGCGAGGTCGGCGGCCTTCGAGAGGTCGCGCGCACCCGCGACGACGCTCTCGGGTTCAGCCCCCCGCGCGAGCAGACTGTCGATGACGAGGCGGCCGAGCTGACCCGTGGCGCCGGTGACGAGAATGGTCATGGGTTCCCTTTCGTGGAGTTGTCACGAAGGAGAACGTGTCCGGGCTCGATACCTTCCCTGGAGCAGGTACCCACTTTGAAGTAAGGTACCTACATGTCGGTGAGTTTTGCGCAGATCAAGGCCTCCGCGGACGGCGTGTTCACCGAGGGATGCGGCACCCGCGTGATCCTCGATCACGTGATGAGCAAGTGGGGCGTGCTGGTGCTCTCGTCGCTGTCCGACGGAACTCGCCGGTGGGGCGAGCTCCGCCGGGAGGTCGACGGCATCAGCGAGAAGATGCTCGCGTCGACGCTCAAGACCCTCGGCGCCGACGGCCTGGTCCATCGCGAGTCGCTGCCGGCCGTGCCGCCGCACGTCGAATACAGCCTCACGCCCCTCGGGCGCGACCTGATGGAGCGAATGCTGCCGCTCGTGGAGTGGGTCGCGGTGCACGCCGACGGGATGCTGGGCCGCGACGAGACCGGGAGGCCGTGATCAGCGGCGCCCGATGGACCGGACGATCGCCGTCGCGACCAGCACGGCACCGACCGCGGCACCGATGACCACGCCCGGACGCTCACGGTAGGCGACCTTGAGCCGCTCCATCCAGTCACCGGCGACGGTGCGCCCCTGGGCGACGATCTGATCGATGTCCACGTCGTCCGCGGCGCTCTTGAGCTTCGAGCCGGCGGTGCGGGCGGCATCCGTGGCGGCGTCGGCCGCCTTGGACGCGGCAGCGGCGACGTCGGATGCCGCGCTCTTGGCGCCCTCCACGACATCGGCGACCTTCGCGCTGACGGCATCGACCGTGTCGCTCGCCGCCTCTGCGACGTCGTCCTTCGCGGCATCCGCAGAGGCGTTCACGCGGTCGGCGAGGTCTTCGGCGGACGCGGCGACCGATGCGCCGGCATCCTGTGCGGTGTCACGGACACGCTCGGCGGCCTCGCGGGCGGCCTGCGTCGCGTCGTCGCTGTTCGGCGTCGAGTTCGACATGGTGGGATTCCCTTCGTCGTGCGATCGGGCAATGGTACGCGCGCCGCCTCGGCAAACCCGGGGATGGGGGTGGGGGTTGAATGCACCCCGATCGAGTGCTAGCCCTCACCCCTCCGGATCAGGCGCGAACCGCGAATCCGCCCGTCCAGGCCACCTGCTCGCGGACGGCGAGCACCATCTGCAGGAAGCCGACGGCTTCGAGTTCACGCGCGCGCGCCAGGGTGCCGGCATCGGCGACCGACACTCCGCCGGCCGAGATGAGCTCGGTGAGTCGCGCCTTCGCGGCGTCGTCGTCGCCGGCGACCACCACGGTCGTCGGCACGCCGCCGGTCTCGCCCGAGAAGAGCGTCGCGGCGAAGTTCGTGTTGAACGCCTTGACGACATGCGCGGAGGGCAGAGCGTGCTGCAGCTCTGCCGCGGCGGAGGAGTCCGCGGGCACGGTGAGGGAGTCGAAGGTCGCGAAGTCCACCGGGTTGGTCACGTCGACCACAACACGGCCGGCAAGCTGGTCGCCGTACGACGCCACGACGCCGGCGAGCGCCGGATACGGAAGGGCGAGCACGACGATCTCGCCGGTGAGCGGCTCGCCGAAACGTGCGGCGGATCCGCCCATCTGCTGGGCGAGCTCGTTCGCCTTCGTCTCGTCGCGCGCGACGACCTGCACGGAAGCTCCGGCCTTCGCGGCGACCTTCGCGATCGCGGACCCCATGTTTCCCGGGCCGATGATCGAGACAGTGGTCATTTCCATACTCCAATTTCGTCGAAACAGTTGTATTTGCAACTAAAAGATGGAACGAAGTTGTAGGTGCATCTATTCCTGCGGGCGGCATAGACTTCGCGTGGAATGACGTATCGCGTGCCCCGGATGGACGAACTCGAGTCACGAGCGTGGCTCGCGCTCGTGTGGGTGGCCGAGCTCCTGCCCGCTGCACTCGATGCTCAGCTGCAGTCCGATTCGGACATGACGCACTTCGAGTTCATGGTGCTCAGCACGCTTCAGCAGACGAAGGGGGCTGCGCTGCGGACGAAGGACCTCGCCGCGGCGGTCAATTCCACGATGCCTCGCCTGTCGCGCGTGGTCGGCAAACTCGCGGAGCGCGGTCTCGTCGAGCGCGCGGGCGATGCGGGTGATGCGCGGGTGGTCCACGTGCACCTGACGACGGCGGGGCGCCGCGAGCTCGTGCGGGCCGTGCCGGCGCACATCGCACGGGTGAAGGAACTGGTGATCGATGAGCTCACCCCTGCGGAGCTCGGAGCGCTCGCGGACATCCTCGAGCCGGTCATCGACCGCCTGGACCCGCAGCGACGGACCGGGTTCGACGCGGCCGAGCGTGCCGCTTCTCCCGCGCGACGGACGCGCGAGGACTAGCGCGACAGAATGTCGTCGACTCCGGCGCCCGGAAGTGCGACGGTCACCTGGGTGCCCCACGGGTCGGTGACGACGACCTCTCGGCCGGTGTCGGCGAAGGGGAGCCTGCGGTGCGCGAGGCGCGCCGTCAGCGCATCGAGGTCGTCGCGGGTCGGAACGGTGATCGCCACGTCGCCCAGGCCGAGGCTGGCCGCGCGGGGGCCCGCCCCGGCGCTGTTCCAAGTGTTCATCGCCACGTGGTGGTGGTAGCCGCCCGCCGACGCGAACAGCGCGCCGGGGTATCCGTCGACCGTGGTCTGGAAGCCGAGCGCGTCGACGTAGAACGCACGAGCGGTGGGGACGTCCCCCACTTGCAGGTGCACGTGCCCGACCTTGCCCGCCGTCCGTGCGACGGAGTCGATGGCGTCGTCGCTCAGGTGTGCCTTCAGGTACGCGTTCGGATCGAGGTACAGGGTCGACATCTGCAGGTCGCCGTTGACGTAGCGCCATTGCGAGCGATCGCGATCGACGTACAGCTCGATGCCGTTGCCCTCGGGATCGGTGAAGTAGAAGGCCTCGCTCACCAGGTGATCGCTCGAGCCGGTGAACCGACTGCGCGGGTCCTGTACAGCCCGGAACACGGTGGCCGCGAGCGCCGGGGCGGTCTCGAACAGGAATGCGGTGTGGAACAGCCCCGCCTGCCGCGGGTCCACCGCCGGGAGCCCGGGGGTGCCGATCAGCCGGAGCATCGGCGTCCGACACCGACCCAGCACGCGGTGCACCTCCGCGCCGCGAGCTCGCTCCTCCAGTGGCTCGAGAGCGAGCGCGTTCGCGTAGTACGAGGCCATGAGCTCGAGGTCGCCGACGCGCAGCGTGACGGCATCCATGCCCGTGTCGGCGTTGAGCGTCTGCTCGGGTGCGGCGGTCGCGGCGTGCGACGGCGAGTCGGTCATGGGGGGCTCCAGGTGGGTGCGCGGTTGGTTGTTGTATGTACAACTTATCGACCGGGCTGTTCATTCCCTGCGCCGCGAAACTCCACGCATCTGCGCGCGAATGGTTCGGGACCGGGCAGCGAACCGCGTCTGAGCGGAGGATCCGGCGAGCAAAGCGCCCCACAAGGGGGCGCTTTGCTCGTTACGTGGCGAGTGAGGGTCCCCACCGCCTTCGGCGGCGTGGGCCCGTCGAACACGCCGCTGCGCGGCTGTTCGAATCCCGCATGCACCGATCAACGAGCAAAGCGCCCCACGAGGGGGCGCTTTGCTCGTTGCGTGGCGAGTGAGGGATTCGAACCCCCGAAGGCTACGCCGGCTGATTTACAGTCAGATCCCTTTGGCCGCTTGGGTAACTCGCCAGGGCGCACCCGACCGGCTTGTACAGTCGAGCGGAGGCGCGATCACTCATCTTACGCGTCTGATGCGCGCCACGAAAATCCGCCCGCGCCCGAGCGTCAGGTACCGATCTGATCCATGTCGACGGCCGTGAGCGACTCGGGCAGCCGGAGCAGGGCACCCTCGAACCGGCACGTCGCGGCGGCGACGTCCATCGCGCGTTCGAGGGCCTCACCCCACGCATCCTCGTCGACCGGTCGGCCCTCGTTGAGGCTCGCGACCGCCGCCGCGAATGCCGCGTCGCCGGCGCCCATCGTGTCGACGATGCGTCCGGGCAGGTCGGAGATCGGGCGCGTCACCACGATGTCCCCCGCCTCGATCGTGGCTCCCGCCGACCCTTGAGTGGCCAGCACGGCCTCGACGCCCAGGTCGATCAGTCGGGCGCGGAGTGCATCGAGCGGCTCGCCGTACAGCAGCTCGGCGTCATCCTCCCCCACCTTCACGAGTGCAGCGCCCGCCGCGAGCGCTTCGAAGCCGCGCACGAACTCCGCGCGGTCGGACATCATGCCCGAGCGCGGATTCGGGTCGATCGCGAGAGCGGCGGAGGTGCCGTCGAGTGCCGAGGCGAGCAGATGCGTCTGGGCGACGTTGTCGAACGGGTAGCAGCTGACCGCGACGATGGCGGCATCCGCGATCACGCCCCTCACGTCGTCGCCGAACACGATGCCGCGGGCCTGCGCCGCCGCGTTGAACTCGTAGACGGGTTCGCCGCCGGCGCTGCGGGTGCTCACGGCGCGCGACGACCCGAGCGCCGAGGGCGTCGCGAGAAGCTCGACGCCGTAGTCCGTGAGATAGGACCGGATGTGCGCGCCGGCCTCGTCGTCGCCCACCATCGCGATCAGGGTGGTCGGCACCCCCAGCCGTGACAGTCCGACCGCGACGTTGAGCGCGGCGCCGCCGACGAACTCGCGCACGCCCGTGTCGTCGCGCAATTCGTCGATCAGCGCATCCCCGATGACCACAACCCGACCGCTCATGCCTGCGTCCTCGCCGTCTCCAGTACCCGTTCGACGAACGCTTCGGCGCGCCGTCTCGTTCCGTCGATCTTCGCGTCCACGCTCGAGCGCACCTCGTTCGGCGCGAGCGGGGCGGCGAGCCGCACATTCTCGTGACACGACAGGTCGGCGCACAGGTAGGTGCCGATCGTGTCGCCGTGACGACCGGCATCCCCCGCCTTGCGCGCGGAGAACAGCGACACCTGGTCGGCCGGCTGCATGGTGTGGCACACGTTGCACAGCGCGGAACTCGCGCGCGAGGACCCTTCGGCGGCCCGCATCACGACCCCCGCGGGCTCGCTGCCGAGCTCGGTGATCAGATAGCCGCGGCCCCGCGTGTGCGGGTCGCGCCACGCGAAGAAGTCGAGGTGATCCCAGTCGGTCAGCACGAAGTCCGGCGGCAGTGCCAGCAATCGGACTTCGTCTTCGCTCGCGTTGGCGAGCGCCCCGCGGATGTCATCTTCGGTCAGCTGGCGCATCGGACCTCCTCGCCGTCTCCGCACAGTCTACGAACAACGCGAGCGATGGGAACCGCCCGGATCGGCGAGCGGATCAGGACGCCGAGGCAGAGGACGCGGGTTCGGCCGCAGTGCCCTCGCGCTCGGCATCCGGCCGCGTCCGATCTCGGATGAGGAATCCGAACCCGAACGCGAGGAAGAACATCAGGACTCCGTAGACCGCTGCCGGCAGGCTGAGCTCGACCGAGCCGAGCACGGTCTGGGCGATCACGATCGCCAGCGTCGCGTTGTGGATGCCGATCTCGAACGACGTCGCGATCGCCTGCCGCCTGCCCACCCGCAACCACCTCGGAACGAGGTACCCGATGGCCAGGCTGATCAGGCAGAACACGATCGTGATGAGTGCGAGGCGCGCGACGTTCTCGATCAGCAGCGCCCAGTTCGACGCGACGGCACCCGCGATCACGACCACGAGGATGATCACCGAGGCGATGCGCACCGGCTTGTCCATCCGGTCGGCGAAGCGCGGCCAGAAGTGGCGCACGACCATTCCGATCGCGACGGGCACCAGCACGATCGCGAACACCTCGAGCGCTTTGGCCCACTGCATCCCGAGCTGGTCGTCGAACGGCTCGAAGTACCAGATCGCGAAGTTCGTGATGAGCGGCAGCGTGATCACCGCGATCACCGAGTTGACCGCCGTGAGCGAGATGTTCAGGGCGATGTCGCCGCGGAACAGGTGGCTGTAGAGGTTCGCCGTCGTGCCGCCCGGTGACGCGGCCAGCATCATCATGCCGACCGCGAGCACCGGCGGCAGCTGGAACGCCAGCACGAGCCCGAAGCAGATGCCCGGGAGCACGACGAGCTGGCACAGCAGCGCGATGATCACCGCCTTGGGCTGCTTCGCGACCCGGGCGAAGTCGCCGAGGGTCAGGCTCAAGCCCAGGCCGAACATGATGATGCCGAGGGCGACGGGCAATCCGATGGTGGTCAACGCTGATCCCATGGGACTCAGTGTGGCCGATCGGGCGACCCGGTGTCACGCGGTCCGGTGACTACTCCTCCGCCTCGAGCGCCGCGATCTCCGCGTCGGCGATGCCTCCGGCCTGCGGCAGCGCCGCCGGCTCGGTGGCGGTGGGGGCGGGCGCCGCGACGCCGGGGAGCGACCACACGGCGAACGCCGGACCGTCGGCCGACAGCACCACTCCCCCGTCGTCGCTGACGCCGAGGGTCGCCTCGCCGAACATCGACTCGGCGGAGGAAGCACCCGGAACAGCCGACGCGGGCAGCGCGACATCCAGGTCATCCCGTACGGCGACGACGAGCACCGTCTCCTCCGCCGACTCGCGCACGAAAACGACCCCCTCCGGTCCGACGTGCAGCCAGCGCAGTCCGCCGTCGCCGAGGACCGGGTGCGCCCGGCGCTGACCGATGAGCGCGCGGTACAGGCCGATGCGCTCGGCGATCTCCGGATCGCCGATGCGATCCCACGGGATCGGGGTGCGGCTCATCTCGCCGTCCACGCCGGTCAGGCCGAACTCGTCACCGGCGAAGACCACGGGAATGCCGGGCAGCGTCATCGACAGCCCGACCGCGAGCGGGATCGTGCCGGGCAGCGCACGGGTGGCGAACCGCGCGGTGTCGTGCGTGTCGAGGGGCAGCATCGACCCGAGCCGCACGCGCCACGGCAGCTGGCTCGTGAAGCGCTGCATCTGCGCGACGAACTGGGTGGCGTCGTAGCTCGGCATCCCGGTGGGGATCCCGAAATACCACATCTCGTCGGTCTCTTCGCCGAACGCGTTGATGTGCGCGATGCCGGTCGGGTCGCTCAGCCACGCCCAGAGTCCGCGTGTGAAGGCGGGGTAGGTCATCGCGCCGTGCCAGGCGTCGCCCTGCAGATCGCTCGCGGCGTCGTTCGTGGATTCCGCGACCAGGAGCGTCTCGGGCTCGATCTCGATCATCGTGCGGCGGATCGCGCGGCGGACGGACTCGTTGAGGTCGATCGCGCCGAGTCGGCCGGTCATGTTCGCCACATCGATGCGCCACCCGTCGATGCCGTACGGCGGCGAGAGCCACTTCGCGACGATCGAATCAGGGCCCTCGACGAAGCGGCGACGGAGCTCTTCGGACGTCCAGTCGAACTTCGGCAGCGTCGGTGCGCCGAGCCACGACTCGTAGTCGTCGTTCCGGTCGTCGAGGAAGTAGTAGAACGCACTCTCGGGCGCCTCCGGGTGATGGTGCGCCGCCAGGAACCACTCGTGCGCCGATCCGGAATGGTTCGAGGTCAGATCGCCCATGATCCGGATGCCGCGCGCGTGCGCTGCGTCGATCAGACGGAGGTAGGCGGCATCCCCTCCGAGCACGGGATCGACCTCGTCGAACGTCGAGGCGTCGTACCGGTGGTTGGACTCGGCCGGGAAGATCGGCGTGTGGTAGATCATCGTCACACCGAGGGCGGCGATGTGGTCGAGGTGTTCGACGATGCCGTCGAGGTCGCCCCCGAAGAACTGCTGTCCTCGCCCCGGCGGCACCGGGATGAGCTCGTCGTCCCATTCCGCAGGGATCGCCCACTCCGGAATCGGACGCTCGGCGGCGGCCGCCGAGCGAGCGAAGCGGTCGGGGAAGATCTGGTACATCACGACGTCGCTCGTCCACGCGGGTGGCGGGTTGCCTGCGACGAGAGCGAAGTCGACGGCATCCAACGCGTCGATCTCGCTCAGCCCGCCCTGGCTCAGGATCTCGACCCGGCCGCCCTCGTGCACGAGATGCCAGCGGTAGCCGTGGCGGGGATTCGCGACGACGATGCGTGCCGACCACCACTCCCAGCCGTCGGCGTCGCCGTCACGAGAAGCCTCGACCCATAGCGGCTCGTGGTCGGGGTTCGAGCGCACCAGCACGCGCTCCAGCGGCCCGTAGCCCCCAGGCACTCGGAGACGCACGGTCACCTCGTCGCCGATCTCGGGCGTGGCGTGCGACACGTGCAGCGGGGAGCCGTCGTGGTGGGGATCAAGGGTGTGCATGGAATGCCTCTCGCGGAGTCGGGCGGCAACGCCGCCGAAGATTCGACGTGGTTGCACGGCCGATCGCCATGGCAGAGCCCTTGAATTGTTCTTCAGTTATAACGGACGGATGCCGCGGCCCGCGGCATCCGTCACTTCACGGAGCCCGAGACCAGACCGCCGGCGATGTAGCGCTGCGACAGCAGGAACAGCACCATGACGGGGAGCGCCGCCAGCACGGCACCGGCGCAGAAAATCCCCCAGTTCTGGGACTGGAAGCCCGACACCAGCTGGAAGAGTCCGATCGCGACCGTCTGCTGGTTCGGGTCGGTCAGGATGACGCTCGCGATCGCGAACTCGCCGATCGTCCCGATGAACGTGAGCAGACCGATGACTACCAGGATGGGGGTCACCAGCGGCAGCATGATCGTGAAGAAGACGCGCGCGTGCCCGGCCCCGTCGATGCGCGCCGCCTCGTCGATCGCGGTCGGCACGGTGTTGAAGAACCCGTACATGAGGAACGTGTTCACTCCGAGCGCCCCACCGAGGTAGATCATGATCAGGCCCGCGTGCGTGCCCAGGCCGATCGCCGGGAACACGTCGCTGATCTGGATCATGAGCAGGAAGATCGCGGTGATCGCGAGCAACTGGGGGAACATCTGCAGGACCAGCAGGGTCGCGAGGCCGAACCGGCGCCCGCGGAACCGCATGCGCGAGAACGCATAGGCGCCGAGCGCGCAGAGCAGCACCGTGATCACGCTCGTGACGATCGCGATGACGAGCGAGTTCACGTACCAGCGTCCGTACGGCACGTCGGGGTTGTTGAACAGGTTGGCGTAGTTCGTGAAGTCGATGCGCTGGAAGAGCTGGTTCGATCCGGTGAGTGTGCCGATCGGGTTGAGCGACACCGACAGGATGTACAGCAGCGGGAAGATCGCGAAGACGATCGCCGCCCAGGCGATGACGTGGCGCCATCCGGTGTCGGAGAACCAGCGGCCGAACGAGCGCTTGTTCTCAGTGGGCGTGCGGCGCTGCCCGGGGGCGAGGAACTCCGTCATCCCGCGACCCTCGGTCGCGACGAAGGAGTCGGAGAGCTTCTCCTGCATCTGGTTGGGGTTGCGATCGCTCATCAGTTCAGGTCCTCCAGTGCCTTGGTCTGCCGGAAGCTGACCACCGCCACGATCGTCACGATGATGAAGATCAGGATCGACAGTGCCGAGGCGAGACCGAGGTCGCGGCCTCCGCCGCCGCCGAACGCGACCTTATAGACCATCGTGATCATGATGTCGGTCGCGCCGATGTCGAGAGTCGTGTCGGTGAACCTCGGATTACCGCGGGTGAGCATGTAGATGACGCCGAAGTTGTTGAAGTTGTACGCGAACGTCGCGATGAGCAGCGGCGCGACGGCCACGAACAGCAGCGGGAGCTTGACCGAGCGGAAGATCCGCCACGCACCCGCGCCGTCCATCTTGGCGGCCTCGACGATGTCCTCCGGCAGCGACTGCAGCGCACCGGTGCACACCAGGAACATGTATCCGTACCCGAGCCACATGTTCACGAAGATCACGCTGAACCGCGCGAGCCAGGGTTCGGAGAGCCACGGGATGTCCGCGCCTCCGAGGAGGACTTGGTTGATGAAGCCGAACTCCTGGTTGAGCATGCCCGCCCAGACCAGACCCGTGAGGTACGCCGGGAAGGCATACGGGAGGATCACGAGGATGCGGTAGATCCGCTTTCCTCGCAGCGTCGGGTGATTGAGCACGATCGCGAGGAAGAGTCCGAGCGCGAAGCAGACCAGAGTGGAGAGCGCCGCGAACGCGAACGTCCAGATCGTCACCCGCAGCAGAGGGTCGCGGATCTGCTCGTTCGTGAAGGCGAAGGCGAAGTTGTCCCACCCGATCACCACCCGCCATCCGGGCGTGAGGGTCTCGCCGTTCTCGGCGCGGAAGTTGCCCTCGCCGTCGTCGACGTAGACCTGCCCGGTCTCGACGTTCGTGAACGTGTCGGCGGCCTCGTCGTACTCGAGACTGGAGATGTAGACGTAGGCCTTCTGGCCGTCGTTCGTTCTCAGGGTCCCGTCGTTGATGTCATCGGAGACGGGCACCTGCAGCGCGAGGATCTCATCCTGGAAGCGGATGATCTCGCTGAGGTTCAGCTGCTCCCAGCCGTCGGGCGCTGACGACGCCTCCTCCAGGGGCTGCTCGTTGGTGCCCCAGGACACGTCACCGCCGGGCTCGGCGACGAGCATGCCGTACTGGTCGAGCTGGCGATAGACCTCGATCGTGTACTCCGGCGAATCCGGAACCCGCGCCTGCGATGTGCGGATGATCTGCGCGATCGCGTCGTCTTTGGTGCTGTTGTGCTGGTCGCCCGCGTTCGTGAAGGCGATGTAGCCGGTGTAGATGATGACGAAGATCTGGAAGACGAAGAGGAAGATCAGCCCCGGCGTCAGGTACTTGCCCGGCAGCAGCCCGGGGCGGATGTAGACGTAGTTGACGCCGATCACGACGAGCGCCAGCGCGACCGCCGCGATCCAGTCGCCGTTGCCGATCAGGACCCAGACGCCGAACACGGCGAGGGCGTCGATGATGGCGAGGAGGACGACCTTCACCAGGAGGGCGATGAGCCCTCCCGAGGTCAGGCGACGCTGCCGGTTGTGGAAGGGGTCGTCCGCAGGAGTGCGGCGAGACGGCGGAACGGTAGGCGGTGCGGTCTTGACGTCGGCCATCGAGGACGCTCCTTCTTCGCAGAGTCTTCAGGGTTCAGATTAGGGAGATGGGTGGGGCTCGGAAAGCCCCACCCATCTCGTAAGCGCTCAGCGCCGGGTCAGCCGATCTTCGTCTGGATGTTGTCCGACGCGGTCGTCCAGACGGTCGCGGGCGCGCCGCCCTCGCCCTTCAGGATCTGCAGTTCGGCGTTGCCCCAGTCCGACCACACCGCGCCCATCTCGGGGATCGCGGGCATCGGAGCACCGGTCTGGCCGATCGAGCCGAATGCGGCGACATCCGGGTCCTCAGCGGCAGCCTTCTCGTACGCCGCGGTCAGAGCCGGGGGCCGGCCGCCCACTTCGTACAGGCTCAGTTGGGCCTCTTCAGTGCTGAGGTAGTTGACGATGTAGTTCGTCGCCGCCAGCGCGTTGGTCGACTTGCTGGAGAGGAAGAACCCGTTGACACCGATGAACGGCTTGGCGTCCTGGCCACCGGCGCTCGGGAGCGGGTCGATGGCGTAGTTGATGCCGGCGTCGGAGATCGCGGGGATGTTCCACGGTCCGGTCAGGTAGTACGGCGACTGACCGGCGAGGAAGAACTCGCGCGCCTTGTCACCGTCGATGTTCGGGTTGATGATGCCCGTGCCTGCCGTGCCCTGAGTGGCGAGCCAGTCCGCGAAGCTCTGGCCGGCCGCGTCGCCGAGCACGAGCTGCGAGGCGTCGTAGCTGCCGTCGGCGTTCTGCGCGAACACCTGCGAGCCGAACGAGGTCTGCAGCGGGTACAGGTGGTACGGGTCGCCCTGCTCGGGGCTCAGGCCCACGAGGAACTTGTACTCGGTACCGGCGGCGGTGCCGTTCGCGATGACCTCGTCGTAGGTCGCCGCCGGCTCCGCCACCAGGTCGGCGTTGCGGACGAGCGCGACGTTCTCGATCGAGTACGGCAGGCCGTAGACGTTGCCGTCGTACGTCATCGCCTGCAGGGAGGCCTCCGCGAAGCCGCTCGCGACGTCGCCGAGCTCGAGCGGTGCGACCACACCGGCCGACACGAACGCGCCCAGCTTGTCGTGCGGGCTCACGATGACGTCGGGGCCCTTGCCGGTCGGAACCTGGCTGATGAAGTCCTGGTCGACGGTCGCGAAGTCCTTCGTGACGAGCTTCACCTCGATGCCGGTGTCTTCGGTGAACTGCTTCGAGACCGGCTCCAGAGCCGGCTTGCGCTCGATGTCGACCCAGACGGTGATGGGCGCGGAGTCGCCGCTGTCGCCGCTGTCGCCGCCTCCGTTGTCTCCGCCGCCGCCTGCGCAGCCTGCCAGCAGGATCATGCTTCCTGCGATGAGCGC
>JAESFR010000317.1_pt1 | contig 12262 bp, 14 predicted proteins | sample 9266191 | NCBI WGS metagenome assembly JAESFR01 (sample SAMN14503063, study PRJNA617104) | algae metagenome | isolation source: Pleurocapsa minor HA4230-MV1 and co-occurring heterotrophs from cement on... | place: USA: Nuuanu Pali Lookout, Hawaii | collected 2009-07-20
ATGGAACATCGGCAGCACCGCATAGACGACGCAGCCCTCGCCGCGCGTGATCGTCGGCACCCACGCGCGCGCCTGCGCGGCATTGGAGAGCAGGTTCCGGTGGGTGAGCGATGCGCCCTTCGGGGTTCCCGTCGTCCCGCTCGTGTACTGGATCAGCGCGAGATCCGACGTGTCGGGCTTCGGATGCGATGCCGGCAGCGGCGCGGACTCGACGATCGACTCCCACGGCACGGTGCCGCTGACCCGCTCGTGCAGCGCCGTGCGCGCCTCGCGCGCCTTCGCGATGGGCAGCCGGAGGGCCAGGCGCGTGCGCAGCGGCATCGCACGGGTGATGTCGACCGAGATCAGCGAGGTGACCGCGAGGTCGTCAGGGAAGTCCTGGATCGTCGCGGCGACCTTCGTCCACACGATCGCGTGCTTGGCCCCGTGATCCTCGAACTGCTTGCGCAGCTCTCGCGGAGTGTAGAGCGGATTGTGCTCGATCACGACCGCTCCGAGCCGCAGGATCGCGTAGAAGGCGACGATGTGCTGCGGGCAGTTCGGGAGCACGATGGCCACCGGATCACCCGCGCCGACGCCCTGGGCGCGCAAGCCGGCAGCGGCGCGCTCGATCGCGTCGTGAAGGTCGCGGTACGAGGTGGTGCGCCCGAAGAACTGCAGGGCGGGGGAGTCGGGGTGCGCGCGGGCGGACGACTCGACGATGTCCACGAGCGACCCGGAGACCGGTGCGAGGTCATCGGGCACGCCCGCGGCGTAACTGGCGATCCAGGGGCGAGGCGGGTCGTACGTGGTCACGCGCTCAGCCTAGTGACCGGTCAGAGGCCGCGTGCGGGCGCTCGTAGGATGGACGGGTGTCTGAAATCACCCCTGATCTCGTGCGCCATCTCGGTGTGCTCGCCCGGATCCAGCTCAGCGACGAGGAGGTCGAGCGCCTCACCGGTCAGCTCGACGTGATCGTCGACAACATCGCGAAGGTGTCGCAGGTGGCGACCCCCGATGTGCCGGCCACGAGCCACCCGGTTCCGCTGCAGAACGTGTACCGCCCCGACGAGGTCGGGGAGACCCTCACCCTCGCGCAGGCCCTGCAGAACGCACCGGACTCCGCCGACGGACGGTTCCGCGTGACCGCGATCCTGGGAGAAGAGCAGTGAGCGCCGACCTGACGAGGCTGACCGCTTCGGATCTCGCCGCCAAGCTGGCCTCGGGCGAGGTGTCGAGCGTCGAGGCGACGCGCGCGCATCTCGAGCGCATCGCCGACGTGGATGCCGACATCCACGCGTTCCTGCACGTGAACGAGCACGCGCTCGATGTCGCCGCCGATATCGATCGTCGCCGCGCCGACGGAGAGACGCTCGGACCGGTGGCCGGAGTGCCGCTCGCGATCAAGGACGTGCTCGTCACGACCGACATGCCCTCCACCAGCGGATCTCGCATCCTCGAGGGGTACCTCTCGCCGTTCGACGCGACGGTGGTCGCCCGCTCGCGCGCCGCAGGGCTGGTTCCGCTCGGCAAGACGAACATGGACGAGTTCGCCATGGGCTCCTCGACCGAGCACTCCGCGTACGGCCCGACGCACAACCCCTGGGATCTCGACCGCATCCCCGGCGGCTCGGGCGGGGGCTCGGCCGCCGCGGTGGCAGCCTTCGAAGCGCCCCTCGCCCTCGGCTCGGACACGGGCGGCTCGATCCGCCAGCCCGCGCACGTGACCGGGACGGTGGGCGTGAAGCCGACGTACGGCGGCGTGAGCCGCTACGGCGCGATCGCGCTCGCCTCGAGCCTGGACCAGGTGGGTCCGGTCACTCGGACGGTGCTGGATGCCGGTCTGCTGCACGACGTGATCGGCGGGCACGATCCTCAGGACTCCACCTCGCTCACCGACCGGTGGCCCTCGTTCGCGGAGGCGGCGCGCGAAGGCGCGACGGGAGACGTCCTGCGCGGTCTGCGGGTGGGCGTGATCAGCGAGCTTCCGGACTCCGGCTTCCAGCCCGGGGTCTCCGCCTCCTTCCGCCAGGCGCTCGCGGCGATGGAGGCGCAGGGAGCGGAGATCGTCGAGATCAGCGCCCCGCACTTCGAGTACGGCGTCGCGGCGTACTACCTGATCCTTCCGGCCGAGGCATCCAGCAACCTGGCCAAGTTCGACTCGGTGCGGTTCGGCCTGCGCGTCACGCCCGCCGGGACGCCGACGGTCGAGAACGTGATGGCGGCTACGCGCGACGCGGGCTTCGGCGACGAGGTCAAGCGACGCATCATCCTCGGCACGTACGCCCTCTCGGCCGGATACTACGACGCGTACTACGGTTCGGCACAGAAGGTCCGGACCCTCATCCAGCGCGACTTCGACGCCGCGTTCGAGCAGGTCGACGTCATCGCCACGCCGTCGGCGCCGACGACCGCGTTCCGCCTCGGGGAGAAGATCGACGACCCGATGCAGATGTACCTGAACGATGTCACCACGATCCCCGCGAACCTCGCGGGCGTCCCCGGCATCTCGATCCCGTCGGGGCTCGCCGAGGAAGACGGGCTCCCGGTCGGCATCCAGTTCTTGGCGCCGGTCCGCCAGGACGCCCGGCTGTATCGCGTGGGCGCCGCGCTGGAGGCGCTGCTCGTCGACTCGTGGGGCGGCCCGCTCCTGGATCGCGCCCCGATTCGCGGAAGGAAGGCCTGACATGGCGAAGGTCGCACTGATGGACTTCGACAAGGCCCTCGAACTGTTCGAGCCGGTGCTGGGCTTCGAGGTGCACGTCGAGCTCAACACGCGCACGAAGATGTTCTCCGCCGCGCCGAACTCGTTCGGACGCGAGCCGAACTCCGACCTCGCACCGGTCGACCTGGGACTGCCCGGGTCGCTGCCGGTGGTCAACGAGCAGGCGGTGAAGCACTCGATCTCGCTCGGGCTCGCACTCGGCTGCCAGATCGCCCCGTCCAGCCGCTTCGCACGCAAGAACTACTTCTACCCCGACCTCGGCAAGAACTATCAGATCTCGCAGTACGACGAGCCGATCGCCTTCGAGGGCTCCGTCGAGGTCGAACTCGAGGACGGCGCGCGCGTCACGGTCCCCATCGAGCGCGCGCACATGGAGGAGGACGCCGGCAAGCTGACGCATGTCGGCGGGTCGACCGGCCGCATCCAGGGTGCCGAGTACTCGCTCGTGGACTACAACCGCGCCGGCGTTCCGCTCGTGGAGATCGTGACCAAGCCGATCTACGGCGCGGAGCACCGTGCGCCCGAGATCGCGAAGGCCTACGTGCAGACCATCCGCGACATCGTCCTGTCCCTCGGCATCTCCGATGCCCGCATGGAGCGCGGCAACCTGCGCTGCGACGCCAACGTCTCGCTGCGTCCTCGGGCTGCGGCGGGCGAGCCGGCGGCGCCCCTCGGCACGCGCACCGAGACGAAGAACGTCAACTCGATGCGCTCGGTCGAGCGCGCCGTGCGGTATGAGATCCAGCGGCAGGCGGCGATCCTCGCCGCCGGCGGATCGATCACGCAGGAGACCCGCCACTGGCACGAGGACACCGGCACGACCTCGGCCGGTCGGCCGAAATCCGACGCCGACGACTACCGGTACTTCCCCGAGCCCGATCTGCTGCCCGTCGTGCCCTCGGCCGAACTGATCGAAGAGCTCCGCGCGGCCCTGCCCGAGCCGCCCGCCGAACGCCGTCGCCGCCTCAAGTCCGAATGGGGCTTCAGCGACCTGGAGTTCCAGGACGTCGCGAACGGCGGACTGCTCTCCGAGGTGGCCGCCACGATCGACGCCGGCGCGACGCCGGCCGCCGCCCGCAAGTGGTGGACCGGTGAGATCACGCGGGTGGCGAATGCCCAGGGGCGGGAAGCCTCGGATCTCGTCTCGCCGTCGGATGTCGCCGCGCTTCAGGCGCTGATCGATGCCGGCACCCTGACCGACAAGCTGGCCCGGCAGGTCCTCGAAGGCGTGATCGCGGGCGAAGGTTCGCCGCAGGAGGTCATCGACCGGCGCGGTCTCGCGGTCGTCTCGGACGACGGCGCCCTCATCGCCGCGATCGACGAGGCGCTCGCCGCGCAGCCCGACGTCCTCGCCAAGATCAAGGACGGCAAGGTGCAGGCGGCCGGAGCGGTGATCGGGGCCGTCATGAAGGCGATGCGCGGGCAGGCGGATGCTGCGCGGGTGCGCGAGCTGATCCTGGAGCGCGCGGCGCAGTAGCACCGCGCCCCGGCGTCGGCGGCGGCTGGGAGAATCGACTCATGGGACGAGGCGACGGCAGCGGACGCATCGTCTCGGACGACGGAGCGGACGACACCGGGGCCGGCATCCTGCATGTGGATATGGACGCGTTCTACGCGTCCGTCGAAGTGCTCGATGACCCGACGCTGCGCGGCAAGCCGCTGATCATCGGCGGCACCGAGGGGCGCGGCGTCGTCTCGAGCGCGTCGTACGAGGCGCGGCGCTTCGGCGTGCGTTCGGCCATGCCGGTCGGACAGGCACTCCGTCTCTGCCCCACGGCGATCGTCGTGCCCCCGCATTTCGACCGCTACCTCGCGCTGTCGAAGGACGTCATGCGCATCTTCCACGAGATCACCCCGCTCGTGGAGCCGCTCTCGATCGATGAGGCCTTCCTCGATGTCCGCGGCGCCCGTCGTCTGTGGGGCAGTCCCGGGCAGATCGCCCGGATGCTGCGCGCCCGAGTGCTGGCCGAGACGGGGCTCACCTGCAGCGTGGGAGTGGCCGCCACCAAGCACGTCGCGAAGATGGCGTCGACCATCAGCAAGCCCGACGGACTTCTGATCGTGGCCGAGCGCGACACCGCGGCGTTCCTCGCGCCGCGATCCGTTCGTGCGCTGTGGGGGATCGGCCCGAAGTCGGCGGAGGCGCTGGAGACCCGTGGCATCCGCACGGTCTCGGATGTGCTCGAGATGCCGCGCGACAACCTCGACAGGGCGCTCGGGCCCGCGATGGGCGAGCGGATCTGGCAGCTCGCCCGCGGCCTCGATGCGCGCGAGGTCGATACCGGGCGCGTCGAGAAGAGCGTGGGTCACGAGGAGACGTTCCATCGCGACGTCGAGGACCCCGCCGCTCTCCGGTCGGAGCTGCGTCGCCTGTCCGATCAGGTCGGCGCGCGCCTCCGGACGCACGGATGGGAGGCGCGGACCATCTCGATCAAGGTGCGATTCGCGGACTTCACCACGATCAGCAGGTCGCAGACCCTGGCGGAGCCGACGGCGGTGAGCAGGCGGATCGGCGAGGCGGCGCTGGATCTCTTCGCCGCGGTCGAGCGTCGGCTTCCGGTGCGCCTGGTGGGTGTCCGCGCCGAGAAGCTCCTTCCGGCCGTCGATGCCGGCGTCACGCTCTGGGACGATGACGCCGAGTGGCGACGCGTCGAGGGCGCGCTGGATGACGCGTCGGCGAGATTCGGGCGCGGGGCGGTCACGCGCGCGACTCTGTTGGGCGCACCGCGCGGCGGGGGAACCCTCCCGTCGCATCCGAAGGCACCCGGACCCGAGTGATCGGATCAGCGATCCACCCTGGGCATGGCCGCCGGTCGCAGGTAGCGTGGAGTGCATGCCCAACATCGCACTCGAGCTCGGCAAGCAGTCGGCCACCTTCGGCGTCCACAGCGCGTACGGCGAGCAGGTCGACGTCGACGGAATCCGTCTGATCCCCGTCGCCCTCACCTGGTCCGGCTTCGGCGGCGGCTCCGACGACGCCGGCAACGGCGGAGGGGGCGGCGGCGGATACTCGGTGCCGCTGGGCGCCTACATCCGCAAGGGCGACGCTCTCACCTTCGAGCCGAACATCGTGTCGTTCCTCGCGGTCGCCATCCCGTTCGTGTGGGTCGCAGGCCGCGCGCTCAGCCGTGTCATCCGCGCGCTCAAGCGCTGACGCCGATCCGGTCTCCGCAGCTCTCGACGTCGCCGCGACGCACGTCCTGGAGGCGGTCGTCGGCGTCGCCGCGGCCAACCCGGTCATCCTGATCGACGGGCGCAGTGGGTCGGGCAAGACCTCGCTGGCGCGACGTCTCGTGGCGCGGTGGCCCCTGCGCGGCAGGGTGCAGCTCGTGGCTCTGGACTCGCTGTACCCGGGATGGGACGGACTGGCCGACGGTGTCGAGGTGGCACGCGAGTCGATCCTCCGCCCGCACGCCCGTGGGCTGCTGGGCGTCTGGGAGCGCTGGGACTGGGAGGCCTCGGCTCCCGCCGAGGCCCACGCCGTCGATCCGTCGCTGCCCCTGATCGTGGAGGGGTCGGGCCTTCTGACCACGGCGACCGCTCGGCTCGGCGATGTGCGGGTATGGCTCGAGTCGCCCGCTCCCTCGCGCAAGACCAGGGCGCTGGAACGCGACGGCGAAACGTATCGACCGCACTGGGAGCGCTGGGCCGAGCAGGAGGACGGTCACATCGTCCGCGATGAGCCGATCCGCCGCGCGACGCACGTCTTCGCGATCCCGTGAGAGATCAGTCCTCCGACGCGGCGCGCACGAGACCGTCGAGTCGGTAGCCGAGCCATTCGTACACTCCGAAGCGCGGGTCCCCGACGTCGTGGTCTTCTTCCGTGCGGATGCCGAGTCGCGTCGCGAGCACGAGTCGGATGGCTGCGAGGCAGCGGAGCCACGCCTGGACGGCGTCGGGCTCCAAGCGGATCTCGACGACCTCCAGGAGCACCTCGTCGTCGGCGTCACTGCCTCCGGGGATCTGCGCGGCGGCTCCGAGCGAACTGAGCACCTCGCCCGCGTCCTGCCGCCGGCGCTCGAGGAGGTCGCCCTCGGTCAGTTCGCGGAACTCCCGCGCGGCATCCGCGTCGTCGGAATAGGCGTCGGGCACCAGGCGCGAGATCGCCGGATCACCGGCGGCGCTCCGAGCCCCCTCGAGCAGATCGGCGAACTGGGTCACGAGGCCGGCGAGGTGCGCCGCTTCGATCCGGGTCATGTCGAGGACGACCACGCGCCCGACGCTCACTGCGGCGCCTGCCGGATCGTCGCCCAGAGCCCGTAGTCGTGCATCGCCTGGGCGTGCAGCTCCATCTGTTCCCTGGCACCCTCGGCGACGATGGCGTGCCCGTCGTGGTGCACCGCCAGCATCAGCTGCTCGGCACGCGGGCGATCGAAGCCGAAGTACTCGCGGAACACGTGCGTCACATAGCTCATCAGATTCACCGGATCGTTCCACACGACGGTCTGCCACGGGCGTGAGGCCTGCTCGTCCAGGACGATGGCCGCCTCTTCGTCCACGCGGGGGAGGGTCACGGCCATCATGCCCACCCGAGCTCGTGCAGACGGGCGTCATCGATTCCGTAGAAGTGTGCGATCTCGTGCACGAGGGTCGTGTGCACCTCGTCGCGCAGCTCCTCCTCATCGGCGCACGCCGCAAGGTGGGGCTCGCGATACACGATGATGCGGTCGGGAAGCTCGCCCGCACCGTATCGATCGCGCTCCGTCAGCGCCCACCCGTCGTAGAGTCCGAGAAGGTCGAGGCTGCCGTCCTCGGGTCGGTCCTCGACCACGAAGACGACGTTGTCGAGCCCGTCGACCATGTCGTCCGGCAGCCGGTCGAGTTCGTCGGTCACGAGCGCCTCGAAGGTCTCGGCATCCATCTGCAGCGGGATCGGGATCACCGCCACCTGTTGGGGTGAGTAACGGGGCTCGAACCCGCGACATCGGCCACCACAAGGCCGCGCTCTACCAACTGAGCTATACCCACCATGTCTCCCGCGCGTGCGGGCAACCCGAAGATTCTCTCATACTTCGGGAGCGAACGACGAAACGGCGGCGGCGGCCGCCGCGCGCGCTCCGTCGCTGGTCGGCCCCGGCTCGGGTACGAAGACCGCAGAGCGGTAATAGGACAGTTCGAGGATCGATTCGCGGATGTCGGCGAGAGCGCGGTGCCCGCCGCCTTTCGCCGGCGCGTGGATGTACGCGCGCGGAAACCACCGTCGACTCAGCTCCTTGACGCTGGACACGTCGACGTTCCGGTAGTGCAGCCAGCGGTCGACGCGGGGCATGTACTTCGCCAGGAACATGCGGTCCGTGCCGATCGTGTTCCCGGCCAGCGGAGCCTTGCCCTGGACAGGCACGAATCGCTGGATGTACTCGAGCGCCTCGAACTCGGCCTCGGCCACACTGACACCGTTCGGGATCTCCTCGAGGAGTCCGGACTTCTCGTGCATCGCGGTCACGAAGTCGTTCATGTGGTCCATGGCCGAAGCGTCGGGCTTGATTACGACGGAGAAGCCCGGATCGAGCGGACGCAGCTCGAAGTCGGTCACCACGACGGCGATCTCGACGAGCTCATCGATCGCGAGGTCGAGGCCGGTCATCTCGCAGTCGATCCAGACGAGACGATCGTTCTCAGAAGCCCCCACCATGGGCTCCATCCTAGTCAGGGGGCGGGGACACGGCGGTCGGCGTGGGCGCGTCATCCCTCGCCTTCTCGGCGCGCTTCTCTCGCCATCGCACCATGTAGATGCGCCTGCGTTCGCGGCACAGCGCGCACCCGCAACCGCGCCTGCCCTTCGAGCCGCCGCCGTGCGCAGTCTGTGTGCCGCGATCCTCGCGCGATTCGCCAGCCGCCCTCGGCTCGACATACGTGCCGACATTGAGGCGATGCTTGCGGTGGTTGGCTCGCGCGGCTGTTCCGGTCTCTGACCATGAGCGCACGCTAACGGGGGGATACGACACTTTCGGGTGGCCCCCCCGGAGAGATTCGAACTCCCGACCAGCCGGGTAGAAACCGGATGCTCTTCCACTGAGCTACGGAGGGTGATGCGTCTACGGTACCGGGCAGTCCGGCCTCGCTGAAGCGGGGGCATGCACTCGTGCTCGACGCCCGACGTGCAGGCACCGAGGGCAGCCCAATGCGTACTTGTCGAGATCACTGGCATCCCTCGCCGCTCGGGCGTAGCGTCGTTCGGACGGAAGGGGTTTCACATGAGCACAGCCGACACGCATCACAGCCTGTGGGTGGCCTACGGCACCTCCGGTGTCGTCGGGAGCATCCGTAAGGAAGACGACGGGTACGTCGTCACGATGGCGGGTGCCGACGCGTCCGCCGGCAGTTACCCGTCGATGGAGATCGCCAAGAGTGCATTGCACTCCCGGATGACGCCCGGCAGCGACTGGCCGGAGTTCCGCGAGCACTGATCCTTCGTGCTCATGCGGTCGCGCCGGAAGCGGCCGCATCCGACGGGACGACCTTCGCCGCCGGGGGCCGGCGCGTGTCCAGCAGGGGCAGCGCGACGTGCACGAGCGGTCCGATCAGGACCGCGAACAACACGGTGCCGATGCCGACGGTGCCGCCGAGGATCCACCCGATCGCCAGAACGGATGCCTCGACGAGCAGTCGGCACATCCAGATCGGCCAGCCGAGCCGGCCGTGAAGGCCGGTCATGAGACCATCGCGCGGTCCGGGGCCGAAGCGCGCCCCGATGTAGAGACCGGAGGCGATCGCCACCAGGACGATTCCGGCAAGGAGCGTCGCGACCTGCGCAAGCAGGCCGGTGACGGGCGGCATCAGCCAAAGGACGACCTGCATGCTCGTGCCGACCAGCAGGATGTTCGCGATGGTGCCGACGCCGGGCTTCTGCCGCAGCGGGATCCACAGGAGGAGGACGAGGAAGCCGACGATGTTCGTGATCCAGCCGATGCCGATGCCCGTGTGGATGGACAGCCCCTGCGCGAACACGGTCCAGGGGTCCACTCCGAGACCCGCCTCGACCGTGAGGGCGCATCCGGCCCCGTACAGCGCGAGACCGACGAGGAGCTGGACGATGCGGCGGGTCATGGTCCAATCCAATCGCATGATTGGCTCGCATTGATCAGTCCAATTCCGATACTCTGGCTCGCGTGGACTCCCGTATCTCGGCTCGCGCCCTCTCCGCCGCTCTCGGTGGCTGGCGAACGCGAGAACCTGCGTACGAGGCTCTGGCCGACGGCATCCGGTTGCTCTGCCTGGACAACCGGCTGGCCCCGCGCACGGCACTTCCCGCCGAGCGGGAACTCTCTTCGGCCCTGCACATCAGTCGGAGCACCGTGGCGGCTGCCTATCGCAGTCTTCGAGACTCGCACCACATCGCCAGCACCCGCGGATCGGGGAGCGTCACGCTTCCGCTGCGCAGGCGGGACCCGGGCGGCACGACCGTCGCAGACGGCGCGATCGACCTGCAGCAGGCGAGTCCGCCGGCCTGGCCCGGCCTCACCGGCGTGATCGCCGACGTCGCCGCATCGTCCGCGGCGATCGTCTCGCGCGTCGGCTACGACGTGTTCGGCCGCATCGAACTGCGTGAGGCCATCGCGCAGCGGTATTCCGAGCGCGGCATCCCGACCTCGCCGTCCGAGATCGTCGTGACCACGGGCGCGCAGAGCGCGATCCATCTGCTGTCGGCCGTGCTGCTCGGCCGCGGCGACCGGGTGCTGATCGAGACCCCCACTTACCCGCACGCCGCGGATGCTCTGCGGCGTGCCGGTGCGCGGCTGGTCGGTGTGCCGGTGACGACGGATGAGGGTTGGGACCTGGATCGCGCCGAGCAGGCTTTCGCGCGCACGCTGCCGGTGATGGCCTACCTCATGCCGGACTTCCAGAATCCGACCGGCCGATCCATGACCGCGAACGAGCGAGCGACATTCCTGCACGCCGCCGAGCGCTCGGGCACGGTTCTCGTCCTGGACGAGACGACGGCGGACCTCGACATCGACAGACCGCCCCTCGCGGCGGGCTTCGTGGACGGCGACCCCTCATCGGTCGTGCGCGTGGGTTCGCTGGGCAAGACCGTGTGGGGCGGACTCCGCGTCGGGTGGATCCGGGCGGACGCAGACCTGGTGCGCCGACTCGTCGCCGCGCGGCCCGCGCACGATCTCGGTACGCCGGAGCTCGAGCAGGCGGTCGCCGCCGCGGTGCTCGAGGACTACGGCGCCGTCGTGGTCCAGCGCTCGCATGTGCTGCGCGAAGGACGCGACGCGCTCGTGGCCGCGCTGACGCGCTCCCTGCCGACGTGGAGGATTCCCGCGGTGCACGGGGGAGTGTCGCTCTGGCTCGAGCTGGACGCGCCCCTCAGTTCGGCGTTGGTGATGGACGTCCGTGCACGAGGCGTGCTTCTCTCGGCCGGGCCACGATTCTCCGTCGAGGGCGGTCACGACCGGCATCTGCGGATTCCTTTCACGGCGCCCGCGGATGAACTGGACCGGGCGGTCGGCATCCTGGCCGAAGCATGGGAACGCGTGCGACGTGGCGCACGGGTCTCGATCGTCGACCAACTGGACGCGGTCATCTGACCCGTCACCGCGCGAAGGCGATGCACTCCACGGCGTCGTCGGCGGACCAGAAGTCGCCGAGGTCGCGGAACGCCCGACTGGCCGCGCGGAACCGGCGCGCCCGATAACGGGTGTCCGGACCCTCGCCGATCGCCTGCAGGTGGCCTATTACGCGACCGCTGCGCGCGACGACGCGCCACAGGTCGGGGGCGGCGGCGACCAGTCGCAGCGCGGGGAAGCGGGTGAGGACGGGCGGGCCGGAGGGCCGGGCGTCGAGAGTGAGTGGCATGTCGTCTCCTGTCTCATTCGAAGATAGTTACGACCTCCGACATCCGCAGGCGGTGTGTCTCACGCATGTCGGATCGCGCAACCCCCGTCTCGGCTCCTCCCCACCCGCGCCTGACCACCTGCTCCCCACAGACCGACCTCGCGATCGCGCGTGGGTGCCGCGTGGGCGTCAGCCTGAGATCGCGCCGGTGCCCGACGGGCACTCGGGCACCGGCGCAGTCCCGGGGAGCGTCCTCGGGCGGGAAGGAGCGACATGACTGACAGCATCACGATCGTCGGGGTCGTAGGGACCGATCCGGAGAAGAAGAATCCGCAGGGCGTGCCGATCACGACGTTCCGCGTGGCGACCAAGGAGCGACGCTTCGATCGCGCGACGGGCGGGTGGATCGACGGGGAGACCAACTGGTACACCTGCTCCGCCTATCGACGGCTTGCCGAACACGCGTTCGACTCTCTGCACCGCCGCGACCGTGTGATCCTCACCGGCCGCCTGCGCGTGCGCAACTGGGACACCGGTGAGAAGCGCGGCACGTCCGTCGACATCGACGTGGATGCGATCGGACACGACCTGCTGTTCGGCACCACGACCTACGTCTCCTCGGACGCGGTCGGTTCGGCGGGCGCGGGTGCCGCCGCGGAGGACCCGTGGCCGGCGGCGGCGCCCTCCGCCGCCGGGTGGGCGACGGAGGGAGCGGCGGCTGCCGACGCCCCCTCCGTCGATTCGGGAACACCTCACGATGCGGGCCCCGCCGGCGTG